>JACCDN010427764.1_pt1 | contig 80559 bp, 61 predicted proteins | sample 7441691 | NCBI WGS metagenome assembly JACCDN01 (sample SAMN15323439, study PRJNA562643) | freshwater metagenome | isolation source: river surface water | place: USA:Blue River Watershed | collected 2017-08-16
TACATTCGACTTTTATTTTTAGTACCTAGTATACTCCTTGTATTAAATTGGAATCATTTTCATTTGTTTCAATTTTGGGAATTTGATGACTTTCCTAATTTTATTGAATTAACATTTAGCCCGAGTGCTGTTTTTGTATACATCGTACTTTGGTTGGTGCTTCCAGAAGCTAAAACCACCGCCGATAAATTGGAAATGCGTGGCGAAAAGGTAGACATCAATAGCATTAAAAATACCATTCAAACCGATATGGAAGGTTTTGGCAAAAGAGCACAAAGCTGGGGATCTTCGGTATATAATAAAGCTAAAACGACCGAGGCGCAAGCAGCGCAAACAGCCGCAAATGCAGCTCCAGAGCCTGCGCAGCGTGGAGGTTGTTTGCACTTTGCAGGCCGCACCATTACCATCTTATTTAAGGCCTTTGTTTATTTTGTACTTGGCATTATTACCATTTCTGTATTAGCCGCTTTGTTTGGGGTAGGTATTGCGACCACCGGATTACTTCCATTACGCCGTTTTATTTTGGAAGATGGCGCACACAACTGGTACGCCTATGCCATTATCGTATTTTTTATATGGGTGCCAGTGATAGGAATTGTGACTGCAATCATCCGAAAAATTGCGGGCATTAAAAAAGCAAATGCTTGGGTACGCGGTGGCTTTTGGTCGCTATGGGCACTGAGTTGGATTTTTATTCCACTCTTTTTTGCAACCCTTACCAAAAGTTTTTCTAAACAAAATGATCCTCAAGAAGAAGTTTATAAACTTGCCAATGCGAAGGTTAATTATTTAGAAGTAAGCGCGCAACAAAAACTCAAATACTATAACCATACTTGGTTAAAGCTTGAGCCATTCAATTTCTTTGATAGTGATACCGTGTATGTACGAAACTTGCGCATTCGAATTGTAAAAGCGGCCTCTGATAGTTTTGAAGTAAAATATGTACGTATCAGTAATGGTAAAACAGTAGCAGAAGCTGAACGACTTGCCAGTAAAATTAATTTTGATCTCAATCAACAAGATAGCAGTTTGTATTTAGATAAAGGTATTGCCATTAATAAAACAGATAAATTTAGAAACCAACACGTTATCATGACACTTGCGGTTCCTGTGGGTAAGCGTTTTAAAATTAGCAATAGAGCCTGGGAGCAAGTTAGAGTAAGCGTAAATAAAAGAGGGTTCCGCTCTCAAACTGGACCTAATATTGATTTTCCATTCGATGGCGACAACTCTAATTGGTACAACGATGAAGATGCGTTTGATTATGACTATGACGTGGAATATATAATGACGCCAACAGGTTTAGAAAGAGTAGATGGTGTTAAAGCATCAGATGATGACAAGGAAAATCCTGAAGTATTAAAAAACCGTTTAGAAGAACTCAAGCGTGAGAGCGAACAAATAGAAAATGACCTCAAAAAAACCTGGGAGCAAAAGCAAAAAGAAGCCGACGATATAAAAAAACAGTTGGATAAAAAAGGCGATAACCTAAACAGAAATTCAACAAAAAAAGAGTCTAGTGTTTCGGACACCGTAAAAGCCATTGCTTTTGGATTTGATGCCATTAAACTCTTGGTTTCTCGGTTTCAGTCTTAACCAATAATTAAGATGGTATATAGATAAACCCCTTATTTTTGCAGCCAATCTAATGTACTGTTATGAAAAACACTCCGTTTACACAAAAGCACTTGGCACTTGGCGCAAAAATGGCTGAATTTGCTGGATATAACATGCCTATCAGTTATTCAGGCATTAATGACGAGCATGCGGCCGTAAGAACCAATGCGGGCGTGTTTGACGTAAGCCATATGGGTGAGTTTATCCTAAAAGGAGAGGGTGCATTAGACCTGATTCAGCGCGTAACTTCTAACGACGCTTCTGTTTTAAAAAATGGACATGCGCAGTACAGTTGCCTACCCAACGAAACAGGTGGAATTGTAGATGATTTACTGGTTTACTGTGTGGAGCAAAACAAAGTGTACATGCTCGTTGTGAACGCATCTAATATCGAAAAAGATTGGAACTGGATTGTTTCAAAAAATACAGCGGGTGTAGAAATGCACAACATTAGCGATAAAACTTGTTTGCTTGCCATTCAAGGTCCTAACGCTACAAAAATATTGCAGCCACTTACCCAAATGGATATTTTAAATCTTCCTTATTACACGTTTACAAAAGGTGTTTTTGCAGGTATCGAAAATGTACTTGTGAGTGCAACAGGTTACACAGGTTCTGGTGGCGTAGAAATTTATTTTGAAGATAGTGATGGTGCTGCCGATAAAATTTGGGATGCCATTTTTGAAATCGGAACGCCGCAAGGTTTAAAACCTATTGGACTTGGTGCACGTGATACACTTCGTTTAGAAAAAGGATTTTGTTTATACGGAAACGATATTGATGATACCACATCTCCACTCGAAGCCGGTCTTGGTTGGATCACAAAATTTACCAAAGATTTTACCAATAAATCATTTTTTGAAAACCAAAAGGCAGCTGGCGTTACTAAAAAATTAGTAGGCTTTGAAATGATTGATAGAGGTATTCCAAGACATGATTACCTGATCAAAAATGAAGCTGGTGATGTGATTGGAAAAGTAACAAGTGGCACGCAGGCACCAAGCCTACAAAAGGCTGTGGGACTGGGTTACGTGGCTACTGCGCACGCTACTGTGGGATCTGAAATTTACATTGATATTAGAAATACAATGGTTAAAGCCAAAGTGGTTAAGTTCCCTTTTGCGTAATTATTCTTTCTGGTTTTTAGAATTTATACTCGAATAAGATTACACTGTTTGCTAGTGTCTGTTTAATGTTTCTATTTGTTTATCGCAAATATGAAAACAGACATGTATGAACGCAATTAAAAACAAAGTCCAACTTATTGGACATCTAGGTCAAACCCCCGAAATCACAAATTTTGAAGGCGGTAAAAAAGTAGCCAATCTCAATTTAGCTACCAACGAAATTTACAAAGATGCCAACGGCGAAAAAGTCACCGAAACACAATGGCACTCTGTGGTAGCATGGGGCAAACTTGCCGAAATCGCCGAAAAATATTTAGTCAAAGGCATCGAAGTTGCTATTGATGGCAAACTCGTTAACAGAAATTACACCGATAAAAACGGCGTTAAAAAATATGTTACCGAAGTGCATGCCAACGAACTTCTCATTCTTACAAAAAAAGGATAGCCCCTCTGTTCTTTTTTATGGCCAACGCTTTTGCGTTGGCCTTTTTATTTTCATTCATTTGGCTTTATATTTGCAGCCTCATGAATCAGTCTAAGCCACATTTACATACCATTTTATCGCCCAAATTATTAGAACTATACAATGTCAGTGATTGCATTGTAGTGGTTATTGATGTTTTTAGGGCTACTTCTACCATTGCTACAGCACTTTACAATGGTGCCGACCGTATTATCCCCGTAGACAATGTCAACAAATGCATTGAGGTAGGAAAAGCAACCGGCGGTATCACAGCTGGTGAGCGTGATGGAAAAATTATTGAAGGACTTTCTTATGGAAATTCTCCTGCCGAATATCCGCGTAGTTTTATTGAAGGTAAAACCCTGGTTCTTACAACAACCAATGGTACCAAGCTTTTACATATGGCCCTCAACAATGGTGCCGATCAAATTATTACGGGTTCATTCCCTAATTTGTCGGCCGTTTGCGCTCATTTAATTGCACAAAACAAGCCGGTTGTACTTGGTTGTTCTGCCTGGAAAGACCGCGTAAATATCGAAGACGCTTTATTTGCTGGTGCAGTAATTGAGCAAATCAAAGATCATTTTACCATTCACTGTGATAGTTCACTTATGGCAAATGATTTATACAATTTACATAAAGCAGATATCACCACATTTATCCAAAGAACAACCCATTGGCACCGCCTAGCTTCTTATGGGTTAGAAGCCGATTTAACCTATTGTGTCACAAATGATGTTGCTCCGGTGCTTCCGATCTACAAAAACGGAGATTTAGTACGCGCCAATTAGCAGCTTTTTCGTACTTTCGCAAATTGCCCTTTTTAAACAGGGTGCAATTTAGAACAGCACTATGGCGCTACCTTACTTGGTCAAACATATTTACAACAATGGTACCGAAGAGGTAATCAGAAGAGGCAAAAAAATTCATGCATTGGGTAATGTAGAATTACTTGAGTATGACGACCTCATGGGCAATGTAAATTTCAGGGTTAAGGATGATGGCTATGCTACTTTTTACAAGGTAAGCATCTCTCAATTTAAGAATCCTAAATTTTTGTCGGTTCGTTGTGCATGCCCGTACAACTTATCTGAAATTTGTAGACATAAAGCAGGTGCTCTTTTTCATTTGCAAGATTTATTAGACCGCAATCAGTTAGGTAATTATGAAGCCGCCTATGATCAAAAGCATACGGTAGTTAAAATGAAGCAACTTGAGCTCAAGCAAATTAAAATGCTTTCTGATCAATCTAGTTTTGAAGAAGCGAGTAATTTTTTAAGAACAGGTTCGGCAACCATCTTAGAAGCAAAGGAGGAAAGGGTTACAGCCTCTTTGGTGTATGAAGGACATACCTATCAATTACTCATTCAAAAAAATGAGGAGCGTAATTTTGACACATCATGCAACTGCGGATCTGAAACAGAACACCCGCTTTGCGTGCACAAAAACATTGTTTTTTTACAACTACTTAATAAGTTTGGTCCTGGTTATTTTGATACCATTAGAAACTGGGACAAAGAAAAAAATAAATTATTAGCACTCTATGGTTTTTCTTTAGCAGATGACCTTTCTGGTAAATTTGAATTTACCTATACCGCTGGAAAACCTTTTTTACGCGTATTAGATACCTCCATAAAAAGAGTGGCACTCCCATTAGGAAACGAAGCCATTTCTATCGCGCCTAAAAAGCCTGATTTTATTGCGCCCGAAAAAGAAACGGAAAAAATTGAAACGGCTCTACCAAAAGTTAAAGGAAAAACTTTTCAAAAATTAGGACTCGTCATTTCTACAAACAGTATTCAATATCCTTTTACACAGTTTGATGTTGTAGAGGGCGAAGTGGATGAAGACCAACAGCGTTTTTTAGGCAAAGTAGAAAAGCAAGACCTCGCCAGATTTATAAATACCGAATTACTAGACGAGCAGGATAAATCACTCGTGCAGCAGCTCCGTAAATTAATGCCTGCTGAGGTGAGTAGGTATCTAGACCGAAATTCACCATTTAGTGGTATCTGGGAAAATATTGTTCAACAACACAATGATGAGCTTCCCGAAGAAACCAAAACGCTGATCAACGAATACCTGCATCCAAAAATTAAAAAATTATTTGAGCACTGTGGTGAAAGCCTTTTGGTATATACCTTACCAGAAAAAAAGACGTTTGTAACGGCGCATTTAGAACCCGCCGAACTGGTATGTAATTTTATATCTCCCTACTTTGAAATTCAATACGTAAATGGAGCGTATGAAATCGAGTGCCGCGTAAAACTGCCACTCGCAGACGTCAATATATCAGAAAACGAATGTACCAGTCCCCTTCTTTTCAAGTACCATCAACAGTATTTTACTTGGAAAAAGGCAGATGATATTTTGATGATGGAATCTTTTTTACCAACTGGTAAAATTGTAATTTCAAAAGAAGAGTGGGCTCAAAAATTACAAACCTTTGTTTTGCCACTTTCTAAAATGTACCATATTCATTTTGGGAATGTCGAAAAAGAAGAACTTAACAATATCACCCCCGAAGTAAGTATACATCTTAAAGAACGCGGCGACTATTTGTTATTTCAGCCCGTATTTTCTTACCAAGGTTTTGAAGTGCGCGCTATCGATAAAGACAAAATTATTGTTCCGCTTTCCGATAAAATATTAATGATACAACGTAACCTTGAAACGGAAGCAGGTATCATTTCAAGAATAGAATCACTCCATTCTGGTTTTGTTAGACCCGAGCAAAGTGATTTATTGGCATTAAAAGGATCTGAAGTATTAAAAAATAATTGGTTCTTTTTATTTGTAGACGCCGTTAAGGACATGAACATTCCGGTGTTCGGGTTTGAAGCACTAAAAAACTTTAGGTTCAATACCGCAAAGCCTTCTACCAAGATATTTATTAGCAGTAACACCGATTGGTTTGACGCTAAAGTTGAAATTCATTTTGGTGAGCAAAAAGTAAGTGTCGAAGATGTTAAAAAAGCGCTTGCAAGCAAGCAACAATTTGTTCCACTTCAGGACGGAACACTGGGTATTTTACCAGAAGAGTGGATTAAAAAGTACTCACTATTGTTTAGAGTGGGTGAAGGTCGTTCCGAAAATATCAAGTTAAGCAAATACCATTTTAGTGTTATTGAAGAACTCTATTTGCAACGTGACGAAGAGGAATTATTTTTTCAATTAGAAGAAAAATATGAGCGCCTTAAAGAAAATCATTCGATTAAGGATGTACCTGCGCCAAAGCACTTAAAAGAAGTATTACGCCCCTATCAAGAAAGTGGTTTTCAGTGGCTTAACTATCTCCGAGAAGTACGCTGGGGTGGCATCTTAGCCGATGATATGGGTCTTGGTAAAACCATTCAAGCACTTAGTTTTTTACACCATCTTAAATCTGAAGAAGGTACTTTAAAAGCGCTTGTGGTATGTCCAACCACACTTATGTACAACTGGCAAAATGAAATTGGAAAATTCACGCCAAACATTAGTTTTTATGTACACCATGGTGCTGGACGTTCTCGCGATGCACTCGCTTCTAATGAAGCAGATGTTATTATCACTACCTACGGAACACTGCGTAGTGATATCAAACAATTTGTAGAAGTCGCATTTGATTATGTGGTACTCGATGAAAGTCAGGCCATCAAAAATCCAAATAGTAAAGTAACAAAAGCAGCTGGTTTATTAAAAGCAACCAACAGGCTTTGTTTGAGTGGTACCCCACTTCAAAACAATACATTTGATATATACGCACAAATGAACTTCTTGAATCCGGGCATGTTAGGAAGCGTCGAATTTTTCAAACAAGAATTTTCGATTCCTATTGATAAGTTTGGCGAAAAAGAACAAAAAGATCATTTGCGCAAACTGCTCTATCCATTTATGCTAAGACGTACGAAAGAGCAGGTGGCCAAAGACTTACCAGAAAAACAAGAGATGGTACTCTTTTGCGAAATGGGTGACGAGCAGCGTAAAATTTATGAAGCTTTCCGAAACGATTACCGAGATAAAATTTTAGGTGTTGTAGATAACCAAGGTATTCAAAAGTCTCAATTAACGATTTTGCAAGGCCTCATGAAGCTGCGTCAAATTTGCGATAGCCCTTCTATTATAAAAGACGAAGAAAAATTCCCGAACGTATCCGTTAAGTTAGAAGAGATTGGTAGAGAAATCACAGAAAATATTAGCAACCACAAGGCGCTTGTATTCTCTCAGTTTTTAGGCATGCTTGCACTCATTAAAGAGCGACTTACCGAGCTTGGCGTAGATTACGAATATTTTGATGGTAGCAGTACCGTACTAGAAAGAGAGCGCGCCATTCAGCGTTTTCAAAACGACGAATCTTGTCGTGTATTTTTAATTTCACTCAAAGCGGGTGGTGTTGGCTTAAACCTAACCGCTGCCGATTATGTATACATTGTTGACCCTTGGTGGAACCCTGCGGTAGAGCAACAAGCCATTGACCGAACACACCGTATTGGACAAACCAAAAATATTTTTGCATACCGTATGATTTGTACGGATACCGTAGAAGACAAAATATTAAAACTCCAAGACCGCAAACGCAGTTTGGCACGTGAACTCATCACAGACGATGAAGGCTTTGTTAAAAGTCTCACCCGTGAAGATGTTGAATACTTGTTTAGCTAAGTTTATTGTAATTCTGCCGCAGCGATATTTGCTTCCGGAGCCAATTTGAACTCATCTTTGCAACCAGCCGAGCAAAATCCAATGACTTTGTCTTTGTAATGTGCTGTATCTGAGATACCTGCAGTAACTGGCATGCCACAGGTGGGATCTTTTTTGTTGTTCACCATCGATACTGGAAAACTTGTAGCTGCAGGCTCCATGTTTGTTTGCGCTGTGGTATCAACTACCTCTTGTTTTGGCGCTTCTGCATTATTGCAACTTGCTAAAACAATTGTTACAACGATTAATTGGGTGAATCTTTGTTTTATACCGGTGAACATAGCGTATTGATTTATTTTATAGCAATATTTTGATTTTAAAAACGTTTTACAAAATTAACAAACTTTATCCTTATTAAAAAGGCTCTCACCGATATTCAAATAAGGATCCCTATTATCACGCTACCTTGCCTTTAAACTTATTTACATTAAATCTGTCATACATTATAGATTAACTTTGCACCGCATATTACCACCTATTTATGAAAAAATTATTGTCGTTACTTTCCCTTGTTTTTTTAGTTTCTTTTGCGAGCGCTCAATCTGTAGCTACCGTTAAAGGAATTTTAATTGATTCTTTAAATAAACAGTCCCTAAAGGATGCATCAATTGTAGTTCTAGCTGCTAGCGATTCGTCACTTGAGGTTTTCACACTCGCTAAAGCCGACGGTAGTTTTGTCATTAACAATGCGCCATTTGGTGAAATGATTGTGCAAGTTAAATTCCAGGGCTATGAACCGTTTTCTAAAAAAATTACTTTTTCTGCCAAAAACAGCAGTGTAGACTTAGGCAAAATTTATTTACAAACAGCGGCCAATGATTTGGGTAACGTAACGGTGACCCAATCTCCTGTTAAAATGAACAAAGACACGGTAGAGTTTACAGCGTCTGCTTTTAAAACCAAACCTAATGCAGTTGCAGAAGATTTACTTAAAAAAATTCCGGGTATACAAGTAGATAAAGATGGTAGTATTAAAGCGCAAGGTGAAACGGTACAACGGGTACTTGTAGATGGTAAACGCTTTTTTGGAGACGATCCTAAAATGGCAACTAGAAATTTACCTCCAGATATTATCGATAAAATTCAAGTATTTGATGCGGCAAGTGATCAAAGTGCGTTTACTGGTTTTGATGATGGCAACCGTGTTAAAACAATCAATATCACTACCCGCAAAGACAAACGAAAGGGTTATTTTGGAAGAGCAGCGCTTGGTGCAGGCGCCAACAGCGACGATGCGCTCTATGATAATAATATCAATATCAGCAAGTTTAATGGCGACCAACAAATCACATTTACGGGTCAGGCCAATAACGTTAATAAACAAAACTTTTCGGTACAAGACATGCTTGGCTCACTAGGTGGCGGCGGCTTTGGCGGTGCCGGTGGTGGTGGCGGACGCGGTGGCGGTGGCGCTACTATGGTTATGGGCGGCGGCGGTGGCGGCCTACTTGGAACTGGTGGCGGTGGTGGAATTGTAAGAACACTCGCAGCTGGTTTAAACTACAAAGACAATTGGGGGACTAAAACACAATTTTCTGGAAGTTACTTTTACAATGATCAAACAACCAATAGAGATCAAAATAGCTTGACAGAAAATTTAGTTACGGGCAGCACCGATTCTAGCATCTTTAGTAAGCAGGTTCAAAGTTCGGTGACCAATAATAAAAATCACCGAATCAATTTTAATATCGAAACCAATTTCGATACCAGCAATACACTCATCATACGACCTAATATTAGTTTTCAAAACACGCATTCAGAAACCTATCAAACAACAAATTCTACGCGTGGTAAAATCCTAAATCTTAACAGCTCTCGTGTTAATTCTGCGAGAGATAACGAAGGTATCAATGGAAGTTTAGAAGCCACTTTCAGACACCGTTTTGCAAAAAAAGGTCGTACCTATTCTATTGGATTAAATAGCAGTTATAATACCAACGATGGTTCTGGCAATAACTTATCAATCAATGAATTTAATTTGCCAACACGTAATTACATTGATACGCTAGATCAAATATATACGACTAATAGAGATGGTAAAAACAATAGTGCCACCTTATCTTTCACGGAACCTATTGGAAAAAATAAATTATTAGAATTCAATTATAATATCTCTAGTAACGTAAATACATCTGGAAGATCAACACTTGGATATAATAAAGTGTCTAGGGAGTATGATATTGTAATTCCTAATTTGAGTAATATTTTTGAAAATACTTTTAATGCCAATAGATTTACGGTAAACTACCGTATTCAAAATGCTAAATATAATTTTAGTGTAGGATCTGGCTTACAAGTAGGAGATTTAGTAAGCAAAAACATTAGTACCAATGTTAATTTAAAACAGCACTTTGTAAATTTATTTCCATCTGCAAACTTTAGATACGATTTTTCAAAATCAAAAAACTTGCGATTCTTTTACAATGGACGTACCTCTCAGCCTTCTGCAGAGCAGTTACAGCCTGTTATAGACAACACCAATCCACTTCTTATTAGAACGGGTAATCCTAACTTAAAACAACAGTTTTCGCATTCTTTCAGATTCTTATTTAACTCCTTTGATATTTTTACGCAAAAAATAGTTTTTGCAACTATTAGTGGTAGTTTTATCGAAAACGATATTCAAAACTCAACCACAATATCAGGAGGTGGTGTACAAACCATTAAACCTGTAAACCTTAGTGGTACTTATAATGTAAATGGATTTTTTAATTATGGTTTCCCAATCAAAAAGCCAAAGAGCAATTTAAATTTAATGGCTAATGTTTCACGCAGTCAAACACAAACGCTTGTAAATAGCATTAGTAATTTTACACGTAATACCAATTTGGGTGGAACCATTTCATGGACAACCAATATCAAAGAAGGCTTTGACATGAATTTCTCTTCTAATTCAAATTTGACAATGGCGCGTTACACATTGCAGCCACAACAAAATGGTGATTTCTTTACCCAAACAGTTTCTACCGAGGCAACAATCTATTCTAAAAGTGGTTGGGTTTTATCTACCGATTTTGATTATATCTACAATGGCGGTAGAAGTGAAGGATTTAATACGAGTATACCACTTTGGAATGCAAGCTTATCTAAGCAAATGCTAAAAAATAAAGCCGGTGAACTAAAGTTCTATGTATTTGATTTATTGAATCAAAATATCAGCATCTCTAGAAATGTTACGAGCAATTTTATTCAGGACATGCAAACCCGTGTTTTAAAGCGCTACTTCATGATTAGCTTTACGTATAATTTGCGCAAATTTGGCGCAACGCAGGGTCCACAAAATCCAATGATGCGCATGATGCAAATGCCAGGTGCAGAGCGTCAAATGAATAATATGATGCGTACGTTTAGAGGTGGTGGACAGTAATAGAATTAAAAAATAAAGAAATTGAAAAAGGCCACTCCTTGTTTGGGTGGCCTTTGTTTTACTTACAAGCGTTAGCAAAACAACAGTTTTTTTACTAAAACCCCCTATTTTACTACAAACTAGCTTATTTTTATGCCTTCTAAATTACAATCTAAGCTTTAGTGAATACAGCATTTCAATATAAACACACAGTAAGCAACCAGGCATATAATTGTTTGGGTCCTGTGGCTGAGCTTCTGGTCCGATCGCGACGTGGATGCTGATAGGACGAGCAACTGGCACTTGCCCCTATCAGTGAAAAATACCCCAGTTTAATTTTCATTTATTTTTTCTACAATTTTAATTGAAGGCGTTGGAACAAAAAATAATTGTTCGCGTAGCAAATGCTAGCGACGTTACATATGCTCAAACCATTACAGACGAAATGGAATCTTCTGCAAAAGCCAGAGGTACTGGTATTGCCAAAAGAACCCCCGAATACGTTGCTAAAAAAATGGAAGAGGGCAAGGCGGTTATTGCCGTTGAACAAGATGGCACATGGGTAGGATTTTGCTATATAGAAGTATGGGGCCACGAAACTTTTGTGGCCAATAGCGGACTCATTGTTGCACCTGCGCACCGAAAAAGTGGTGTTGCAAAACTCATCAAGCAAACTATTTTTCAATTATCTAGAGAGCGTTATCCAACAGCAAAAATATTTGGTTTAACAACGGGCCTCGCTGTCATGAAAATCAATAGTGACCTGGGTTACGAGCCTGTAACCTATAGTGAATTAACAGATGATGAAGAGTTTTGGGCGGGTTGCAAAAGTTGTGTGAACTACGAAATATTACAAAGTAAAGACCAGAAAAATTGTATGTGTACGGCTATGCTCTATGACCCCGCAGATCATTACACACCTAAAGAAACATCTGCTGAGTTTAAAAGCAACTCTAAACTGTATGAACGATTTATGAAATTCAAACAAAATAATTTATTAAAGTGGTTTAGAAAAAGAGAGAAGCATACTAGCAACAAAAATTCAATCGAAAAAAAATAATAAAATGGCAACTGAATTACATCAAGTGAAAGCGGGCGATAAAGTGGTACTCGGGTTTAGCGGCGGTTTAGACACGTCTTATTGCGTTAAATATTTAACCGACGAAAAAGGCTATGAAGTTCATAGTGTGATTGTAAACACCGGTGGTTTTTCGGAAGAAGAATTAAAAAACATTGAAGCACACGCCTACAATTTAGGCGTAAAAACACATACCACAATTGATGCTGTTCAGTCATATTATGACAGCATTATCAAGTATTTGATTTATGGTAATGTGCTAAAAAATAATACGTACCCACTCAGTGTTAGTGCTGAGCGTTTAAGTCAGGCCCTTCATATTGCAGAACATGCTAAAAAAATGAATGCTGCTGCCGTGGTACATGGAAGTACAGGTGCTGGCAACGATCAGGTTCGTTTTGATATGGTTTTTCATATCATGATTCCTGGCGTTACCATCATTACGCCTATTAGAGATATGCAACTTAGTAGAGAAGATGAAATTGCTTATTTAAAATCAAAGGGTGTTACCATGAACTTTGAAAAAGCAGCTTATTCGATTAATAAAGGACTATGGGGTACCAGTGTTGGCGGTAAAGAAACATTAACGTCTAAAGGTATGTTACCAGAGTCTGCGTGGCCTACACAAGTAACAGCAAAAGGAACCGAAGAACTGAGTTTGCATTTTGAAAAAGGCGCATTAACCATGATCAATGACAAACGTTTTGATCATCCAACAAAAGCCATTCAATATTTACAAACCATTGCTGGTGCTTATGGCATTGGACGTGATATTCATGTGGGTGATACCATTATTGGTATTAAAGGACGTGTTGGTTTTGAAGCAGCAGCACCCATGGTTATTTTAAAAGCACACCATGCGCTTGAAAAGCATGTGTTAACCAAGTGGCAGTTAAATTGGAAAGATCAATTGGCACAGTTTTATGGCAACTGGTTGCACGAAGGTCAAATTATGGATCCGGTGATGCGTGACATAGAAGCGTTTTTAGAAAATGCACAAGAAAATGTTACGGGTACGGTGTTTGTTCAATTACACCCATACCGTTTTACAGTAATTGGCATTGAATCTGCATTTGATTTAATGAGCAGTAAGTTTGGAAAATACGGTGAAATGAATAGTGGCTGGTCTGGTGAAGACGTTCGTGGATTTTCAAAAATATTTGGCAACCAAACCTCTATATACCACAGTATCAAAAATAGCCAATCATGAAAAAAATAAATGTAGGTATTGCTGGTGGTGCAGGGTATACCGGTGGCGAGCTACTAAGAATACTTGTTCATCATCCAGAAGTACATATTTCATTTGTACATAGCAGTAGTAATGCGGGTAAACCTGTATCTGCTGTCCATACAGATTTAATTGGTGACACGGATCTTGTTTTTACCAATACCTTTTTATATACTATTGATGTTTTGTTTTTATGCATGGGTCATAACGAATCAAAAAAATTGTTGACAGAACAAAATATTGCAGCGTCCGTATCTATCATTGATTTATCGCAAGATTTTAGACTTACGCAAAACGCTGTAATTGCAGATAGAACTTTTGTTTACGGATTGCCAGAACTCAATCGTGAAAAAATAACGACAGCAAAAAATATTGCCAATCCAGGCTGTTTTGCAACCGCCATTCAGCTGGCATTGTTGCCACTGGCAAAATCGGGACTACTTCAAGATATTTATACGACAGGCATTACTGGATCAACGGGTGCAGGACAATCATTAAGCGCAACTTCTCATTTTAGTTGGCGCGCTAATAATATTCAGGCCTATAAAACACTCGATCACCAGCACGTTTTTGAAATTGTACAATCCTTGAATCATTTGCAATCAGATGCACCGCTTAGTACTGGTGGCGAAGGGCCTGGCTTACATTTTGTGCCTTGGAGGGGTGATTTTACAAGAGGTATTTATACCAGCTCGGTTATCGATTGTAGTTTACCAATCGAAGCCGTTCAGGAAATGTATGCTAGTTATTATGCAGCTCATCCATTTGTGGTGGTGTCTGATACTGCTATACATTTAAAGCAAGTAGTGAACACTAATAAATGCGTACTGCAAATTGAAAAGCAGGGTAATAAACTAGTTGTGCATAGCGCAATCGATAATTTAATAAAAGGCGCTAGTGGGCAAGCTGTTCAGAACATGAATTTACTTTTTGGACTAGATGAAACAACGGGTCTTTTATTTAAAGCAAACTTTTTTTAGCCATGAAACTATTTGACGTATATCCACTTAATAATATCACCATCACAAAAGCTAAGGGTTCTTATGTATGGGACGAAAAAGGAACGGAGTACTTAGATATGTACGGCGGACACGCTGTTATTAGTATTGGTCATACGCATCCATACTGGGTTTCAGCTATAGAAACACAACTTCATAAAATTGCCTTTTATTCTAACTCGGTTATTATCCCTATTCAAAGGCAGTTAGCCAACAAAATTGGAACCGTAAGCGGTAAAAATAATTTTCAACTTTTTTTATGCAACAGTGGCGCCGAAGCCAACGAAAATGCATTAAAGCTTGCCTCTTTTGTAACAGGACGTAAAAAAATTATTGCCTTTACAGGATCTTTCCACGGAAGAACTTCACTTGCAGTAGCTGCTACAGACAATTCATCAATTGTAGCGCCTGTTAATGAAACAGATAATATTATTTTCTTACCTTTTAATGACGAAGCTGCACTTCAGGCTTGTTTTGATACTGAGGGTGATAATATTGCCGCTGTTATAGTTGAAGGCATACAGGGTGTAGGAGGTATCAGGGTTGCATCTAATTCTTTTTTACAATTAATTAGAACAATTTGTACCAAACATGGTGCTTTATTTATTGCGGATAGTGTGCAGTGCGGTTATGGAAGAACAGGACAATTTTTTGCACACGACGCTGCAGGCGTAGATGCTGATATTTATTCGATGGCAAAGGGCATGGGTAATGGTTTTCCAATTGGTGGTATTCTAATTACGCCACATATTGCACCTAAATACGGAATGCTTGGCACTACATTTGGTGGTAATCATTTGGCATGCGCAGCTGCACTTGCAGTGGTAGACGTGATGGAACAAGAAAATTTATTGGAGGCCGCAGCAAATAATGGTGCTTACTTATTAGAAGCGCTTAAAAAAATTGACATACTTGAAAATGTTAGAGGTAGGGGTCTTATGATTGGATTTGATGTGCCTGATAGCATTAAAGATTTGAAAAAGATACTCCTCCAAGAATTTAAAGTATTTACTGGTGAGGCAAAACCTAATGTGATAAGACTGCTTCCTTCTTTAGCAATTTCAAGAGCGGAGATAGATATATTTTTAGAAAGACTGCAAAAAGCCATTCAATCATTGTCATGAAACAATTTATCCAGGTAGGCGACGTATCAGATATTCAAGCACTTATCAATAAAGGACTTGAATACAAGCAAAATCCATTTATGGATAAAATGCTTGGTGCCGGCAAGCGTGTAGGTCTTTTATTTTTAAATCCTAGTTTGCGCACCAGACTCAGTACGCAAGTAGCCGCGCAAAATTTAGGTATGGACGCCGTTGTTTTTAATGTAGACAAAGAAGGCTGGGCTTTAGAATTTGCAGAAGGTGCTATCATGAATGGTACAACAGTAGAACACGTAAAGGATGCTGCACCTGTTTTAGGCCAGTACTTTGATATTTTGTGTATCCGTACTTTTCCAGGGTTACAAAACAGAGACGAAGATTACGCAGAAAAAATAATCAATCAGTTTATTAAATATGCGGGCGTACCTGTTGTGAGTCTCGAAAGCGCAACACTGCATCCGCTTCAATCTTTAACAGATTTAATTACCATACAGGAATCGATAACTGCAACACAGCTTATTAAAAAACCAAAAGTGGTATTAACTTGGGCGCCGCACGTAAAGGCGCTTCCGCAGTGTGTGGCCAATAGTTTTGCGCAGTGGATCACTGCCGCAAATTTCGCAGATGTAGTAATTGCACATCCAGCCGGATATGAGCTCTCAGAGAGCTATACAAAAGGCGCCACTATCACACATGATCAAGCAGCGGCAATTGAAGGCGCCGATTTTGTGTATGTAAAAAACTGGAGTTCTTACAACGACTATGGCAAGATTTTTTGTACCGACCCTGCGTGGATGTTAACTACAAACTCCCTCAAGCATTCCAATAACGCAAAAGTAATGCACTGCTTACCCGTAAGAAGAAATGTAGAGCTTTCTGATGAAATTTTAGATAGCCCTCATAGTTTAGTTACGAAGCAGGCAGGTAATAGGGTATGGGCTGCACAAGCGGTATTGTCCACCATTTTATCTTCAAAAAAATAAGCGTGGAAAAAATATCTATCATAAAAATTGGCGGTAATATTATAGATAACGAAGCAAATCTTGCTTCCTTTTTAATTGCCTATGCAGCAGTAGAAGGAAAGAAAATTTTAATTCATGGAGGTGGTAAATTAGCAACTAAAATGGCCACCGATTTAAATATACCACAGCAAATGGTAGATGGCAGAAGAATCACAGATGCTGCCACGCTTAAAATTGTAACGATGGTATATGCTGGATACATCAATAAAAATATTGTAGCCGCACTTCAGTCAAAAAACGTAAATGCACTTGGTATCTGTGGTGCTGATGCTAATATTGTACCTGCGCATAAAAGAATAAACGCTACAACCGATTATGGTTTTGTAGGTGATATCGACGCCGTTGACACAGAAAAAATTACAGCTTTTTTACAAGCCGGTTTATCACTGGTAGTGGCACCCATTACACATGATGGTGCAGGACAATTATTAAATACCAATGCAGATACTATGGCGCAGGCCATTGCTACTGCACTCAGCAGTAAATATGAAGTATCTTTAGTGTATTCTTTTGAAAGAAAAGGGGTACTGTCATCTATAGCGGATGCTAATAGCGTTATACCTATTATTAATCCTCAAAATTATGCGGCGTTAAAAGAGAGTGGTCAAGTAAATGAAGGAATGATTCCAAAACTTGACAATGCTTTTGAAGCCTTGCATAAAGGAGTTAGTAGGGTTATTATTGGAGATGCTTTAGACTTAGTAGCATTATTAAATGGCTCTGGGGGTACTACCATTCAAAAAAATTAAAACATACTTGGAAGCATATAAAAATACATACGCGGTTTCTGCAACAGCCTTATTGCAAAAGCTTATCGCGACCCCTTCTTTTAGTAAAGAAGAGGACGCTACTGCGTCCATTTTATTTGACTATTTAATGGAACATGGCGTAACGCCTAGTAGGCACCTGAATAATGTTTGGGCTACTAATAAACACTTTGATCCTACAAAGCCAACAATACTTTTAAATTCTCACCACGATACGGTAAAGCCTAATGCGGGCTACACAATTGATCCGTATGATCCTATTATTAAAGCGGGTAAATTATATGGATTAGGAAGTAATGATGCTGGTGCATCACTCGTATCACTACTCCATGTTTTTTTGCATTATTACAAACAGGAAAATTTAGCCTACAACATCATTTTTGCAGGTACTGCCGAAGAAGAAATTTCTGGAAAAAATGGAATAGAAAGTTTGGTGCCTCATTTACCAGCTATTCATTGTGCCATCATCGGCGAACCAACTGCTATGCAATTAGCAGTTGCAGAGCGGGGCTTAATGGTATTAGACGTTTTGGTACCAGGCATTGCAGGGCATGCAGCTAGAGGCGAAGGGCAAAATGCAATTTACAATGCGCTACCTGTTATCGACGTTTTTAAAAATTTCAGGTTTTCAAAAGTTTCAGAATTATTAGGTCCGGTAAGTCAAACAGTAACCGTTATTGAAACAACCAATAAGGCACATAATATAGTGCCACCCGATTGTAAATTGGTGGTAGATGTGCGTGTAAATGAGTGTTATACATTTGATCAAATTATAGCAGAGCTTCATGTACAAATAAATAATGCAGCGGTAACATTAACGCCAAGGAGCACGCGTCTAAAATCTTCGGCGATAGCATTAGATCATCCGCTTGTAAAAGCTGGTATCGCTATTGGTAGTAAGCCCTACGGTTCACCAACTACATCTGATAAAGCGCTTGTTTTATTTCCGGCTTTAAAAATGGGTCCTGGAGAATCGGCAAGAAGTCATAGCGCAGATGAATTTGTGTTTGTTGCAGAAATAGAAAACGGCATACAAAAATATATTGAATTGTTAGATCAGGTATTACTGAATAAGTAATGGCTATATAAAAAATTGGAACAATGAAAATTTGGCAAAAAAATACAAACGTAGCATCGGCAGTAGAAAATTTTACGATTGGAAACGATCCGGCATTTGATGCCATGCTCGCACCCTTTGACGTGCTTGGTTCACTCGCTCATGTGCGCATGCTTGCGCAGGTTGGTTTGTTAGAATCATCTGAAGCCCAGTTGATTGACGCAGCATTAAAAAATATTTATAAGCAGGTAATTGCGCCAGGCTTTGTATTACCAACAGGTGTAGAAGATATTCATTCTTATGTAGAACTCTTATTAACAGAGCAATTAGGTGATGCAGGTAAAAAAATTCATAGTGCAAGAAGTAGAAATGATCAGGTACTTGTAGATTTAAAATTATACCTGCGTCATGAAATTATGGAGCTTGTTGAAAGCGTTCAGTCATTTTTTACACTACTTCAAGCCCAAAGCGAAAAATATAAAAATCATTTACTACCAGGCTACACGCATTTACAGCTTGCCATGCCATCTTCTTTCGGACTCTGGTTTGGTGCTTACGCCGAAAGTTTGGTAGATGATTTAATTACCTTACAAAGTGCGTATAAAGTAGTCAATAAAAATCCACTTGGATCTGCGGCAGGATACGGTTCGTCGTTTCCCATTAGCCGTAGCGTCACCACTGTTTTACTTGGCTTCGAAAATCTAAACTACAATGTGGTGTATGCGCAAATGGGTCGTGGAAAGGCAGAACGAATTACTGCTATGGCGCTTGCAAATATTGCGGACACGCTTGCAAAAATGAGTATGGACGCCTGTCTTTACTTAAATCAAAACTTTGATTTTATTTCTTTTCCCGCAGAGCTTACAACGGGATCAAGTATCATGCCGCACAAAAAAAATCCGGACGTATTTGAACTGATTCGTTCGCATTGCAACCGCATTAAAGCACTACCCAACGAGGTAATGCTTATGACCACTAATTTGCCTTCTGGATACCACAGGGATTTACAACTTCTAAAAGAACATTTATTTCCTGCATTCAACACTTTGCAAGAATGTCTCGCCATGGCGAAACTTATGTTTGAGTCTATTCAGGTAAAAGAAACCATTTTGTTAGACGAAAAGTATAAATATGCTTTTAGCGTAGAGGAAGTAAACAAACTGGTTTTAAAAGGTGTTCCATTTAGAGACGCATACAAACAAGTAGGTATGGACATCGAAAATGGCAATTTCAGGTATAGCACTTCTTTAAACCATACCCATGAGGGCAGTATGGGTAATTTGTGTAATGATAAAATTGAAAAAATGATGCAAGAAGTGCTTGCTGGCTTTAATTTTGCAATTGCTAGTAATGCAGTAGCTGCCCTACTAAATGACTAATTATTTATTTACATTTGATACTTAAACAACAATACATGAAACGTATTCTTTTTTGCCTATTACTCGCATCTTTTGGTGCTAATGCACAAGTAAAAAAAGCAACTGCTCCAAAAGCAGTGGTAAAACCTGCTACTAAACCTGCAATTGCTGTAAAACCAGTGAATGTGTTTAAAAATGGCGCAGATAGTGCTGGTTATGCTCTAGGTGTTCGTATTGGTCAAAATTTAAAAGCACAGGGTTTTGACGCCATCAACCTGCCTAATTTATACCGTGCGATAGGAGACGTATTTACGGGTAAGGCTTCGGCACTTCCTGAAGCAGTATTGGATAAGTGTATTGGTGAATTTGTGCAAAAAGCAAATGAACAAAAATCGGCCGGTTCTAAAAAAGTAGCAGCAGCATTTTTAGCTGACAATGCAAAAAAACCTGGTGTTGTAACCCTTCCTTCAGGATTACAATATATAGTTGTTAAAGCAGGTACAGACACAATAAAACCTAAGTTAACAGATAAAGTGAAATGTCATTACCATGGTACTTTATTAGACGGAAGTATTTTTGATAGTTCAATGGATCGTGGCGAACCAGTTGTGTTTCCAGTGAACGGTGTCATTAAAGGATGGCAGGAGGCTTTGCAGTTAATGACTGTTGGTAGCAAATGGAAATTGTATGTGCCTTCAGATTTAGCTTATGGCGACAGTTCTCCGAGTCCTTCGATTGGACCAGGTTCACTTCTTGTTTTTGATGTAGAATTAATTAGTATCGAAAAAGAATAATTTTCTTTTATAAAATTAAGCCATGCGTTTTTTAAAATCTAGCAGTTCGTTTTTAGTTATATTAAGTAGTGCTGTATTGTTAGCACTTCAAAGCTGCTCTCCCAATAATGTTACCCTTCAAAATGGGTATAAAAAACATTTTGAAGAGGCTGGTTTGACAGGCTCTTTTGGACTTTTTGACAATGGCTCTGGTGAATTTTATATTTATAATCTGGCACAGTTTAAAGATTCTAGTTATGCACCTGCATCCACTTTTGAAATTGTAAATGCGCTTGTTGGTATTGAAACCGGAAGAATTGTGGATGAAAAAATGACGCTTTCTGTAGATAGTGCTGGCCTAATTCGCATGGATAGTGCCTTTAAACAAACTTCAACCCCTTACTTTATGGAAGTGGCGCGAAGAATTGGAAAAGACACCATGCAACACTGGCTAGATAGTTTACAATATGGAACCAAAAAAATGGGGAATGCCGTTGATTCTTTTTGGTTTAATAATAACCTAACTATCAGACCCGATGAGCAGTTGGGGCTTGTAAAGAAATTGTATTTTGGCCAATTGCCTTTTCAAAAGCGTAGTCAAGAAATGGTTAAAAAGCTAATGGTACAAACTGCCAATGCCAATTATACATTGAGTTATAAAACCGGACTCAGTTACAAACAAAATGGCAAAACAGTTGCTTGGGTTGTTGGTTGGATTGAAGAAAATAGACACCCTTACTTTTTTGTATTACAATCAGAAAGTGTCGCAAACAGCGATATAAAAAATGCAAGTATGTTGGTGCTTAATAAAATATTAAAAGAGCAAGGTTTTTTTGAAGGTAAAAGATAAGCTTACTACAATTCGTTTTATGATGGAATATTACTGCCCTTCTTTAACACAAATAAGTCGTCTTAAAACAAGAGAAGTGACCATTGGTCAAGTCAAAATTGGTAATGGTCACCCCATTCGCGTTCAAACCATGACCACTACTGATACGCTTGATACCATGGCAACGGTAGAGCAAACGATTCGCTGTATCGAAGCAGGTGCTGAACTTGTACGTATCACGGCGCCAAGTAAAAAAGAAGCAGAAAATTTATTGAATATCAAAAATGAATTGCGCAGAAGAGGGTATGATACACCCATTGTTGCTGACATTCATTTTACGCCCAATGCCGCCGAAATTGCTGCCCGCATTGTAGAAAAAGTGCGCATCAATCCAGGTAATTACGTAGATAAGAAAAAGTTTGAACTCATCGAATATTCTGATCAGGATTATGCCGAAGAGATAGAAAGAATTACAGAAAGATTTACCCCACTCGTTTTAATTTGTAAGGAGCACGGAACGGCGATGCGTATTGGAACCAATCATGGATCACTGAGTGATCGTATCATGAGTAGATACGGCGATACCCCAATGGGTATGGTTGAAAGTGCTATGGAATTTTTGCGTATCGCAAGGGCCAATGATTACCATAATATTGTGCTGAGTATGAAGGCCAGTAATCCGCAAGTAATGGTGCAGGCTTACCGTTTACTCATTCAGCAAATGCAACTTGAATTTAATGAGTGCTACCCACTTCATTTAGGTGTAACGGAAGCGGGTGATGGAGAAGATGGACGCGTAAAAAGCGCAGCAGGCATTGGTACCTTATTAGAAGATGGCATTGGTGATACCATTCGCGTAAGTTTAACAGAAGATCCTGAATTTGAAATACCGGTATGTAGAGACCTTGTTAAAAGGTATACACATGCAGCAGATAGCGCTAGTGTACATCATACTTCTTTAGGCAATATTCCACCAGTTCAAAAAATTACCTACAATCCTTTTGTATACAAGCGCAGATCTAGTGTAGCGGTGTCTAATGTGGGAGGAACGCAAGTACCTATTGTGATTGCAGACTTTAGCAAGATTGAAAAAATTGAACCCGCACATTTAACATCTATTGGTTATACCTATGATGCGGTTACAGATAAATGGAATATTGGTGATCAAGCATCCGATTATATTTTTACAGGCCACCAGCTCATACATTTTGAACTACCAGGCACATTAAAAGTGATTGTATATCCTGCAACCTGGGCAGCACAAAATACTTCCGACAAGTATATACCCATATTTGATATCGCAGGTTACGATAGCGAAACACCAAAGCATCCAAAACAAAATTTTGTTATGATGGATTGTTTTAGTGATGAAACACCCATCAATGATTTTACACATCTAGAGCGTATCGTAAATGATCCTACAGCCATTTTATGCTTGAGTAGTAAACATAAAAATGCAATGCCTGCAGTTCGCCGCATGTTTATGGCACTTCAAGAAAAGCAAATAAATAATCCGGTAGTAATTACTGTTGACAGTGATTGGAATACTACAGATGAGCACCTTATTCATTTTGCTACAGAAGCAGGAGCCCTTTTATTAGATGGCTTTGGAGATGGACTTTGCTTAGGTTTAACATCCAAAAGTTATGCTGCACAAACAGCAAACACTTCTAAAGATACAAGTGGCAGAAACTACAATTCAAATGCTAGTATAGAAGCATTTATCAATGCTACCGCATTTACCATTTTACAAGCTACACGTACGCGTATTTCTAAAACAGAATACATTTCTTGTCCTAGCTGTGGCAGAACCTTGTTTAATTTACAGGAAACAACTGCAAAAATTAGATCAGTTACCAATCATTTAAAAGGCATCAAAATTGCCATCATGGGATGTATAGTAAATGGTCCTGGAGAAATGGCCGATGCTGATTTTGGTTATGTAGGAAGTGGCCCTGGAAAAATTACACTCTATAAGGGCAAGGAAGTTGTCAAAAAAAATGTAGATAGTGAGATTGCCGTAGATGAACTCATTCACTTATTAAAAGAACATGATGCATGGGTTGATCCTGCTTAATCTAATACTCTATGTATCCAATTGTTTATTCATTGTTTTATTTGATTTCTTTATTGCCACTGCGGGTATTGTATATTTTATCTGATGGTATTTATGGAATATTGTATTATATCATTGGTTACCGAAAAAAAGTAGTTCGTCAAAATTTACTGATTGCTTTTCCGGAAAAATCTGATCTTGACCGAAAAAAAATTGAAAAAGCTTTTTACCATCAATTTGTAGATACTTTTATTGAAGCCATTAAGCTCATTAGCATGAGTGAGAAAGCGTTTAGTAAAAGATTTTCAATTAACATTGAAGTGCTTAACAATTTGTATGCTACCGGACAAAACGTACAATTAATTGCAGGTCATTTTTTTAGTTGGGAATTTGCAAACCTAGGTATTGCAAAACAATCGGCGTATCCTTTTATTGGTGTATACATGCCACTATCCAATAAAGTGATGGATAAAATCATGTTTAAAATGAGAAGTCGTTTTGGAACCATTTTAATTCCTGCTTCAGAGTTTCGAAATAATTTTCACAAATATGCAGGCGACAGATATACACTTGCGCTTGTTGCAGACCAAAATCCTGGCAGATTAGACCGTGCCTTTTGGGCTAAATTTTTTACCAAGCCAGCGCCCTTTGTATTGGGACCAGAAAAAGGAGCAAAAGCTAGTAATGCTGCTGTTGTATTTGTTGATTTTTATCCTGTAAAAAGAGGGTATTACAAAGCTGAAATTGAACTTGTAACTACGGCTCCAAATTATTATAAGGAAGGAGCGCTCACTAAATTGTTAATAGAAAAAATTGAAGGCGCTATTCGTAAAAGACCTTCTAATTATTTGTGGAGTCATCGCAGATGGAAGTGGACAGAAGAGGCAGAAAAATATGCGCACCTGATGGTTTAAACTTCTTCTGCAATAACGGTTTGCTCAATGTCAAATTTATCAGACAGTTCGCTTATTGCTTTAAATCCACCCACTACATTTCTGATATTATGGATGCCCTGTCTTTTGATAAGGGAAGAAGCAATCACACTTCTGTATCCGCCAGCACAGTGAATATAAATATTTTGATTGTCGTCAAAATTAGCCATGCTTGCAGGATCTGTTAATTCATCTAATGGAATGGTTAATGCTTCCTTGATATGACCATTGTCAAATTCTGAAGTTTTTCTAACATCCACAATCACCATATTTGGATCAAATGGAATGTCCATGGCAAGTTCATCAGCTTCTACATCAATAATTAAATCGATGGGTTCACCTTCTTTTGACCAAGCATCAAAGCCACCTGATAAATGTCCAATGATGTTTTCAAATCCAACACGCGCAAGCCTAACAATCGATTCTTTTTCGGTACCAGGTTCGCAAACGAGTAAAATAGCCTTGTCAAAAGGTAATAGGGTGCCAGCAAACTCTGCAAAACGTCCTTCGAGGCCTATGCTGACAGATCCAGGAATAAATCCTTGTGTAAACACAGTTGCATTTCTGGTATCTAAAATAACAGGTTCAAATGTTGTTATTTGTTCTTTAAAGGCAGCAACGCTTAAAGCTTTCATACCATTTGCTAAAACAGTATCCAAACTTTCGTAGCCTTCCTTATTTATTTTTGCGTTGATCGGAAAATATTGTGGAGGAGCCGCAAGACCTTCTGTAACAGCTTTTATAAACGCTTCTTTTGTTTGCGGTTGTAAGGCGTAGTTGGTTTGCTTTTGGATGCCAATGGTACTAAAAGTTTCGGAACCTAAATTTTTGCCACAGCTACTGCCAGCCCCGTGCGCTGGATAAACAATAACATCGTTGGCAAGCGGCATAATTTTTTCGTGTAGGCTATCATACAACATACCAGCCAATTCTTCCATGGTAATTTCGTTGTCTTTTTGTGCCAGATCCGGTCTTCCCACATCACCCACAAAAAGTGTATCACCAGTAAAAATAGCATGGTCTTTTCCGGCATCATCTTTAAGTAAATAGCAACTACTTTCAAGCGTGTGTCCAGGTGTATGAAGTACTTGTAGTGTTACATTACCTATCTCAAAAATTTGATTGTCTTTTGCAACCGTAACTTCAAATTTTGTAACTGTATTTGGCCCATACACAATGCTAGCGCCTGTTGCAACAGCTAAGTCTAAATGGCCAGAAACAAAATCGGCATGAAAGTGCGTTTCAAAAATATATTTGATTGTTGCATTTCTTTGCTTAGCAAGTTGCAGGTATGCATCTATATCCCTTAATGGATCGATGATAGCAGCAATGCCATTACTCTCAATATAATAAGCTGATTCTGAAATACAGCCTGTATACAGTTGTTGTACAAACATGATGTAATAAAAAGTACTAGCCTACAAGTGTTTCCACAAATCCTACAACTTCTGCTAATCGCGTGTAGTTGACAGAATAAAAAATAAACTTGCCTTCTCTGGTTGTTGCAACAATACCAGCTCTTCTTAAGATGGCTAAATGTTGTGATGCTACAGATTGTTCGAGTCTAAGTTTTACATAGATTTCGGTAACCGTCATTTTCTGACTTTCGTCTAGTAGTTTGATGATTTGTTGACGAAGTTTGTGGTTAATGGAGCGAAGTATAAGGGCTGCTTTTTTGGCGTGCAAAAAATCAACTTTTACGGGCGCTTTTCCATTATTTAAAACCACTGATTGTAATGAGTTGCTCATGACAATAAAGAGTTATTGGGGGGTTAATAAACTTAATTGCAATGTGAAGATACACTAAGAAAATGATAATGTATAAATAACTTATAATAAATAATTTTAATTTGGCTTAAGTCAAAAAGTATGAACATCAAGCTTTTCGGGTATCATGAAAGGCTTTGATGTAAAGCGGTTCGCTATAGGCGAGGTCTAAAAAATCGGCTAAAGTAAAGGCGTTTTCGGTTAAAGCAACCATATCAGAAGCACCATATCGAAGGCTTGTGTTAAAATGAGCATTGGGATGCTGGCAAATCGCCTTAAATTTTTCCGCGCCGTCTCCCACAAAGAAAATAGGTTCTTTTGCTAGTTCATTTTCAAAAGATTGCGCGTCTAAAATAAGGGCAGTGCTTGGTGTTATAGGTTCCAAATTATGCGAATAAATACCTGTAAAAACCTCCATTCTTCTAGCGTCCAACAGGGCACAAATGGCAGAATTGTTGCCCGGATGGTTGTGTTTAGCAGCAGCTGCCATAATTTGAAGGGTATTGATGCCAATGAGTGGTTTACCCATCGCAAAAGCAATACCCTTGGCTGTTGCCAAACCTACCCGAAGGCCCGTGTAACTGCCTGGACCTATGCTAATACTAATTGCATCGATGCTACTTAGGTTGATTTCAGTTTGCTTGCACAATGTTTCAATGGCAGGTTGTATAAAACTGGCATGACTTTTTTGGTCGGTAGTTTCTCGGCATGCAATTACCGCTCCTTTTTTACTCAAGCAAACACTGGCGTGTGCTGTTGCTGTATAGATGAGTAAAAATGTTGCCATGGTTGGTAGATAGTTGATATTGGTGTTTCAACTATTGCAAATTTAGGTTGGCAAACTCATAGAAAATCATCAACTTGCTTAAACTTTAAAATAAAAAGATGCCTAAAGAAATTATTCAAACAAATTTGGCGCCTGCGCCAATTGGTCCATACAATCAAGCTATTAAAGCCAATGGTTTTATTTTTATTAGTGGTCAAATTGCACTTGATCCTGTTACTGGAGAAACAGTAACGACGAGTATTGAAGAAGAGACACATTTAGTCATGAAAAATATTGCAGCCATTTTAGCGGAAGCAAATATTTCATTTAGTCATATTGTAAAAACAACCATTCTTTTAAGTGACATGTCACTCTTTGCAAAAGTAAATGAAGTATACGGCAGTTATTTTACGGATATGCCTCCAGCGCGTGAAACCTTTGCTGTTAAAGGATTACCAAGGGGTGTGAATGTAGAAATTAGTACGACTGCCGTAGTTGAATTATAATCATTCGTTGGCCGTTAGCGAATAGTTTGTTACAAATTCGAGTGTCTGATTCGGTTCAATAACTAATAGTCCAATGCCATTATTAAAACTATCAGGAGCGCTCGTTAAATTTTCTATTGCAATACTTTTTCGGTGCGGTGGCGTGTAAATTTGTAAGTAAGGATACTGTTTGCTAGGCGTTATTGTTAACGTTACTGCATCATTTTTTAAGGTACAACTATGCTTCCAATCTGTGAGGTTAACTAGTAAAAAGCAATTGTCTAAAAAAACACCTTCCATTTTTTGTCCATCCACAAAGCGGTGATCTTCAATGGTATTACCTGTAGGTAATAGGTCTTCACTAAATTCAAGTTGCTTGTTTGTTGTAAAAGAAAGCGTAGCGGTATCTATGGTTTCACCCATCACAAAATAAGGATGCCATCCATCCGAAAAAGGGATAGCGCTGTTATGGTTATTGGTAGCTTTTGTTATCACCTGAAGCGTATTACCAGCGCTGAGTTTCCATGTTATTTGTAATGTAAAATGAAAAGGATAGCCAGGATCTGTTCCTTGATAGTGATGGCTAAAGGTGACCGAAGCTTCTAGTTCGGTTGATTTTGTTTCTATTATTTCAAACAAAGCGTTAAACAATAGTCCATGAATGGCGTGATCACCCAAGTAAAAACCCTCTATGTTATACGCTGTGTCTCCAAATGTGTACTTGCCATGTTGAAGTCTGCAAACAAATGGGCTTAATTTGGAACTTTTAAATCCAGCGGTAGCGTTTGCGATCGCATCGTTGATACTAGAAAATCCGTCAATACCATTAAAGGTCCCCGTTTTGGTAGGTATTGTAAAAGCATTGAGAAGGGCTCCAAAAGAATAAAGCTGGGCTGTGGTTCCTGTTTGTTTGTCTTGGAGTTCCACTACCTGATGCCCACCTTCTTGACTAGTTAATACCGTAAACCGCATAACATTGATTTGATTGCAAATTAATGCCTTCCACTAAACATTCTATGCTATTTATAAAACTAACAATTGTTAATATTATGTCTGTAAAGTATTATTTTTGCGGCTGAATCGGATGTAGCTATGAACAATGCCAATAAGCACAAAATAAGAATTGTAACTGCCGCTAGTTTATTTGATGGACATGATGCTTCTATCAACATCATGCGCCGAATTTTACAAGCACAGGGTGCCGAAATTATTCATTTGGGCCACAACAGAACAGCCCAAGAAATTGTTTCCTGCGCTATCGAAGAAGATGCACAGGCTATTGCAGTAACAAGTTATCAGGGTGGGCATATCGAGTTTTTTAGTTACATGCGAGACTTACTCGTAGAAAATGGTTACGGACATATCAAAATATTTGGCGGTGGTGGCGGTACCATTTTACCAGAGGAGATTAAACAGCTCCATGCATACGGCATTACAAAAATTTATTCGCCGGATGATGGAAGACGTTTGGGACTTGAGGGTATGATTAAAGAATTAATTGCTACATCAGATTTTGAAGTTGAAGACAAAGGAGATTTTAGTAAGCCGTTTACATTAGGAGGTCCAATCGATGTTAGAAATGTTGCAAGAGCCATTACAAGATTAGAAAATCAGGATCACCACGAAATAAAATTGCAACCCTCTACTACTCAAATTCCTGTTTTAGGTATTACGGGTACAGGTGGCGCTGGTAAGAGTTCTATTACAGATGAAATTGTAAGACGTTACTTGTATTTATTTCCTAGTAAAACAATTGCTGTTATTTCTGTAGATCCATCTAAGAAAAAAACGGGTGGCGCACTACTTGGCGACCGCATAAGAATGAATGCTATTGCGCATCCTAGGGCTTACATGCGCAGCATGGCTACGAGGTCAGAAAATGTTGCGTTGAGTAAGCATGTATCCGGTGCTATAGATATTTGTAAAGCGGCAGGTTACGATTTTATTATTTTAGAATCGGCGGGAGTTGGACAAAGTGATGCTTCTATTATCGATTATTGTTCGGTGAGTATGTATGCCATGACACCAGAATATGGTGCGGCGTCACAGCTAGAAAAAATAAACATGATTGATTATGCAGATATTATTTGCATGAACAAATTTGATAAATCTGGTGCAAAAGATGCGTTACATGATGTGCGAAAGCAGTACAAACGTAGTCATCAATTGTGGGATGCAGCAGACGAAACACTTCCTGTAGTTGGTACTATTGCGGCCCAATTTAATGACCCTGGTATTCATAAGCTAGTAGATTTAATTTTTGAAACAGTAGCAGCAAAAACGGGTATTGTTTTCACACCAAGTGCGGGCGTTAACAGTGTTTCTGAAGAATTAAAAAAAGTTGCGCAGCAAGCGCCCATTATTCCTGCCAATAAAGTGCGCTACCTCGCTGAAATAGCTAATAGTAATAGGTCTTATGATGCTTGGGTACTAGAGCAAGTTGCACTCGCAACAAAACTATATCAGTTAAACGGAACCCTTGAAATACTTGAAGCACACAAAAATGATGTAGCTATCAATGAGGTTATAAAAGCAAAAGAAGGTGTTGTGACGGCACTTGATCCAAATTGCAAAGTATTGATTGACAACTGGCCATCTGTTGTAGAAAAATACACGGCCGATTTTTTAACCTATACCATCCGGGATAAAAATATTTCTATTCCACTTACAACAACATCACTAAGTGGCACTAAAATTTCAAAAGTGATGCTGCCTACCTATTCCGATAGTGGTAGTATTTTAAAATGGCAGTTACAAGAAAATGTGCCCGGAAAATTTCCGTTCACGGCTGGTGTATTTGAACTTAAAAGAGAAGGCGAAGATCCTACCCGAATGTTTGCTGGTGAAGGTTGTCCGGAAAGAACCAATAGAAGATTTCATTACGTTTCTGTAGATCAACCTGCGATTCGTTTGTCTACGGCATTTGATAGTGTTACATTATACGGTGAGGATCCTGCAATACGTCCAGATATTTATGGAAAAATTGGAAATAGCGGTGTTAACATTGCTACCATCGACGATGCTAAAAAATTATACAGTGGATTTGATTTGTGTGATCCAAAAACATCGGTGAGTATGACCATCAATGGTCCCGCTCCTATTATTTTAGCCTTTTTTATGCATGCAGCCATTGATCAACTCTGTGAAAAATGGATTGCTTCAAATAATGCAGCGCACCTTGTTCAAAAAGCATTGCAAACAAAATATGGCTCTTTAGCCGCTCCACATTATGCGGTATCAGATAGTGGTGACAAACTGCCTGAAGGCAATAATGGATTAGGGCTTCAGCTACTTGGATTAAGTGGCGACGAAGTGCTTCCTTCTGACGTATATGCAACCATAAAAGCACAAGCATTGTCTAGTGTGCGCGGCACGGTGCAAGCAGATATTTTAAAAGAAGACCAGGCTCAAAATACTTGTATTTTTTCTACCGAGTTTGCCCTTAAATTAATGGGTGATGTGCAGTCTTATTTTATTGAACATGAGGTGAAAAACTTTTACAGTGTAAGTATTAGTGGGTATCATATTGCCGAAGCAGGCGCCAATCCCATTACGCAGCTTGCTTTTACACTTGCCAATGGTTTTACCTATGTAGAATATTATTTAAGCAGAGGTATGCATATCGATGATTTTGCACCTAACTTATCTTTTTTCTTTAGCAATGGTATGGATCCCGAATATAGTGTGATTGGTAGAGTGGCACGCAGAATTTGGGCAAAAGCCATTAAATTAAAATACAAAGGAAACGAGCGTTCTCAAAAATTAAAATACCACATTCAAACAAGTGGTAGAAGCTTGCACGCGCAAGAAATTGATTTTAATGATATCAGAACAACACTTCAAGCACTCTATGCTATTTATGATAACTGTAATAGTTTACATACCAACGCATACGATGAAGCAATTACAACCCCTACAGAGGAGAGTGTTAGAAGAGCAATGGCCATTCAACTCATTATTAATAAAGAATTAGGCGCTGCAAAAACCGAAAATTTTATACAAGGTAGTTTTGCCATTGAAGCTTTAACAGATTTAGTAGAAGAAGCGGTATTAATTGAGTTTGAAAAAATTAGTGAAAGAGGTGGTGTATTAGGTGCTATGGAGAGAATGTATCAGCGTAATAAAATTCAGGAAGAAAGTATGTATTACGAAACGCTAAAACATACTGGTGAACTTCCAATTGTTGGTGTTAATAGCTTTTTAAATAAAAAAGGAAGCCCTACTATTTTACCTACCGAAGTAATTCGCTCAACAAGCATCGAAAAAGATAGACAAATTGAAAACTTACATGCTTTTTGGAAGCGTAATGAAGAGGTAGCACCTGCCAAAATTGCCTCCTTAAAAAAAGCAGCTATCGCTGGCGAGAACTTGTTTGAATCGCTGATGGATGCTGTTAAATACTGCTCTTTAGGGCAAATAACGGAAGCCTTATACGAAGTAGGCGGGCAATATAGAAGGAATATGTAGTTGCCAGCATTATTTTTTTTAACTTAGGGCTCTAAATAAATTTTTATATGCGTTCAATGTTGATTCGCACGCTTTTTTGCGCTTTCGTTTTAGTACCCACTTTATTAGTGGCACAGGGTCGCCGAATGGATACCACCATGAAAGTGGGTAAGGCTGGCTTTCGCATTAACTGCTTTAATAAATCATCTGAAAAAAATCCAATTACTATTTACCCAGTTGGTTTTGAAAGCGAAGCGCGTGATTTTAGTTTTGAATTGAAAGGTGTTTTAATGGGTGCAGAAGTTGATGATTTAAATAAAGATGGTTTTCCTGAATTACTATTATATGTAGCTTCTGTCGATTCACTCAATAAAAGTTCAGTGATTGCGATTAGCTCTCAAGAAAATAAATCAGTGGCACCTATTGTATTTCCGGATATTTTAGATGATCCACGACTTAGAGATGGTTATAGGGGCTCCGATAAGTATATGCTTTTGGAGGGCGTTCTAATGCGCACTTACCCATTATATGAAAAGGATGCAAATGGGGTACAACAACCAACAGGTAAAATGCGCCGATTGATGTACCGTGTTGCACCAGGTGAGCAAGGCACTTCAAAATTTGTAGTATCTAGGTTTTACGATTTTCAAAAAAAGTAATCTTACCTACCCTGAACAATTGTAATTTTTGTAGCAATTTTTTCTAGACCACTATCGTCTCTGCAAATAACTAAATAAACACCACTAGCAACTTTTACTCCATTATTGTTTTTTCCATCCCAAACGGCTTGACCACCAAGCGCTCTGGTTTGATATACAAGTGCGCCGTATAAGTTGGTGATTTTTACAAGCGCATTATTTGTTAGACCTCTAATAGCTATACTACCACTATATCCTGGCGGAACAGGATTGGGAAATACAAGTACTTTTTCTTGTGTACTTACGGGTTCTGTTGCCGTACTTCTAAAACTGCAGAGTCCATTATTAGTAGCGATAAAAACCTCACCAGTGAGTGGGTCTATAGATATTTTAGAAATATCATTGCCAGGTAATGGGCTATTGCTAACGGAAAATTTATAGATCACTTTTTCGCCGGTTGCACTAATGAGCCATACGCCATTTTTTGTACCCACCCATTTTCTGTCGGCACCATCAACGGCAATGGTTTGTACATTTTCATCCTTAAATAAAAGTCCTGCAAATCTATCTTGCTGTACAACTGGTAATAGCGCTTCACAACTACTAGGCGTAAAAACATTTTCGGCACACTGAATAATTCCGATGCCCTTGTCGGTACCAATCCAAATAAATCCATTTTTATCTTTTGCTATACAGTTCACTTGGTTGCTTGGCAAATTACCTAGTCCTGCTCCTGCTTTGTATTGTTTCCATGTATCGTCGGCGCTTGATGTCAATGATTTTCCAGCATTATATACAAGTAGTCCATTTGCATTTTTGGTAGCACACCAAATTTGTGATGCGTCATCTATTGCTAGCGCACCTGCATCTGTTACACCAAATGGATTCGTAAATCCAGTCCATTTTCCATCGGGCTGTCTTACATGGAGTGAAATAGTGGTACCTAGGTTGCTTACCCAACTATTTCCTTTGGTATCAACTGCTACACCACCTGTAAAACAAGTGTTGTTTGCTGCACCCTTAAGGCTGCTGTTTTGTGGGTTAAAAATTTGAAGTTTGTTATTATGCCACTGTGCCACGCCCTTTTGCGCAGTAGTAAGCCAAACGCTGTTGTCAAACTTGCTTATTGCAATGGATTGAACACCTGTTAGGGTATCTAAACCGTTTTGTTTTTGGTTGAGCCATTTTCCATTTTCTAAAACAAATAAACCGGGTTTTGTAATGGAGGCGGCTATAATATTACTACTTGTAGCCTCTAGTGCAGTGGTGATTTGACCCGCAGGCCCACTCGGAACAATACTAGTAAAGGTTTTAGTGGTAGGATCTAATTTAATAAGACCTGAAATACTATCTCCAATCCAAATATTTCCATTAGAAAACATACATGCGCTTGGATGAATTAAAACACCAGCTTGTTCAAAAACCAACAAATTAGGATTGACAATAGTGCTATGGTAGATGAAGGTCTTTTTTGTTTGCACATGTGTAGTACCGATCGTTATTTTTTGCTCGTTAAACTGCCAGCTTATAATTTGCTCAGATGGTTTATAAAATAGCGTCGTTGTTGAGGCAGCTTGAATGAGTATTAGGCTGTCGTTTTTTTCAATAATGAGTCCAGTAGGCGCAGTACTTATTTTTTTTATTGGGGCAAGCATCCCAGCGCCATAAAAAATACTCCAAGACTTTGCATCGGCAAGGTTTGTACTTGATAATGCTGATTTATAAATACCAGTGCTTGTAGCTGCATACCAAAAATTACTGTCTTTTGTTATTGAAAAAACTTCGATAGTATTTCCACTAGGACCTAGAATCCAGCTCTCTTTGATTTCATATTTTAATAAGTTAATGACAACAACGCCAATGTTGGTAGCTACATACGCCATTCCTTTATCACAATAAATGGAATTTATTTTTTTAATACTGCTCGTTCTTACAAGGTCGTATATATTTTTTACAAGCCCTTCTTTGATGACATCAATGTTATTGTTGTCATGCGCAACTACCAACTGTGCTGTTTCATGATCCCACTGAATAGTAGTTATAGAAGCTTCCGATAAGCCGGTTAGCTTATTGAAGTATTCAAAACTGCCTGTATTATTGACACTAAAAATAGCTTCCTTGGTTGCCGTATACATTTTATCTCCCTGTGCTATTTGTAATGCGGATGTATAACTGTGGTGTAGCCGCCAGTTACCAATAGGTGGCGCCTGTGTAAATGCTTGTAGCGTAAGTAGCCAACCGCCAATAAAAAATAGACTCCGCTTTAGACCTAACATGAATTAAAATTAATCCATAAAAATTATAGTTCAGCCAAGTTATTTTTAATAGCAAAAAGCGCGAGGCCCACCCTAGTTTTTACGTCTAATTTTTTAAATAAGTGGTCACGGTAGGTATCTACAGTGCGCGGGCTAATAAACATGAAATCGGCAATTTCTTTGTAGGTTTTATCGGTACATACCCAACCCATAAAAGCTTTTTCTTTTTCTGTTAGCTGATTCACTTGATCTTGTTGTTTTTTGAGCGCCGATTCGTCACCGATGTAGTGTATGAGTTTATCAGATACCATGTCGTTGCTAAAATAGCCGTACTTTTTAATTTCATTAAAAGCAGTGTAGAGTAACATGGGTTCCGAATTTTTTAATAGATACCCATGACAGCCATTTTTTAACATCTGAATGATGGCATAGTCATTGTCATACATGCTCAGCGCAATCATTTTTGTATCAGGTAGGTTTTTGCGAATCCATTGCGCGGTTTCATATCCATCCATTTCTGGCATATTGATATCAAGCAGTACAATGCTAGGTGGCTTGTTGGGATTAAGGGCCTCTATAAAGTGCTTTCCATTTTGTGCTTCAAGGGTTACTTTATAACCTTTAAATCCTGCAATCATATTGGCTAGTCCAGCCCGCATGAGGCGGTGATCATCTACAATGGCAATGGATATCATGAGCACCACGCACCTTAATAATAGTGCTTGGCAGTAAGTTAACCTATTTTATTGGATTGCGCTATAGATCGCTTCTTGAATATTAGGGCGCACATTTAATCTACCAAATTTGGTGTTGTTTCTTGTAGGAGAAACCCTGCTCGATAAAAAGATATAAACCAGTTGCTTTGTGGGGTCCACCCAAACGCAAGTGCCCGTAAATCCAGTGTGACCATAGGTTTCAGGAGATACGCTTTTAGAAGGGTAGGCTTCTTTTCTGGTAGCATTATCCTTTTCTGGTTTATCAAATCCCAATCCTCTTCTTGAAATACTAGAACTGTAAGCAGTAAATTTTTGAATCGTAGATTTTTTGAAATATCGTGTACCGTTTAATACACCACCATTTAATAGCATTTGGTAGAGCTTTGCTAAATCATAGGCATTACTAAAGAGTCCTGCATGTCCGGCTACGCCTCCAAACATGGCAGCACCCTCGTCATGTACGTCACCATGCATTTGTTGTGCTCTAAAATGTGCTTCAACTTCGGTGGGTATAATTTTACTGAGTGGCATTTTTGCTGTTGGTAAAAAACCGGTACTATGCATGCCAAGCGGGGTATAAAAAGTTTCGTTCACATAGGCATCTAAGCCCATGCCAGTAACAGATTCAACCACTTTTCCTAAAAAAATAAAATCGTTATCACTATAAACATATTTGCCACTTGTAGGCGTACTACTTGATAAAATACGCGCGTACATACTGTCTTGCCAATCGTTTCTTAAGTATACATTTTCTGCTACCCGAACTGGAAATTGCGGTGTAGCGGTTGTCGAAAAATATTTGGGTGAGGGCTTATTGGTTGCAGGATCCAATACTTCTTTATAAAAAGTAATAAAGGGAACAAGTCCGGCTTGGTGTAATAAAAGATCTGAAATTTTGATAGATGCTTTATCTGAACCACGCACCCATGGAATATAATCACCAATGGTTTTATGTAGTTTTACTTTTTTGGTTTCAACAAGTTTCATGATGGCTACGGTAGTAGCAGAAATTTTTGTTACAGAAGCCAAATCAAATACCATGTCTGTTTGCATGGGAACACTGCTATTGTAATTGGTGGCGCCAAACGCTTTATTGTAAACAACCTTTCCATTTTTAGCAACAAGCACCACACAGCCAGGAATGGCAGCACTATCAATAGCAGCTTTAGCAATGCTATCAATTTTTTGAAGACCGGCACTGCTCATACCTACTTCTTCAGGGACAGCTGTTCTAAAAAAACTGGTTGTTTCGATGCCGCTACCAAAACTAAAGTTTTCACAAACCGTAACAGGTAATTTACCTTCTGGTTGTGTGGCACCTTGTAGTAATTGCATGCCTGCTTTTTGAGTAATCTCATCATCTTCATAACAAACCACAACATTATTGGCGCCGCATAAATTTGCAATTGCGTACGGATTTCCAAAACAAAAATTGATGGTATTTGAGCCTTGAAGTTTTGATAGTAAATCAATGGCATTAGCCGATATGCCAAAATTATTGGCTGGACGTCTATTAAAATTATGCATCCCTACTACAACAGCGTCATAGTTACTCGTTAATTTGGCAATGCTATCAACCCTACTGGTGCTATCTGCATAATCAAATAATACGATATCTGCACTGTAGACGTCTTTGATGCTAGTAGCAAAATTATTTTCTTTATTGAGGCCAATACCAACGTAGAGTGTTTTTGTATTTTTTGCTTGTAGTGGTAGTAATTTTTTATTCTCAAGTTTTAAAACGGTCAACGCTTTTTTAGCTAGTATTTCTTTAAGTGCATTGGTGGATGCATTTAAATCGGCTGCAATGTTTGTTGTGTCAATGGGTTGTAAATTTGCTAGGCCTAAATTGTATTTAGCACGTAATACTTTTTTAACTCTTTCGTTAAGGTCTTCCCAGCTTAGTTTTCCGGCCGCAATCGCTTCTTTTACTTTTTCAATACTTCCTTCAATATCGCCAGGTAAACAAAGCATATCGTTGCCCGCAATTAAAGATTGTACCGACGCCTCTCCCTTAGGAAAAAATTTACTGACACCTTTCATTTCTAATGCATCTGTGAATGTAATGCCATTGTATCCTAGTTCTTTACGTAGCAAATTTTGAACCGCAATAGCTGATAATGATGTAGGTAAATTGGTGGTGGTATCTAATGCAGGAATGGAAAGATGTGCCATCATAACACTACCCACACCCGCTTTTATCATTTCTTTAAATGGATATAACTCTAAAGAGTCAAGTGCGTTTTTAGATTTTTGAATAATGGGTAAATCATAATGCGAGTCTACGGCTACGTCACCGTGTCCAGGAAAATGTTTAGCACATGCCATCACATTAACGTCTTGCATACCGCGCATATACGCTACACCATACTGTGCTACTTTGTATTTATCCTCTCCAAAACTTCGATCATTGATCACTGGGTTTTTTGGATTGTTATTGATGTCTACATCCGGTGCATAATTCACTTGAATTCCAATACGTTTGCACTGTTCACCCACGATACGGCCAAACTCATAAATAAGTTTTGCATCATTAACGGCGCCCATCATCAGTTGTCTTGGAAAATTAATAACACTATCAAGGCGCATGCCAAGGCCCCACTCGCCATCAATAGCAATCATGAGTGGTGTTTTAGCAAGTGATTGATACGAATTGGTTAACACAGCTTGTCTGATAGGTCCGCCCTGAAAAAAACACAAACCACCTACATTAAATTTGGTTACTAAATCTGTAACTTCTTTTACATGCGCTTCACCCAAATTACTATGCGCTCTTACAATCATAAGTTGTGCAATGCGCTCTTCGGGTGTTAATTTATTAAACTGAGCGGTTACCCAAGTTTCAGATGCTTCTGATTTTTCTGAAAAACGTTGTGCTTTACTAGATAAAATAGAGCATCCTAAAAGTGTAATGAGTAAGAATTTTTTCATGGCCATGTATTGAGTGTCACAATGTAAGATTTCTAGCAATTTATTGGGTAGGTAGGAGCAAAAAAAAGGTCGCAAGAGACAAGCTTTTGCGACCTTTTATATCATTTATGAATTTTATGCTTCTGTTTCGTCTTCTGGCTCTTCGGTTAATTTCATTTCAATGTTGTTGGCCTTTAAAATGCTAAACCATTTTACCATCTTTTTCATATCGCTAGGATAAACACGGTCAAAGTCCATATCTGCATATACTTTTTTAAAATAAGCGACAATTGCAGCAGGGTCTTTTTCGGAAGGAAGGGCCTCTTTTGAAGCCAACATGGTTTGAAAAAGTTCCACCAAATTGATATTATCACGAACGGTATACACTTCGATGCTTTCGAGGTGCGAGAAATTGTGAACGCGACTGCTCACAAACTTTGTGGTTTGATCTTCTAACGACTTTACGATGGCACCATCTGTTTTGCTAGCCACCATTTCAAATAGACCACTAAGGCCAGAGATTGATACTAAATTACTATACTCCATATGCTTTGTTTACGTTGTGCAAAGTAAAGGTAAAATCAGGTTAAAAAACCACTAAATCGTTTTTGCTGCTTCCTGTAACGCTAAATCAAGTCGAGATTTCAGTGTTTCGTAATCGGTGTAACCCCTTGCTAACAAATGAAATTTTGATTCATTGACTTGTAATAATACGCATGGAAAACCTGTTACTTGTAGTTGCTTAACAAGCGAAAACTCATAGTGGGCCTGGTCTTTGTAGGTTTCGCTGCTAAGTTTTTCATAAAATGTTTCGGGTGCAATACTATATTTTTCGAGTAGGTGCCTGTAGGCTTCATTGTCCGTTAAATCACGACCTTCGTAGTGCAGTGCAATTTGTAAATCAGTGGCAAACTCAACTTGCCTTTCTGGATAAAACTCCTTAAATATGCAAAGTGCGATAGCCGCTTTTTCGGAATGCGGGAACCAGTCGCTTAATTCAGGATTTTTGATATGCCATAAGTAGTCTTCACCAAATTCTACACCTGCCAATTCCTCCACATTTTTATAGGCACCTAAAATATAATGCGCGGTAGCGCTAATAGAAACCGGTTTTTCAGGCATGATCATACCGCCAGAAAGCACTTCTATGGGAAGATTGGGGTAGTTTTCGGCTATTTTTTTGATAACGGGGCAAAAACCATAGCACCAGCCACAATAAGCGTCGTAGCAATAAAATAAGGTTGGATTCATAAAGCAAAGATAATGCCAATACAAGATGCGACTAAGTTCTTTACCTTTGCATTCTAAACATTTTATATGCCAGGATTTGAATTTTTTGGTGACGAAGAAAGAAAAGAAGTGAATGAGGTATTAGAAACCGGAATTCTCATGCGTTATGGGTTTGATGGTCCTCGAAAAGGGATCTGGAAATCCAAAGAATTGGAGGCTGCCGTTTCAACTGTTTTTGGTTGCGCGCATGCGCAATTGACCTCTAGCGGAACAGCTGCACTAACCACCGCCATGGCGGCATTAGGCATTGGTGTTGGTGACGAGGTGATCATGCCTTCTTTTACTTTTGTGGCAAGTTTTGAAGCCATTTTAAGTGTTGGCGCCGTGCCCGTATTGGTAGACATCGATGAAACATTAACGCTAGATCCAGCCGCTGTTAAAGCCGCCATTACGCCAAAAACAAAATGCGTCATGCCCGTTCATATGTGCGGCAGCATGGCCGACATGGACGCGCTTCAACAAATTTGCACCGACCACAATTTAATATTATTAGAAGATGCTTGTCAAAGTATTGGCGGCACGTATAAAGGAAAAAAATTAGGTACTATTGGGGCTGCTGGAACTTTTTCTTTTGACTTTGTAAAAACAATTACATGCGGAGAAGGCGGTGTTGTAATGACAAACGATAAAGACGTGTACACCAAATGTGACGCCTACACCGATCATGGACATGACCACCTTTGCGTAGACCGCGGTGCCGACCTGCATCCATTTATTGGATACAATTTTAGAATCAGTGAATTGCACGCTGCCGTTGGGTTAGCGCAAATTAAAAAGCTCGATACCTTTTTAGCTATCCAACGAAAAAACAACAAATTATTACGCAGTTATTTAGCGCAGGTTCCGGGTATTCAATTTAGATCAGTACCTGATGAAGCCGGCGATAGCTGTAGTTTTTTATCTTGGATGCTTCCCACAGAAGCTGGTACTAAGGCTGCGATCGAGTCATTGAAAGAAGCAGGGGTTTTTGCTGGTAATTTTTACTGGTACGCAAATAATTGGCACTATATTACCAAGTGGGATCATTTAAAAAATGCAACAACACTGAACCGATTAAATGACGATCAAACAACTGCTTTACTCGCTTTACAGAGCAGGTCTTTTGCAAAAAGTGACGCTATCATGAGCCGAACTGTTTCTACTGCCATTAGTTTACTATGGACAGAAGATCAAATAAAAGAGAAGGGAGAAAAAATGTTGGCTGCCATTACCAAAGTGTTATAATTACTTGAATTTCACGGATGTCTTTAAGTCAATCTTTTCAGCAAAAATTATTACAAAAGCTATCTCCCCAGCAGATTCAGCTTATGAAACTGTTGCAGGTGCCTACTGCTAATTTGGAAGAAAGGATTCAATCCGAATTAGAAGAAAATCCGGCACTCGAAATGGCCGATGGAGAAAAAGATGTTGAATTTGGAGAAGATATTGATAACGAATTTGAATCTGAAGTAGCTGATGACGAGCCGGCTCCTATAGATGAATATGACCCTTTGGACGAAAGCGAATTTATTGTCGATGATGATGGTGAAATTGCAGACTATAAATTAAAGGATGACAATTATCCTGAAATGGATGACAACGCCGTTATTCCCATTAAAATTGAAACGAGTTTTCATGAATTATTAACGGATCAATTGGGCATGTTAGAGCTTGATGAACGTGATTATATGATTGCAGAACAAGTTTTAGGTAGTTTAGATGATGATGGTTATTTGCGCAGAGCACTTAGTTCAATTGCAGATGATTTAGCCTTTAGACAAGGCATAGAAGTAAGTGAAAAAGAGATTGAAAAAATTGTTGTACGCATACAAGAATTTGATCCAGCAGGCATTGGCGCTAGAGATTTACAAGAGTGCCTTTTACTTCAATTAAAAAGAAAAAAATCGGAAGGAAAATCGGTGCAACTCGCTATTACGATACTCACTAAATATTTTGAAGAGTTTACCAAAAAGCACTACGAAAAAATTCAGCGTCAACTTGAATTAACCGATGCCGAAATAAAAGAGGTAGTGGGGCAAATTATAAAATTAAACCCCAAGCCAGGCGGCAATTTTACAAATGTTGATAAGGCGCAAACCTATATCATTCCTGATTTTTATGTGCTTAACAATGGTGGTCAATTAGAGCTCACTTTAAATAGCAGGAATGCACCTGATCTTCGCGTTAGTGAAGGCTACCGCGACATGTTAAAGGACTATGAGAAAGGCAGTAAAAAAGATCCGCGCCAAAAAGAAGCAGTGCTTTTCATCAAACAAAAAATTGATGCAGCCAAGTGGTTTATTGATATGATTGAACAGCGTCAAGCAACGCTTACAAATACAATGAAAGCAATTTTAGTACACCAAAAAGCTTTCTTTTTATCTGGTGATGAAACTGCGTTAAAGCCCATGATTTTAAAAGATATTGCGCTTCAAACGGGATTGGATATTTCTACGGTAAGTAGGGTTGCGAATAGTAAATTTGTTCAAACAGAGTTTGGCACTTTCAGGCTTAAATTTTTCTTTAGTGAATCTTTAAGTACAGATACTGGAGAAGAAGTGAGCACCAGGGAGGTTAAAAAAATATTAAGCGAGCTCATAGAATCTGAAGAAAAACAGGTTCCGCTCAGTGATGAAATATTAACTGATATGCTGCAGCAAAAAGGCTATAATATTGCAAGAAGAACGGTTGCAAAATATAGAGAGCAGTTGCATATTCCGGTTGCACGTTTACGAAAAGAATTATAAGATACATGACAACAACTACGACCACTTCAACGCATCCTATCCTTCGCTTTTTGGCGCAAGTTGTTTCCTATGTTCTACATCCGTTATTTATACCAACGTACATTTTTTTGATACTCATGTCGCTTTTCCCGTATGAGTTTGCAGGAATCACAGCTTGGCAGTTAAAGCTTCGTTTGTTTAGTGTGTTTTGGATGACTGCCTTTTTTCCAGCTTTTGCAGTTTTTTTATTGTGGCGTCTTAAGTTTTCTGAAAGCATTTATTTACGCACCCAAAAAGAACGTATTATACCATATATCATCACCATGTTTTTTTATTGGTGGATGCACTACCTCAGTAGAAATTTTACAGATCAGCCAATGGTCTTACAATTTTTTTATACAGGTATTTTTATGGCTACTTCTGTAGGACTTATTGCAAACAATTTTTATAAAATTAGTTTGCATGGCATTGGTATGGGAGGAGCTAGCATGGCTGTTATTTTGTTTGCATTTTATTACAATCAGCCACTGGGCCTCGTTATTGCTGGCGTGTTATTGCTTACAGGCATCGTTGCATCTAGCAGGTTGTATGTTTCGGATCACTCTCAAAAAGAGGTATACATGGGATTACTAGTGGGCGCCCTTTGTCAGGCTGCTGCCTATTTCTTTGTTATGTAGATAGTAGAAAACTGAGTTTTTTATCCGACTTTTGCTGCGCAAAACCAAATCCCTCTATTATGTGGTATACTTTAGGACAGTGGATCATCAAACGTCGCGTTTTTTTACTCCTTGCCTTATTGGGTAGTACCTGTTTTATGGGGTACCATGCTTCTAAAGTGTCACTCAGTTACGAGTTCACTAGAGCAATTCCTACCGATAATCCAAAATACCAAGATTATCAAGCATTTTTAAAGCGTTTTGGCACAGATGGTAACACCATGGTGGTGGGTTTTGAAACAGATCATTTTTATGAGAAGTCTTATTTTAATGCAGTAGCCGATTTACAAAAAAAAATCAAAAGCCTAAGGGGGGTAACAGCTATCCTAAATATTACTGATGTTGTTAATCTAATCAATGACACTGCAAACGCACAATTTAAATCTGTAAAAATATTTACGCCACCTTATAGCAATCAAGCAGCTTTAGATAGTGCGGTATTTATTTTTAAGTCGCTACCATTTTATAAGACATTACTGTATAGTCCAAATTCAAATGCTTATTTGATGGGGGTTTCACTCGATGGTGCTATCATTAATTCAAAAAATAGGTCAGCACTTATAAACGATATCAATGCCGCGATTCAAGCTTTTGAAAAAGAAACAAATTCGTCGGTACATTTAAGTGGACTTCCCTACATAAGAACCATCGTTGCAGATAGGATCAAAAAGGAAATGAATGTTTTTTTAATTGCATCCTTTGTTTTATCGGCATTAACACTGCTCTTATTTTTTAGATCCATAAGTGCCATGCTTATGAGTATGGTAGTGGTTGCGATTGGCGTGGTATGGAGCCTCGGAACCGTTGTTTTATTTGGTTATAAAATAACACTACTAACAGCCCTCATACCGCCGCTTGTGGTTGTGATTGGTATTCCAAATTGTATTTACTTTTTTAACAAATACCATACTGCCTTTTTAGAACTCAAAGACAAAGACAAAGCCATTATTACCATGGTTGGCCGAATGGGTATTGTAACCCTGTTTTGCAATATTGCAGCTGCTATTGGTTTTGCTGTTTTTGCTTTAACAAAAAGTGCCCTCTTAAAAGAATTTGGACTCGTAGCAGGCATCAATATCATGGTGTTATTTTTTATATCACTTGTATTTATACCTGCAGTACTCAGTTATTTGCCAGCACCTAAAGCAAAACACACCCGCTACCTAGACAATAAAATTTTAGAAAAACTACTTGTAAAAATTGAACGTTGGACCTTTCATCATGCACGCTGGGTTTATGGGGTAACCATTGTCATTACTGCATTTGCGCTTGTTGGCATGGGTAAATTAAAGTCAGAAGGATTTATTGTTGATGACCTACCTAAGCAAGATAAAATTTACACAGATCTTAAATGGTTTGAACAAAATTTTGGAGGCGTGATGCCACTTGAAATCATGGTGGATACCAAAAAGAAAAATGGCTTACTAAGAACCACACAACCTATTTCAAAAATTGAAGAGTTATCTGTGTACATAGCGCAGCATCCTGAAACGGCAAGGCCGCTTTCATTTGTGGAAGGATTAAAATTTGCAAAGCAGGCATATTATGATGGTGATACCTTAAGTTATGATATCCCATACGAGGGTGACCTCGCCTTTATGGGCCCTTATTTAAAATCACCGGCTGCAAAAGATTCGGGTGCTCAAATAAAAAAAGAGGGCGTTGCAAAACTGCTTAATAGTTTTATGGATAGTGCAAAGCAGGTGGCACGTATCAGTGTAAATATGAAAGATATTGGAAGTGCTAAACTTCCCATACTTGTTAAAGATTTTGAAACAAAAGCCAATGAGATTTTTGATACGGCGCATTACAAAGTAACATTTACAGGTAGCACCATTACATTTTTAGAAGGCTCAAGTTTTATTATTAAAGGTTTACAAGAGAGTATTGTGTGGGCTTTTTTACTCATTGCACTTTGCATGCTTTATTTATTTAGATCGGTGCGCATCTTACTATGCTCATTAATACCCAATGTTATTCCGCTCGTGATTACGGCGGGCATCATGGGTTGGGCGGGTATCGCATTAAAGCCTTCTACCGTTTTAATTTTTAGTATTGCACTTGGCATCGCAATAGATGTAACCATACGTTTTTTAATCAATTACAAACAGGAGCTACCGCATTACAACAATCAGGTAAGTCCAACCCTCATTCAAACCATTAAACACACGGGTATAAGTATTATTTACACGTCTCTTGTGCTGATTGCCGGTTTTATTATCTTTTGTATCAGTGATTTTGGGGGTACCAAGGCGCTTGGATGGCTCACTTCATTAACCCTTATCGTGGGCACTTTAACAAATTTAATCTTACTTCCGGTGCTTATTTTGCATTTCCAGAAGCGTAAAAAATAACAAAGCTAAATTACAAAAAGGGTTTGTTTAAACATTGATAAATAAGGGTTATCATATTTTAAACATATTTAATATGTTTAAATTTAATTCTATGTTACTGGTTTTCAGTATTTTATAAATCATTTTTTACTAAATAGTGCTTAATTCGGTCAAAAACGAAGAAATACTAGTAATAACCGCATGTAAAAGGGGCGGTTTTGTTAATATTTTATTAAATTAGCGTCTGCATTTTTACATTAAAAACCAAAATATGAGAAAATTAGTTGTCATGATTTTGTGTGCAACACTTGCTTTTACGCAGTCTTTCGCACAAAACCGCACGGTTAGCGGAAAGGTTACCGATGAAAAAGGCGCTGCTATTGCTGGTGCAAGCGTAGTTGCTAAATCATCAAAAGGTGGTACAACCACTGCTGCCGACGGTACCTTTAAATTAACGGTGCCTAACACAGTTAAAGTGTTAACGATTTCTTCGTTAAACTTTGTTCAAAAAGACGTAACCATTGCTGCTAACAATACAGCAAACGCTTCACTTACCGCTTCTGCTGCAGATGCATTAGACGAGGTAATTGTAGTTGGTTATGGTGCTGCAAAAAAGAAATCAGATGTTACTGGTTCTGTAGTTACTGTTAACGCAGAGAAATTACAAAACAAGCCAACTGCAAACATGTTTGACGCCTTACAAGGTAAGGTGCCAGGTTTACAGGTGTATAACAGTTCTGGTGAGCCTTCTGCTACACCAAGTGTTCGTTTAAACGGTGTGGGATCTTTGGGTGCGAGCTCAACTCCATTATATGTGATGGATGGTATTCCTATCGATGCGGGTACGATTGTAAGTTTAAACCCAGAAGATTTTGAATCTGTTACTGTATTAAAAGACGCATCTTCAACTTCTATTTATGGTTCAAGAGCGGCTAACGGTGTTATATACATTACTTCTAAAAAAGGTAAAGTAAATAGTTCTAAAATTACTGTTCAATCTCAGTATGGTGTATCTAACCTTGTTAAGCCAACACTTGATTTGTTTAACAACTTCATGAGTACCAAACAGCTTACTGATTTTTGGGTAGCTACTGGTTTTAGAACACCAGCTCAGGTTGCTTCATTGTTAGCAACCTATAATGCTGATACGAAGTGGTACCAACAGTACTACAAAGAAAATATTCCTACACAGCAAATTGATTTAAATATCTCTGGTGGTGGTGGAAAAACAACCTATTATATTTCAGGTTCTGCATTTAAGCAAGAAGGTCTTACTTACCGTTCAGATTTTGAGCGTTATACCATGCGTGCTAACATCAATACAACTGTAAACAACTGGTTTAAATTAGGTGTTAACTTATCTGGTGGTTATGATGAAAGACAAACAAACCCTTATGGATCTAACCAATTGAATAGAGGTTTGTCTTTACTTCGTCAACCATTCTATTCTGCATATGATGCTAATGGTGTTAAATATCCAGATATCATTCCAGGTGGTAACTTTTACAACCCTAACTACTTAGCAGATAAATTGCCAAGTGTTGGTTCTAACGTACAGTTTAACCCAAGTGGTTTTATTCAAATCAATCCATTTGCTGGCTTTACTTTAAAGTCTCAAGCAGGTATGGAGTTTTATGACTACAGAGGTTCAAGCAAAACTTTGCCTTCGTTTTTAGGTTCTCTAAACAATGGTTCTGTATCTGAATCATTTAGTAGAGGAACAACTAAAACAATTACAAACACTGCGGAGTATGCTTTTAAGTTTAAACAACGTAACAGCTTTACTTTACTTGCTGGTCAAGAATTTATTTCTAACAATACCAACGGATTTAGTGGATCTTCTACAGGTCAAACAGATGACCGTTTGGTGTTGATTTCTGCTGGTCCTACAGGTTTTACTGCAGGTTCGTCTATGGATGAATATGCGTTTGCATCTTACTTTGGACGTTTAAACTATAATTTAGACTCTAAATATTTTGTAGACTTATCTATTCGTAATGACCAATCATCTCGTTTTGGTAGAGCACTTAGAGGTGCTACTTTTTATTCTGCAGGTTTAATGTGGAAAGCTAAAAATGAGAAGTTTTTACAAAATGTTAAATGGGTTGATAACCTAGTTGTTAAAGGAAGTATTGGTACCAGTGGTAACTCATCAATTGGTAACTATCAGTCTTTAGCTACTGTTGGAACTAACTTATATAACTCTACTCCAGGATGGGGTGTAAGCTCTGCGGGTAACCCAGAATTATCATGGGAAACACAAAGGCAACTTAACCTTGGTGTTCAAGCAACAGTATTCAACAAGCTTAACATTGATGTTGAATTTTTTGAACGCTTAACTTCAAGCATGTTAATTAGTGTTCCATTCCCGTATACATCAGGTTTCTCTTCTGTTACCTCTAACGTAGGTAGCCTAAAAAACAGTGGTTTTAACGCAAACATTAATTATGATTTCATTAAAAAGAAATCATCGTTCTTAAATGTGTATGTAAACGTGGGTTATGTAGAGCAAAAAATTACAGAATTATTCCAAGGTAAGCAATACTGGATTATCCCTAACACAGGTGTATGTTGGGCTGTGGGTCAACCAGTATCTTATTTCTACCCAATTTTTTCTGGTGTAGATCCTGCTAATGGAGATGCAACTTGGTACCGTCCAAATGCGGATCCAAACAAAATTGTTGAAACAACAAAATCTGCTACTACAAACGCATTTAATAGTGCAGGTTTACAACAAAATACAGGTATCAAAAGATACGCTCCATTTAATGGTGGTTTTGGATTTAGCGCTGGTGTAAAAGAGTTTTCTGTAAGTGCGGACTTCTCTTTCTCTAAAGGCAAATACATGATCAACAACGACCGTTATTTCTTTGAAAATCCAAACCAGTTTACTGGATATAACCAATCTAACACGGTGCTTGATTATTGGAAAAAACCAGGTGATCAAGCTCGTTTCCCAAGATATGGTGTTCAGTTTACGCAGTTTGATACAAGGTTAATTGAGGACGCATCATTTGTGCGTTTGAAAGCATTAACTTTTGCTTACGATTTTTCAAAGACTTTGTTGAACAAGCAAAAAGTATTAACTGGGGCTAAGTTCTATGTTACTATGCGTAACATCTGGACATTAACTAACTATTCTGGTCCTGATCCTGAGGTTGATACCAACGTATCATTAGGTGCTAACCCTAACACAAGTCAAGTTGCTGTTGGATTAAACCTTTCGTTCTAAGCTTTACATAACCAGTTAAATGAAAATGAAAATGAAAAAATTATTGATAAAAAACATGGTCGCTTTTGCAGCAATCCTTACGTTAGGATCTTGCGAAAAAAGACTTGACCTATATCCGTACAACAGTATTGAGTTGTCTCAATCTTTTCAAACGGTTAAAGACGCAGCTACCTGGAATACAGGTTTATATTCTGATTTACGTGGTAGAGTGTATGGTTCTTACAACATCTCTCAAGATGTGCAAGCAGACCAATTAAACGCTACACTTGACTTTGGGAATAGAAATGGTAACCCGCACAGATGGGGAACAAGCTACCTTGCGGATGATGGTGCATTAAGTGGATCATGGTCTGGGTATTATTTTGCTTTAAGAAACATCAATACCTGTATTGCTGGTTTTGAGAAAATCAAAACCAATACTGCAGCAGAAGCAACAACCCTTAACAAATACAAAGGGGATGCTTATTTAGCACGTGCTTACTACTATTCAGAATTGATTTTGCGTTTTGCAAAAGCTTATGATAAAGCTACCGCTGCTACCGATTTAGGTGTGCCATTGGTGTTAGAATTTAACATCAATGCTAGACCAGCAAGAGCAACTGTGCAAAAAGTGTATGATCAAATTTTATCTGACATTGCTACTGCAAAATTAAACCTAGCGTCTACTGCTGGAACTCCAGGTGCAACAAGGTTTACCATTGACGTGGCTACTGCTTTGGAAGCACGTGTACGTTTACATATGCAAGACTGGACTGGTGCTATGGCCGCAGCAAATACTATTATCACTGGTAATAAATATCCGCTGTTAAATACACTGACTAACTTAAATAACATGTGGACCAACGATTTGGCTACAGAAGTTATATTTAATTCTGCAGTTGTTAAACAAACAGAATCTGCAAATACCAACTCTATTTATTTAGGATTTAATGGTGCTACTGGTAAGTTTACACCAGATTTTATCCCAACTGTAGACTTTGTTAATTTATTTGCCGCATCTGATTTAAGAAGAAGTGTTTACCTAAAGCAACTTCCATGTATTATTCAGGGTGTTAACTACCCAACAATGTGGTGTGTCAATAAATTCCCTGGTAATCCAGCATTATTTACAGGTGCTTTTACCAACTACCAACATGCGCCAAAGGTATTCCGTGCTGCAGAGCAGTACTTGATTTATGCAGAAGCTGCTGCTAACGCAGGCGGTGCTAGTGAAGCACTTGCTTTATCTACTTTAAACAGTTTACGTGTTGCTAGAGGTTTAACAGCTTTATCTGGATTAACAGGTGCTGCTTTAATGACTGAAATCAGAAACGAAAGAACCAGAGAATTAGCTTTCGAAGGTTTCCGTTTATTTGATTTGAAGCGTTGGAAGTTAGGCTTCACAAGAGGTACTCCTCAAGATTTAGGTGCTATCAATACTACGCCTGCTACTAGCTACCACCAAATTAATATTGCAGCGAGCAATCCTCAATTTGTGTGGGGTATTCCTACTTATGAAATCAACATCAATACCAACCTAGTTCAAAACCCAGGATGGTAATTGTTTCATACATTACATAAAAAATGGCGCTCGATTTCGAGCGCCATTTTTTTTATGCCTAAAGCTATTTTATTTTAAAACAGCTGCTAATGTTTTTTCCAGGTCTTCACCGCGTAAACTGCTCGCGATAATTTTACCAGAAGGATCTACTAGCACATTAAATGGAATGCCATCAAAACCATATAAAGGCACCATAGTTGATTCCCACTGCTTTAAATCACTCACTTGTTTCCAGTTTAATCCATCGTTTTTAATGGCCTTCATCCAAGCTTCTTTATCATTATCTAATGATACCCCTAAAATGGTAAAGTTTTTATCTTTAAACTTATTATAAGCAGCTACTACATTTGGATTTTCTTGTCTGCAAGGCCCACACCAACTAGCCCAAAAATCTACAAGTACATATTTCCCTTTTAAAGAAGACAATGAAAAAGCTTTGCCCTCTGTGTCAGGTAAATTAATTTCAGGAGCTTGCTTATTTAATAGGGCATAAGCATTAGCTCCTCTCGGTGCCGCTTGTTGAACGGTCATTAAGGCTTTAATTTTTGCAAGACCCGTATGTTCTTTAAATTTTACAGAAGCCTTTTCTACAAGTTGTTTAACTGCTTCTTCAGGCATTGTTCTAGTAGCCATTCCAATCGCATAATAGATAGCTGCAGGGCTTTTTGAATTATTGATAAATTCGTTAACGATCGTATTGATGGACAAAAGTCCGTTGTCTCTATTTTTAGTTAACACTTGTACTAAACTATCATTGCCAGACTGTTGTTGAGCAGTTTCTAGTGCATTAAAATCGACCATTAAAGATGAGTCTGCTACACTATATTTTGCAAATAAAGTTTGAAGGCTTTTGCTTGCTTCAGAATCTTCGATTTCATAAAACCTAGGCTTATTAACGTCGAAATTAACGCGTATACTCTTTTCGTCATTGACAAGTAGTACTTCCGGCCCTCTTTCTAAACTTAGCCTATACAAGCCTTCCTCTAAGGCGGTAGCCCTTAATTCAAATTTTCCATTTGCTTGAAGTGTTGCCGAGTCTAGGATTAATGGCTCAGATCCAGCAAAAGGTAATTCTTGTAAGTATATTTTTTGACTACCCGCGTTGCTTACTTTGCCGCTTACAGTAAAGCCGCCATATTTTTTTTCGGCACAGCCAAATAAAATACTAACTGCAATTAGAGAAACACTAATTGTTTTTTTCATGATTGGTGTATTAATTGAATAATTATTTATTTAATTTTTTAATGAGTAGTTCACTTACTTTGTTTGGATCTGCTTGGCCTTGACTTATTTTTTTTACGGCGCCAACAAAAACACCCAATAAGCCTTTTTTACCCTTTTGGTATTCAATAACTTTGTCTGGCATACTAGCAATAGCAGCGTCTACCCATTTTTCTAGGGCATCAACATCATTCACTTGTAAGACATTGAGCTCCTTTGCCACAGCCAAGACATCTGTTTTAGATCCGTCAATAAGTTGAGGTAAAATTTTAGATGATGCCACCGAAAAATTTAATTGACCTGCATCGATTAGTTGAATAAGATCCGCAAGTGTATTAGGTTGTAGCGCAAGCTCTCTATAATTTAGCCCTGCTTCATTCAAGTATGATTTAATAGGACCAAGCATCCAATTGACAACCGATTTATAATTTGTTGTATGTTTAGCTGCCGCCTCAAAATATTTTACAGTATTGAGTGATTCGCAAATTTGAGCTGCATCATATTTACTAAGTTGGTATTGTGTTATCAATTTTTCCTCAACTGCGGCAGGCAAAACAGGTAAGCCTAATTTTATTTCATTGATATACGCATCACTTAATACAAAAGGCGCTAAATCTGGATCCGGAAAATAACGGTAATCATTTGCTTCTTCTTTATCCCGTATTGCAAATGTGGTATCGTTGGATGCATCAAAACTTCTGGTTTGTTGGGTAATAGTCCCGCCGGATTCAAGTATTTCAACGAGTCGGGCAATTTCAAATTCAATCGCTTTTTTTACATTCCGAATAGAATTTAAATTTTTCACCTCAACTCTAGTGCCTAACTTCTTTTCGCCTTTTAGTCGCACCGACACATTGGCGTCACATCTTAAAGACCCTTCCTCCATATTTCCATCACAAATGTCAAGCCACTGTACTAGTTTTCTGATTTCAGTTACATAGGCAAATGCTTCTTCGGCACTATTTAAATCAGGCTCCGTAACGATTTCAATTAAGGGGGTACCAGCTCTATTTAAATCTATTAGGGTATGTGAAGGGTCAATGTCGTGAATACTTTTTCCAGCGTCTTCCTCTAAATGAATTCTATTTAATTGAACAAAGCGCTTTGAACCCTCAACTTGTATGGGAACTTTTCCGCCTGCGCAAATAGGAGTGGTGTGTTGAGAAATTTGATAACCTTTAGGAAGGTCTGGATAGAAATAATTTTTTCTAGCAAAGTAGTTTTCCTTGACAATGGTGGAATTACAAGCGAGTCCCATTTTAATGGCAAACTCAACTGCTTTTTTATTGGTTTTTGGAAGACTACCCGGGTGTCCCATTGTGATGGGGCTAATTTGGGTATTTGGAGGAGCGCCAAATGTAGTGGCGTCTGAACAAAATAGCTTGCTGTTGGTAGCTAGCTGTGCGTGTACTTCTAACCCGATAACTGCTTCGTATTGTTTGCTTAAGGTCATCTCAAACAAAAATAAGATTAGTTACCGGGTTATCGCACACTTTGGAGGCTTATATATTAGCCTTCTTTACTTTTTTTGGAATTTTAACAGTCACTTCTTTAGACTTGCCATCACGCGTTAACTTTAAAGCGATGGTGTCTCCTGCTTTTAAATCACTAGCTTTTTCTTGAAGAGTAGCTACATCACATATAGATGAACCATCAACAGATGTAATGATATCATTTTTTGCGATACCTGCTTTTGCAGCTGGAGAACCTTCTGTAACCTCTAATACTTTAGCACCAGGACCTTCTGTTAGATCTTCTATACTGATTCCAATTTTTGGACCATCATTAAATGCAAGTGCAAATGTCTCTCCTAACTTACTCATGTCAAGTGGCATACCTTTTGCAATTTTTAATTCACCTGCCATTCCATCTAATTTAGGAAGTGGGGCATTCATATCATCAGATTTGAACATCATCACTTTTGGAACGTTCGTTACTTTTGGAATACCAGTTACACCACCCATCATTTCCGGTATATTAACACCGTCAACGGGCTTACCATTTATGGTTATTTTTCCATTTTCTACAATGACTGTCATTTTTTGAGGACCACTCTCTTTTCCATGAATGATGGTAGTATCCATTGTTTTTACAATGACTACTTTCTTTTCTTCTTGGGCTGCTGCTGCGTTAATAATGAAGCAACTAGCCATAATTGATGCAATAATTTTGAACATAGTTTTGATTGTTTTGATACTTTAAAGTTATTTTTTTACTTGAATATATATTCTATTTTAACAACCCTTTTACAGATTCAATCACCTGTAATAGATTGCTAGGATCCTGTCCACCAGCCGTTGCTAGGCCTTTTTGTCCACCTCCACCACCTTTAATAAGCGGCGCAACTTGTTCTTTAATAATCTTTTGCGCTTCTAGCCCTTTACTGGTTTGTAGGGTGTCATTAACTAGCACAGCTACGGCTGCTTTTCCTTCAATATTGGCAGCGAGAACTACCAGTAAGTTTGTATAATTTCCTTGTAACTCTGTACATAATTTTTTAAGACCATCAGGGTTACCAACTGCTACAACAGCACCAATAAAATGAGTATCGCCAATTGAGTCAACTGTATTTTCTAGTTCTTTTTTAATTGCAACAAGCGCCTGCGCTTCATAAGACTCAATGCGTTTTTTTAACAACTGTAAATCGGCAACCATTTGTTGCACTGCTTTAACAGGCTCCTTGGTATTTTTTACAAGTTCCTTAATGGTTTCTAGTTCTGCTAATGCTTCGTTAACCTGTGTTGTAGCGCCTTCGCCGCAAACAGCTTCAATACGTCTTACGCCTGCTGCTACCGCAGATTCGCTTCTTAATTTAAATAAACCAAGTGCGCCTGTTGCGCCAACATGCGTACCACCACATAGTTCAATAGAATAATTTGGGTCCATGATAACAACCCTTACGGTATCACCATACTTTTCACCAAACAAAGCCATGGCACCTAGTGCTACTGCTTCATCTTTAGTCATCTCTTTGATCACTACCGGAATATTAGCTCTAATTTTTTCGTTGATGATGTCTTCGATTTGTTGTAATTCCTCGTCACTCACTTTTGCAAAATGAGAAAAGTCAAAACGGAGTTGTGCAGCATTTACAAGGCTACCTTTTTGTGCCACATGCGTACCTAGTACCTGTCTTAAAGCAGCGTGTAATAAGTGTGTTGCACTATGATGTGCACAAATACTTTTTCGAATGTCTGTATTTACTTTGGCTACTACTGATCCCTCCAAACTAGCAGGAATGTCGGTGGTAAAATGAATGATTAGGTTATTTTCTTTTTTAGTATCAATTACATCGATGCTAGATCCTTCAAATTCAAGTACACCAATGTCTCCAACCTGTCCACCAGATTCGGCATAAAATGGTGTTGTTTCTAAAACAATTTGATAGCCTGTAATTCCTTTGCTTGTTACTTTTCTGTACTTCGTAACAGTAGTTGTACAAACCTTATCGGTATAGCCAATAAATGTTTGATGCTCGCTATCATTTACAATAATCCAGTCTGCAGCATCTATTGCTGTTGCGGCTCTACTTCTATTTTTTTGTTGCTGCATTTCTGCTTCAAAACCTTTTTCATCAACTGCTAAATTATTTTCTTGTGCAATTAAACGAGTAAGGTCTATTGGAAATCCGTAGGTATCAAAAAGTTCAAATGCAGCTTTGCCTTCTATAACACTGCTGTTAGAGGCTTTCATGAGTTCATCAATTCTTTTAAGTCCTTTGTCTAAGGTTCTTAAAAATGAATCTTCTTCTTCTCTTACCACTTTTGTTACAAATTCTTGTTGTGCTGCTAATTCAGGAAACACTTCAGAAAATTGTGCTGCTAAAATTGGTACCAATTGAAAAAGTAATGGCTGCTTGTAATCGAGGTAAGTGTAATAATAACGAACAGCTCTTCGTAAAATACGTCTAATTACATAACCAGCGCCTGTATTGGAAGGTAGTTGTCCATCAGCAATGGTAAATGAGATCGCTCTGATATGATCTGCGAGTACTCTAAATGCTACGGCTTCTTTGCTATCGCTTCTGTCATATGTTTTTCCAGTGATGGAAGCTACTGCATTTATGGTGCCGCTAAATACATCGGTATCATAATTACTTTGCTTGCCTTGTAGCACGCGTACAAGACGCTCAAATCCCATACCGGTGTCTACGTGTTTTGCAGGAAGTGGCTCAAGTGATCCGTCTTTTAAACGGTTGTATTGCATGAATACATTGTTCCAAATTTCAATTACTTGCGGATGGTCTTTATTTACAAGATCTCTGCCTGGAATTAATTTTCTTTCTTCATCAGATCTGCAGTCTACATGTATTTCTGAACATGGACCACATGGACCTGTGTCTCCCATTTCCCAAAAATTATCTTTTTTGTTTCCAAAAATAATTTTGTCTTCGTCCACTAATTTTTTCCAAGCTTCAAGTGCAATAGTAGACATGGGTAGTCCTTCACTTGGATCGCCTTCAAATACAGAGACGTATAAGCGGTCTTTATCAATCTTATATACATCTGTAAGTAGTTCCCAACTCCATGCAATGGCTTCATCTTTAAAATAATCACCAAAGCTCCAGTTGCCTAACATTTCAAACATGGTATGGTGGTAGGTGTCAACACCCACTTCTTCAAGGTCATTGTGTTTACCGCTCACGCGTAAACATTTTTGGGTATCTACAATGCGCTTATATTCAGGCTTACGATTTCCTAAAAAGTAATCTTTAAATTGATTCATGCCGGCATTGGTAAACAAAAGGGTTGGGTCATTTTTAACCACAATCGGGGCAGATGGTACAACCTGATGTTTTTTAGAAGCAAAAAAGGCTAAAAATTCTTTTCTTATCTCGGCACTGGTCATCATAAAAGGGTACTAATTTTATTATACTAATTTTACTAGATAGCAGGCTATCTTTGTTGTTCAATATTAAAGCTCCAAAGGTAAGGAATTGAGCCTTTAGCTACTGATACCAATGCCCCTATGCGCAAAATAAAGTATTACTATAATACCCATACCCTCAGGTTTGAAAAGCTTGAAACGCCACTTCGGGTGCGTCTATTGCAGGTGTTTGGTTTTATAGCTGCTTCCATGGTTACGGGGATTATCATTTTTGCCATTGCTTTTCAGTACATAGATTCCCCCAAAGAAAAACTGCTCCGCCAACAAAATGAAGACCTTCGTGAAGGCTATGGCGTAATTGAAGAGCGCCTTAAGCAGCTTGAGTTAAAAATGGGGGAAATCACCAATCGGGACAACACGGTATACCGCTCCATATTTGAAGCGGACCCCGTTGCGGACAGTGCACGTATAAGAGATATGGAACAGAAAAAAGAGGTACAACTCGTGCAGCGTATGGGTTCTACCGATCTTGTACATACCGTTATAGATCAGCTCAATAGCTTGGCCCTTAGAATGGAATACCAGAATAAATCCTTTAATGAGCTAATAGGCATGGTAAAAAACAAGGCTAAATTACTGGCTGCCATTCCTGCCATTCAGCCCATAAGTAATAAAAAATTGTCCAAAATAGCTTCTGGTTTTGGCTACCGTATCGACCCTATTTATAAAACCCGTAAGGCGCATGAAGGACTTGATTTTGCAGCCCCCATTGGTACGCCCATATACGCAACTGCGGACGGTGTTGTAACTACATCTGGTTTTACCACCAGCGGTTTTGGTATTCATGTAGTGATCAATCATGGTTATGGTTACAAAACCATTTATGGGCATATGGTAAGGGTGAAAGCTAGGGTTGGGCAGCGGGTAAGCAGGGGCGAAGTGATTGGTTACGTAGGTAACTCCGGAAAAAGCACAGGCCCGCACCTTCATTATGAAGTGCATAAATCAGGCATTCCAATTGATCCGATTAACTTCTTTTACAATGATTTAACGCCAGCACAATTTGACCGACTTTTAAAAATGGCAGCAGCCAATAACCAAAGCTTAGACTAATCACATGGAACCAGGCGTACGTAAATATTTAATAAGAATTGTAAATACCTTATCCATGTTTTTACTATGGATGGCGGTTAATTCATGCGCAGGCATTATGTATGGTGCCGCTTATTGGGAAAGCAGTTTTACCAGTACCAATCTTATTTTTTATACTTGGCTTTTATTAAGCACAGGACTACTTTTTTGGTATCTATACAATAAATGGAAAGACCCCATCGATTACAACGAAGAATAATTATTTATCCTTACCGTCTAAGATAACGGGCGTATTGCCTTTACCCATCACAATTACTTTTGAGTTAGGCGAAGTAATAAGACCCTTCATCATTTGTATTTGCTCGTATTGTAATTGTTTATCGTTTAAGCCGGTGCTAATGATGCGTTGATAATCTGCAATACCCTGCGCTTCTACACGCTTACGCTCTGCTTCCTGTTTTTCTTTTTGAAGTACGAACTCCATTTTTTGTGCGTCTTGTTCTGCTTTAATTTTTTCTTCGATAGAAGTTTTTACGTTGTTAGGAAGGGTGATGTTTCTGAGTAATAACTGTTCAAGAATCAAACCTCTTTTTTTAAAATCCGCCTCTATGCTTGTAAATATTTTATTTTGAAATTGATCCCTCTTGGTAGAGTATAAGTCAATGGCAGTAAAGTATACAGCGTTATCTCTGATTTTTGTTCTTGTAAGTGGTCTTACAATTTTGTCTTTATAATCGAGCCCCGTTTCTCTTATTAATCTTGGCGCTTCAGTACCAACAACGCGGTATAAAACAGTAAGATCGATGGTAACTTCTAACCCGTCCGAGGTAAGTACACGAATAGCATCATCGCCATCTTTTTCGCCCTCGTTATGTACGCCACTCATGGTATAGTTGAGTGTTTTAATATCTACATTGTAAACGTTTACAAGTGGGTTAACAAAATTTAGTCCAGGGGTAAGCACTTCATTAGACACTTTACCAAATAAACTTGAAACCCCAATTTGTCCGGCATCTATTTGTTTAACACATGCGTTTAAAGCGCCAATAACGATAAGCACAATACCAACGCTTCTAATGCCATTTCCTAATTTTTGTAACTCTTCTTTTTGCTTAAGAATAAATATGCCTAAGACAAGGACAATAATGCCTAAAATGATAAGTACCATGGTATATAAATTTTATTGTTTTAATTAACTGCTATGGTCTTGAATAACAAACCATTTTCCTTTTATTTTTTGAAGTAGCAAAGTAAAATACCCACTAACATCTCCTTTGCTTCTTTGTAATGCCCATTTACCTAAAACGCGGTAATGCTTTTTTTCGATAGGTGTTACAGCAAGTAATGTGAATGTTAGTTTACCCATCGACGCGGTGTCGGGATAGCCTTTTTTATAATTATTAAGTGTATTCGTAAAACCATAGGTAGGACCCGATTTGCCAACAAATAAAAGAGAGTCGGAGGGCAGATAGCCTTCCATAAATCCAACTAGGTTTCCTTCATTCCATGCCTTTGTTTGCGCAGCTAAAAGTGCTCTTATGGCCGTCTCATTTTTGTGGTATGTTGGCGTATTTGTTTGCGCCAAAGATTGAAGCGAAAAAGCGAGTAAAAACAAGGTGAACATGCGTGTTAGCATAAACCGTTTAATTTTACACTAAGCTACTACTTCTAATTGGTTTTGAAAGATAATTTAGGGTTTGTAACTTGCTGTATGTCATACAAAAAACATCTGCAAAAGGATAAGAGGTTGGCGGCCATTTTAAAAGGCGATACGCATGTATTAACGCTTCAAAAAAATATTCCAATTAGGCTTATGGCAAGCATAATTAGCCAGCAATTAAGCACCAAAGTAGCGGCTATTATCTTTGATCGTTTTTTAGATTTATATCCAGGCAAAAAGCCAACCATTCAAAAAGTATTGGATACCTCAGAAGAGACACTTAGAGGAATTGGCATCAGTTATGCGAAAATAAAATACATCTATGCGGTTGCCAATTTTTGCCAGGTGCATAAAATCACAGATAAAAAATTAGCACAATTACCTGATGAGGCAATTATAGATTTACTGGTGCAAATAAATGGCGTAGGAAAGTGGACCGTTCAAATGCTACTTATGTTTTCTTTGGGTCGTGAAAATGTATTTGCTGTAGATGATTTGGGTATTCAGCAAGCAATGGTAAAGCTTTATCGTCTTGACCCTTCTAACAAAAAGGAACTAAAAGCAAAAATGTTGTCTATTTCCGAAACCTGGAGCCCTTTTAAAACCTATGCCTGCCTTCATTTGTGGCGCTGGAAAGACGCTTAATTTGTAGGGACATTAAACTATTTTCAACCTTGGCAGTCCAAGTAATTACCTTTAGCCTATGGACTTACATTTAGATGATACCAGTTTACTGGCAGCATTTCACAACCAAACCACCAAAGAAAAAGGGTACAATGGCATTGTGAAAAAGTACCAAGAAAAACTGTATTGGCATATTCGAAGAATGCTGGTAAGTCATGAAGACACCAATGATGTATTACAAATGGTGCTTGTAAAAGTGTGGAATGGACTTGAAAATTTTAGAGAAGACAGCAAATTATATACCTGGATGTACCGTATTGCCACCAATGAAACCCTCACATTTATAGAAAAAGAAAAAAAGAGGGCAATTGTATCATTGGATCAGGACTCAGATACTTTTAGAGATAAGGTAAAAGCAGATGCTCATTTTGATGAAAATCAATTGATTTGGCGATTGCAACTTGCTATTAAATCTTTACCTGAAAAACAGCAGCTCGTTTTTAATTTACGCTATTATGACGAAATGCCTTACCACCAAATGAGTGAACTATTAGACACTTCAGAAGGCGCATTAAAAGCAAGTTACCATCATGCTGCAAAAAAAATTGAAGAATTTATTAAAAGCTATTAAACCTAACTGATACGATAGCGTCTATTCATTACACATGCACAACAACAAAAACATACAACAAGAATTAGAAGCAGTAAGCTCATTTTGGAATACCATTCCATCCCAAATGCCTTACATGGTGCCAACTCATTATTTTGAGTCGCTGCCTAGTATGGTGCGTGCAAAAATAGAAACGCAGGCTGTTTACGATGAGCTTGAACTTGTTGCGCCTCTATTAAATACGATACCTAAACAAGCCGGATATCATATACCTGTTGCGCCTGATAATGCATTGCCTTCAAATGCAGTTGCTAAGCCTTCTGCAAAGGTTTTTACCTGGCCTAAACTAGCCATAGCAGCAGCACTCATTGGTGCAATGGTACTTGTAAATTTTATGTATACAAGCCAAAACCAAGCCGTTGATTATAGCGCGTATATTGGTGCCGATCACCAACAAATTATTGAAACCATTAGTGATTCTACATTAACGGCATACCTAGATGTACATGAAAAATTAATTGTAACACCAGATGTTTCGGATCAAGAACTTTTAGAATACATACAATCAAATAATTAAATCAACAACAATGAAAAAGATCATTTTTAGTTTTTTACTTTCCATGTTTGTTGTAGCTATCGCTAGTGCACAACCACAGGAAAGACCCATGGGACCTCGCGGTAAAGGCCAAAGACCTAGTAAAGAAAATGTAGAAGCACTTAAAGTGGCCTTTATAACCAAGCATTTAAATTTAAATGCAGATGAAGCACAAAAATTTTGGCCAGCCTACAATGCATGTATTGAGGAATTAAAAAAAGCACGAAAAGAAAAAAATGAGGATGTGCTTGCTTTTGAAGAAGCTGCATTAAATATCAGAAAAAAGTATAGAACTGACTTTAAAAAAGCATTGGGATCTGATGAACGTGTAAATAAGGCACTTGCTGCAGACCGTGCTTTTATGGCAATGATCAAAGAAGAATTGCAAAACAGAAAAGGCATGCATAAAAAAGGCAGCAAACCTCCACCGCCACCTCCTCCAGGCCAAGAAGAGCCATTAATTTAAGAACAAGCCCAAATAGGCGATACAATATCATGGTAAAACAAGAAGGTCCAATCTTCTTGTTTTGCTTTTTCTAGCCATGCTTGTCGGAGCTCCATACATTTTTTTCCATCATAATCGTACTTCGCAACAAACCTGCTTTTCATTTGCTGTAGTTGAGGTGCATCATCTCCTCCAAAAAATACGGTTTGATTGTCTTCGGTGATCCAAAACACTTGATGAAACTTGGAGTGGGCTCCCGTTACTTGGAATTTAATGCCACCTTCAATTTCGCCTTCATCACTATCTAGCCAAACAACTTTACTAAAATCCTGTAGCGGTAAAATATCAGAAGGAATATAAGAAGCCGATCCAATACCCGTGGCAAATTCAAATTCCCGTTTTTGGATATAATACGTAGCGTATGGGAAACTGATGTAGCGGGCGGTATTATCGATATTACTAAATGTGGTTCCACCTGCATGGTCTTTGTGTAAGTGGCTCATAAGTACTTTTGTAACAGAAGCCGGCTTGATGCCCGCTCTCTCTAAATTTTCGTGTAATTGTAATTGGCCAGCTGGATTTGTATAGCCAAGACCCGTATCAATTAATATAATATCTTTTTTTGTAACCACAACAAAGGGTTGAATTTCTACAAGCAAACTTCCTACTGGCCTACTTTGCAGTGCTTCTGTTTGGGTATTAAAGGGAACAAATACCTTGGATTGATCGATGGTGAAACTGCCTTCTGATAATGGAATGATTTGCATGAAAATCGATTGGTTTAACGTAGCACCATTTGTCTATCGGCGTCTAGTCGGAGCATGATAAAAATTAATACGGTAAAAGTGAGTAAGGACGATCCTCCATAGCTAATGAGCGGAAGGGTGATACCTACAATTGGGAAAAGCCCAATGGTCATGCTTACATTAACTGCGATATGGAAAAACAATATACTAGCAACGCAGTAGGCATAGACCCTACTAAAGGCACTTCTTTGCCTTTCTGCAATGCGTACAATGCGAAACAAGAAATATAAGTAAAGTCCTAAAAATATGGCACAACCTACAAATCCAAACGCTTCACCTAATGAGGTGAAAATAAAATCAGTGTCTTGTTCAGGCACGTATTTGCCTCTTGTTTGTGTGCCTTTTAAAAAGCCTCTTCCAAAAAAACCACCAGAGCCAATCGCAATTTTACTTTGTCTTACATTATAATCATCTGGTTTACGCGCAGCTTTACCAGTAACTTTTTCATTGGATTTTTTATTTAAACTACAATCATAATCTTTACCCACCATACTATATATTCTAGTACTCTGGTAGCACTCTAACACGTTGTTAAATACATAGGGAACCACATAACGCTGTACACCAATACATAGGATCCAAATAGATAAAATTGCGGCAATGGTAACAAGTCTCTGTTTTTTTCGAACCTGTCTATAGGCTAAAAAAATAATGAATGCCGCTAAAATCGTCAACGTAATGGATAGTGCATCTCTTTCTACAATAAGTGTAGCTAGAGCAAGTATACCAAAACACGATCCAATAATTAAGAACTGCGCTGGTAAGCCTTCTCTGTACATGGCAATAAGCAGGCTTAGATATACAAGTGCTAAACCAAGTTCGTGTTGCAATATAGATAATGCTGCCGGTGTAAGTGCGATGAGTCCTGCAATAATTTGTGACTTAACATTTGTAAAATCTATTTCTTGTCGTGAAATAAATTTAGCAAGTGCCAGGGATGTAAATATTTTGCAAAGCTCTGCTGGTTGTAAATTAAAGCCACCTACCAACGGGATCCAAGATCTTGACCCATTGATATTTTTTCCAAGTACAAAAGTGGCTAGCATGAGCAGGATGCCTAATAGATAGGAGAGATTTGCAAAGGCTGTAAAAATTTTACTATCAGTTAATAGTATAAATGTTGCCACAATAGCGCAGACTCCGCCAAAGATAAGTTGCTTGCTGTAGTTGGCTTTGCCGCCTAAGAGTGTAGCCAACCAATTGGTATCTGCTTTATATTCTACCATGAATATACAGAGTACCCCTATAGAAACTAAAATAGCGTAAAGCCAAATAACCGTATAATCGATTCCTTCCGCCGCAAGATTGTTATTTTTTCTGTTCATGTTAGTGCTTGGCTATTTCTTGGCAATTGATTTTTTGAGGGTAACTTTTCTTGTAGAATCTTGCTTGATCATCAAGCGTTTCATTTGAGGCGGAATCAAATTCATATTGGCCAGCTGCTCAATTTTTGCTTTCCTTTCTGGTCCAGCAATAGAGTCTCTCAAATATTTTTCAATCAGTAAACTCGCAATAGGAGCTGCCGATGTTGCACCATAACCTGCATTTTCGCACATGACTGCAATGGCAATACGTGGGTTTTCACGCGGTGCAAAAGCACCAAAAAATGCATGGTCTTTTAGTGATTCACCTCTGTAGGCATTTTCTACAGTACCCGTTTTACCACAAACATTAATACCCGGAACTTTTGCGTAAGCGCCTGTTCCAAATTCCATAGTGCCTTGCATACCTTCATGTACTTCTTCAAAAATACTTTCGGCAATATTTTTAGTTCTATGTTTTACTTTAAATCGTGCCAACATTTCATAATCGTCGCCACCTTCAATGGAGTCGATAAGGTGGGGTAAATAATACCAGCCCTTATTGGCAATGATCGCCATCACATTGGCAAGTTGTGTAAGTGTGGTTGTAATTTCACCCTGACCAATAGAGTTAGAAATAATATTACAAGCCTGCCAGTTTTTACCAAAAATTTTCTGATAATATTTTGAAGTAGGAATATTACCCATGCGCTCCGATGGTAAGTCTACACCTAATTTTTTTCCGAGTCCAAACGAGTAGGCATATTCATTAAATAAACCGAGTGTAATATCTCTATTATTCACTTTTGCGTTGTCTAATATTCTTCGAAACGCTACCGCAAAATAACTATTACATGATTTTGAAATAGCTGGTTTTAATGTGAAAGTACCAGCCGCGTGACAACCCATTTTTCTACCACAGCCCAAGTAACTTCCACCGCAGGATACGGTCATTTGATCATCAATAACACCTTCTGCCATGCCAATAATACCCACAAGTGTTTTAAACGTAGATCCCGGAGAGTAGGTGGTACTAACGGTTCTATTGAGCAAAGGCTTTCTTGGATCAAAATACATCATGTCTACTAGATGTTTTTTTCTTTGATTGCCTGTAAGGTAGTTGGGGTTATAAGTAGGGGCGCTTACCATGCATAAAATACCGCCGGTTTTTGGATCAATTGCTACAATACTACCTACTTTATTTTGCATCAGTTTTTCGCCAAGTTGTTGAAGCTCTACATCTATACTAGCGTATAAATTTTTACCTGCAATGGCGGTGGTATCAAATTCTCCTTTTTCCCAAGGGCCCTGAATTCTTCCTTTATTGTCTCTAATAAAACGCTTTATACCACGCTGACCCATGAGCACTTTTTCGTAACTATTTTCAAGACCTGTGGTACCAAAGTAATCACCCATTTCATAACCCTCATCTTTGTGTCTACGTAAAAATCCGGTATCCACTTCTGCAGTGTAACCAAGCACCGCTGCACCACAATCATAAGGGTAGGATCTTACGGATCTTTCACTTAATGTAAACCCAGGAAAGCGGTACATGTTTTCATTGAGGCGCGCAAAATTTTCGGTAGTGAGTAGTGATTCAAAAACACTTGGCTTAACGGCTCCATTTTTAAAAATCAAATCTCGCATTCTTTTTTTGTAAGTAGCCGTATCAATATTTAAAAGTGCGCAAAGTGCAAGTGTATCGGTTCCTTTAGATTCGGCGGGAATCACCACCAAATCATAACTGATGGTATTTTCTAGAATGGCCCTTTTTTTGCGGTCAAAAATGATGCCCCTATCCGGGTAAATTACTTTTCTATAAAAGGCATTGTTGTCTGCTGCCATTTTATATTTTGTAGAAAAAACCTGAAGATTAATCAGTTGTAGGGTAATTAAAATAAAGGCACCTATAAAAATGATTTGTACAATTCTACTTCGGTTTTGATTAAAGGCGGACATAGGAGCTTGCTAAAAATAAGACGACAAAATGTATTGCAAATTTGATGTAACAAAGCCAACAAAGTATCATTTTCTTCAAAAAAACTTATGCATACTTGTGGACAGCGAAATTAGGCTGCATTGGTTCTGTACTTGCCTTTTCTTAAAAAAAGAAGTTCCGAAAGTGCAATCATCATGAAGCTCACAAGGGTGGTGCCAATTACCTTACCTAAAAAGTATACAAAGTCACCAAATTGAAGCCACTCGATGAGCACCAAGTAAAAGTGATGGACAAAAGTAAGAAAGCCTACATACACGGCATATGGCGCCCAGCCCATACTATTAATACCAGGCTCAGCATAGCTTTGCTCGATGGTTTCTTGTGGCAAAAGCAGGTTTAATAAATAAGGTCTAATGTAGGCGATAAGCACACAGGGAGCGGCGTGAAGACCCGTGGTGCCTGTAAAGTAATCCAGTGAAAGCCCAAACAAGAAAGCCACAATCAATAAACTAAACCGGTTAATGGAAAACGGGAGCCAAAGGATGTATAAAAAATACAAATAAGGAATAATAAAACGGTGCACAGGAGGCACTTCGTTTAAAACCACAATTTGAAGTAGTAAAAACAGTGCAAAGCGTATGATATTTTTAAGTAGGCTATTCACGATTTTTAGGATTGTTGTTTTCTAATTCAAATTGCTCCTGGTACCTGAGGTTTTCTACCAGATATACGTATTGAACGGTAAAGAAGTTAACCGCTGTTTTGATTTTTAGGGTATAAAAATTGCTGGAAGGGTCGGCTTCAATTTCAGCTACGCGTCCTACAACTTGGTAAGGTGGGAAATTAGCCGAGTAGGTACTGGTAACAACGGTATCGCCTTTTACCACTTTTGCACCTTTAGAAACGTTGCGCAAAAGCAGGTAATAAGGGCTGGCGCCATCCCATTCTATGCTACCCGCATTGTTGTCTTTTTTTAACATCGCACTCACCCTACTATTGCGGTGCAATAAACTCATAACCTTACTGGTATTTTCAGAAACTTCTACTACCACACCTGCAATTCCTTCGGGGCTAATGGCGGCCATTCCTTTTTTTACACCTTGTAAACTTCCGCGCTCAAGCGTTAAAAAATTTGTTTGTAACGAAACTGTGTTGCCAATTACTTTGGCAGGTAGCCAGTTGTATTTTCTGTATTTGTTAAGCGAGTCTTTGTATACCGAGTCGGTAACAACACGAACCGTGGAATCAGGCGCAGCAATATTTGATCCTAGTAAATTTAATAGGCGCGCATTTTCTTGTGCTAATTTTTGATTGGTTTCTCTCAAAAAAAAGTAACCGCGCATGTTATAATAGCGCTCATTAATTTTTGAACTGGCATCATTCATTTTTGAAGAAAAAAAAGTTTGATGCGATGTACTTGCTTTTGTGAGCATATAAATAGAAGCAATTTGCAAAAGCAAAAAGCTAAGTAATGTAAAGTGCCTACGTATGAAATCAAAAATATTTTTCAAGACAATTTATTAGCGCATGATAAACGGAAAACGCTGATAATTTTTGAGTGCTAATCCTGTACCACGCACAACACTTTTAAGCGGATCTTCTGCTACGTGTACGGGTAATTTAATTTTTGCACTTAATCTTTTATCAAGCCCGCGTAGTAAAGCACCTCCACCTGTGAGGTATAATCCACGGCGGTAAATATCGGCCGCAAGCTCTGGTGGCGTGGTTTCTAGGGCTTTTAAGATGGCTTCTTCAATTTTAAAAATACTCTTATCAAGTGCTTCTGCGATTTCTTGGTAGCTCACCATAATTTGTTTTGGAATACCTGTTACAAGGTCACGTCCGTTAACTGGTAAATCATCTGGTGGATTGTCTAAATCTTTTAAAGCAGCGCCAACATTTATTTTAATTTGTTCTGCAGTACGCTCACCAATTAATAAACTATGGTAACGGCGAAGTGCCTCCATAATGTCGGCGGTAAATTCATCACCTGCTACACGAATACTCTGATCACAAACGATACCAGCAAGTGCAATCACGGTAATACCAGTGGTACCACCTCCAATATCAATAATCATATTTCCAACAGGCTCCTCAACATCTATACCAATACCTAGTGCTGCTGCCATAGGTTCATGAATCATGTATACTTCTTTAGCGCCTGCTTGCTCCGCAGAATCTCTTACCGCACGCTTTTCAACCTCAGTGATTGAGGAAGGAATACAAATTACCATACGCCAGCTTGGAGGGAACAAGGGTTTTTTAGGGTAGATCATTTTCATCATCTCCCGGATCATTAATTCAGCGGCGTTAAAATCTGCAATCACACCATCTTTTAATGGACGAATGGTTCTAATGCTCTCATGCGTTTTTTCGTGCATCATGAGCGCCTTTTTACCAACTGCTAAAACTTCTTTTAAATTATTGCGGTTAAGTGCAACAATTGAAGGTTCGTTTACAACGACCTCGTCGTTGTGAATAATGAGGGTATTTGCGGTCCCCAAATCCATTGCAATTTCTTGCGTAAAAAAGTTAAATAATCCCATGGTATGATGCGTAAATCTTGAGTAAATGTATTACTACAAAGGTGCTTGAAATAAATGGAAATAACAAGGTCTATTCTTACGAATTTTCTCTAACTATTTTTTTCAAACTCGTAACCAATATCACGTCTAAAATAAATGCCTTCAAAATGTATCTTTTCAAGTCTTTGGTGCGCAAGCGCCACCGCATCCTTTATATTATTTCCAAAGGCAGTAACGGCCAAAACCCTTCCCCCACTTGTAACTACAGCGTTTTCGGAAGTTTTGGTACCGGCCTGAAAAACCAGGGTATCGGTAACTGCGCTTGTATCTTCTAGGCCAGTAATGACCTTGTTTTTTTCATAGTCACCAGGGTAGCCTCCGCTCACAGCCATAATCGTGGCGCAACTTCTGTTATCGTATGTAATATTGGCGTCTATTAAAGTGCCATTATCCATAGCGGCAAATAGGGCAACGAGGTCTGTTTGTAAACGCGGCATTACCACTTCTGTTTCAGGATCACCCATCCGGCAGTTGTACTCAATTACAAAAGGTTCACCATCCACATTCATGAGTCCAAAAAACACAAACCCATTGTAGCAAAGTTCTTCTGCTGCGAGCCCGTTAATAGTGGGTTTAACAATGCGTTCTTCCACTTTTTGCATAAAAATATCATCCATAAAAGGCACGGGACTCACACAACCCATGCCACCGGTGTTAAGGCCTGTATCGCCTTCTCCTATTCGTTTGTAGTCTTTGGCATGACCAATAATTTGATAGTCCATGCCGTTGGTTAGGGCAAAAACACTGACTTCAATACCGGATAAAAATTGTTCAATCACCACTTTGCTGCTAGCCTCACCAAACTGCTTGTTAACGAGCATTTCATTAAATGTTTCAAGCGCCTCTTGGTGGGTGGTTGCAATAACAACGCCTTTTCCAGCCGCTAAACCATCGGCTTTTAGTACCACAGGTAATGAATGAGATGCGATATAATTTTTACCTTCCTCTATATTTTCTAGGGTAAACTCTGTATAGGCCGCCGTTGGAATCTGGTGGCGCTGCATAAATTTCTTGCTAAATGCTTTGCTACCCTCTAGTTGAGCTGCTTTTGCAGAAGGCCCTACCACTATAATATGTCTAAGTGCCGGGTCCGATTCAAAAAAGTCATAAACACCTTTAACTAGTGGCTCTTCGGGCCCTACTACAACCAGTCCAATTTGATGCTCGATACTTGCTGCTTTAATGCCTTCAAAATCGGTTACCGAAAGGTTTAAATTGGTTCCAATGCCTGCTGTGCCTGGGTTTCCGGGCGCTATAAACAACGCATCACAATGGTGACTTTGGGCCATTTTCCAAGCAAGTGCATGTTCTCTTCCTCCAGCACCCAGTAGTAGAATATTCATAGTGTTAGGTATAATTGGAGAGGCAAAAGTATCATTTTCGGCGGTCATTTTAGCGGGTGGTTCGCTGTAAAGATTTTATTGCTATTTTACAGCACCAGAAAATCAATAGTTTACATCGATAACGAGCTCTATATGAATCAAACCGCTACTCAACAAGGTCATCCAAAAGGATTGTATGTTTTATTTGCTACCGAAATGTGGGAGCGATTTAACTACTATGGTATGCGCGCCATTTTGGTACTTTTTTTGGTAAAAGCCATGGCATTTAATCAGGATGCTGCTTCACAGGTTTACGGAAGTTATACCGGTCTGGTATATTTAACCCCTTTATTTGGCGGATATATTGCAGACCGTTATTGGGGAAACAAGCGTTCTATTATTGCAGGAGCATTGGTGATGGCCATTGGAGAATTTATTTTGTTTTTTTGCGGCCATTATTATGACAATGCTGCCTTAGCAATGCCACTTTTTTATACGGGCTTAGGTTGTATGATTGCGGGAAACGGTTTTTTTAAACCCAACATTTCGAGCATGGTGGGCCAATTATATAAGAAAGGGGATTCAAAAATAGATGCAGCCTATACTATTTTTTACATGGGTATTAATACGGGCGGTGCATTAGGTCCAATTGTATGTGGTTTTTTTGGCGATACAGGAAACAATGGAGATTTTAAGTGGGCTTTTTTAGCCGGAGGAATCGCAATGTTATTGAGTGTTGTCACACAAGTTATTTTTCAAAAAAAGTATTTAGTGGATGCCGATGGTGCCTCTATTGGCGATGCTCCAAAAGGTGCGCCAACATTATTTTTGAAAATACCGGTGATGGTTGGATTTCTATTTTTACTTTCTGTAGTTACGATCGCACTTGTTTACATTGATATCAATGTGGTGAGTTATTTATTTTGGTTATTAATTGCATGTATTCTTTTAATTGCCTTTATTATATTTTCTGATGCATCATTGGATGCGCTTGAAAAGAAAAAAGTGGCGGTCTTATTTACGGTATCTTTTTTTGTTATCTTTTTTTGGAGTGCGTTTGAACAAGCCGGCGCATCACTTACATTTTTTGCATCAGAAAATACGCAGCGTGACCTAGGGTTTTATGTGGTGCCAGCAAGTTTTTTTCAGTCCTTGAATTCAATTTTTGTGGTAACCTTGGCTCCTTTGGTGGCTTGGGTTTGGATTAAATTAGGCAAAGCAAATCGTGAGCCTTCTTCGCCATTTAAAATGGCCATGGGTCTTCTGTTATTAGCACTTGGGTATTTATGGATTGCTACTGGCGTAAAAGGAGTGGGAACTGGTATTAAAGTGAGTATGATTTGGCTCATTGGAATGTATATGATGCACACTTTTGGCGAATTGTGTTTATCGCCTATTGGCCTCTCATTGTTTAATAAATTAGCGCCTGTTAAGTTTGCTTCTTTATTAATGGCAGTATGGTTTACGGCCAATGCTTTTGCCAATAAATTTGCAGGTGTATTAAGTAGTTTATATCCAGATGGTAAAACAACTTATTTTGCTGGTTATGCCATTACCAATTTGTATGACTTCTTTATTTTATTTGTAATAATGGCTGGCGCTGCTGCAACTATTTTATTTTTACTTGCGCGTAAATTAAAAACCATGATGGATTAATTTTTCGCCAATCATTTTAATTTTTTCTAAAAAACAACTATATGTCTGAGCAAAAAAAAGTTTTTAAACCCTTTATTGCACCTGAAGAAAACGTAAAAGAACTAACCGTTAAATCTATACTGGTAGGTAGTTTGTTTGGTGTCATTTTTGGTGCCGCAACGGTGTATCTAGCACTTAAAGCAGGCCTTACCGTTTCCGCTTCTATCCCTATTGCGGTGATTGCTATTACGCTTGGACGTAAGTTTTTAAAAACAACCATTTTAGAAAATAATATCATTCAAACAACCGGTTCGGCTGGTGAAAGTATTGCTGCCGGTGTGGCGTTTACACTTCCTGGATTTTTGTTTTTATCATCACCTGATAGTGCTGAATATTTTAATTACCTCACCATTTTAGTACTTGCTATTATTGGTGGACTCTTAGGTACTTTACTTATGATTCCACTTCGTAAAGCGCTGATTGTAAACGAACATGAAAACCTCCCTTACCCCGAAGGGACGGCTTGCGGCGACGTATTAAAAGCTGGCGAAAAAGGAGGTGACTTTGCTAAAACTGCTTTTTGGGGACTTGGCGTAGCGTTTGCGTATGCCATTTTGCAAAAGGTATTTCATGTAATTGCAGAAACGCCGTATTATGCTACTAAACAAATCAATAAATTTTTTCCTTCTGCCAAAGTAAGTGGAGAAATCACACCCGAGTATATGGGTGTTGGTTATATCATTGGTCCAAAAATTGCAGGCGTACTTGTTGCGGGTAGCGTACTTAGCTGGATGGTGTTTATTCCACTTTTATCTACCCTTGTGCCTGCCGATGTGATTGCTGCACAACTGGTAAAACTGGGTTATTTAATGGACCTTGCAAAGCCAGGTGGTAAAGGTGGTTGGGATCCTGTAACGCATCAGTTTAATGATTACTCGGCGGCTATTTATTATGCCTATATCAGACAAGTAGGTGCTGGCGCTGTAACAGCAGGCGGCATCATTACACTCATAAAAACCATTCCTACGATTGTAAAATCTATCAAAGGAAGTTTTGCTTCTTTACAATCTAGTAAAGATCCAAGTGCAGCTGCGGTTTTAAGAACCGAAAAAGATTTGAGTTTAAAAGTAGTAGGTTTTGGAAGTTTAGCACTTGTTGCACTCATTGCTGTATTACCGCAAGTGCCAGGGGATAGTATTTTACAAAAATTATTAATTGGTGTGCTAGTGATTTTATTTGGTGCATTATTTGTTACCGTATCGTCACGTATTGTTGGCCTAATTGGTTCTTCAAATAACCCCATTAGTGGTATGACCATTGCAACGGTAATGGGTACGAGTTTAATATTTTTAAGTGTTGGTTGGACCGGTCAAGCATTTGAACCACTTGTACTTGTTGTAGGTGGTATGATTTGTATTGCAGCTGCTAATGCGGGTGCTACATCACAGGATTTAAAGAGCGGATATATTATTGGTGCCACACCACGTAATCAACAAATTGCACTTTTTGTAGGTGCCATTGTTTCATCAATTGTTATTGGATTAACGGTTAAGTTTTTAGATCGTCCTACCACCGAAATGATGCAGCAGGGTATTCAGCACGCAATTGGTTCTGATAAATATCCAGCACCGCAGGCCACCCTAATGGCTACTTTAATTAAAGGAATATTATCACAAAATTTAGACTGGCAATATGTAGTGGTAGGTGTGTTTTTAGCTATTACCATGGAACTGTGCGGTATTAAATCTTTAAGCTTTGCCATTGGGGTTTATTTACCATTAGCTACAACGCTTCCAATTTTTATTGGTGGCGCCATTAGAGGTATTGTTGAAGCAAAAGATAAAAAAGAAAATAAATCTGCGGCTAGTGCCGAAGAAGAAGACCTTAGTAAAGGCTCTTTATTTGCCACAGGACTTGTGGCAGGTGGTGCTGTTGCCGGTGTATTAATTGCTTTTGCAACGGGTACAAGTGCTGGTGAAAAGTTTTTAGCTTCTATTAGTTTAGAGGAAGGTATTGTACACAGCATTTCTCAAAATGGATACTTTTTAATTGGTACTTTGTTTTTTGCAGCCATGGGCGCTATTTTATACAAAGTAGCAACCAAAAAAGCAGACGCTTAAGCGGTCCAAAAAAATAAAGGAGCTCATTAAACTTTTACCGTTTTTGTAGCTCTAACATGATATGAATAACAACCCTACAAGCCAAACACCTAAGCGTATCATCCAGTATGCATATGTGTTTGGCTTTTTGTTTTTAATGGCATTTGTAAACCCTGCTCCTAAAATGCCCTATAAAAAAGCGGGATTAACGGAGCAGGAAGCTGCCTTACACCTGCTCAACCGCTTTACGTTTGGTCCAAAACCTGGTCAAGTAGAGGAAGTAGTAAAGCAGGGGCTCGAAAATTGGTTTTTGGCGCAGTTGCAACCTTCACCCGATAACGAAGTTGTTCGTAATCGTCTTGCGGGTTTCCAGGCACTAAACATGCCTACCGATTCCATCGTAAATACATACTTACAACCGGCTCAACTGATTCGTCTTGCTATTAAAAATGGAATTATTGATAAAGACTCGGTTGATAAAACCGATAGACCCGCTTACAGGGATGCCATCAAAAAAATGCAATCCGACTATGGGTATCGTCCACTACAAGAATTGCAACGTGAACTCATCAATCAAAAAGTAATTAGAGCTGTTTACAGCGATGCGCAACTACAGGAAGTATTAACTGATTTTTGGTTCAATCACTTTAATGTATCACTTACAAAAAATCAGGTGCAACAATTGGTGCTCCCATATGAAAGAGACGCCATTAGGCCCAATGTGTTAAATAATTTTTCATCACTACTTTTTGCAACGGCCAAACATCCGGCGATGTTACTTTATTTAGACAATGCATTAAGTATTAGTAACGAAAATGAATATGCAAAGCGTCAGTTAAAAGGAGCACAGCGATTACTAGAATTAAATGCCGCAAAAAAAATGATGGCAGCAGCAAGTATCTCTGACGATTCTTTGCAAAAGATGGACGCCATGGAAAGTCAAATGACGGCGCAAATTAAAAGAAGAAAATCGCAGGGATTAAATGAAAACTATGCACGTGAAGTAATGGAATTACATACACTTGGTGTTAATGGTGGATACACCCAGGCCGATGTTACGGCATTAGCGAGCGCTTTAACAGGCTGGGGTGTAAGACCCATGTATGAAGAAGGCCCACTTGCTAAAAGATTTTCGAATTTACCTCCAGCACAACTGGTTAGAAGGGGGCTGGTAGTAGAAGATTATTTTTTATACAGTGGCGAAAAGCACGATGAAACAGAAAAAATAATTTTAGGAAAAAAATTTCCAGCAAACGGTGGGTACAAAGAAGGTACGGAAGCCCTTGCGATGCTTGCATCACATCCTTCAACGGCGCATTTTATTGCGCGCAAGCTTGCTGCTAAATTTATTGCAGATGAGCCACCAACTGCAGTTGTGGATGAAATGGCTAAAACATTTTTAGCGACAAATGGCGATGTTAAAGAAGTATTATTAACCATGGTCATGCACCCAGGTTTTTGGGCCAAGGCCAAGGAAAAAGAAAAAATAAAATCTCCATTTGAACTTGCCGTAAGTGCCATACGCGCAACGGGCACCGAAGTAGTTGCTCCGTATCAGGTGTTTACCTGGTCCGAAAAAATGGGTCAAAAATTTTATTTTTATCAGGCACCAACAGGCTTTCCAGACAGGGCTTCGTTTTGGATCAATACCGGATCACTCTTAAATAGAATGAATTTTGGTATGGCCATTGCTGCGCAAAAAATACCAGGCTTTAAAACCAACTTACTAGCACTCAATCAAAATCATGAACCAGAAAGTGTAGAAGAAGCGCTTCAAACCTATACCAAATTACTACTTCCGGTTTCGGATCAAAAAGAAAATTCGGAGCGAATCATGTCTATTGTGCGCGCACAAAATATCGATCAAAAAATTGCATCTGCAACAAAAGATACCGGCGTCATGCAAGAGATGCAAAACCAAGCGATGACGCAAACAAATAACATACCACTAAAAAGCATGGCACAGGTTGTTGGTGTGATAATTGGTTCACCTGCGTTTCAGCGCAAATAAATAAAATCATTATGGCAAATAGAAGGGCTTTTATGAAATCGGGTGCGCTTGCATTATTTGCAACGGGTATTAGTGGGCTTCCTCGTTTTATTACAGAGGTAGCAGCGGGCACGCAAATGCTTCCGATGTATAAAAAAAATAAAACCTTGGTTTGTATTTTTCAGCGCGGAGCGATGGACGGATTAATGGCCGTAACGCCTTTTGCAGATCCTGCATTACAACTTGCAAGACCAGGTTTATTTATGAGCCCCACTGCGGGTGAAGGCGGCTCTTTTAATTTGGATGACCGGTTTGCTATGCACCCTTCTTTAAAAAGTTTGTTCCCCTATTTTAATTCAAAAAATTTAGCCGTGGTTCATGGTGTAGGAAGCCCTAATACCACTAGAAGCCATTTTGATGCACAGGATTATATGGAGTCTGGAACCCCTTTTGCAAAAGGTACGGCTAGTGGATGGCTTAATAGGGCGGTTGGATTACTGGGTCATGCACCAACGCCATTTTCTGCGGTAAGTGTGACCAGTTCTTTACCCCGCAGTTTATATGGTGATGTGGATGCCATTGCTATTAATAATTTGCAGGATTTTTCAATTCAATTAAAAGGAAATCCGATGGCAGCGGGTAAAGCGGCTTCTTCATTTGAAGAGTTGTATGATCAAACTACCAACGAGCTACTCAATAAAACAGGGAAAGAAAGTTTTGAAGCCATCAAAATTTTAAAGTCTAATAATATCAAAAATTATCAGCCTGCAAATGGCGCGGTGTATCCAAACTCAGCACTGGGTAATTCATTAAAACAAATTGCAACACTCATTAAAATGGATGTAGGACTCGAAGTGGGTTTTGCAGAGAGTGGCGGATGGGATACGCATTTTAACCAGGGTACCACAAACGGTATTTTTGCGCGTAACCTAAAAGATTTTTCAGACAGCATTGCTGCGTTTTGGCAAGACCTGGGCGAGCGTCAAGATGAAGTAACCCTTATGACCATGACAGAGTTTGGCCGTACGGTAGCACAAAATGGCACCGGCGGAACCGATCATGGTAGAGCAAGCTGCCTATTTGTTTTAGGTAATGACGTCGCTGGCGGAAAAGTATATAGTAACATGGGTAGTCTTGCAAAAGATAAACTAGAAGACGGTAGAGACCTACCAGTTACCACAGATTTTAGAGCCGTGTTTAGTGCAGTAGCAGAAAATCATTTACAGCTAAAAACAAATGGCAATTTGTTCCCAGACTGGACCGGCGCTTCATTAAAAATGATGCTATAATTTTCCGTTTTTAATTTCGTCTACAACAGCTGGGTCTAATAGCGTACTTGTATCCCCTAAATTTTCTGTTTCACCTTCTGCAATTTTGCGCAGTATGCGGCGCATAATTTTTCCACTTCTTGTTTTTGGAAGCCCCGATACAAACTGAATTTTATCTGGTTTTGCTATAGCGCCAATAATGCGGGTAACGGTTTGTAAAATATCTTTTCTTACGAGTTCGCCAGTACCATGTGTGTCCTGTGCATGCGAACCACTATAAATAACATAGGCATAAATACCTTGTCCTTTAACATCGTGCGGATATCCTACCACAGCACTTTCTACCACACCTGCGTGCATGTTAATGGCGTTTTCAACTTCGGCAGTTCCAATTCTATGACCACTTACATTTAATACATCATCAACGCGTCCGGTAATTCTAAAAAATCCGTCTTTGTCTTTTAGTGCACCATCGCCGGTAAAATACATGTTCTCGTAGGTAGCAAAATAGTTGGTTCTACAACGCTCATGATCTCCGTAAGTAGTGCGTAAAATAGATGGCCATGGCGATTTAATACATAGGTTTCCAGAAATCGTTTCATCACCTTCCGCTACTACTTCTTTACCATTTTCATCTACGAGTACCATTTCGAGACCTGGCATGGGAAGTGTTGCCCAGCTTGGCTTTGAAGGTGTAATACCTGCTAAATTTGAAATTAAACAACCACCGGTTTCTGTTTGCCACCAAGTGTCTACAATAGGGCAGCGGCCCTTGCCTACGTTTTGATCATACCAGTGCCATGCTTCTTCGTTGATAGGTTCACCAACCGTTCCTAGTACTTCTAAAGAAGATAAATTTTTTCCTTGTAATGGGCCTAAACCAAATCCCATTAAAGATCTAATAGCAGTAGGCGCCGTATATAAAATATTGACTTTGTATTTATCTACTACATCCCAAAATCTTCCAGCATCAGGCCAGGTAGGAATCCCTTCAAATAATAAAGTGGTAGCGCCGGCGCTTAATGGTCCGTAAACAATATAACTGTGTCCAGTTATCCAACCAATATCTGCGGTACAAAAATGTATTTGACCTGGCTTGTACTGAAATACATTTACAAAAGTGTAGTTAGTAAAAACCATATAACCACCACAAGTGTGTACCACACCTTTTGGTTTTCCGGTAGAGCCAGAAGTATATAAAATAAAGAGTGGATCTTCGGCGTCCATTTCTTCGGCTTCAATAAAAGTGATTCCTTTTTCTTCCACTTGTTTCATTTCATCTTCCCACCACAAATCGCGTCCTTTAATCATAGAAACCGGGGTACGTGTGCGGGTTGCAACAATTACTCGCTTAACGGTTTTATTGCCAATGAGCGCATCATCAATTACGGATTTTAAAGGGATGTCTTTGGCGCCTCTAAATGCTCCATCACAAGTAACAATATAGGTTGCGTTCGCGTCTAGTAAACGGTCTGCAATACTTTGTGCCGAAAATCCACCAAACACCACAGAGTGAATGGCGCCAATACGTGCACAAGCAAGCACCGCAATAGCAAGTTCTGGAATCATACCCATGTAAATACATACACGGTCTCCTCTTTGAACGCCATTGTTTTTAAGTACCTGTGCAAACTGACAAACTTTTTCAAGGAGTTTACTATAGGTAAGTACACGACCCGCTTCGTCGGGTGCATTGGGCTCCCAAATCATGGCAGGCAAATGCCCTTTGGTAGGAATATGTCTATCCAAACAGTTTTCTGTAATATTTAATTTGCCGCCTTTAAACCATTCTACTTTTGGTTCTTTAAAATTCCATTCGAGCGCCGTATCCCATTTTTTACGCCATGTAAAATGATTGGCAATATCACTCCAAAATGCAGCGGGGTCTTCATTACTTTTTTTGTAGGCTTCTTTATAGGCATCAAAGCTAGTAAGCTGATACGGATAGTTCATGGCGTGTCGTTTGAGGGTATAAATATACGGCACTAACTATTTTATCTTTCATTTATTAGGCAAAGATTTAATGAACAGTTGTTCGTGTATACGCCCAAAAAAATTGGAAAAATCCATTCAATAACGTAAGTTGTTGCTACAATTTGCGCCAACCATGAAAAAAGAAAATAAAATTTGGCAGGTTATTACGGCTTCATCACTTGGTACATTAATTGAGTGGTACGACTTTTACATTTTTGGAAGCCTAGCCACCGTTATTGCCGGTCAATTTTTTCCTAAAACCAATCCAACGGCGGCGCTACTTTCTACCCTTGCCACATTTGCAGCCGGTTTTATTGTAAGACCTTTTGGGGCACTAGTATTTGGAAGACTAGGTGATTTAGTAGGCCGTAAGTATACTTTTTTATTAACCCTTGTTTTAATGGGTGGATCCACGTTTGCCATTGGGCTTGTGCCTAGTTATGAGACTATTGGTTTTGCTGCGCCCATTATTGTATTAACGCTTCGTTTATTACAGGGCCTTGCGCTTGGCGGCGAATATGGTGGTGCTGCAACCTATGTGGCAGAGCATGCACCAGCAGGGAAGCGGGGTTATTATACTTCATGGATTCAAACAACAGCAACCCTGGGTTTATTTGTTTCATTAAGTGTTATTTTATTTACGCGCCATAGCTTAGATATTGACCCTGCTGTTTCGATTGCAAAATTTAATGCATGGGGTTGGCGTATTCCATTTTTATTTTCTATTGTACTTGTGGGCGTTTCTATTTATATCCGTTTAAAAATGCAGGAGTCGCCGCTGTTTTCTAAATTAAAATCGGAGGGTACTATTTCTGTAAATCCTTTAAAGGAAAGTTTTGGAAATAAAGAAAATTTAAAGATGGTGTTACTCGCACTTTTTGGTGCAACCATGGGACAAGGTGTGGTATGGTACACCGGTCAATTTTATGCGCAATCATTTATTGAAAATGTTTGTAAAATAGATTTTGATCAGTCACGAACTATTTTAATTTGGGCTATTTTATTTGGTACGCCTCTATTTGTGGTGTTTGGTTCTTGGAGTGATAAAATTGGCAGAAAATGGATCATGCTAGCCGGTATGTTTCTTGCCGTTATTACCTATAAGCCTTTGTTTAAAGGCCTTTTAGACCTTTCTGATACCGCCACAAAAACAGAAGTAGTAGCAGCAGCTACCACAAAAACAAATTCGGTAGCGATACCAAATACACAAGATTTTGTGAGAGCTGTAACATCAAAAAAATCATTTACTGATGGTACAGAACTAACCACAATTACCACCGATACTTTATATTCGAACCCTGCACAAACAACTGTAAAACCGGTTCTTAAAATAAGTAAAGTACTTGCTAATGGTGTGTATTGGAAAATGGTTTTAATTGTATTTATTATGATTGTATATGTGACCATGGTATACGGGCCCATCGCAGCATTTTTAGTAGAATTATTCCCTACAAAAATTAGGTATACATCCATGTCATTACCGTATCATATTGGTAATGGTGTGTTTGGCGGCCTCACGCCTTTTATTGCAACCTTATTAACCACCATGTATACAGCAGATGCGCTTGCAGGATTACAGTATCCCATTATTGTTGCCGCTGTTTCTGTGATTATTGGAACACTTTATTTGGACTCAAAAATTAATACCAAACACGATTAAAATACTTGTCATGAATCAAATAAAAAAACTAGCTGGCATCATTTGGTTATTATTAGGTCCTGCAAGCATTTATTTTATTGTGCGAGCAGCTTTGCATGAAATTGCTACCAAGCCAGGCATCGATACAGTGATACAGTGGGGTGTTTTTGTAGTGATATTTATTCCAATAGCCATTGGCATGATTATTTTTGGATTTTATGCTATCAAAGGAGAATACAATCATTGATTTTATCGTTTGTTTAGGAAATTGAAGCGGCCCGCTCATAAAGGAATTGATATCTTTGTAATATGTCTATCGAGGTAAAAGAGGTAAGTAAAAACTACGGTACGCAAAAAGCGGTTCAATCTGTTAGCTTTTCTGTGGCTGCAGGTTCGGTGGTAGGTTTTTTAGGCCCAAACGGAGCTGGTAAAAGCACCACTCTAAAAATGATAGCAGGCTATTTAACCCCTGATGCTGGTTCTATTGTGGTTCATGGAATCGATGTTGTCAAAGATCCAATTGCTGCTAAAAAGCATATTGGTTATTTAGCAGAAGCCAATCCGCTTTACTACGACATGTACGTTAAGGAATACCTTCATTTTATTGGCAAAGTGCATGACATCAAAACAGTATCAAATGCCGTAGCTAATTGCATCGAACTTACAGGCCTGGGTATCGAATCTCATAAAAAAA
>JACCDN010355946.1_pt1 | contig 79901 bp, 58 predicted proteins | sample 7441691 | NCBI WGS metagenome assembly JACCDN01 (sample SAMN15323439, study PRJNA562643) | freshwater metagenome | isolation source: river surface water | place: USA:Blue River Watershed | collected 2017-08-16
AGAACACCAGACTCCCCTATTATTCAATGCTATACAGTGGCGACTTTGAACTTATCAAACCGCTGTTTAAGATGTATACATCGGCACTTCCATTAGCAAAATATAGAACACAAAAATATTTTAATCATGAAGGAGCCTACTTTCCTGAAACCATGACACCCTGGGGTACGTATGCCAATGACAATTACGGATGGAATAGAAAAAATTTAGCAGACGGCGTTTCTGAAAATATGTACATCCGCTATTTATGGGAAGGTAGTTTAGAACTTTCTACCCTCATGCTCGACCATTATGCATTTACAAAAGACCAACAAACATTTACTAAAGAACATCTTCCATTTATAAAAGAAATTATTTGGTTTTATAACGCACACTACAAAAGAAATACTTCAAATCAAATTGTAATTGAACCTGCTCAATCACTTGAATCTTATTTTGAAGGTGTCGTAAATCCATTACCAGAAATAGCTGGATTAACCCGTGTACTGAGCGGCTTAATTGCCAATCAATCAATGATAAAAGACCCCTCATTTATAAAAATTACAAAAGAATTATACGCTAGTTTACCTGCACTTCCTACACAAACAATTAAAGGACAAACTGCCTTAGCGCCTGGTTATCATTTAGGACCCCGAACCAATGTAGAAAAGCCAGAACTATATGCCGTATTCCCTTTCAGGCTAAGAGGTGTTGGTAAACAAAAAATAGAGGAAGCCATTGTAGCGTTTAACAATAGAGCTAACAATGAATTCAGCGGTTGGCAACAGGACCCCATATTTGCTGCTTATTTAGGGCTTACAAAAGAAGCCAAAGAAATGGTGGTTCATAATTTTACTACAAAACATGGAGGCAGCAGGTTCCCTGCATTTTGGGGACCCAATTATGACTGGGTGCCGGATCAAGACCATGGCACTGTTAACATGCGTGCACTTCAAAATATGCTGGTGCAATCGGAAGTGGAACAAACAAATTGGCTACCTGCCTGGCCTACAAATTGGAACGTTGATTTTAAAGTGTACTTGCAACAACAGAAAGTAGTAACCGGAAAATACAGTGCTCAAAAAGGTTTATCAATAATACAAACTCTTAAGAATTCCCATTTCTAAACCTCTAAGTTCGGCAAGGCCCCTAAGTCTTCCAATGGCAGAATACCCTGGATTGGTTTCTTTTTTTAAATCATCAAGCATTTGATGACCATGATCTGGACGCATAGGAATAGAGATATTGCGCCTGCGCATCACTTCAATAATTTCTTTCACAACACGGTACATATCTACGTCACCTTCTAAGTGGTTGTCTTCATAAAAATCGCCAGCTGCATTTCTTTTGGTACTACGTAAATGAATAAAATTAATTCGGTCACCAAAATTACTAACGATCGCCGGAAGGTCATTATCCGGCCTAACTCCAAAAGAACCAGTACAAAAACACAGACCATTAGATAAAGAAGGAACGGCACTAAACAATGCCTGAATATCAGAGGCTGTGCTCACTACTCTTGGAAGTCCTAAAATAGAATATGGCGGATCATCTGGATGAATCACCATTTTGACACCACAAGATTCAGCAACTGGTATAATATGGTCTAAAAAATAAATTAAATGTGCGCGAAGTTTAGCTGCATCAATTCCATCATACGCAGCAAGTGCATTTCTAAATGCTTCCATGGTAAAACTTTCTTCACTACCCGGAAGCCCTTTAATCATATTATGTTGCAATTGTAGTTTTTGGGTATCCGTCATGCCGTTAAACCTTATTGTGGCTGCTTCAATTTCGGCGGGCGTATAATCATTAGCAGCGTTTTTTCTTTCCAAAATAAATACATCAAATGCAACCACCGCATCCTTTTCGTATAAAAGCGCTAACGACTTGTCGGGCATTTCATATTTTAAATTGGTACGCGTCCAATCCATTACTGGCATAAAATTATACGTCACAATGTTAATGCCACAACTACTTAAATTTCGAATCGTTTGTTTGTAATTATCAATGTATTCTTTAAAACCTTGACTTTGTGTTTTGATGGATTCATGCACGGGAACACTTTCTACGACATCCCATGTAAGTCCGGCCGCTTCAATAATTTGTTTTCTTTCTTGAATAGCCTCAATAGGCCACACCTTTCCATTTGGAATTTGATGAAGTGCAGATACCACGCCAGAACAGCCCGCCTGTCTAATATCCCATAAACTTACTGGGTCGTTGGGGCCATACCAACGCATGGTTTGTATCATTCTAGGTTGCTCAGACATACACTTTATTATTCTAAATCTTCGGCTGCAATAACATTTACTTTAGGAACCAATAAGTGCATAATAACCCATGCTAATAAATAGGCTGATCCACAAACAATAAACATAATGTAATAGGCCGTTTCAATTTGTCCGATAGATCGGTAATGCACAAATAAATTCTTTTGTACGACCATAGAAAGTAAAATGCCACCAATAGCACCAAACATACCCCCAATACCTGTTACAGAGCCTACAGCACGCTTTGGAAACATATCACTCACTGTTGTAAATATATTAGCACTCCATGCCTGATGCGCAGCAGCTGCTATTCCAATTACAAATACAGCTAACCACATATTCATTCCACCTAAAACTTGTGCAAACAAAATAGGAAGTACTAAAAATGCATACATCAACATAGATGACTTGCGCGCCTTAAATACAGGCCAATTATTTTTAATTAAATACATTGGTAACCAGCCGCCAAAAATACTACCCACCGCAGACATGGTATATACTGCAGCCACTGGAAGCGCAATGGCGGTTCCTTTAATATGGTATTGACTTTCTAAAAAATCAGGTAACCAGAAAAGATAAAACCACCAAATAGGATCGGTTAATAATTTACCAATGGCAAAAGCCCATGTTTGCTTGTATTTTAACAATGCAGCCCAGCTAAAAGATTTTGTATTCAGTGCATCGCCTTCTGCAATCGCATCAGCGTCACTATTAATATAGGCAAGCTCGGCAGCAGATAATTTTGGATGCTCGGATGGTTTGTAATAATGTTTGTTCCAAAAATACAACCAAACAAAACCTAGTAAACCTGTGGCAATAAATGCCCACTGCCATCCATAGGCTGCTGCAATAAATGGTACTGATAATGGTGCTACAATGGCGCCAATATTTGCACCCGAATTAAAAAGTCCGGTAGCTAAAGCACGCTCTTTGCGAGGGAACCATTCTGCAACTGTCTTAATGGCCGCAGGAAAATTACCAGCTTCAGTAACACCAAGGGCTGCACGTGCCACCGAAAATCCAAACACACTTTTAGCAGCAGCATGTAAAACGGCAGATAAACTCCAAAGTCCAGTTGCCCATGCATATCCCTTTTTAGTACCCACTTTATCAATAAATCTACCAGCTAATAATAAACCAATTGCATAAGAAACTTTAAATGCGATTTCTACATTTGTATAATCGGCGTCATCCCATTTAAGTTCAGTAGTTAAGGTTGATTTTAATAAACTAATAACCGCTCTATCTAAATAGTTAATAGTAGTAGCAAAAAACACCAAACTACAAATAGTCCAGCGGTAACGTCCAATTTTTGGTTCCATATAGCAATGCTTTAAATCGTAATTATCTTATAGCCTTAACAAGCGCTAGTAATTCCTTTGTTTGCGCTTCTAATTTTTCAAAATTTTTATTGGCAAGTACTTCTTTTGTAATAAGCTTACTGCCAAGTCCAACACCTGCCACACCTGCTTTAAACCAAGCGCCCATATTTTGTGCTGTAGGTTCTACGCCACCCGTTACTAAAAAATCAACTCCCGTAAATAAAGTTTTAATAGCATCTACAAAACCAGGACCCAACACGTTGCCCGGAAAAAGTTTTACGAGTGTAGCGCCAGATTTTTGCGCTACATGAATTTCGGTAGGGGTCATACAACCTGGAATCCATAAAACTTTATGCATGTATGCAACATCCGCAACGCTTGCATCAAAACAAGGGCTAATTAAAAAATCAGCGCCTGCTTCAATAAATGCGCTTGCATCCTGTGGCGTTTTAATGGTTCCAATACCAAGTATCAAACTAGGCATGGTGGATTTTAAAGAAACCAAATGCGTAAAATTTGCAAGTGCTTGAGGGCCTCTGTTGGTAAACTCAACACATCTAACACCCCCATTATATAAAGCACGAAGTACGCCTTCGCATACCTTAACATCATCATGATAATACAAAGGCAAAACGCCTTCTGCTTTTATTTGTCCAATAAGAATGGCTTCTCTTTCCATTTAATACCTTGATTTAATTTGCTCAATTGTTTGCTTAGTGCTATCACCAAGCTCTTGCAATTTACCAAAAGCTGCGGAAGCTGCATAATTAATCGTTTCGGTGTGACCATGACCATTATGGATACCATAAATAAGGCCCGCCATAAAACAATCTCCACTACCCACTTTATCGATCACCGAATTTGCTTCGAAGCTAACAGATACAGCCTGCTCCTCTCGTGTATCAAGTGCTGCATAATAATGCACACCACCGCCATCGGGGGTAAACCTAAAGGTATTAGCTACAACTTTACAAGATGGGTTTAGCGCAAACAATACAGCCGCCGTTTCTTTTGCACAAGCTGCAAAGTCCTCTTTGGTAATCGCGGCTTCTACTCCCTTGGGTACTTCGATTCCGAGCAAATCTCTAGCGCTCCAGATATTGCCCATGATTACATCGGCGTATGCAACTAGTTCAGGCATTACCGCTGCAGGCTGCTTGCCATATTTCCACAGCTTAGCACGGTAATTTAAATCGACAGAAATGGTAAGACCTAAACGTTTTGCAGCCTTTACTGCATCCAAACATACAGCTGCAGCTTGCTCATTGAGCGCCGGACTAATAGCACTAAAATGAAACCAATCAGAACCTTCGAGTAAAGTATCCCAATTTATTTTTCCCGGGAATAAAGCTGTTGAAAATGAAGCATGTGCACGGTCATAAATAACACCGGCATTTTTTAAATCGGCACCTTGAGGCAAAAAATAAATTCCCATTCTGTCACCGCAAAACTGCATTGCCTCTACACCGATATTACAAGCAGCAATAGAAGCTGTAATTTCTTTGGATAAATAATTGTCTGGCATAGCAGACATATACGTAACGGGTTGCTGCCATCTGGCCAAAGCCTTTGCTACATTGAGTTCAGCGCCACCTATATGAACAGGCATATTTGCATTCTTAATCCAGGCCTGGTCTAATACGGGCGACATTCGAAGCAAGATTTCACCAAAACAAAATACTTTTTTCATACAAATAGCTTACCCGTTTAACTTACAAGATAATATGAAATGAAATAAAAAAGTCGATTATTTGTCTTTCCATCCAAAATAGTCATTGGCATTGTTGTAACAAATGTCTTGGATGATTTGACCTACCCACTTGGTATCGTTAGGTAATTCCCCATTTTCAATTTCTTCACCAAATAAATTACACAATATACGTCTAAAATATTCGTGCCTAGGAAATGATAAAAAACTTCTCGAATCGGTAAGCATACCTACAAACCTACTCACGAGTCCCATATTACTTAATGCATTCAATTGTTTTATAATGCCATCCTTTTGGTCTAAAAACCACCAACCACTACCAAACTGTATTTTACCTGCAACCGACCCGTCATTGAAATTGCCAATCATAGAAGCCATAAGCTCATTGTCGGCTGGGTTTAAATTATACAATATAGTTTTAGCGAGCTTGTCTTCGCTATCTAATTTGTTTAAGAATTTAGCAAGTGCTGCTGCTTGAGAAAAATCACCAATACTATCCCATCCTGTATCCGGACCTAATTTAGAGAGCATACGTGAATTGTTATTACGCAGTGCACCTAAATGATACTGTTGCACCCAACCTTTTTCCCAATCCCATTCTGCAAAGTGAAGTAGCATGCAGCTCTTAAACTTACGCTGCTCTAATAAGTTTAACTCTTTGCCTCCATAAACCTTTGTAAATATGGTTTCAATCTCCTGGCCTGTAAAATCTTCTACATAAATTTCTTCAAGCCCATGATCACTTACAGAACAACCCATCGAAGCAAAAAAGTCGTGCCTGTTTTGAAGTGCAAATAAATAATCATTAAAAGTAGAAACAGCCAAATTGGTTACAGCCTCTAATTTTTTAACATAGGCAACAAAGTTAGCAGCGCTAGCAACTTCCATTGCTTTATCAGGCCTAAAAGCAGGCTTAATTTTTACCTCAAACCCACTCTCTGCAAGCATTTTATGGTATTCCAATGAATCGATGGGGTCATCTGTGGTACATATGACTTTTACATTCATTTTACGTATCAAATTTTTGATACTAAACGAATCTGTTTGAATTTGCGCACTTGCATTGTCGTAAACAAGTTTCGCAGTATTAGCATTTAAAATTTCTTCTATTCCAAAGTATCTTTTCAACTCTAAATGCGTCCAATGATAAAGTGGGTTGCGCATCGTATAAGGAACGGTAGCTGCCCACTTTTCAAATTTTTCATAGTCAGATTTATTACCCGTACAATAAGATTCATCAACACCACTTGTGCGCATCGCTCTCCACTTGTAATGATCGCCGTATAACCAGGCCTGTGTTATATTTTCGAACTTAATATCTTCTGCAATTTGCTGTGGTGACAAATGACAATGGTAATCGATAATTGGCATTTGTTTAGCGTATTCATTATATAACAACTCCGCTGTTTTTGTTTGCAACAAAAAATCTTCACCCATAAATAACTTACCCATCTCTATCTAATTTTAATTATAAACTCACTCCACGTTTCCATGGAATAAAATCGTCTTGGTTTAACAATACTGCCTTTGGTGTAATTTCACCACTGGCTGCTTTTATACAATACTCTAAAATCATTTCACCCATTTCTGGAATTGTTTTTTCTCCAGCGATGATTGGACTGGTATCAATATCTATAATGTCATTCATGCGCTTTGTTAAGGCAGCATTGGTGGACACTTTGATAGTGGGGCAAACAGGGTTACCTGTTGGCGTACCAAGTCCTGTGGTAAATAAAATGAGCGTTGCGCCACTTGCTGCTTTGCCTGTTGTAGCTTCTACATCATTACCAGGCGTGCACACTAAATTAAGTCCTGGCTTGGTGGCCGGTTCGGTATAATCAAGCACATCAACCACTGGAGATGATCCTCCTTTTTTTGCCGCCCCCGCAGACTTAATAGCGTCTGTTATTAGTCCATCTTTAATATTTCCTGGAGAAGGATTCATATGAAACCCAGACCCAGCAGCAATAGCAGCTGCGCTATAGGCACCCATGAGTTGAATAAACTTGTGTGCAGCATCTGGATTTACGGTGCGGTCAATTAATTCCTGCTCTACCCCGCATAATTCTGGAAACTCTGCCAACAATACTTTGGCTCCAAGTGCCACGAGTAAGTCACTGCAATATCCAACGGCTGGGTTTGCAGAGATGCCACTAAACCCATCACTGCCACCACACTTTACGCCAACTGTTAATTTATCAAGGCCTGCTGGTTTTCTTTCTATTTTATTTGCCTCAATTAACCCCTCAAAAGTTTTTTTGATAGCGCCATAAATTAAATCTTCTTCCGTTCCAGCATTTTGCTGTTCGAAAATATAAAGCGGCTTATCAAAATTTGGATTGCGTAGTTTAATGTCATTTTCTAAATCTTGCAATTGCAAATTTTGACATCCCAAACTTAATACAGTGATACCTGCCACATTTGGATGATCGGCATAAGCAGCAAGTAGCTTGCTTAAGATGGCAGCATCGCCCCTTGTACCGCCGCATCCTCCCTGATGATTCAGGAATTTTACGCCATCAATATTTTTAAAAACACGGGCTTCTTTTTGAGTTGCCGCTAGCTCGGTTGCATTAAAATCTTGTACCGGCTCACCTGCTTCATACGCCGCCAACAACTGCTTTGTAAATGATTTATACTTGTGCGTTACAGCATAGCCCAGCTCGTTGTGAAGCGCTTCACGTATAACGTCTAAGTTTCTGTTTTCGCAAAAAACAGTAGGAATAAATAACCAATAATTAGCGGTACCCACTGTTCCATCGGAACGGTGATAGCCTAAAAATGTTTTGTTTTTATACGCATCAACATTAGGCGGCGTCCATGTGTAATTATAGGGCCTAAATGAGTAGGGCTCTGCAGCATGATGCAAATTAGTGGTAGTCATGCGCATACCAGCAGTAACAGGTATTTGAACTTTTCCTACAAGTACACCATACATTGTAACGGTATCACCAGGCTGCATATCAGACTGGTAAAATTTATGCTTTGCAGCTATATCATCTACTATCTGATAGGTTTCATTTTCATAGGATATACCCGCGCCTGCTGGAATATCTTCTAGGGCAACAATTACATTATCGCTTGGATGAACCTTAATTACTTTATAATTCTGTTTTGTCATATCCTTATTTATTCAACAAAGAAACTAGCACTTTTTTAATAGAACTAGCTTCTATTTTATCAATACAATCAAATACTTGCCTGTTAAAAACATCAGATGCTACCATTGTAGTTTTTGAAGCCGAAGCGTCTATAGCACCGGGGTCATTTTTAGATTTCATAAACAATAAAAACGCCGCAAAACCAAATGATATTAGCGTTGGCGCTTTACCATGACGCTTCACATATTTATCTACTAAAGGCACTACGCGCATTTGCATTTTAGCAGTGTATTGCACGGCTATATTTACCCACAAATGCTCAATACTTTGATTTGAAAAACGGTCAACTACCTGCAGAGCAAAACTGCGCGCCTCTTCCATAGAAATATCGCCATCCGCTACCAGCGGAACAATTTCGTCTAATAACATAGAAGATAAAAAATCCTTGAAGGTTTTATCATTTAACGCGTCTCGCACTGTTAAAAATTCACTTAAAATGGCTACCCCACAACAAAGTGAATGGGTAGCATTGAGTAAGCGTAATTTTATTTCTTTGTACTTATTAATACTTGGCGCCAAAATAACCCTTGCATCAGCGGCCGCAAATGATAAAATAGCTGCTGTTTTTTCATTTGCCGTTTCGATAGCCCATAAGCGGTATGGCTCCGACATAATTGCTAGACTATCTTGGTAGCCTACTTTTTGTTCAAACTGAGCCTGCTCATTCGCAGGTAACTTGCCAGGCACAATACAATCTACCAATGAACTACAAAAATCATTGGCGGTATTAACCCAATTAATAAACGCCTCATCCAACCCTTTTAATTTCGCTAATTCAATTACAATTTCTTTAAGCTTGATACCATTGTCACTAATAAGTTCGGTTGGTATAACAACCAATCCAGATTCCATTGAGCCATTAAAGACACGATAACGCTCCATTAAAAAATGCAGGAGTTTACCTGGAAATGATTCCGGCAATAAAGAATTTACATCGGAAGCTACAAGCGTAATACCTACCTCTGTTGTATTAGAAATAATAATTTGAATATCAGGATTGGCAGCACAATCAAGCACAGCCTGCCACTCAGTTTTTGTAGATACAACTCTACTAATAGACGCATTAATAGTTGCGCGCTCTACTGGTAACCCATTTTCAATTCCTTTTTCAAGTAAGGTATACAAACCATCTTGCACTGCATAAGCATCCGTACCTCCTTGATCTGTAGATTTTACAACTACAATTCTTCCATTAAATAAACCTTGCTTATTGGCTTTATCAATAAAATAATCAGGTAAACCTCGTAATAGCACGCCAGTTCCAAACTGCAATACTTTTTCAGGGAGTGCAAATAAAGCATCTGCATTATCAGTATTTATGGTCGCATATGTATTTTTATTCAACATCATGTATCAATTAGTCTTATTTATTTTTTGAAGCCATTTAGGATAATCAACTAGCAGTAATGTAGCAGGCCAGGTTCCATACCAACCATAACCTGTTCGGCGCTCCACTTCTATTTGGCGTAAATCATATTTTTTATCGCTATTGCGCCCGCTAAAAAACGGCCTGTTGCTACCTATTTCATAAAACCTCGCCCAAATAGTACTATTCGTATCAGGCAAAATCACCCTGTCTTTACCATTCGGTTCATTTGGGGCATCAACATCAACATATTTAAATCCTTTTATTTTTACAGACTCCAACCAGTTTACACCTGCCTCAACTGCTGCAATAATATCTGATGAAGGATTTTTTTGGCGCATCAAGAATTTAAGAATACCCACCGACTCCTGTCCGCTGATAGACGCTAATTCAAATTTTCTAGCCATTTCTGGTTGTAATGTATTTCTGTTATACTGGGCACACCATGCCGTTAATTTGCCATCTACTTTAATTTGCGTTCTTAAAATGCAACCTATCCCATATTCTACGGCGTCCTTTGCTTTTTGAATAAAAAATGGCTGCACCACGTCAAAGTTTTTTGCACCTTCAATAATGTCCTGCATGATGTTTAACACATTTACCATGGCGTCGTCATTGTAAGTGATTTGACCACGGTAAGATGAAAAATCCGGATAATATTGAGGCCAACCCCCTGTAGTGTATTGCGCCTTTAACAAGTAGGCTATCCCCTTTTCGGCAGCTTTTAAATACTTACTGTTTTTTGTTTTTTTATACGCTGTAACGAGGTATCTAATTTCTTTTGTCGTTGCACTATTGTCTATTGTTGGATCATTTTTGAGTGAATCAGCTATAACCGCTTTACGCTCTGCGGGGGTAAGTGTTTTTTTATAATCAACTTTAATGTCATTAACCGCCTTTGGCCAACCACCAATGGCACGCTGGTACAATAGCATGTTTTCTGCAACAGAATCGATGTGTTCGTTTTGTGACGAATTTTTTGGATCAATATTTGTCGTATCTGGCATCCATTTTCCGCCAAACAACCAAGAAAGCGTGATGTTCTCTGGCTTCAAATTCCCTTTTGCTGAAGACAAATTATTTGCAAGCCATGAAAATGAAGCACCTTCTTTAATTGCATTGTAAAAATAAACGCGGTGTCCCCACTTGATTTCATTTTGAGGATTGGATGGATTCAAATAAATAGGTGCATCGGCCATTTCTTTTGCAAACCTTCCATTAATAATATAAAACTGTGCATCTCTGTGGTATCGGCCCAACTTAAAACCAGGATCTCCAGTAAATACACAATCCACAAGCACTGTTTTTGAATCTTCGTGCTTAGAGCCATCATGCCAAATTGCTGCAGTATTTCCATGTGCAATAAAAGTGCAGTTTTGAGCCCATGCCCAACCCCTTGGACAGTAAAAATCTACCCCTCCTTCCATGATACAATCTTTGAAATAAAAGAAACCATCTTCGGTATTCCAAGGACTCACGGTATCTCCACCAAAGGCTCTAAAAATGCAGTTTTTAGCGGCCAAACGTGTGGTTGTAAAACTGCGAAGCGCCATTTGATGCCCATTATTTCTAACTTCTTTAAATGGTTTTAACGTATCCTTCCGGCAATTGATATGTGCAGGCTCCGGATTATTTTGATTTTCGAAACCATAGGTATTGGTGATGGTTAAATTTTCCAGTGCTATATCATTGGATTTTAAATTGATGGTAGCAACACCCCAATCATCGTCATTTTCGCATCGCCATATGTCTCTGGCCAGTGAAATAGTTATGATGGTTGTGTTTTTATCTTCTCCTACTAAGCTTACAAAGTTTTTTTCTACAAATAATTTTTCTTTGTAGACACCTGCTTTGATATAAATGATTCGTGGTGCACTAGCAGCATCTGGCAAACTATTTAAGGCGTCTTGTATAGAAATAAAATCCGCTCCACCACGCTGATCTACCACAATCATTGACTTATTATTTGCTTGTGCATACAGTGCTGCTCCATTGAATTGTATAACAATAGCAACTGTAAAAGCAAGAAAATATAAGCCCGTTTTTTTCAATGTATTATTTTTTTACTGGAATTTGAGATGTCAACCACTTTACTAAATCGTTAGCAGCCTGCGCATTTTGATACATAACAGGAAGTTTTCTTCCATCGGTATATTCGTTGTAAAGCCAAGGATCACCGGTTGCAAAAACAGTTCCCTTACCAATTTTGGCTGTTGCAAAAACAACCAAATCTCCTTTTGTTAGAACCGATTTAGCAGGTGCCTTAACAGTGATGGAACAAACTTCTTTCTGATAAATGGTTTGAACCTTTTTAAGTATTTGATGTCCTGCAGGTACATCAATTTTGCCGCCCACATAATCTGTTCCCACTACTTTGTTATGGCTATCCTCATTAAAATGAATGCCAAATAAATCAGACAACTTATTAAAAGCAGTAAAATCGGCGTTGGGTTTGTCATTGTGAAATAAAACAAGGACCCCACCGGCTTTTACCCAATTATAAATTTCCTGCGCATCTTTCTCATTCATGTAATTGGGTGTAGGATTGTCTGCTACATTGTCTGCGTCAACAATCATGTATATAGCAGCATTTTTTAAATTGTTTGTTGTTGGCGCTTCAGATAGTGTGCCTGTGCGGAGTCCATTAGAAGTAATTACATTTCCTAAAAAAGAAAACCCATTGTTGTACATTTCAAGCCACTTGTAATGGTATGCGTATTCTACCCCTTTGATATCTTTTTTCTTTTCGGCATTGTAATAATCATCTAATAAAAAAAGCTGACCCTTGCCCGTTTTTGCTGTGGCATGCCACTCCATTTCATTGGCCGCTTGTATAAAAGCACCCACCCCTTTAGGATCGTTTACAATTACTTTTTCAGACATGTAATATGCAAAGCTTCCGTCTCTATAAGGTTTGCCACCTAACCCGCTCACACTAACGGTTCCCTCTAAATTGGTGAAGCCTTTTTCGTCTGTTTTAATAAACCTTTTTAAAATACCATCATATCCTTTTTTAGAAACTGCTAAATAACTTGCTGGTAAAAAACCTAAACGCACCGCTTTAGCCGTTGCACAAACAAACATAGCACTGGCAGAGGCTTCCAAATAATTAGCCTTTTCATTGGGTAAATTTAAAATGTCGTACCAAAGCCCTGTTACAGGATCCTGTACTTTTTTGATGGCGTCAACCAGGCGTTTTAAAATAGCTATTAGATCTGCTCTTTTGGGATGTGTAGCAGGAAAATTTTCTAGCACATCTACAAGCGCCATTTCATACCAACCCATGGCCCTGCCCCAAAAATGAGGAGAACATCCAGTTATAGGATTTGCCCATTTTTGTTCTTTACTTTCATCCCAACCGTGGTATAAAAGTCCAGTTTTTGCATCCCTAGCATGCGCTTCCATCCAAATAAATTGATTGGCTATGTCATCAAAAGCTTCAGGTTCATGAAACTGTTTAGCATATGCAGTATAAAATGGCTGACCCATGTATAATCCATCAAGCCACATTTGATAGGGGTATACTTTTTTATGCCAAAAGCCACCTTCTTTTGTGCGTGGCTGTCCTTTTAATTGATCTCTTAATAATGATGCGGCTTTATAATATTTAGCCTGACCTGTTACATTGTATAATGTTAATAAAATTCTACCACATAAGATGTTGTCAATATTATAGTCCTGCGCTTTATAAAATTTAATATCGCCGTTTTCTGAAACAAAATAATCCATGCTTTTTTGCATATAAGAAAAATAGACAGGATTGGCTGTTTGTATCCATAAACGTTCGATGCCTAGTAAAACAACGCCCTGATCATATGTCCATTTTGTTGGCTTTGCGGTATCTGCACCAACAGGCTCTTTCCATAAGGTAGCCATAGCAGTAGCTGCCACCTTAGCTGCCATAGATTCAGTTTGTGCATATGCAAAATAGCTGCTTGCAAAAAAAGCGATAAATAGTATTGAAAACTTTTTCATTGAGTGACAGGTTTATTGTTGATAAGAGATACTATTTGCTTTCGCACCAAATAAGAATTCATCTTTTTTAATGGCATTATTCCAATTGAGTCCTTTAGTATGAATTGAATGAGTACGGTCACCATTAATGCTAAACACCAACGGAATATTTGGCTCAATAGAAAAATTATTAAAAGTAAGTTTACTGCTGTTTTGGATATATACTAGTGGATTCGCTTGCTGGGTAACGAGTTTAATATTGTTAAACTCGATATTTGAACCCTCGGTAATTTCGATACCCTTTTTTGTTGCAAAAACCATATCACTTAAAACCAAATTACTGATATTCATTTCAGGAATACCTCTTACAAAAACCGCTTTTTCAGCACCATTACAATACAAATGATTGAAATAGAAATTTCTAAAAATTGGGGTTGCTTCAGTTACCGGAAGTGTTTGAATCACTGGCATATCTTTTTTCTCACCTTCTAATGGTACAGGATCTTTTGCAGCATAGTACATGTCAAATAGTACGGCTTCGCCAACAATATCACGCATGGTAATATTTGAGGCGAAAATATTTTCTACTACACCGCCCCTTCCTCTGGTGGTTTTAAAACGAAGGCCAATATCAGTTCCAATAAATGTACAATTAGACACAAAAATATTATTGGCCCCACCACTCATTTCACTTCCTATTACAAATCCACCATGTGCATGGTAGACTGTGGTATTAATGGCAATAATATCTTTGGTAGGCATTCCTCTTTTACGGCCTTCTTCATCTCTTCCAGATTTAATACAAATTCCATCATCACCGGTATCAAAATTACAACCATCAATGAGGGCATTGGTACAAGACTCTAAATCAAGTGCATCTGTATTTTGTCCATACCATGGATTTTTTACAGTTACTTTTCTAATAGTGATATGCTTACTCATTAAAATGTGCATGGTCCATGCTGGAGAATTTTCAAACGTGACACCTTCAAATAAGACATTGCTACAGCCTGTAAAACGTATCATATTAGGTCTTAGAAAATCTCTAATAGGTTCAAATGATGAAAGTGTTGCTCCGCCTACTAACTTTCCAATATTATTGGTGAGCGACCCTTGCAATGCACCAGCAGAAGGGTACCAATTTGTTTTGTCTTCACTCAATACACCACCAGAATTAACGAGGCGCTTCCACTCCGTTTCTGTTACTTTTCCTTTTTTAAGTGGTCGCCAAACTTCACCACCTCCATTAAAAATACCTTGACCTGTAATAGCAATATTTACAGCATTTGTTGCCGAAATAGGTGATTGACACCTAGCTGCTTCAACCCCTTCAAAAGAAGCTACTTTTAAAGGATACTGTGTTCTGTCTTTTGTAAATAAAACCAGGGCTCCTTTTGCTGTATTTAATTCTACGTTGTCAAGCAGCACAATTGGACCCGTTAACCAAAGCCCTGCAGGAATATGAACAATGCCACCACCAGCTTTATTAGCAGCAACAATGGCATTATTAATAGCTACTGTATTTAATGTTATACCATCTTTTACTGCACCAAAAGAAACTACATTAAACGTATCTTTTTTGAAATGCGGCTCGTAAATTTTTGGTAGTTCAAAAGCGTATTTTTCTTTGTGTGCCGAGCGTAATAAATATTTTGAAAGTGCTGGATGTTTTTCCAAAATTTCGGCACAAACAAGTGATGCTATTTGAGCGGCTCCATATTCAGAAAAATGTGTATCATCTTTTTTACCTACCGGCATTGCTTTAAAATGGTTAGAATCAATCCATAAAAACATTTTTTTAGAACCTTCTACCCCTTCTTTTTCAATTAATTTTTTGCTAGATGCATGCAGGTCTATTAATGGAACACGCATAGAGTCTGCTAAAAAACGCACCACCCCAGGATAATCGCCATGCTGATCAACAAAAATACCAGAAGCATTAAATTTTCGGCGCATTACTGGTGTTAGTAAAATTGGATTGCCCCCTTTTTTTCTAGTATCGTTTACAAAGCGAATTAAATTTTGCTTGTAGATTGTATTGGCTGGCGCAGATCTGATGGAGTCATCTAATTTTGAGTCGTTGTGACCAAACTGAATAAATACATAATCACCTTCTTTCATGTATTTCATCACCGTATCCCATCTACCCTCTTTGATAAAACTTTTTGTACTTCTACCATTAACCGCTAAGTTTTTCATATCCACTGCACCTGAAATATACTGCGGAAATAATTGCCCCCAACCTCTCTCTGGATTATTGGCAAGTGGTTTATCTGCCATGGTAGAGTCACCAATCATAAAAAAAACAACCTTTTTTTCAGGCGACATAAACCCTACTAAAATAATAGCAGCTAATAAGTATACAATTCTTTTCATATGCGTTGATTGTGAAGCTTTTCTCGTAGCTCAAGACTACTCAAATAATGATGAAAAATAAGTATAATTTAAGACTTTATTTATGCAATCGTTCCCGGTTATTAGGCCTACTTTTTAAGTCTTTGATAATTATCGTATTTTTATGGTTAAGGACAATTTTGAGTTATTTTTTTTCATTTTTTATGAAGTACGAAGCGGTTACCATTAAAGACATAGCAAAGGCCCTAGGGCTCTCCACGTCTACCGTTTCGCGTGCGTTAAGGGATAGCTATGAAATTAGCCCCGAAACCAAAAAAATAGTCATTGAATATGCCCAACAAATCAATTACAGACCCAACCCTATTGCACTTAGTTTAAAAGAAAAAAGGAGTCGTTCTATAGGTATCATTGTTTGTGAAATCGCCAACAGCTTTTTTTCACAAGCCATCAATGGCATTGAATCTATCGCCTATGACAAAGGTTACAATGTAATCATTGCCCAAAGTCATGAATCCTATGAAAGGGAAATATTAAACCTTCAATATTTAGCCTCCAGGTCTATTGATGGACTACTTATTTCTGTTTCATCGGAAACACAAAACCTAGACCATTTAATTAATTTACACAAACGCGGATTCCCCATTGTTTTTTTTGACAGAGTTGTTGAAAATTTAGACACCCACAAAGTTGGGGTTGATAATTACAAAGGCGCCTATGATGCAACATCAGAACTGATTAAAAATGGACATCGAAATATTGCCATGCTTGCTGGGTCCGAATTTTTATCCATCACAAAAGAAAGGGTTGCAGGTTACCACCAAGCACTAACAGATCATAAGATTGCATTTGATGCTTCACAAATTGAGTATTGCTTACATGGCGGCATGAATTACCAAGAAGTTGAAAACGCTTTAGGTAGTTTACTGGCCAATAAAAACAAGCCTAGTGCAGTTATCGCATCGGCAGACAAACTCACTACCAATTGCCTACGTTACTTTAAATCCAAAGGCCTAGAAGTGCCTAATGATATTGCTATGATTGGTTTTTCGAACCTTGATTTAACGGACTTACTCTCTCCATCACTATCCGTTATTAGACAGCCTGCATACGAAATTGGACAGGTGGCCATTGAACTTCTCATCAAGCAAATAGAAAACAAACGACCTACCACCGAATTTGAAAAAATTATATTGCCTCCACAAATGATTATCAGAGAATCAAGTGGAGCAAAAAAAGTTAGGTAAGTTTTACGGCTTGACGCGCTAATAATTTCCATTCTTTCCCAACCTTTTTAAACACGAGGAGTATTTTTAATTTTACCTCTCCAGGTTTTCCATTGTCATTATTAGTTGCATATAATTGATGCCTAACAACAGCTACATTGCCTGTGATTGAAATTTTTTGATCGGTTAGATGTATGGTTATAAAATCTGATTTACCAGAAGCGATTTTTTCTACAAACTCAGCTTTTCCTTCAACTGCTCCACCAGAATGACCATAACTTAAACTATCATCCACAATAGATTCCAACTCCTCTCTTACCCCACTTATCATAGCAAGCCTCAGTTTTTCAACCGCTCCAGCTACGCGCACCTGTTTTTTTGATTGAGAAAATCCTATGATGGAAATTAAAAGCCCGATAATTAAAATGAGACACTTTTTCATTGATTGCTGATTTATTAAGTAACTGAAATTAAGCATTAGAGATCTATTTGCCAACAAAAAAGGCTACTCAAACGAGTAGCCTTTTGAACTAAACAATGACTTAGTAACTATTAATAACCAGGGTTCTGCGTAAGATTGCGGTTAGCATCTCTTGCAGGTTGGGGTATGGGTAATAATTCTGACTTACCTGTTACAAATCCAGTAGCAAATCTTGCAAGGGAAACTGTATTGATTGTGCTACCTAGCCAATTTACACGTGTTGTTCCTGCGGGTGTGGAAGTTGGAGCAGCTCTGTAAAATGAGTTAGCCCACAATCCGTTAGGTCCAAAACGGTTATCATCTGAAGTGCTATTCGTTCTAAAAAACATACCAGTTGGTAAATTATTATAAGGTGCCGATAAAGTTGACATAGCTAAAAGCGCTGCTTTTGTATCATTGATTGTAGATGCAAGTAAATTCCATCTAATTAAATCATATTTACGAACGCCTTCACCACCTAGTTCTAAAGAACGCTCTTTAACAAGGGCTGTAAAGAATGTAGCTTTAGATAAGCCAGCAGGCAAATCCACTGCAGCATTTGCAGTTGTAATTGGTTGTCCAAAACCTCTTCTTCTTACTTGATTAACAGCATTATAAGCAGCAGCAGTAGGACCATTTAATTCGTTTTCTGCTTCAGCAAACATGAGCATCACATCTGAGTAGCGAAGAATTTGCCATTTCAAACTAAAATATTGGATTTTATCGTCTGGCGAAACCACTGGGTTAGAAATCCAATCTCTACGGTATTTTCCATCGCATATAGCAGTAATAGCCTGGCCAATTTTTGTAGTTCCATTTGCAGCAACATTATAAATCGCACAAGTAACATCACGTCTTAAATCGGTAGAGTCAAATGCATAAAAATAAGTAGGTAAAATATTTACGCTCTTGTTACCTAGTCCATTCACTGTTGGTCCGTTGTAATATGCAAGCTTAGTATCGCCTGCACCTACACCGCCAATACCACTAGCTTGAAACATGAGTTCACCATTCGGATCAGCTACCGCTCTTGCATTTACTTGATCTTTCCATAGTGCTCTAAAGCTTGGGTTTAAACTGTGCTGGTTTGAAGCCATCACTTCGGCAGCCTCATCTCTAGCAATTTGATAATATTTCAAATAAACAGTAGAGCGTTTTACAACTCCATCTTGACGTAATGAAAATCCACCTCTGTATAATGCAATTCTTGCACGAAGACCCTTAACGGTACCTTTTGTGATTCTTTCATCGACAGCATCTCCAATTGCAGACAATTCATTTCTCCAAGGAACAAGTGTGGCAGCCAATTTCAAATCTTCTAATAAACGGTCATATAAAGAATCTCTGTCAGTTCTGGAAGGAAAAGGGTTTGTTGTTGCTAAAGATGATGCGGGTGCAAAATGCGCTGGTAAATCGCCCCAGTTTCTGATAGCTTCTGTGTAAAACTGTGCTCTTAGTGTTAGCGCCTCTCCATACATTCTTTGTAGCTTCTTTTTTTCTTGATCCGTGCCATTTGTGTACATCGCCATTTTTGGAATGTTAGCGATACAAATATTTGCATACTCTATACCGGCAAACATTTGATTAAATGGATTTGTGATTTGCGCATTGCCAGGGGTTGCAGCATAACGTGCAATATCTCTACGATCATTATCTGAAGAGCCAGTTGGGCCTTGCGCTTCATCGGTATCTAATGGATAATAAAGACTCACGCGAATACCATATGCAGCGTCACCAACCAATCTACTATAAACACCGGCTAGTGCCTTAAGTGTACTTGGAACATCACTAAATGCTACATCTGCACTTACGTCTGTAATAGGTTTTTGATCTAAAAATTTATTACAACTATTAAATGACAACAAGATAATTGCTGCAAAGGATAGCGTTAATTTATATAAGTTTTTTGTTTTCATATCTGTAGCGTTATAAAATTAAAAGTTAGCATTTACACCAAAAATGAAGATTCTGCTCTTTGGATATGCAGAGTAATCTAAACCAGGAGTGAGTGGACTATTACGCACACTTACTTCTGGATCATATCCTGTGTATTTGGTAAATACGGCTAAGTTATTGGCAGTGAAGTAAAATCTTAATTTAGAAATTTTCATTTTAATTAAGTTTTTAACTGGCAAACTATAACCTACTGTAAGGTTGTTTACGCGTAAAAACGAGCCATCTTCAATAGCCCATGAACTAGGGAAAAATGCACCCGCTGCTCTAACTGGCTGCCAAATATTTGCATTCTTATTTAGTGCTTGAAGCGCACCAGGCGCGATACCCATAACCTGACCGGTAGCAGTAACCCACTGAGCCGTTTGACCTTGCGGTGTAACTACTTTCCAGCGGTTTGCCATAATATCTAACATGTTAGAGTTAGGCGTATATCCATTGGTGAATTCAACTTTATTGGCATTGTAAATGTCATTACCATAACTAAAGTTTAAAAACAAACTCATATCCCAGTTCTTATAGGTGAACTGCTGTGCTAAACCGCCTGTAAATTTAGGGGTTGGATTACCAATGATAGTTCTATCCTTATCCATATTCACGACACCGTCGCCATCTAGATCTTTAAATTTAATAGAGCCTGGTTGTACTGTTCCAATGACAGCAGATGCATTAACTGCACCGGGTCTTAGCGTGTAAACGCCAGTTGCTGTATTGTATTCAAAATCATTTATAGTGTAAAATCCATCGTTTACAAGGCCCCACATAGAACCCACAGGATCTCCAATTCTTACGATATAATCGGTGGGCTGACCAGACACGCCCCAGCTAGCTGCAGGGAAAAATAATTTTTGATTTTGCCCAAGTGCCTCAACACGATTGTTGTTAAATGAAATATTGAAATTAGCATTCCAAGTGAAATCTTTTTTCTTTACAACAAGAGCGCCCAATTGAATTTCCACACCTCTATTTGATGTTTTACCAATGTTTTGTAACTGAGTACTATAACCATACGTAGATGCAATAGGAACGTTAAGCAATAAATTTTTTGCTTGGTTGTTGTAAACATCAACTGATAAAGTAATTCGGTCTCTTAAAACACTTAAATCCAGACCAAGGTTTCTGCTCTCATTAGACTCCCACTGAAGTGCCTCATTTACAAGACCTGCAGAATAATAAGCATTAATGGCTTGATTGTTGATACCATAATACAAACCACCATCATTTCTAAACGTTGTTAAAAATAAATAGTCGTTGATACGGTTATTACCAACATTACCATATCCCGCTCTAAATTTAAGATCAGAAATGAATGAGTTGTCCTTTAAAAATTTTTCATTTTTAGCTCTCCATGCAAAAGATCCTGAAGGAAAAATACCCCACTGCTTACCTGGCGCAAATTTTGATGCACCATCAGCTCTTGCATTAAGTGTTACATAGTATTTATTTTGAAAAGCATAGTTGATCCTACTAAAGAAAGACATGTTGGTATATCTCGTTTTGTTCACACGAGGGTAGCCTGTAAATGAAAGTCCACTAGCTAAATTTCCAAAAGCTTTATCTGGCGTAATGAAATTTGCAAATCCTCTTACAAGTTGGGTATACGTTTCGGTTCTGTAATCGTAGGTTTCTTGTCCAATTAAAAAGTCAAAATCGTGTTTGCCTTTGTATTTATTAACCGAATACGTTAACACGTTAGAATTTGTAATGGTATTACGAATAGCAGTATCTAATTGTGCAATTGGCTTTCTAGATCCAGATATCATAGAATATGGAGTAATTGAATCACTAAACTGTCTGTCAACTAATTTAAATTGATCCACACCAACTGTAGATTTGAAAGTTAAGTTTTTAGCGATATTGTAAGTCAAACTCAATGCAATATTCCCAACAGTTGTTGACTTTCTTCTATATTCAGCATCAGCAAGTGTAATTGGGTTAATTAAGTTAAGACCGTTACCAACGTTTGGATCAGCGAGTGGATCTGGGTCATCTAAATCTTGATTGCTAGATAAAAATGGTCGATACTTAACAGCATTACGAAGTCTTGAAAAAGAAGAACCTTGTTCAGAAGATACACCCGCACCATTAACTTCAGTTTGCGTGTAACGTGTTGTTAAAGCAAGCTTTAACTTATTGCTAAATTTATAGTCGGCACTTAGGTTTAATAAGTCTCTTTTATAGGTAGAATTTCTAATTACTGCTTTGTCATCGTTTCGAGTGTAACCAAAACTATACGTTAGCTTTTTTACACCACCAGATGCAGTAATATTATGTGTTTGAGCTACGCCTGTGCGTCCCATTACTTCTTCTTGCCAATCAACAACGCCCACATTGTTGTAATTTTTTAAAGTATCCCAAGTGGTACCAAAATTTCTAATAAAACTTAAACTATCGGTGCTAGAACCTCTAGATCTTTCTGATTGGTACAACACATAATCTGAAGGTGTTAAAACTCCTAGCTTTTTAGCGAGTTGCTTCACACCTACAAATCCATTATAGCTAACTTGTAATTTTCCAGGCTTACCACGCTTGGTTGTAATAACAATTACACCGTTGGCTCCACGAGCACCATAAATGGCAGTAGCAGCAGCGTCTTTTAAAACGTCTATGTTTTGGATATTTTGAGGAGCAATAGCAGACAATCCATTTTCTACTTGAACACCATCCACAATGTAAAGTGGAGAGTTATCACCAGTAATAGACATTCCACCTCTAACCCTAACCCTAACATCTGCATCTGGAGAACCTTCGGCAGTTGAAGCCGTAACACCTGCTAAACGACCATTTAAAGCTTCGGCAGCAGAGTTCACTGGAATATCTTTTAAATCTTTTGCACTAACACTAGCAATAGATGCTAATACGTTTTTGCGCTTTACAGTTTGGTATCCAATCACCACCACTTCTTCTGTTTCAGAAGCTGCAGACACAAGCGATACATTAATGGTTGATTTGTTATTTACAGCAATGGTTTGATCGGTGTAGCCAACGTAAGAAAACGTTAAACTGCTTTTACCATCTTGCAATACAATCTTAAATTGTCCGTTTTTATCGGTAACGGTTCCTGCTTCTTTACCGCCTTTCACTGTAACACTTACACCCTCTAATGGAAGGTCGTTAGAGGTGACTTTACCTTTAACTTCAAGTTTACCAGATTGTGCAAAAGATAGATTGGGATGTAAACTAAGTAACCCTACCAATAATAACAGGTACAGGCATACACTTTTCATACGCATACGTAATTGAATTTAGCAATCGTTAAAATATTAAAAAATCGTAGCCCAATGCTACACCCATCTACACAATCTTTGCGCCAAAAACGATTATTTTTCTACGCAATCGTTCCCGGTAAAAATAGATGTGAGGGGCATTTATAGGGGCAGTATCCGAATATTCCTAAAACGAACCACGTCTCCATGGCCCAAAAAGCCAATGTGGCCTGAAGTTCGCTTTAATCCGGGGTGCTGATTATGATCCATGGTGCCGCTTATTGAAGCCTCCTTAATATCAGTATCCGTGATGGTTTCGCCATTTAAAACGACCTTAACGCGGGTGCCTTTTACAACAACAACTTCCTCGTTCCACTCACCAATAGGCCTCAAATACCCCCTTCTAGCCGGCGCAACTCCATAAATCGAGCCGTGGTACTGATATGGCTTTAAGTTCTTATAGATTTCTGCCTCATTGTCCAGAATTTGGAGCTCCATCCCTACATAAGCAGCATCGCCCTCAAGTGGGGCTCTGATCCCTAAACCATTATTGGCTCCAGGGGTTAACTGGAACTCAAAACGGAATTCAAAATCGGCATATTCGTTTTTGGTATATAAATTACCACCCCCTGCACTTTTGGGGTTCACCATAATAGCGCCATCTTGCAATAAATATCCAGCCTTATTGCCTACCCACTGATCTAGGTTTGTGCCGTCAAATAACATCGTAAAGCCCTGCTGCTTTTCTGGTTCACTAAGTGAAATGGGTGCTTCAGAAGGCAGCTCTCTGAGGTAGATATTACGGTAAGCAACATAAGTGCCGTGCGCCTGTAATTCAATTTGTTCTTTAATGAAAATCGGGAGTGTACGATCCCAATAATTTTCTAACACCACTTTATCCGTAACGAGTATACCGTTTAAATAAACAGTAACCACTGCACCACGCATGATAATATGAAACGTATTCCAACTGCCAATTTTATTATCGGCTACTACGAGTGGATTGCGCTGGTTTTTTTGATTGTTGTAAAGTGCACCAGAACCAACCTGTGCGCCTACTTCACGTCTACTTGTATCCCAAATTTGCACTTGTGGTGTTCCGCGTAAATAAATACCCGCATCTCCTTTTTCGGTGATTTTCCAATCCACAAAAAGCTCAAAATCACCATATTGTTTTTGCGTACATAAATTATCACCATGGCCTGTAAAAACAAGTAGTCCATCTTTCACCACCCAGTCAGATTTTATTTTTTCATCTGCTTTTGACTGCGCATCCATTAATTGTTGTGCACTCATTTTTGAGCGCGCAATAGGATTTGCAACAAGACCTTTCCATCCCGTTAAATCTTTTCCATTAAATAAATTTTCAAAGCCATAATCGTAAGGCATAGCTTTAATATGGTATGCCAATTGACTAGCAATAATAGCACTATCCTCACCGCGTAATAACGAAAGTGCTCTTTGTAAAACAGGCCTAACCATGGGACCTTTGAAATCTGGATTGGCAAGTGCCAATTTAGCAACAACAAGTGCTGCATCAGATTGTAGCGCAGGAGTATCTAAATATTTAGCGGCAAACATAAGCGCGCCTAGTTTATTTACTTTGCCCGCCTCAATAATAATATTTTTTTGCGCCGTTGGGCTTTTTGCCATTTCCATTTGGTCTTGCAAATCAAGTAATCGCTGCACTGGATTTACTGTTTTGGCTGGCGTTAACGCAACTGCCTGCATAGAAGGTAAAACAGATTTGGAATGTTTGAGTGCCGCTTCAATAGCAGGCTTTGTAGTTGATGTAGCTTTTACAAGTGCCGCTTCAAGTGCAGCCAATGATTTTTTTGAACCGATGGTAGCAAGTGACATGGTCGCCACGTCTGCATAAGTAGGTGCTTCAATATAATTAGAAAGTGTGTGTACAGCTTTGTCTGACCCTAAATAACCGAGCCGCTCTAATAAATAAGCGCGTACTAAAATATTTTTTTCTTGAACATTTTTTAATTGTGATAGCCCTTTAATAACAATCTTAACGGCTTTATTTTTAAATGATTTATCAAGTGATGCTGCATGCAAATAAGCATCAAGTTCATACATCGCTTTTACGTGGGGTGCATTGGCGCCAGCCTCCGTATTTTTAAACGTATCAAAAAAGTTTTCCCATGCTGTACTGTTCCATGATTGCATTTTTGAAACAGTAGCTGCAACTGAAGCTGCATTACCTTGTGCAAATGAATGACCAGTATTCACTAAAAAAATTGCTGCAATAATAAAAGCTGAAAATATTTTTTTCATGGTTTTAAATTTGTCGATAATATAAAAACTAGATGCCATACGGTGCGCGCATTGGCGGGTTGATCATTTTATTGGCTTCATCATCATTAATAAACACTTGTGCTTCTGGATCAAAATTTAATGTGCGCCCTAATTGCAACGCAATTTTTCCGAGGTTAATAATTGTACAAGATCTATGCCCATTGGATTCATTCAGCGCAAATGGTGTTCTATATTTTACAGATTCTAAAAAATCTGTAACCTGTGGTGCAGGATCTGGCAGTAACGCTAACTTTTCTTTTAAATTAGGTATAGTAGATTTGAAGCCTGCAAATAATTTACCTTCTGGTCCTTCGATGTAAGCAACCGATTCGTCTTTGGCTTCACCATCTAAAATAATTTTACAGCCATCGGCATAGGTATAAATGATTTTTCTGAACGTACCGCAAGCATCAGGATGTTGCTGATCGGCGTCTACTTCTACTTTAACAGGACTCGTATGGTCTTTGCCTAAAAAATATTGAATAGGATCTAAATAATGTTGGCCCATGTCTCCAAGTCCACCACCATCGTAATCCCAATAACCTCTAAATGTTCCGTGCACGCGGTGTGCGTTGTAGGGTTTGTATGGCGCAGGTCCTAACCATCTGTCATAATCGAGCGTTGCAGGAACTGGCTGCGCTTCAAGTCCTGTTTTACCAATCCAATAAAATTTCCAATCAAACCCAGTGTGCTTACTCACGGTTACTGTTAATGGCCAACCAAGCATCCCCGACTCTACTAATTTTTTTATGGGCTTCACCGTTGTTTTCATACCATAAAATTCATCTTGAAATCTAAACCAAGTATTAAGCCTAAACATACGACCATGCTGCTTTACAGCTTCCACCACACGCTTACCTTCTCCAATGGTTCGGGTCATTGGCTTTTCACACCAAATATCTTTACCAGCCTTTGCCGCTTCAATAGACATGATTCCATGCCAGTGTGGAGGCGTTGCTATGTGCACAATATCAACTTCCGGCATCGCTATGAGTTCATGATAATCTACCATTGTTTTTACGCCAGCCCCTACCATTTTAGCGGCTGCAGCTAGATGCGTTTGATCAACATCACATAGCGCTACCACTCTAGTGCCTCCAAGGCCTATATGGCCTCTACCCATACCGCCTACACCAATAATGCCTTTGGTTAATTGATCGCTGGGGGCAATAAAACCTCGTCCTAAAACATGCCTAGGAACGATACTAATCCCTGCTGCAAATACTGCGGTGTTTTGTAAAAACTTACGTCTTGAATTGGATTGTGACATGGCAAAAATCTTAATGTGCTTAAAGATATAAAAGTAAGCCTACACTATAAAGACAGTTATTAGCTAATTTTACCCATAAATACGCCGGTATTATGAAAAACGCAAACCCAGTTAGCCTGCAGCAAATCAAAGACACCCACATGTCTTCTAGAAATGCAAATATTAGACATAAAGAAAAGCTTTCAAAGCTTGACAAAGTGGCGCTTTGGATTACCACTAAGGTTGGGTCGATGGGATTTTTTATGGTTATTTTTTTATGGACAGCAACTTGGTTAAGTTGGAATACTTTAGCACCGGCTCATCTAAGATTTGATCCATTCCCAGCTTTCGTGTTGTGGTTATTTATTTCGAATATGATTCAAATATTTTTGATGCCGCTTATCATGGTAGGGCAAAATTTACAATCGAGGCATTCGGAAATTAGAGCAGAAGAAGATTACCTAATCAACAAAAAAGCAGAATTAGAAATAGAAACCATTTTAACACATTTAGAAAATCAAGATAAATTGATCCTTCAAATTTTATCGAAAATGGAAAAAGAAGAAAAAAAATAAATTAGTTCTCTGTAATAAATTTATTCACGCGCATCCAGGCGGCCGCTTTTTCAAACCAAGCATCGGAGGTTGTTGCATTATGAAGTCCAAAACCGTGACCTCCATTTTGATAAATATGCATTTCGGCGTTTACCTTATTTTTTATAAGTGCTTGATAAAAACGAATACTATTTTCTACAGGAACGGATTTGTCATCAGAAGCATGTACTAAAAAAGTGGGAGGCGTTTGAGCCGTTACCTGCATATCAGATGAAAATAAATTAAGCTTAGCAGCAGAAGGTTTTTTGCCGAGTAAATTATCTCTAGAACCCTTGTGGCATATAGCCGAATCCATACTAATAACAGGGTAACCTAAAATAGCAAAATCGGGTCTTAAACTAGTATTACTGGTGTTTTCGATATATGATTCAGAAAACTTTGTAATACCCGTGCTCACCAAATGCCCACCTGCCGAAAATCCAATTACTCCAAGCATAGCAGGGTTGATATCAAAGCCTGCAGCCCTATCTCTCACGATTTTGATGGTTTGCTGCAAATCCTGTAGTGGCACCATTTCTTTATTTGTCATGCAACTATCAATAGGTAAGCGGTACTTTAATACAAATACTGTAACACCTATTTTATTAAACGCCTCTGCTACTTCAGTGCCTTCATGTCCAGTAGCAAGTCTTGCATAACCACCCCCAGGACATACAATAATTGCTGTTTTGTTGGCATCCTGCTTAGCTGGGTTAAATACCGTAACGGTAGGACTCGTAACATTTGCAATAACAATTTTACCGTTGGCATTTTTACTCACTGCTTCTTCTTTATTACAAGGGAGCGCATTTGGCACTGGACCTTCATAAATAGAAAACTCCTGTTGCGCAAAAAGCAGGGTAGTTGCTGTCATAAAAACGATGGTTAAAAAATATTTAAATGGCATCAGATTTTAATTTTTTCAATTTTCCCACTGAAGATAAATAAAACAGCAATGCCAAGCGGCACTAGAGCCGCTGCTAATATAAAAAAGGGTGTGTAAGAAGTTTTAGTAAGCGCTGGAACCATCCAAGTGGTAGCAAGCACACCCATATTTGCAGCAAAGCCGCCAAGTCCAGACAGTGTACCTACCGCTTTTCCTGATAAATAATCGGAAGGCATGGTTTGAATAGTACCAATTATAATTTGAAATCCAAAGAGCGCAAAAAAGATAGCAACCATTGCGTAAGATGGATTATTGAGTACAATAATTGTTAGCAATGAAGGAAACATAAATAAACCACCAAGTAGAATATTAAATTTTCTGGTTTTGGTAACCGTCCAACCCTTATTAAGAAATTGACTTGATAACCATCCACCACCAATGCCACCAATCATAGCACCCACATAAGGGAACCATGCAAATGCACCAATGGCTTTAATATCAAAATGAAATTTATCCGATAAATAAAGTGGCAGCCAAATCACAAAAAGCCACCAGATAGGATCGAGTAAAAAGCGGGACAATAATATACTCCAACTTTGTCTCAATTGTAACACTTGCTTAAATGAAAGTCCTTTATCTGATGGATCCGCAGGTTGCTGACCATCTAAAATATACTGACGCTCCTCCTCTGTTAACCAAGGATGCGCATCTGGTGTTTTTTTATTGATCCACAACCAAGGAACAAGCCACAATAAACCCACAACACCAATTAAAATAAATGTAGTTTGCCATCCAATTAATCCATATAAGAAAGCAATAAGTGGTGCCGAAATAATACTCCCAATAGAAGCGCCTGCATTAAAAATACCTTGTGCTAGTGCACGCTCTTTTACCGGAAACCATTCGGCATTACTTTTTGCAGCACCCGGCCAGTTTCCCGCTTCGCCTAAACCTAATAAGGCTCTAAAAATACTAAAGCTAGCTATGCCCCTAGCAGCAGCATGAAAAGCAGCAGAAACACTCCACACCACAATTGAAACAACAAAACCAAATCTTGTACCAATCGCATCAAATAATTTACCACTCAATGCTTGACTTATAGCGTATGCAATAGTGAAGCAGCTTACAATAAAAGCATACTCGGTTTTGTTCATATTTAAATCCGAGGAAATACCAGGCCACATAATGGCAAGTGCATTACGGTCTATGTAATTGATAACAGTAGCTAGTCCTATCAAACTTAAAATCCACCAGCGCAAGCCTTTTAATTTCATAACGAAACTTATTTTTTAAACGCATCCAGCGAATTTATAAATTTAAATATCGCAGTATTAAGCATTGCATTTTGGTCTTTATCAAATTTTCCATGAAGGCCGCCCGGAATCGTAATAAATTCGGTTTTTACACCTGCTTCAACAAGTGCTGCATGAAGCGCAACAGACTCCTGATAAGGAACGGTAGGGTCTGCATCGCCATGCACAATAAATACAGGCGGACTTGTTTTTTTCACCCAATGAATAGGGGAAACTGATTTAATAAATTCTTGATCGTCTTTTTTTGCACCCAACCAATTGGTTGCAGATTTACTTTTTATATAAGGACCATATGCCCAGTCATTTACATCGGCAATACCGTATTTGTCAATGATGGCTGCCACTTTTACATTTTCAACTCCACTACAATTGCTATCAAATAAGTGATTGTTTTGAAGAAGGCCACCCATTAATGCAAGGTGCCCACCTGCAGAGCCGCCCATGATAATTATCTTATTAGGATCTAGATGAAGCTCTTTTGCATTTTTGATTAAATAAATAAGTGCACAACGTGTATCCTCAATTGCAGCTGGAGCAGTTGCCTGACTCGTTAAACGGTATTCGATATTTGCAACTGCAAATCCTGCTTTAAAATAAGGCGTAAACCCACCCTGCTCCTCTTTGGCGCCATGGTTCCAACCGCCTCCATGAATATTAATAATTACAGGTGTTGGCGCACCTTCCGCAGGCGGCAAATACAAATCCATGCGACCATCCCAATCATTTATTTTAGTATAGACGACATTTAATTGTGCCGTAAAACCTGACGGCACAGCAACTGGCTTGAATTTAGAAGAGTCAACTACAGTAGATGTTACTGCTGAAATAGACTGCGCTTGGAGCCTTCCTAAAAAAGACATCACTAAAAACAAATAGAATAAACGCATACGTTTGGTATTAATTTAATTATTGATTACTTGAGTTGCAAAGTATTGAATCATTTCTTTTTTTATTTCGGCGGATACACCCACATATTCTTTTTGATTGGCCACATTGTTTTTTTCCAATGGATCTAATTGGTAATCATACAATTCAATACCTATTATTTGAGCTTCGTTAAACGGCTCTGTAGACCTAAAACTATTATTTAACCACATTGTATAACGGTACCGTTCGTTTCTTATGGAATATCCCATAACGTTAGCCGCCGCAAAACCAAGTCTTTCACTTTCAGCCACACCACCGCTTCTTGGGTATTGACTTACTGCATATTTTTTAACTGTTGAAAGAGAATCTAACATGATTGGCTTGAGGCTTTTACCCTGTAAGTTAGCAGGAATGGGCACTCCAGATAAATCACAAATTGTTGGAAATATATCAACATGTTCAGAAATGGACTTTGTTTTATTTGATTTAATTCGAGGATCACTTATAATAAGTGGAGCCTTAGTGGCATCTTCAAAATTGCTGTGCTTACACCACAAATTATGATCTCCTAAGTGCCAGCCGTGATCTCCCCATAAAACAATAATTGTGTTTTTTGCTAATCCCAAAGAATCAATCGCATCTAACAACTTCCCTACCATAGCGTCTGTGTAGCTAACAGAAGCATAATAACCATGCAATAGTTCCTTTTGCTTTTCAATAGATAACGTTAAGCCAAAATCCTTTTGAGCAGTAACGCCAATTACTTGAGGCATATCTGTATAAGAACGCAATTCACCTGCATTGTGATAGGCTACTTCAATTGGTTGAGAGATTTTTTCTTGGAAGGGCGCTATTTGGATTTGATTTCTGTCATACAAGTCCCAGTATTTTTTGGGTGCTACAAAAGGCAAATGCGGTTTAGAAATACCAACTGCGAAAAAAAATGGTTCTTTGTTTTTTTCAACTTCTGATAAAATATGAATAGCTTGTAAAACATTGGCTCCATCAGTATAAGCATTGTCCGGAACAGGGGCTGATTCAGTTGCTGGTTTAACTTTAACATTTGCTTCCTCCCTTGCTTCTGCTTTTGTTTTTCCAGCGGCTAACGCATCATTGATTACTTGTTCTGATAGTTGTTTAGTAACCACGTCTTGATATCGTCCTAAAGCAGGTTCGCCAAAACCTACTGCATAATATTTTTTTTCTGTTTTGTAATATGGGACACTCCAAGAAACCTTATCAAAATCAGCATCTACATTTCTTGGGTCAAAAACTTTGCCAATACCGAGTGTAGTGTAACCCTGCGTTTGTAAATATTGAGGCAAGGTTACAATTGAAGGACTTACAGCACGTAACTGGGTTTTTAAATCCCAGATTTTTGTATAATCTGGCCGCATACCGGTAAGTATACTCGCCCTTGTTGGGCCACACACCGCTTGTTGGCAATAATTATTTAAAAAGGTTGTACCTCGCTTTGCTAGACGATCTATGTTGGGGGTTCGCACTATTTGATTGCCATAAGCACCTATGAGTGGCTTTAAATCATCGATAGCAATAAATAAAATATTGGGCTTTGAAGTATTGCTTTTTTGTGCACTTAAAATGATACATGAAAAAAATAAAAAAGGTAAAAGGCATAACTTTTTCATACACATTTTTTTTAAATAAAAAAAGGGCCAACCTTTTTTGTAAACGATTGGCCCTTTAAATATACTAATTAGTATCCAGGATTTTGTTGAATTACTAGCCCTGTGTTATTGTCAATTTCTCGTTGAGGAATTGGCAAAATCATTTTGCTAGCTGTTACAAGGTTTTGCATATCAAGTAATGACAATTTAGGAGCTGGATAGCTCATATAATGCAATGGATACATGACTGCAAAATGCGCTTTTAATACGTTCATGATTTTTATAGATGGCAGCGTGCTTGAAAATCTTAGCAAATCAAACCAACGTTGATTCTCAAATGCAAACTCCAATTTTCTTTCATTAGACAAACTTGTTTCGAAAGCATCTATAGTTGGAACAGTTGTCATTGTTAAAGACGAAAGTCCTGCACGAGTTCTAGTTTGATTGATTGCATCTAAAGAAGCTTGGGTATAGCCATTTGCTTCGGCAAGCATTAATAACACATCTGAATAACGAATAACCATCCAGTCAGTTTCAGAATCATTGGCGACAACAACTGGTGAAATATGCTTTGCAGGATATAATTTTGTTGCAGCACCTGTACCATACGTACCAATATTTACCGCTTTTCTTTTATCCAAAACATCATATTGATTATTCAGATCCATGGCCGGGTAATTCAAACCAGATCCACTCCCATTAATTACAGCTGCACCACTATTTAATGGTGCAAAAGAATTGCCTAATGTAGAACCAAGGCCAATTCCACCTGCTTTGTATCTGATTGCAAATAAAACTTCAGAATTCATTTCATTTGCTGTAGAAAATACATCTGCATAATTCGCTTGCAACTTATATCCACTATTTGAAATGATGTCTGTAAGTAGTGTTGCTGCTTCTGATTTTCTATTAAGTGTTAAATACACTTTAGCCAATAAAGCTTTTGCTGCCCAACTATTAGCCCTTCCAATGTTTGCAGATGCAATGCTACCAAACTTAGCTTTATCTCCGTTATCTGAAGCATTTTGCAAATCTGCAATGATTAATTTATAGATATCATCTGCAGAAGCTCTATTCATTGCTTTTGCCTCAGTAGGTGTAGTTGGTTCATGAGAAAGAAATACGCCACCATACAAACGCACCAAATTGAAATAATGATACGCTCTAATAAAAGAGGCTTGTGCCGCCATAATTTTTCGCGAAGCATCAGGGACAGAAATATTAATTTGGTCATACGTTATCTTTCCTGAAGCAGCCGTATAATTCACACCAAGGCTATTTAAAACCATATTTGTATTTCTGATATTGAAATAGGTATTAATCCAAAACGAGTATATGCCAGTATGTGACGGACTTGGCATAAATTGATCTAACTCATTGAGTAATAAATTGGGCGTAGACAAACTACCTGGAACGCCCTGAATAGCATTATCGCTTCTTAACTCCGTTAAAGTCCACTCGTCAAGCAAGGGTTTTTGCATGCCACTATAACAGCCCGTAAGCGCAGCACTTACATCAGAAGCATTTGCATAAAATGTTGCAGTATTTAAATTTGACTGCGGGTTAAGATCTATAATTTTATTACATCCCGTTAATCCAACTGCAGATATAAAAAATAAATATTTTATCATTTTCATATTATTATGATTTAACGTGTTTTTTTTAGAAATTAATATCTATACCAAAAATGATTGTTTTTGGAACTGGGAAACTACCTCGCTGGTATCCATCAATTAAAGTTGATGCATAAGGACCAGAATTAGATCGGCCTTCTGGATTTAGAGCACGGTAATTGTCAGCCATTTTGAAATACATATTTTGAGCAGACATAAACACACGTAAAGAACTTAATTTAAAACGTTTTGCAAGTGCCGCAGGTAACGTGTAACCCATATTCACCTCTCTCAATGAATAATAAGACGCGTCTTCTACAACATAATCTGTCAGCATCCAGTTAAATCCAATTGAAGAATATGGCGTTTTACCATCGCCTGGATTATTTGGGCTCACCCATCTATTATTGTTGTAAGCTCTGTGGTAACGCTTTAATTCAATGTAATTAGGGTCGCCATTGATTAGGCTACCGCCCTGAACACCTTGAAATGTAAAACTAAAATCAAAGGCTTTGTAATTGATGGTATTGGTAAGGCCCCATGTAAAATCAGGGTATGGGTTACCAATAATAGTTCTATCATTATTATCAAGCACTTTATCGCCATTAACATCTACCAACTTAAGTCCGCCAGGTGTAAATACCCCTGTCATTGAGCTTGTTAAGCCTGCAGCTCTTGCAGCATCAATTTGTGCTTGAGACAACCAAACGCCATCAGTTTTAAATCCAAGGTATTGAATAAGTGGATCCCCTACTTTATTTCTATATACTTCCGCGCGTTCACCTTGATTTAACAAGTACGCCTCTTTACCTAATTCTAATATTTTATTTCTAGTCGCAGATAAATTGAAAGAGGTGGTCCATTTTAAATTTTTGTTTGAAATATTTGTTGTTGAAATATCAAATTCAAACCCTTTATTTTCTAAGCTACCAATATTGTTCCAAAACAAAGGGACTCCTGTAAATGCCATAGATGATTGTTGTAACAACAATTTATCTGTTTGTGATTGATAAATATCAAAAGAAATATTAAGTCTGTTTCTAAAAAAAGAAACATCGACACCAAAATTCTTTTGGAAAGTACTCTCCCATGTAATATCCTTGTTGGCAATAATCGTAGAAGAAGTTGCTTGCCCTGAAACTAAAGTTCCTGTTCCAGCACCTAAAGGATAGTTAGCTGCATATAATAAATCTAAGAAACCGAAATCTAAAATTCGGTTGTTACCAGAAACACCATAACTAGCTCTTACTTTTAATTTGCTTATGAATTTCAAGTTTTTCATGAACTTTTCATCTGATGCAACCCAACCCAATGAAAGAGAAGGGAAATTTCCCCATTTGTTACCCGGACCAAAATAAGAACTACCATCTGTTCTAAAACTAGCAGATACTAGATACTTATTGTCGTAGCCATAATTTACCCTGCCCAGTAAAGAAACTAAACCAATTTGATTTTTAGTTCCAAGGGTTCCTGGCTTATCAATCGATGATGCTGTATTTAAGGTACGGATGTCATCTGAAGGATAATCAAGCCCAGTAACTCTTTCAGAAGAAAGCATTGTTTTTTGACCCGTAAACCCTACCAATGCATTGATGCTATGCTTATTAATGTTTTTAGTATAGTTTAAAGTATTTTCAGACAATAAATCAATATAAGATGTATTGGTATAAACACCTTTACTTACAATCCCATCTCCAGTTGCATTTCTATTTGCCCAATTCAATCCATATCCGGCATTACCATATACTGTACCTAAGGTCTTGAAATCTAATCCTGGCAATAAATTAATTGTTAAATCGCCAGATGCTTGTAAACGATAGGTTTTAAAATATATATCCTGATTCATAACAGACGAATAAGGATTGTTTTGGGCAGATGCAAATGGATCTACAGTACCTGTAGACTTCCAATATGAACCATCCGGCATCAATCCCTCATAACGTTGTGCTGCAAAATGTCTTGGTTGTGCATAATCCCCAGCTTGAATAGAAGCATATTGAGGATTTTGTCTAACCCAAGCAGCAGACTTTTCGGTATGATAAACATTTAAAAATGTTGGGAAACGAGCAAAGTTTGTATAATTTTCAGATGGCGATGTTTTTACGTCAAATGATGGATTGACGTTTAAAGTCAATTTCACTTTTTTACTAAATGCGATATCCATTTTGGTACGCAAATTAAAACGCTCAAATCCACTCTTAATCATCATTCCTTCTTCGTTCTGATAGCCCCCAGATACAAAGTATTTAATGCCTTCTTTACCACCACTTGCACTCAACTCAATATTTCTAAAGATCCCGGTTTTTAATGCGAGCCCTTGATAATCTTCTGCCCCACCCATTAGTGCCTGCTCAATGATGTATGAAGCTCTTTCAGGCTCAGTTGCAATTCCAGTAATTGAAGGTGGCGCAATTGATGGATCTACTTTTCTCATTTCACCTTCTTTAAATAGCATGCTAACATACTCAGATGTTGTCATGATATCATAACGCTTGTATGCGTCTTTATTACCAATAGAATATTTAAAACGGTAATTTGTCTTACCCAATTTCCCACTTTTGGTAGTAATTAATATTACCCCGCTAGCACCACGAGAACCATATATAGCAGCAGAGGCAGCATCTTTTAATACTTCAACAGATTCCACGTCTGCCATATTAATGTACTGAAGGCCATCGGGCACAGGCTGTCCATCAACAACTACTAGAGGGCTTGCGCCTGCATTAACAGAACTAATACCTCTAATATTAATTTTGGGTGCAGCACCAGCTTCTGATGAAATATTTTGAATTTGAACACCCGCAATTTTACCTTGAAGTGCCTGATCCAAACGAGCAACAGGCGCCTCATCTAGTCGCTCATTCTTATATTTAGATACTGCGCCAGTAACATTAGAACGCTTTTGTGCACCATATCCAATTACAACGACTTCATTACTTTCAGCTACTGAAGTCGTCATAGATACATTGATGACAGTAGACTTTCCGATAGAAACAGTTTGTGTTTCAAAACCTACATAAGAGAACAGTAAAGCAGCCGTGCTCGCTTTAACTGAAATACTATAACTACCATCTGCCTTTGTAACAACACCTTGGGTGCTTTTGTCAGCTACAATAGATAAGCCTTCTAATGGAGCTCCTGTTTCTTTGTTAATAACCTTTCCGGTTATTTGTTTATTCTGTGCTATTACATTTGATGTAATAAAAAGAAGCAGCAGAAAAACTAAACTTCTGATTTTTTTCATATGGGCAATTTTTAAATTTTAATACAATAGTTGAGTTAGTAAATAATTTGAAGTGGTATATATTTTATATTAGAAATTTCAGTTACTTTTTTATTACAGGTAGAACAATTATACTTTTTAGAAATTTCGGCAAAAAATTCAAGCGGTTCTTCAAAATTAAAGGGCTTAATTTGCTCACCAGTCCATGCCTTTTCACCTGTCAAATATGGTATGAGCGCATCACAACCCTTTTTTATTGAATTCCCGTTTGGTGCTGTATACTTCCATAAATCAACTCCAACATGAGTAGACATTTGCGCAATTTTTACAAGTGGCTCTACAACAAATAGAGAGTAATGCAACGAGGTTGTTCTAGCTAATTCTGCGGGAAAAAATCCGTTTTTATCCATTTGGCTTCCGATACGCTTTTTAACATTTGCTACAATTTGTTTAGCCAACACTGTGTTATTGGTGTAAAGTGCAAATGATAACCTTTGCGCATCATACCAAACACCATGGTTATTGGTTGCCTTCATTTCATCGGCGCCATTTTTGCTTGTTTGCATCCAGTCTAAAAAAGAAGCAAACCATGCCTGTAATGCCTTATTATCTTGGGGTGTCCAAGAACTAGAGCTTTGCATTAAGCCAACGGCTTCTATCGCTTTTATAAAATGTCTGGTGTCAATCAGTCCTGCTCCCCTTCCTACATTTTGTCCTTTAACCGCCTGGCCAAAATTTAAATTGGGGTTCATTTTTGTAGCGTCATCTAAAAACCAAACACGTAAAAGAGTAGTGGCATGCTTTGCATATTTTTCATCGCCGGTAAAATAAAAGGCTAGGGCTAATTTCTCAACCTCGGCGCAAAGAGCAGGCATGTATGCTTTATCCTTGTAATCGTTTACTTCAGGATTGGTTTGGCCATCTTTTCTGATATACGGCAATCCGTCTTTGGTGTCCGGATTGGGCCAGAAATAAGGAGCCAAGCTCATGTAATCATGCTTATCGCCACTTGGTGGTGTATTTAATTTTTCTATCACACTAACTGGCTTAAACTGCAAAGACTTATTGGCGAGTTCTATTAATACATTATAAGAAGCTAGCTTTTTAGAATCCTTATTTGCAACCGCTAACTTATTGGCAGCAAGCACGTCCTTATTTAAGGAAAATACATTGATTGCTTGCGCAAACAAACTTTGCTGCATCAAACAAAAAACGACAAGAGCAATATAATTTTTCAAAATTCTCATTTGATTAATTAAAAAAATCTTCACGCATGGGAGAAAAAACATCTACGAGTACCCCTTTTTCTAAACAAACAGCGCCATGTATTACGTTTGAAGGGACATGAAATACGTCACCCGCTTTTAATATTTGTTTGTTACCATCAATTTCTATTTCAAATACGCCACTTTCTACATTGGTAAGTTGCACATGGCGGTGCTGATGCAGCGCACCCACCCCGCCTTTTTCAAACTCTACACGAACAAGCATCACTGAATTGTCGTACGCCATAATTTTTCTTGACAAACCCGGGGCCATTTGCTCTTCCGAAACCGATTCGTTCATAATAAAACCCGTTCGCTTCGCTCCATTTAATTCTACTGACATATCTATTTTGTTTTATAATTTTTTATTTTCCAAGTAAACCACAAAAGGCCCTTCCCAATTGTACGACTTGCCTTTAATGGTAAATTGATGTATTTTTTTACTATCAAATATTTTGTTGGACTGCAATACCAATAAGTGTTTACCGTCAATTACTATTTCTGCAGCGCTGTAGTCATCTGTATCCACAACCGGCACAACAGATGACACGCGAGAGTATGCATTTGTAGTGAATTCGGAAGTCGCATTAAAATTGCCGTGCATCTCTAGTACATTCAAAGCAAACATATTTTTAGCACGGGTACGTGTAATATATGACGACTCTCTGCGTAAATTAAAGTTTGGATCATTGGCACCTGTTCTTGTAAAAAACATTTGTGCAGAATCTTTTACAAATCCAGAGATGGTATAAAATGTTTGGTTGTTTAAAAAAGTAAATTGAGTAAGTGGCGACTTTACATTTGCAGAAGCCTCTTTCCAAATATGCTGATAACCATTTTTTAAACCGAGTGTTTGCAATGAATTACCATGTGTGGTATATTTAAAATTGGTAGAAATTAAATTTCCCATGTAATTAAATGGAAGATCGTATTGATGCACCTTATCTGATATGGTTCTAAAAAAGTCTACCATCAGCGGCTTTTGTGTGCCTGGTAGCGTAATCAAATAAACGCTCCTATGGAGCTTAACATCTTTGTAAGCATTTGTATCCAATGCTGCGCTTGCCTGCACAGCGTAATTCCCAACTACATTATATAGTGGAATAGGATGGTATTTTTCGCTTTGCGCTTCAACCCCATTAAAATGGCTGGTTTCATCAACTGTAACCGTGTTGTGTGCAATGGTTTGCTGGGCATAAGACTTGGTTTCAGGCAAATACCTGCCGCCATATTTTTGTTCAATTCCTATAAAACGTGCAGCGCCATAATCTTGTAAAATTTCGTTGCCGTTATCGTATAAATTAATATTTAGTTTATCGTAATGACCATGCGACAATCCGTGCGAGCTGTATTTAAATATTAAGGATGTCAGATTTTTATCTTTCCCTGTTCTAAGCACGGTAACACCTCCAAAATCTCCTTTGGCACCATCCGTAAACACAACCGACTTATAAGGATAAAAAGGTGCAATATTTTTATTTTTTAAAAGTGCTTCACTTACCCCTAAGCCACCTTTACTAAGTGTTACCCTGCCCTGTGCTTTTGCAACTGGTAAATAAGCAGCATTGGCACCATATACATCCCAAGCAATATTAATTGCTACGACCACTTCGTTTGAAACAAATGTTTTTTCTTTTAATGCATCATTGTAACTATAAAATCCACCGTCCAAATTGGTTTGTTCTAAAGCCCCTTCTAATGCTTGCTTCAGAATTTTATTGCGTCTTTCAAAAATTTGTAATGAAGGCTTGTAATGATTTACGGCATTCGCAAACAAGTAAAAAGGAAGCACTGCATAGCGGGTATAATACGGGCCTTCATTGTAATAACCATTTGGTGAGAATAGCCCATCTAAATGCGCTGTTAAACCAGCTTTACCGTCTTTTTTTGATCCATACAATGCCATTTGCACATACTCATCATTGTCTGTTGCAATACCAACGATTCCTACACCCGCACAGGCCCATACAGCGTGATTATGAATTAAATCAAACCAAGGTGTGATGTCTTTTGTAAAATAATCTACCTCAGGTTTAAAGGCCCCAGCTATAATTTGAACTCTTTCGGCGGGTGTTAGATAATCATGAATTAAATCAAAAGCAAGACCTGCATATACAAGCCAGTTAGCATCGTTTAATGCCTGCCAAAAAATTCGACCAGGAGAAGAACTTGTTGCCTCTGGGTGATTTTTTAAAGTAGGATTTAATACAGCGTATTTGAAAAATAAATCTTTTACAAGTTTTGCATATTTAACATCGCCCGTTAACTGATACAACATACCACTATTAAACATAATGGTATAATTATCCTTATGCCTGTCATGGGTATATCCACCACCTGCGTGTTTTGGCACTGGTACATCGATGTCTTTCCCCAAATTCGCATCCACCGATTTTTTTATTTCATCAAAAGATGCTTTGAGTAATGCATTGATTGGAATACTTTTTTTAACGAGCGCAATATCATTTGCAGTTGCAAATGCAAGGGGATGCTTTTGTGCAAACAAAGTTGGATGCATCAAAATGGCAGCCGAGGAAATCAGAAAAAATACTATTGTCTTTTTCATAAAGCAATTAAAAAGCGGTCAATCGTTGAGTAATATTAAGGGCAAATAGAACGGAACTGAACATGGAGCACCTGTTATTTTGTCTATATTTTTAGCTATTTATTTAGATATTTTCTATCATTATAGGTATTTTTTTAGAATTTATATCATTTAAATGTCCGATAACCTTACCGGTAACGCTACCGGTTTTTTCCCGTAAATTGTATTTATTGCCTCTTATTTTTATACCACACTATGGAAAAACAAACCACCATAAAAGACATTGCAATCGCGCTCAATATCTCTACTTCTACCGTAAGTAGAGCCTTAAGAGACGCGCCCGATGTTAAAGCAGAAACCAAAGCTGCTGTAAAAGCACTATCAGAAAAGCTTGACTACCAGCCTAATAGATTGGCCCTCAGTTTATTGAATAGACAAACCAACACTATTGGCGTTATTATTCCCAACTTAGATTACGTGCTTGCTACCATGGTAAAAGGAATTGATGAAGTTGCATTAGAAGCAGGCTACACCGTAATGGTTTGTCAAAGTGACGAAAGCTACGGTAGAGAAATTGTAAATACAAAAAGACTACTTGATAGTTTGGTTGACGGATTTATTGTATCGGTTTCTAGTGAAACTAAAATTTTTGAGCACATTAAAAAAATACAAGACAAAAAAATACCACTTGTGTTATTTGATAGAATTGTAAACAATATTGCTGCACCAAAAATTAGACTCGATAATATAGATGGTGGTATTCAAGCTACTGAACATTTGATAGAACAGGGGTATAAAAAAATAGCCATCTTGGCAGGACCGGAAAATTTAAACATAAGTAATAAAAGAATGGAAGGGTACCTTCAAACCCTTAAGGCACATAGCCTTCGTACTGATAAAGGCCATATCATTCACTGTGACTTTAACCAACAATACGCCTACGAAGCAACCAAAGAATTACTCGCTTCTAAAAATAGACCGGATGCAATTTTTACAATTAGTGACCGGATGGCTATTGGTGCCATGCTAGCCATTAAAGAAAAAGGGCTTTCTATGCCGCACGACATTGGACTTGTTGGTTTCAACAATGAGCCTATTGTAAGTCTCGTAACGCCTGCTATTTCTAGTGTAGAAATGTATGCGTTTGAAATTGGCAAAGCAACTGCTAGGGCTTATATAGAAATGATGAGTGGTGCAGCTGGCATGTCTGATCAAGAGATCATTATCAAGCCTAAACTTTTTGTAAGAGCTTCATCAAAAAGGCGATAAAAATAAAAACATGAAAAAACTATTTGTTGTAGTTATGTTGCTTAGCACTTTACAAGTATGGGCAAACAAATTAAGCGTAAGCACTACGCAAGAATTATTGAACAGTGGCTTACAAGCTAAAGCTGGCGATACCGTTGTAATTAAAAGTGGCAATTATCCTAATTGCAACCTAATAATTAGCGCTAAAGGAACGGCAGTTCAGCCAATTTTTTTTATGGCGCAAGTGCCGGGTGGCGTGCATTTTACAGGCAACAGCTACTTGCATATTACAGGCACGTACATTACAGTAAGCGGAGTTGTTTTTAAAAATGGTTTCGCTGGCAAAAATCATATTTGGCAATTTAGCCATGGAAAAGAGGTGGCTAATAACTCTAGAATAACGGCGTCAAGCATTCAAAGCTATAATAACCCATTACGTTTAGATGAAAATCATTGGCTCACTTTATCTGGTAAAAACAACAGAGTAGACCACTGTAACTTTACCGATAAGACAAATTTAGGCGTACTTGTTGCCGTCTTACTTGATGACGATAGAAGTAGAGTGAACAACCATAGTATTGATAGCAATTATTTTGGTATCAGAAAACCATTAGGTAGCAATGCAGGAGAAATGATTAGGGTGGGCGTATCACAGCACTGCACATTTTATAGCAATACGGTTATAAAAAATAATTTTTTCGAATACTGTGATGGTGAAACTGAAATTGTTTCTATTAAATCATGTGGTAATAAAGTTGTTGGTAATGTATTTAAAGAATGTCAAGGAGCTGTGGTATTAAGGCATGGCAATGATAATACCGTAGAAGGGAATTTATTTTACGGGAACGATAAAGAAGGCACAGGAGGTGTAAGGGTTATTAACGAAGGCAACTGGATTGTAAATAATTTTATGAGTCATTGCAAAGGGCAAGGATTTAGATCGCCATTAGCTATTATGGCAGGTGTATTTAATTCACCAGCCAACCGTTATTTACCGGTAAGAGACGCTGTTATTGCCAATAATACTTTTTTAAACTGTACGCCATTTAGTATTAGTGAAGGAAAAGACGCAGAACGCAGTGTTGACCCTAAAAATGTGCTCCTCCTTAATAACCTGTTTTACACAAACACCCCAGGACCTCTTTGTTATACTGTTTCAACAATTGACAGTGTATTTGCTGCTGGCAATGTGTTTAGTGCTTCACTAAATAACCCTGGAGTTCAGGGCTTTACTGCGGGCACTATATCCATGCAAAAATGGGACAGCAAAGGCTTTCCTGTTATTGGCGCCTCCGGCGCCAATAACCCCACAAAAAAAATTTTGGACTCCTTAAATGCCATCGCTAGCACAAGAGGTGTCCGCTCATTTTCAAACAGCATTGGCGCAAACGATTTAAATTATTTTAAAGCGCTACTTGCAAACGCACCAAAACTAGGCAACAGCTGGGAGTCCAAAAAAGTGAGTGCCGCAACAAGCGCAACAACAAACAACGCAAATACTAGTAACACAAATGCTCAAAAAACGACAACCGTTTCAAATGCAAGCGAATTAGCAACCGCAATCAGTGCAGGCCCAAATACAAAAATTGTATTAAATGCAGGTTCGTACCAATTTGAAAAACCTATTACCATTAAGGGTAACATAACAATTACAAGCAACGGCGCGGCTGTAAATTTTGCAACCAGCAGCGCCATTAATAATTTATTTACCCTCCAACAAAACGCGCAATTAACAATACAAAATAGTAGCATCAACGCCAGCGCAGTTGCTGCGCAACATTTTATGGCAGTTACAAGCGATGGTTCGGGCATTCACAATAGCATTAACATCAGTGCGAGTAAAATTCAGGGATTTACCGGCACTTCCATTGTCATGGCTCCAAAATCTAGTTATTTAGACAATATTACCATTCAAAATAGTGTATTTGAAAACAACAAAGCTGCCCTACTCTCTTTAAAAGACGAAGACGATAACAAGGGCTATTACAACGCCGAAAGAATTTTTGTTACAAACAATAGTTTCACAAACCATACCGGGCAACTTGCTATTATTTACAGAGGTGGTAACGACGAAAGCACCATGGGCCCCATCTTTAGTTTCTCCGCCAATAAAATGGTAAATTGCACTTCCAATGGAGCGCTCATAGAGTTATTTGGGGTACAGCAATCAAATATTTACAACAACCAATTTAGCATTGCTAATAAAGGAGGTAAAATAATTGCTTACACCGATAACACCAAGGCATTTCATTACCAAAAAAACAATAGCGCCACAGAAAGCGGCACTATTCAAGAAAATAAATTTGTCATTAATAATTAAATAAACACTTTAAATACATTCACATGAAAATTATTCACCAAGTACATCCCGAAGATTTTGTAAAATATACCACCGAGCAAATTAGAGCAAAGTTTTTACTAGACAATTTAGTAGAGCCAGGTGCTATCAATTTTGTGTATACCCATTACGACCGCATGGTGGTAGGCGCTGCAACCCCTACTACTGCTGCTATTCAGCTAGGCACCTACGACGCTTTAAAGTCAGAAAACTTTTTGGACCGAAGAGAACTTGGTATCGTAAACATTGGTGCCACCGGAAGCGTAACCGTAGAAGGTCAAATTTATACACTAGACAAAATCGATTGCTTATACATTGGTATGGGCAATAAAGAAGTTACGTTTCATGCGAGTACTGATCCTAGCAATCCTTCTAAATTTATTTTATTTTCTTGTCCTGCGCACGCAAACTATCCTACGCAGTTAATGCAAAGTAAAGATGCTACCCCTGCCGAAATGGGTAGTGCAGAAACAGCCAACCATCGTACCATTAATAAATACATTCACGCTGATGGTTTAAAAAGTTGCCAACTCGTACTTGGCGTAACCAACTTTAAACCTGGTAGCATTTGGAATACCATGCCAGCGCACCTGCACGACCGTCGTATGGAGGCATACTTCTATTTTGATTTACCTGAAACACAACGTGTCATTCATTTCATGGGTGAGCCACACGAAACAAGACACTTATTCTTAAACAATGAACAAGGTATTGTGTCTCCATCATGGAGTATCCATAGTGGTGTTGCAACAGCGTCATACTCATTTATATGGGCAATGGCCGGCGAAAACATGTCGTTTGCTGATATGGATTTTGTAAACATTCAGTTATTAAAATAAGTACTATGCTAAATTTTAGAGTAGATAATAAACTCGCGATTGTTACCGGTTGTAGCAAAGGCATTGGTATGGCCATTGCGATAGAACTTGCTAACAGCGGCGCCGATATTATTGGCGTAAGTGGCTCTATGCCTGCATCTGGTAGCGATGTTGAAAAAGCAGTGCTTGCGGCGGGTAAAAAATTCTACCCCTACCAAGCCGATTTTTCTAATAGAGATTCAGTGTACGCTTTTTTACAAAAAGTAGTAACAGACCATCCAAAAATTGATATCTTAATAAATAACGCGGGTAGTATTCAAAGGAGTCCTGCCGCCGAACATCCAGACGAGTTTTGGGATAATATTATTGACATCAATTTAAATGCGCAGTTTATTATCACCAGAGAAATTGGGAAACAAATGATTGCCCATGGCGCCGGAAAAATAGTGTTTACAGCCTCTCTTTTAAGCTTCCAAGGTGGTATCAATGTGCCTGGCTACGCTGCTAGTAAAGGAGCCGTTGCCTCCCTAATTAAGGCATTTGCCAACGAATGGGCAGGTAAAGGCATTACAGTAAATGGTGTTGCCCCAGGCTATATATCCACAGACAATACGGCACAGTTAAGGGCCGATCCGGACAGAAATGCCTCTATTTTGGCCAGAATTCCGGCAAATAGATGGGGAACTCCCGAGGATTTAACCGGAGCTTTCGTTTTTTTATCATCTCCTGCATCCGACTATGTCAACGGTACCATTTTAACCGTAGATGGCGGCTGGATGGGTAGATAACTATATGTCAAGTTTAAGGCGTCATTCGTAAGTAATTATTAAATTTATCCTTACGAATGATGCCTTATGTTTTTACAGCCTAGCAAAAAACTTTTTTACAGCTCAGCAGTACTCATTGTACTTGCCATTACTGCTGTTGTTATTTATCCTTCAGATCCCATCGATTACAATACCGAGGTAAAACCCATTTTAAATAAAAAATGTATTACCTGTCATGGTGGTGTAAAACAAGAGGGTGGATTTAGTTTACTCTTTGAAGAAGAAGCTTTTGCACCTACTAAATCTGGTAAGCCTGCCATCATAAAATACAAGCCAGAAGAAAGTGAACTGATTAGAAGGTTGCACCTCACCGATCCGGAAGAGCGCATGCCTTACAAGCACGATCCTTTAAGCAAAGAAGAAATTAAAATTTTAACCACTTGGATTAAAGAAGGTGCCAAGTGGGGATCACACTGGGCCTATCAAAAAGTAAAGGAACCAGATGTGCCAAGTATTAATGACGATTGGGTAAATAATAATATTGACAAATACATTTTAGAAAAATTAGAAACCGAAAAACTAAGTCCTTCCAAAGAGGCAGATAAAGCCACCCTATTAAGACGCGTTAGTTTAGATTTAACGGGCCTTCCTGCTAATAAAAAAATTGCAGCAAAATATTTAAACGACAATTCTGATAAGGCCTACGAAAATTTAGTAAACGATTTAATGGCTTCGCCTGCTTATGGCGAAAAATGGGCAGCACTTTGGCTAGACCTTGCCCGTTACGCAGATACCAAAGGTTTTGAAGCAGACCGTAGTAGAAATATTTACAAATACCGCGACTGGCTCATTGATGCATTTAACAAAGATAAACCCTACAACGATTTCTTAATAGAACAAATTGCCGGAGACCTGTTACCAAACCCTACCGACGCAAATTACATAGCTACTGCGTTTCACAGAAACACCATGAACAATGACGAAGGTGGCACCGACAATGAGGAGTATAGAACCGCTGCTGTACTTGACCGCGTAAACACTACGTGGAGTGCTGTTATGGGAACCAGCTTTAATTGTGTGCAGTGTCATAGTCATCCTTACGATCCGTTCAAGCATGACGAGTATTATAAATTCATGGCATTTTTTAACAACACGCGCGACGAAGATTCTCCTTTCGAAAATCCAGTGTTACGCCAGTACCAAGGAGCTGACAATGTAAAATTTGAATCACTTAAAAAATGGCTTGCAAAAAATGCGGATCTAGCTGCTGCAAATTATTGGATCACTTTTATTCGTACCCTTCAACCAAGTATCAACGCCTTTCAGTGCGACAAGTTTGTTGATGGCGCTAACGGATGGTATGCAACACTTCGTAACAATGGCACTTGTAATTTAAAAGATGTGGTTTTAACGGGTAAATCAGAACTCCTTTTTAAATATGCATCAAGTGTAGATAAAGGTATGTGGCGTATTTATTTAGACAGTTTAAATGGCAAGCTCATCAAAGAAGTGCCTATTAAAAATACAGGCGGCGGTTTTGTACACGAACGCACTTCGCTTCCATCCATTCAGGGCAAGCACACATTATATTTCAAGTACTATTCTCCAAAAATAAAAAACAACACAGACAACGGCATTTTATTTGAATGGTTCTCTTTTGGCAATCCATTTCCAGGAAAAGAAAAACCAGGATACGATAGTGCCTACAAATACTTCAATGATCTTTTAATGGCGGGTGCAGAAACCACGCCCATTATGATGGAAGCCAATCAAGATTTATCTAGAACAACACATGTTTTTGAAAGGGGTAGCTGGCTCTCCAAAGGAAAAGAAGTTACACCTGATGTACCTGGCGTATTACCAGCACTTCCAAAAAATGCACCCAAAAATAGAATGGGTCTTGCCATGTGGCTTACTAGTACAAACAATCCACTTGTTGCACGCACACTCGTTAACAGATTATGGGAACAATTATTTGGTAGCGGAATTGTAGAAACCCTAGAAGATTTGGGTACGCAGGGGTTATCACCTACCCATCAAACCCTACTCGATTATTTAGCATGGCAACACATGCACACGCACAATTGGAGCATCAAAAAAACACTCAAAGAAATCGTGCTTTCTGCTACCTATAAACAGCAGTCAATTTTCACAAAAGAACTTCTTAAAAAAGATCCTTACAATAAATTATACGCAAGAGGCCCAAGGGTTAGACTTTCGGCCGAGCAAATTAGAGACCAAACACTCGCCGTTAGTAGTTTATTAAGTCCAAAAATGTATGGTAAAAGTGTCATGCCTTATCAACCAGATGGCATTTGGCGTTCACCGTATAATGGAGATACTTGGAAATTATCTGAAGGCGAAGACCAGTACAGGCGTTCTCTCTATACCTATTTTAAAAGAACAGCGCCTTACCCATCAATGATCACTTTTGATGGAGGTGCTAGAGAGGTTTGTGTGATTCGTAGAATTAGAACCAACACACCACTTCAAGCACTTACATCTTTAAATGATTCGTCCTACATTATTATGGCGCGTTCTTTTGCAAAAAGTATGGAAAATGTAAAAGGCCCTATCGAAGCAAAAATTAAAACGGGATACGAGCAAATGATGTACAAGCCCATTTCGGCAAATAAATTAAATGCGCTAACCTCACTCTATCAAAGTAGTTTATCAAAATACCAAAGCAACAAAAAAGCAGCCAATATTTTAGTGAGTGATAGCACACTTGCATCACCTACCAACAGAGCCGCGCTTGTTGTGGTAGCAAACGCCATGCTTAATTTAGACGAATGGCTTAATAAAAACTAATTTCAATGACGCAAAAAGAATTACATAACCAGCGCCTTGTTAAAGAAGCTCAAAAGGCCGTGATGCAGCAGCATACGCGCAGGCATTTTATTAAAGAAAGTGCCATGGGATTTGGCGCATTAGCACTTGGCAGTTTACTCGGTGGATGTAATACATCTTCTAGTGCCAATTTGTTTGATGCCACCAATCCATTAGCACCAAAAGCGCCACCTTTTTTAGGCAAAGCCAAGTCGGTGATATATTTACACATGGCTGGTGCTCCGTCTCAACTTGAAATGTTTAGTTATAAGCCTGAGCTTGCAAAACTAGATGGATTGGATTGTCCGCCTTCATTACTCAATGGTAAAAAATTTGCTTTTATTAGAGGGGTTCCTAAAATGCTAGGGCCTCAAGCAAGTTTCAAACAATATGGCGAAAGTGGTATTTGGTTGTCTGAAAATTTACCACACTTATCAACTGTTATTGATGATGTAGCCGTGCTTCAGGCCGTTACTACCGATCAGTTCAATCATGCACCTGCACAACTTTTAATGCATACTGGAACACCGCGCCTAGGCAGGCCTAGTATGGGTTCTTGGGTTACTTATGGACTTGGTTCAGAAAATAAAAACCTGCCCGGATTTGTTGTACTTACTTCTGGTGGTAATAATCCGGATGCAGGAAAAAGTGTTTGGGGAAGTGGGTTTTTACCAAGTGTTTATCAAGGTGTACAATGCCGTAGTGAAGGAGACCCGGTTTTATTTATTAAAGATCCTGCGGGTATGGACCGTGATATTAGAAAAGCAAGTATCGATGCTATTAATAAAGTGAATGAAGAATCTTATACCGAGTATCAAGATCCAGAAACCTTATCACGCATTTCTCAATATGAGCTCGCGTACAAAATGCAAATTTCTGTGCCGGGTGTCATGGATATTAGTACCGAGCCTGATTATATTCATGAAATGTATGGCACCAGGCCCGGCGAATCATGTTTTGCCAACAACGTATTACTTGCGCGCAAGCTGGTAGAAAAAGGCGTTCGCTTTGTACAGCTATTTGATTGGGGTTGGGATACGCATGGCGACTCGGCAGGTAACGCAGTTGATATTGGACTAAAAAATAAATGTCGAAAAATTGATAGGCCTATTACCGCACTCTTACAAGATTTAAAACAAAGAGGACTACTAGATGAAACACTTGTTGTGTGGGGTTCAGAATTTGGTAGAACGCCAATGCAAGAAAATAGAGAAGGTAAAACCATGCCATTTAAAGGCCGCGACCACCATGGTGAAGCGTTTTCCATGTGGATGGCAGGCGGTGGCATTAAAGGTGGCACTACCTATGGCGAAACAGATGAAATTGGTTACAATATTGTAAATGGCAAGGTAGAAACCTTTGATATACAAGCAACCATCTTAAACCAATTGGGTTTTGACCACGAAAAATTCACCTACGAATCACAAGGAAGAAACTTTAGGTTAACTGACTTGAGTGGCAAAGTGATTCATGATATCATAGCATAAAAAAATAATGATGAGCGTATTTATTGGAAGGTTCCATCCTGTTTTTGTTCACCTACCTATAGGAATATTACTTTTTGCTGCCCTTTTATTTTTTGTTTCAAAAAAACAAAAATTTGCGGCAGTATCTGCAGCGATAGCGCCTGCACTTGCAGCAGGTTCGTTTTTTTCTATTCTATCCTGCATAACAGGCTACTTACTTTCTATTTCAGACGCGTATAATGAGGGTATTGTATTTAAGCACCAATGGCTTGGTATTGCTACCGCTATCACAAGTATCGTATGCTATATCGCCAATCAAAAAAAGTTCAAGTATGTGGGTGCGCTCATTATACTATTAACTGCACTCATTATCATTACAGGGCATAACGGCGGCAACCTCACACATGGAGAAGACTATTTAACAGCGCCTCTTTCAAATACCAAGAACGATAAAAAAGTTATTGCCAATATCAATGAAGCTGTTGTTTACAAAGATGTAATAGAACCCATATTGGCTGCAAAGTGTTATAGTTGCCATGGTGATAGCAAGCAAAAAGGAAAATTAAGACTTGACCTTCCAAATTATATCATTGAGGGTGGCGAAGAAGGAAAAGTATTAACTCCTTACCAGCCTGGCAGCAGTGAAATCATAAACCGCATATTGCTGCCAACTTCCAACGAAGAACATATGCCACCCAAAGAAAAACCACAACTTACCAAAGATGAAGTGGCATTACTACACTGGTGGATTGAGTCGGGTGCTAGTTTTACAGAGGTTGTAAAAAACACCAAACAAACGGCTTCCATTAAAGGAGTATTAGCTGCATTTTCAAGTGGTGATGCTACCAGCGCCGAGCAAACACAATTACCTACAAAAAAAGTGAGTGCTATTTCGAGCGACGTACTTTCAGCGCTAACCAAAGAAGGTGTTGCGATTGTACCCGTTGTTAACGGCTCTAATTATGTACGCGCTAATTTAATTGGTGTTGAAACATTGAGCGCCCAAACCTTTCAACTTCTATCAAAAATTTCAGATCAATTACTACAATTAAACGCCTCGTTTACAGCCATTAAAGACGAGCATTTAAGTGCGCTATCGAGTTGCAAACAACTCAAACAATTAGAACTAAATGGCACGAGCATCACAAATAAAGGACTTGCTTCTATTGATGCATTTGAAAATTTAGAAATTTTGAGTATCACTCAAACCAAAGCTACCGCAGAAGGCATTAGCAGCTTAGCCAAACTTAAAAACCTAAAAAAAGTATACCTCTATAAAACCAGCTTTACAAGTGCAGGCATTGCGCAATTAAAACAAAAAATGCCAGGGTTACGAATTGATACGGGAGGCTACAAAGTGCCAATATTAGTAACAGATACCACAGAGGCTAAAGCAACAGAAATAAAAACCAATTAAACATTTACCCTGTAATCATTCTTACATATAAGTCTTCAACTTTTTTGCGTGCCCAAGGGGTTTTGCGTAAAAATTTTAGACTCGATTGAATGCTTGGGTTGGAATTAAAACAATTGATTGGAATATGCTGCCCCAAATCTTCCCATCCAAAATAAGCAACCAGTTCGGTTACTATTTTTTCGAGGGTTTTACCATGTAAGGGATCATTTGACACTTGTTGCATATGCAATATTAAGTAATTTGCTGCCATGACAGCGCACCGATACTTTGTAGTACATAAACCAGTAAATATGGTTTCGCAATTTATCAGCTCGCACGATGTTAATTTACTGGGCAGTTTAGACTTTGATTTTCCGGAAGGCATACACGCCATTGGCAGGTTAGATAATAATTCTGAAGGCCTGTTATTATTAACGACCAATAAAAAAATCACCAAACTTTTATTTCAAGGACCAAAGCCACATACCAGGACTTACCTCGTGCAAGTGAAAAATAAAATGACGCCTGCTACGGCAGCGTCACTCGCTGGTGGCATACCCATTAGTGCACCAAATGGAAGCCAATACCTTACAAGTCCATGCTCGGTTTCCATTGTAGAGGATGCTACACCCTACCAACATTTGTTTGATGCCTCCTTACTAACGCCAGCGGTACCGGTACATCAAAATGTAGTAACCAGTTGGATACTTATCACATTAACCGAAGGTAAATTTCATCAAGTACGCAAAATGGTTGCAGCCGTGCATCATAGGTGCATCAGACTTATTAGAGTGTCCATCGAAAATATTTATCTAGGGAATTTACCAGCGGGTGCTGTTAGAGAAATAAAAGAAGATGATTTTTTTAAACTGCTAGACCTTTAAGCCTCTTTTTTATAAAAAAGGTGCATCAGTATAATATGCGGAAGACTTACACATGCTAAAAAAACAAAAAATACTGCAGCATAAGACTGTATTAGTTGCGGGTTTGTTTGTTGCAAATAAAAGAAAAGTAAAAAAATAAGTAGTGCACCCACATTAAATGGTAGCGACTCCAAATACAATTTTTTTGGAGCAATTTTTAATTTGCCGGCAATATGTCCCCAAGCATTGACACTATGTGAACCAACAAAATAGAGTCCAAAAGCAAGCATGAGTGGCATTTGAGTGCCTAATAAAAGAATACCCACTAAAAATAAGCATGTCTTTTTTGAAATCCACCACAGTGGCATGAGTAAAACACCAGAAACGGCAATTACTATATTTTTATATTGAAACAGGTTAAGGGAAGCTACAAAATCTGAAACACCCTGCATATTATTGAGTACCAAAATAGATTCATTGAGGTGCAAAAAAATGATGAGTAGTAAAATAGAAAGACCTAGTGTAAAAGCATAGGCTTTTTGAGCAAATGAATGCATCGAAACCTTCATTTCTACCATTTCAGATTCTCCAAAATGAAATGCTGAATATGCTATAAATAAGAGCAAAGAAAATACCGGAAACCACTGCCAAACCATAAAATAAGCGGCAATAATGAGTAAGTACTGAACAACAAATTTTAAAAGATTAAACTTTTTTGAAGTTAACAATAAATGATCCACGGCTCCATGTGGAATACCTACTACGAGGAGGCCGGCAATTAAACCTGTATAACCAAACCAAGCAGCCACATTTGGACTCACCAGATTAAGCAAAAAATATGCCAGCATACAACCAACTGTAAATAAGTAACTCTTTTTGATATAACTAGTAAGGTAAATAACGCAGGCTTTTAAAAAAGGTATAATGGGTAGTGAAGCAAATATTTTAACTTCTTCTGATACCCCAGACTTTTCATCCAAAAAAGTAAAAATGCGTTGAATGGTATTGTTTTGAAATAGCGCCGTAAATATTTTTTTACCGAGGTTTGGCCACCTAATTAATATGATTAAAAGCAGGTGGTCATAAAATAAGAAACGCGCTTTTGTTATTGGAGCCTGCGCTGGATTTTCAAATGCCGCTGCAAATGCATGCATTTTTTTGAAGCCATAACCCGTGGTAGGCTTAATTAAATTAGCCCTTGCACCCATATTAATAATGCGCTTATCTATTGAGGCTTGCTGTTTAAGCACTGTCATTGGAATGCACCCTTCTTCTTCAGCTACAATTTCGTAAGCACCAAATTGTGCTTTAATTTTTTCGTCTAATATTTTTTTTGCATAATCAATATCAATGGTATCAACACCAAACCTTGTTAACTCTACCAAACATTCGTTAGATGCATAAGGTAGGTTGTATACAAACTGCGTATAATTAGACTGATCCACGTCAAAGTTCATCATTTGAAATGTATCAACATTTAGTTTCGAATCTTGTAAACGAATATGGTAGCCAAAAAATGATTGAAGCAAATAAGACTGATTGTGCAGTTCTTTTGTAAACACTGGCGGCCTGCTATCAAAAACAATGGTGCCAGTAATAACCTGCTGTTCAAAAACAATTTCTATACAATCAGGCAAAGGGTTTAAATAAGCAACCTGTCCATCAAACTTATCGATTGGATGCGAAGCAATAGTGGCGTGTAGTAAATTGTAAAAATCAATACTTTTTATACAGTAATAGGGTTGATCCTGAATAGACTGTACCTTATTAGTATTGGTTTGAACAAATTGGTATTGATGACTAATAATGGAGGATAGGTCTTGAACGATTGTGTCATTTGGGGAAGACCAGAAACAATAGGTTTTATCGTTTGTATTTTTTTGCTGCGGTTCAATAACAGCAATTCTTTTGGTTAGATGATACCCTCTTTTGATTAACTCCAATAGCATAAGGCCATTAGAAGCCCCCATACCTATAAACACATAATCATAAGGCATGGCTTTGTTGATATTAAGATTTTGGTCTGATAACATGCAAGCAAAGAAATCTGAAGCGGCTAAAAAATAAAAGGCGAGGTGTGCAATAAATACATACCTCGCCTTTTTATAAAACTGTTGAAATCAATTAGTCTTGAGTTCTGCTTAATGAATAGATCACTAAACCAAATCCAATTTTGTTGATTGCATCTGCAACGTTGTAAACGATATCCATGTAGTGAGAAGCTAAAGCTGCATCAGCTACTAATTGGATACCAAATAATCCACCTGGAGTTCCTAAGATGTAACCTAGCGGATAGATAGCCCAACCTACAAGTACAAACCAAGCAAGTGTTTTTGTTGCTTTTGCAACTTGTGCACCAGCTGTTTGAGCAAGTTGAGAAACTTCGCCAAACCATACTAAGTAAACAATGTAGAAGTAAGCAGCACCAGAGATTACTCCCCAAATTACGCTACTACCTCTGTAGATAGTTTCACCAAAGTAACCAGTTACAAGCATTACTAAAGAAGCGAAGATCAACTTCCATAATAAACCTTGTTTAGCACCTGCTTTTTTAGTGATCAAGTAAAACTCAACGCACATAAGAGGCACAGTTAAAATCCAGTCTACATATCTGAAGAATGTAGGTGAATCTCCAGTTGCTAGGTTATAACCTCTCATGTAGTAGTAGTGTACTGCTGCAATAAAGGTAATTAATCCAGAAACTAGAACTGAGGTTCTCCATTTAGTTGGAGTAGAACTCAACTCAAAAAAGAAGAAAACCGATGCGGCCATCATAGCCATTGTTCCGATAAAAAACGTAAATGCTACGTAATTGTCGGAGGCGATTTTTAAATGTTCCATAGGGCAAATAAATTTGTTTAATCTAATATAACCATAATCCAAACAAATTGTTCATGCCCTGAAAGCCACTATAATGCTATATTACCCGAAATTGATAATTAAGCATTACTAAATGAATACATTTGAAGATGTAATGACATGATTAGTAGCACAATAGATCAATACATGTTGTTGTTGATCGATCAAAAAAAGTTGATAATATGTGAAATTGGTAATTAACAGTTGATTTTACAAGTCACCTTATCTTCAATACACTGTTTATCAGCGTTTTAAAAAATATCAGCACATAATAAATATTGAATTCAAGTTAATATTGAATTAGAATTGTATTAAATTAGAAACATCCAAATGCAACTAATCCATGAAAAACGACATAGACTTATATGTTGAGGCGTTTCCGACAGCAACTCAAAAACAGTTAAACAAACTTAGGAGTATCATGTTGTAGCATTTAGAATCAAAGAAAATGCTAGCAAAAAATAATACGCTTATTTAAACATCGTCGGATGCATCTCATCCCAACCTGTTGCATCTTGATACGCTTTTGCAATTCTTAAAATACTTGCTTCATCATATAGCTTTCCAACAAAGCTGATACCCAATGGTAAATTGTTACGCTTATCAAAACCAACAGGCACACATACTACAGGATTACCAGTTAAATTGGTAATAGCAGACTGGTTACCATCGCCTCTTGATGGACAAATAATGGCATCAAAAGGCGCTATCGCTTCGTTTACATCCTTCATTAAAACATAACGGTGGCGCTGTGCATTTACATATTCTACAGCAGGCACAAAACGAGCGGTTCTAAACTGGTTAGGCCAATCATTTTTTGTTTGACGCGTAAGTGCATCATCCAGATTAGAACGTGTAAGGTCATCAAATTGTGCAGCACATTCTACACCAATAATTACGTCCATAATATTAAACTTATACACGCCACTATCTGGGAAATTTACAGGAATTAAAGTAGCACCCATTTTTTCAAAGGCTTTAAGCGCCACCCACTCTGCTCTAGTAGTGTCTTTAATTTTATCAAAATAATTTTTAGCGTATGCGATTTTATAATTTTTTACAGGCTTTACTGCATCATAATTAAATGGCATGTTTACCGCAGATAAATCTTTACCATCTGTACCATGTAAATAATTAAATACCACAGCTGCGTCTGCCGCAGACCTGCATATAGGACCTACTTTATCTAAACTATAACTAAGTGCCATCGCACCTGATCTACTAATAGTGCCAAATGTTGGCCTTAACCCAGTTGCTCCACAAGTTGTAGATGGCGATACAATACTACCCCAGGTTTCGGTACCAATCGCAAAAGGTACAAGCCCAGCAACAGTTGCAGAGGTTGATCCCGCCGATGAACCCGAAGATCCATATTTTAAATTCCAAGGATTTTTAGTTCTTCCTCCATACCAATAATCACCCATGGCTAAAGCACCGAGGGTAAACTTTGCCACTAGCACAGCACCGGCTTCTTTTAATTTTACATACACGTATGCATCTTCATCTATCATTTGATTTTTAAACGGCTCAGCACCCCAGGTAGTTTTAGTACCCCTAACTGCAAATAAATCTTTAAGGCCATAAGGGATTCCATGCAATAGTCCTTTGTACTTGCCTGCAGCAATTTCAGCGTCAGCTTGTTTAGCCTGTTCAAGTGCAAGATTTTCCGTTAAACTAATTAAACATTGTAAAGTATCGCCATAGTTTTTAATACGCTCAATAAAAAAACGGGTTAAATCAACTGAACTTATCTTTTTATTTTTAATCAAATAAGCCAACTGCTCTATCGAATAAAATGCGAGTTCATTTTTATTAGCAGGTAAAGACACCGCAATAATAGAGCCCCACTTAACAGGCTTTTGCACCGTATTAAATTTCATACCAGACACAACAGGCGTTTGCCACATGCTTAAAGGCGTTGCATTATTTAAAGTAAGCTTGTGCATACTTTTATAATTGAATAAATTATCTTTTACATCGGAATAAAGCGTGTCAATTTCTTTTGGTGTAAATGTCAAATCGAAAACCTTTGCTACACTATTTAAATCGGTTTTATTAAATGAGCTGTCTTGTGCACTTGCAGCCAATGAAATTGCTAAGAATAAAGTGAGTATACGTATTTGCATAAAAAAATATTAAAAGCTAATTTACTTAACAGGTAAGATAAAGGCTGGAATTGGGTTGCCTTCTTTGTCTACAAGATTTGCAGATGTATAGGGTGCAAATCCAAAATATAGCAGCTCAGGCTTTGAGGGCGTTTTAATAAAAACCTTATTGTCCTTAATTACATAACTAGCCTCATGTATCCCATCCAATGAAAACCCTTTAGGTATAGCACCATCAAGTGTTTGAATAGGATTGTTAAACAAAACTGAAACAAATCCATTTTTATATTCAACGTGGATAGGCTTAGTGATAGTAGCTGCATTCTTAAATCCATAGTTATCATGCAAAGCAAAACTCGCTAGCCTTTGAGCGATGGCTTTTTTATTAGTAGGGTGCACATCATTTTTTGCACCTTTATCCATACTTACAACCATACCTATATGATGCCCTTTTTGTAAGGCATCAAATTGAGCGGATCTAAACTGCTGCCAATATTGCGATTTATAATTTAAACTATCAATAGATGATAGTTGAACAAAATAAAAGGGTAAGTTTTTGAACCCCCAAGCGCTTCTAAAGGATGCTATCATTTTTTCTTGAAGCGCGGCATACTCAACCACCCTCTCCATTTCCTGCGCATTACTCTCTCCTTGATACCATAAGATGCCAGCAATTTTTAATTTTGAAAGAGGAACAATAGCAGCATCGTATAAAAAGGCAGGCTTAAATGCATGATTGCCATTTAAATTAGTAAGACCAATATTTTCTTTTCCGCGCTGTTTAATCCAAATAGGCAAATAATTATTGGTTAACCAACTATCATTTATTTTTTTTGAAAAAGCGGCATCGCTTAGTAAAGATGCTTTGCTCATCCATGCTTCGATGGGTGAACCGCCAACAGAAACATTGATGATTCCAATGGGCACCCCCGTTTTTTGCGCAACGATTTTTGCAAAATAATATCCAATGGCAGAAAAACTTGGGGCACTAATACTATCAAGTGCTTGCCAAACGCCTTCATAAAAATTTGATGGCGTTATAGATTGTCTAATGGCATCCGGATAGGGATTAGCGTATCTATTTTTACCTATATATACTGGATTGTAAACACGAATATTTAGATTTGTTGCTATTGGCAATTCTTTCTGATAATGCAATTCACTTTTTAAAGCAAACTCCATATTCGATTGACCCGCACAAACCCATACATCTCCCCAAAGCAAATCTTTAAATTGGAGCGAATCGGTTTTTGTAAATACATCCAAACTAAATGGCTTTACAGATGCCACATGTGACGGAATCTCTATTTTCCAAAATCCGTTTAGATCTGAAACGGCGGTATATGTTTTATTTTCACCAATATGAATTTTTACAGTGTTTGAGGGCAACGCTTTACCGGACAATATGAGCGGTTTACCCCGCTGCAACACCATATTGTGCATGATGGGCTGATCTATTTTAAGTTGCGCAAAAACACATGTACTTAAAAACAAAAACAAACCCATTACAACATACCGCATAAACTTATTTATTGAGATGTTCGAGAAGTAACTGATAACAAAGCCACTCTTGACGCGGCAAATGAAAAGGCCCTTTAAATAAATTTCCTTTTGCAGTTTGAGAAATACTGCCATCACGGTGCAAATACCCAAACCACTCTCCATGTTGTTTATCATGAAATTTATTGTACGCATAATCATGCACCTGCTTATGCATACTTGCATACCGCTCATTTCCGGTTAATAAAAAAGCCATCAGGGTTGCTATAATTGTTTCGTTATGGGGCCACCAAAACTTCATATCCTGCCAGTATTCTTGCACAGGCTTATTGTATACATCCCTAAAATATAAAAGCCCTCCATGGGTTTCATCCCAACCGCGCTTCCACATATAATCAATCATTTTACAACCAAGCGCAATTAAACGTGGATCATTGTTACGATATTTTGCTTCCTGCAAAATAAACCAACCCCCTTCAATAGCATGTCCTGGATTTAAAGTGCGTCCATCGATATGATCAATAATAGATCCGTCGGGAGCCACCTGCTCCATCACACATTCGATATCGTCTTTTACAAAATATTTTTCGATGGTATCAATCCATCCACTAATGAGATCGTCACAACGAGGATCACCAATGGTGTCTCTCAACTGCTGGGCTGTATTCATTAATATCATGGGAACACCAATTCCTATGCTAGGCCTTAAACCAGAATACTTTGGCGCTAACAAACCAGGTGTATTTGCATATTCTAAACATCTGGTAAATACCCTTCTTGCATTATCAGCAGCCTCCATGTCGCCACTTGCCTTTGCATAGGCAGCGGCACCAATAACATAAAATGTTTCTGAAAAAAAATATCGACGTTTTCTGATAGGGCTGCCATCACGCATCACATGAAAAAACATTTGTCCATCCGTATCAAAACAATGCTTGTTTAAAAAATCGTAGCCAAGCTTAGCGCCATCCAACCATTCCTGCTTTTTTTCGACGGTATTATAAAGTGTAGAAAGCGTCCAAACGGCCCTTCCCTGAATCCATACTGCTTTGTCATCATCAATTAATGAGCCATCCGCATCACGCATAAATAAATAACCGCCATGCTCCCTATCAAATGAGCGTGGAAACCAAAACGGAATGGTATCTTCTAATAATTGATGCTTGTAAAAGTTAGCAAGTGAATTAAGCTGCTCATGATCGTATACCATATAAGAAAAATTTTAGGCAGTGGCCTCTTTTGGTTTTAAAAATAATAACTGAAGCACAATAACAACCACTACAATACCTGCAAGTGCTGCAAAATCTCTATTTAGGTTTCCTGCATCAGTAGACTTACCTAAATAGTCGGTAATAACAGCCCCAGCAAAAATACCGGCCGTATTTAACAAACCATAGGCGGTAGCCCTAGTACTTGAAGGAACAAATTGACATAAAATAGGCATATTGTTCGTGTCAAACATACCAAAACCAAAACCAAACATAGATGCAGCTGCAAATACTATAACAATTGAATTGCTATAGCCAAGTAATAGTAAAGCCGGTATCATGAGAGAAAGACCCATGGCACCAATGTAAACACGGGCACGAATATTTTGCTGAACCCATTTATCAGAAAAATAACCACCCACAATGACTCCAAACAAAGAAGATAATGAAATGGAAATGGTGGTTAATGGACCTGCAATAGACATATCGATATGCAGTTTATCTGCAATTAAAGTAGGTGCCCAGTTTTTAATGGCCCAACCAGGAAAACTTGGAACGGCAAAATATAAAATGATAATCCAAAATGAAAAAGAGGACAATAATCCAGTAACACTTTTCATAATGGAAGTAATACCTTTTTGAGCAGCGGTGCGAATTTCTCTTTTAATATTATCCTGCAAAAAAAATACAAGTACGACAGCGTACAACATACCAAAGCCACCAAAAAACATAAAAGTGTACTGCCAAGAAAAAAGCTTGGCTACAGTGGCTCCAAATCCGCCGAGTGCCTGACCCATATATATTCCGGACATGTGAAGCCCAACAGCCAAGGACCTGGTTTTATCGGAATGATAATCTGCAATTAAAGAAAGTCCAGCCGGAATGTATAGCGCCTCACTTAAACCCATTAATGCCCTAAGCCAATAAAGCGTATTAAATGAAGTTGCAAAGCCCATTGCAAATGTTACGAGCGACCAAACAAATAAACTTCCAATGATTAAACCTTTACGATTTATTCTGTCCGCAATAATTCCTGAAAAAGAACTCATAGATCCATAAACCCATAAAAAAACAGCCATTAAATACCCATAATTAGTAGCCTGACTAAGTTCTGTAATATCCAATTGCATAGAAGGTCGCATGGTAGCAATCATTTGACGATCCATATAGTTTAATAGTGCCACCACCCACAATAGGCCAACTACAATCCAAGGATATTTTTTTGATTCAATCATGGTTATTTATTTATGATGCCCAATTGAATTAGTGGCGTTCTAACACCTGGCTTTACTTCACCAGCAGGTAAAATAATTTTATGATTAAAAATAAAAGCATAGGTAGTTACAGGTGCAGCCACCGTTAATTGTGCAAATGAACGCCAAGTATTTGTAGTAAGGTTATAAGCGAGTATATCCTTACTAAATCCAGGATGCGTTTGTTGCAAATTATTTTTGATTTCAGTTAAGTTATTTTTTACTGATAAGTCGCTAGTTGCCGCAATTTTTGATGCAAGCATTTCTACTTCATGAAAGACAACTCCTTTATCTCCACCAATAAATAAAATTTGATCAGGTAAAGTAACGGCGGTTGCTGCGGATACCACGTAAGGTAGTGGCGCTTTTTTGGACCAACTGTTGTTTGCAATATTCCATGCAAAAACCTGATTGTATATTTCACTTATTCCATCTGTACCTTTTTTACGTCCACCCATAATATATACTTGACCCTGCGCAAATACTGCTGCAGCAAAAGCAGTTGGCTGTGGCATGGTGGAAACATATTTCCAACCCGCGTTAATATCATTCAAATAAATTGCCCACACTTTGTCAGAAACGCCATTTTTTGTGGCGCCTCCAAGTACATATACTGCATTTGATGTAACTACCGCAACTGCATTTGTAAGGGCTTCTGGTAAATCAGGCCAGCTTATTATTACTACACCGTTTTTACTATTTTTTTGAATCAAATAAACATTAGTTAATGGGCCCTTTTCGTTTTCACCCCCAGCATAAAAAATGCCGTCATTTAATTGAGCAACTGCAGCATAAGCAACTTTGCTTGGAAGCCTTACACTACTATCAGCCATAAAAACCGTATCTCCTTTTACATCATATACAAACACCTGATCATAGTATTTTTTGACGCCTCCTTCCCATGGCAATCCTTCCGGAAAATTATTACCACCGGCTATGATTATTTGTTGATTTAGTACGCCAGCCACAACACCCGATAATCCAAAATTACTTTTCCCCTTTGCAGAAGCTGGCAAAACACCTGCATCTTTCCAAGTAATGGGAGATGGGTAAACATCTTGTGCTGATACCCTTAAAAAAAAGGTTACACAAAAAAATAAGATGGTTATTTTACGAATAATTCCCATGCTTATTATTAAGAAATTTTTGACGCATAGGTACTAAAACCCAATGCATCAACATCTACACTAAATAAATCAAATTGAGCATCCGACATATTAGAAACTGGAAGCCTAAATGCTCCACAATCCATTCCTATCTTTTTCATGTAGGCTTTACCAGTTGCGATACCTCCATATTTTCCTAGTAAACGAATCATATCTATTGATTGCTGCTGAAGCGCACGTGCCTTTTCAAAATCATGGTTGTTATAAGCTTCTATTAAAGACATATAAAGCGGTGCTGCATAATTATACGTACTGCCCACAGCCCCTTTAGCACCCAGCACCAATGCAGACAACATATTTTCATCTCTTCCCCATAACATATCATAAGCGCCATCCGCAAAACGCATGCATGACAAATAATCCATAAAATCTTCGTGGGTATATTTAATGCCCGTAAAATTTGCAAGTTTACCATGTATGGCTTGCAACAATTCATACATGGTAATATGTACGCCGGTTAATACAGGAATATGGTAGTAATAAAAAGCCAATTCCGGAACGGCTTCTCCAATTTCAATACATGCTTTTGCTAGCGCAGCTGCATTAGCGGGTTTAAAATAAAATGGCGTTGTAAATGCAACAGCGCGTAACCCAATACTTTTTGCATGTAATGCCAAATCTTTACAATCCGCTATACAAGTACCACCCAAAAATGGAATGACTGTAAAATCAGGATTACCATTTGCCACAGTTGCCCAAGCCTCCATCACTAATTTTTTTTCTGACATCGTTAGCGACACCCCCTCACCGGTTGACCCACAAATAAATGCCCCCACAACTCCATTAGAAACGAGCATTTTATAGTAGGCAGAAATAAGCTCTAGATGTAACGACCCATCTGTATGAAATGGTGTAAATGGTGCCGCAATTAATCCCTCAATATGTTTATGTTTCATCCGTATTTTTTTTAAATATACAAATAATCAAACTTAACAAAACTAATAGATGTTAGTATACATAAAAGGGGTAATTTTGAACTGAATTCAATCCAATAATTACAATGATTTATAAACTTGTAAAAGACGCGGCGGCGGCAGTAGCAGATATCACAGATGGCAGCACACTTATGCTAGGTGGCTTTGGCCTTTGTGGTATTCCGGAAAATTGTATCCAAGCCATTTTAGAAAAAGGTACCACCAATTTAACCTGCATTTCAAACAATGCCGGCGTTGATGATTTTGGCATTGGACTACTGCTACAACAAAAGAGAGTTAAAAAAATGATTTCGTCTTATGTAGGCGAAAACGAAGAGTTTGAAAGACAATTACTCTCTGGCGAACTAGAAGTTGAACTAATACCGCAAGGAACACTTGCATTTAGATGCATGGCTGCAGGCTATGGCATGCCAGCAATATTTACACCCGCTGGTGTTGGCACCGAAGTAGCAGTAGGTAAAGAATCCAGAATTTTTGATGGCAAAGAATATTTATTGGAAACTGCATTTAATGCAGATTTTGCCATTGTAAAAGCTTGGAAAGGTGACACTGATGGAAACTTAATTTTTAAAAGCACTGCGCGCAATTTTAATCCACTGATGGCCATGGCTGGTAAAATTACCATTGCCGAAGTAGAAGAATTAGTGGAGCCAGGAATACTTGATCCCGATCAAATTCACACACCCGGTATTTATGTGCACCGAATTTTTGAAGGAAAAAATTATGAGAAAAGAATTGAAAAACGCACCACCAGTAAATAAACTATTATGTTAGATAAAGAAGGCATTGCAAAACGAATTGCTAAAGAAGTAAAAAATAATACTTACGTTAATTTAGGTATAGGCATACCAACACTTGTGGCAAACTATTTACATGAAGGTATCAACGTATGTTTTCAAAGTGAAAACGGCCTATTGGGCGTTGGCCCTTTCCCAAAAGAGTATGCAGTTGACCCAGACACCATCAATGCAGGCAAGCAAACTATTACGGCGCTTCCAGGCGCTAGTTCATTTGATTCTGCGATGAGTTTTGGTATGATTCATTCAAAAAAAATTGACCTAACCATACTTGGAGCAATGGAAGTTTCTGAAAACGGAGATATTGCCAACTGGAAAATTCCAGGTAAAATGGTAAAGGGTATGGGTGGTGCGATGGACCTTGTTGCTTCTGCAAAACATATTATTGTTGCCATGCAACACGTTAATAAAGCAGGGGAAAGTAAACTGCTTGCCAAATGTGATTTGCCTCTTACTGGAAAAAACTGCGTTAAAAGAATTGTAACCGAACTAGCTGTTATTGATATTGCACCAGAAGGTGGATTTGTACTGATCGAAAGAGCACCTGGGGTATCAATTGAACAAATAAAAAATGCCACTGCTGGAAAGCTCCTTGTTAATGGAGACATCCCAGAAATGGCATTATAAAAAAGGCAAATAAATTATAAGTTACCTCTTAATTCTTGTTCTCTTTCGAGTGCTTCAAAAAGTGCTTTGAAATTTCCTGCACCAAATGATTTAGCACCTTTACGCTGAATGATTTCAAAAAATAAAGTAGGTCTATCCTCTACTGGCTTGGTAAATATTTGTAGCAAATATCCTTCGTCATCACGGTCAACAAGTATGCCTAGTTTTCTTAACGGCTCCAAGTCTTCATCAATAGGACCAATACGGTCTAGTAACTGATCGTAATAAGTACCAGGTACTTTTAAAAACTCAACTCCTCTTTCGCTTAACGCTGTTACCGTTGTAATGATATCCTGTGTCGCAATGGCAATGTGCTGTACACCAGCATCTTTATAAAAATCTAAATATTCTTCAACTTGAGATTTTTTCTTACCCTTAGCTGGTTCGTTAATTGGGAATTTCACAAAACCATTTCCATTACTCATTACTTTACTCATGAGTGCCGAATATTCGGTAGAAATTTGCTTATCATCAAAGGTTAGAATGTTTTTAAAACCCATTACGTCTTCGTAAAAAGAAACCCAGGTATTCATTTGATTCCAACCCACATTACCAACACAATGATCAATGTATTGAAGACCAACATCCGAAGGATTGTAATGGCTTTCCCATACTTTAAAGCCTGGCATAAATGTGCCCTTATAATCTTTACGCTCAATAAACAAATGAACCGTGTCACCATAAATATGAATACCGCTCATTACAATTTTACCATCTGCGTCTTCACTTATAGTAGGCTCCATGTATGGTTTTGCACCACGCTTCACGGTTTGCTCAAAAGCATCAGTAGCGTCGCCTACCATTAAGGCAACTGCTTTTACACCATCGCCATGTTTGTTTACATGCTCCGCAATAGCTCCTGTTGGATGCAGTGGTGTAGTTAAAACGAGTCTTACTTTATTTTGAACAAGTACATAAGATACTTTTTCTTTATCGCCCGTTTCAGGACCACTATATGCATAGCTCTGAAATCCAAAAGCTGTTTTGTAAAAATGTGCGGCTTGCTTTGCATTACCTACATACAACTCTACATAATCTGTTCCCATTAAGGGTAAAAAATCTGTGCTCATATTTATATTTAATTCTTATTCAATATTGTGTTGCCAACTCTTGTGGTAATTTTCATCTTCAATTGAAATGGCATCTTCTGTTAACATGAGTGGCTTAAATGGATCAATCATAACAGCCAGTTCTTCTGTTTTTTCTTTACCAATGGATTTTTCTACAGTACCCGGATGCGGACCATGTGGGATTCCACCTGGGTGAAGTGTAATTTGACCTTGCACCACAGATTTTCTACTCATAAAATCACCATCTACATAATACAGAACTTCGTCACTATCTATATTACTATGGTTGTATGGCGCTGGAATAGCCTGAGGATGGTAATCGTATTTACGCGGCACAAAAGAACAAATCACAAAATTGTGCGCTTCAAATGTTTGGTGCACCGGTGGTGGCTGGTGCACACGACCCGTGATAGGCTCAAAATTATGAATCGAAAAAGCCCATGGATAATGGTATCCATCCCATCCAATAAAATCAAATGGATGTGTGCCATAAGTGTACGGATATATTAAACCCTGCTTTTTAATCAGCACTTTAAAATCACCGGCTTCATCAAAGGTTTCAAGGTCAGTAGGTCTTACAATGTCACGCTCGCAAAATGGCGCGTGCTCCATCAGTTGACCATATTTATTTTGGTATCTTTTTGGAAAATGAATGGGACTAAAACTTTCGATGATAAACAAACGGTTATCTGCATCATTAAATTCAATCTGATAAATCGTACCACGAGGCACTACAATATAATCGCCATACTTAAAATATATTTTACCAAATCCAGTTTTTAAAGTGCCCGAACCTTTATGGATAAATAACACTTCATCGGCCTGACTATTTTTATAAAAATAAGTAGTCATCGACTCAGTAGGTGCTGCCAAAGAAATTTGCAAATCGGAATTTACCAATACGATTTTTCGACTCTCTAAATAATCTTTTTGTGGCTTGATATTAAAGCCAAGCAAACTGGTATGTCGTAAATGTTTTTCTCTTGCAATTTTTGGTTCTACCGAATACGGCGTACCTAATTCTTTTACAATGGTTGGTGGATGCGTATGGTATACGAGTGAATACATACTAGAAAAACCTTCGGTAGAAACAAGTTCTTCGGCATAGAGTGCACCATCAGGTTTTCTAAAAACGGTATGACGTTTTGCAGGAATTTGTCCTAAAGTATGGTATATTGGCATAGCAGGGTATTTATTCCGCTGCAATACTAACAATTATTAGTATAAAATAGAATATTATTTTACCTTCGTTTTGCACAATTAACATTCCATGAAAATCATCAGCTACCGTTTAAACAATGCCACTTCATACGGCGTTTTAGTCAATAACGAACTCTATTCATTACCGGAAAATCAGTCTGGATTACCGGCTACTATGAATGCCTTTTTAGCACTCGAAGAAAGTGGCATGCAAATGGCCCGCCAAACAGCTCAGCAAATTGAAGCCGGAACACTCGCTGCAAAACCTGTAAGCAATTACGAGATTTTGGCACCTGTTCCTCACCCTACTTCTTGTAGGGATGGATACGCTTTTAGACAACACGTGGAAGCGGCCCGAAAAAACAGGGGCGTAGAAATGATTCCTGAATTTGATCAGTACCCTATATTTTATTTTACCAACCACCAAGCTGTTGAAGGTCCGGGGCCTGTGTATTGTATGCCCGATCATTTTGAGCAACTCGATTTTGAACTTGAAATAGCCATTGTGATTGGTAAAAAAGGAAGAAATATTAAAGCCAGTGAAGCAGATGCGTACATCGCAGGTTTTACCATTATGAATGATATGAGTGCCAGAAAACTTCAGATGGAAGAAATGCTTTTAAACCTTGGGCCTGCTAAAGGAAAAGATTTTTCAACCGTGATTGGACCTTGGCTTGTTACACCCGATGAACTTGCACATAAAATAGCGCCTACCAAGGCTGGACATGTAGGTCTCAATTACGATTTAGCCATGAAATGTTACGTCAATGATATTTTAGTTTCTAGCGGAAACGTAAAAGATATGGACTGGACATTTGCAGAAATTATAGAAAGATGTTCTTACGGTGTAACGCTGTATCCGGGTGATGTAATTGGCTCTGGAACCGTTGGTACCGGCTGCTTTTTAGAACTTAATGGAACCGGAAAAAGATTGGATCCTAATTTTAAACCGCAGTGGTTACAAAATGGAGATAAGGTTACCATGTCTATTGATAATTTAGGTATTTTAGAAAATCAAATTATTGCCGAAGAAACCAACTGGTCTATTTTATCCCTAAAGAAATAAGCATGCTTACCATCAACACATCAGATATAAGTCCAATAGAACTTCAGGGATATTTACAAAGCGCCATTGCACCAAGGCCTATATGTTTGGCGTCTACTATCGACAAAGAAGGTCAGGTAAACCTAAGCCCGTTCAGCTATTTTAATTTATTTAGCATGAACCCGCCTATTTGTATTTTTTCTCCATCCAGAAGAGTGAGAGACAATACCACCAAACATACCCTAGAAAATTTAAAAGAAGTGCCTGAATGTGTAATCAATATTGTTAACTATGCCATGGTGCAGCAGGTATCACTCTCAAGTTGCGAATACCCTAAAAATATTAATGAATTTGCCAAAGCAGGATTTACGCAAATTCCTTCCGATTTAGTGGCCCCTCCAAGGGTTGCAGAGTCGCCCATACAGCTTGAATGTACCGTTGCGCAAATTATTGCACTCGGCGAAAAAGCAGGCGCTGGAAATTTAGTACTCGCCGAAATTAAAAAAATTCACATTGCAGAATCAGTACTAAATGCAAACAATAAAATTGATCAAGCTAAACTTGATTTAGTTGCAAGACTTGGAGGAGATTGGTATGCAAGAATTAACGAACAAAACTTATTTGAGGTAACAAAGCCCAACACACAGCTAGGCATGGGTTTTGACGTGTTACCTAAATTTATTAGAGATCATGCGGGATTAACTAGCAACGAAAAAGCGCAGCTTGCAAATTGCACCACGCTTCCTGCTCTCTTCGCACAAAATGCAGATACCCTTGTAAACTTAACGCCTGCAAGTATTGAAGCCATTAAACTAGAACTAGCAAATAACAATGCACAAAGTGCTTGGACAATTATTGAAAAATCAGCTTCGCATCAATAATTGCAAGACCATCCGATATTAATTTTGTAAAACTAGGATATTCTGTTTTTTGCTTTTCGAGATAGGTTCTTATTGTTTTTGAAAGTGGACCGGCCTCCTCTACAGCTGCAATAATTTCTAAAATTTCGAGTGCGCAAAGCCAATCTTTTTTATGCGATGCCAGTACTTGATTAAATATATTTTCAAGTTCCGTTAATTGCGTAGAAGTGATGGATGCTAATTCAATTTGTCCTCTTATTTCTCTAACCTTTGCAAACAGTGCATGATAAGCATAGTCGTTACCCGAATAACTTGGCTGGTGTGTTTGCTCAGGCGATACATACAACTGATCTTCAAAAGTGCTAATATCGGCAGGTCCATTAAACACAGATACAATAGAGGCGCCTACTGCCATATCAAATACACCCCATGATGGGTCAAACAAAACAAGTCCTTCTTTACTTTTTACAGTACAAGATGTAAATGAAAAAATTAAATTTTTAGCATCCTGTTTTGTGATGTCTCTTAAAATACCTTGAACAGTAATACCTGATTCAAATGATAAAAGCACTTCTTGATTGATTTCAATGCCGGCATCAGAAAGGTCTTGATCTGTAAAATCTTCGAGTTGCTTTTTGGCATTAATTAAATTTCCAACTGGTGATCCAAATCCATCTGCATGATAATTTTTTCCATGACCATGTAACTGCTTATGGCTAGCTGCTAAAGCTGTAGGACCCGTTGTTTTTATATACGCCACACTTAACCCTGGCCCTTCTAAAACCTGCGTGCACACACCAGATACCTGGATACCAGAACTATATTCTAGGGTACAAATATTTTTACACTCAATGGCTTTTTTTACACTGGATAAACCACCAACTCTAAACGCCATGGTGCTTTCAAACTGTTTTAAAACATCAATTAAATTTTGAAAGGTAGGTGTTACAAATAGCTGCGGCTGTGGCTTAGTAATATCATATGAATACGTAAGCGCATCAATGGTATAAGGTATTTTTTTAACCTCGGGGCGCATGCAGGATGCACTCTCCCCTATTGACGACAACAAACCAGCGCCGTAAATTTTGGGCTGATCGAGCGGCCCAATTAAACCATACTCTACAGTCCACCACTGCAATCTACTGAGTAGTGCCATTTCTGAAGGTTCACCTAAATTTTGTTGTTGTTCAAAAATAGTCGCTTCTGTTTTTTTAATAACGGCTTCATCAATCCCAGGCATTTCTTTTAAAATTGAAAGCTGTCTGATGGTTTCGTAGAGTTCAAAATCTTTGGAAGAAAAAATAGCTTTGGTTCCAATAAAACCAAGATAACTGAGGTATTGATTGTAATCGGTGTCACTAATAATAGGTGCATGTCCCGCCGATTCATGAATGATATCGGGGGCACTGGTATATTCAATATGTTCTAGTTGTCTGATATCGGCAGCAATAACAAGCACCCTATATGCTTGAAATTCCATAAATGCAGCGGGTGGAATAAATCCATCCACGGTAACAGCACCCCAACCAATATTTGCAAGCGCATCATTAATTTCTTGTAAGCTTGGAATTTTTTCGATGGTTAAACCGGCCATTTTTAAGCCTGGAATATAAGGGTAGTATGCAGCGTCTTTAAGGAAACTATAATTTTGACGCATCACATATCTCCAAACAGCATGGTCTACACTGGTATACTTTTCGTAACGCTGATCTACAATGTATTTGGCTAAGTGCGGCGGCAAATTAGCCACCTGCTCGTTGTTAAAATGATTCATAGACTCGCTTCCTTGTAAAAAGCTAAAGTAGTACAAATTAAATAAAATAACAAACGTTAGTTTTTAGTTAAATGGGGTAGCCCATTTTTTATCGGTGTATACATTTGTACCAGCTAAAGTTTTTAAGAAAGCCACAACGGCAGCAATTTCGGCGGGCTGTAAATTTAAACGCTGCACATTTATACCATTGGGTTTTAAGCGCTGATCTAAATTTCTATTGTCATTAATAAATCCTCCATAATGAGAAACGGCAGTTGCTAAATCTCTAATGCCACCTGTGTGCATTAACCGGGTATTTAATTCACCCTTATTATTTACAAGGTCTCGAAGTGTTGGTGCGCGGGTAACATTTACATCTTGGCCTGCGCCAACTGCGAGCGCAATAACTCCATTGTTTCGGGTGTTAGGGTCAATATCAAATTCAGGCGCGTTGTGACAACCATTACAACCAAGCCCTCCACCAATTCTACTGCTATTGCCATCAAAAACAGGCGGCGTTAAAAATAAATCTTTACCGGTATTTTCTTGTGCTGTAAAATTTGGGAAAGGCTGTCTGTCATTATTAACCTGCGCTCTACCCACATCATATTTTGCATCAAAAGATTGAATACTTCTAATAAATTGTCCTAAACATTCTTGTAATCGTGGCTCAGTAACGGTAATATCACCATACACGAATTTGAAAAGCTCGTTGTAATAATCAGTAGCCTGTAATTTGGCTAAGAGTGCTGCTATGCCCGCTCTTCCGGCTTGTCCACTAAAGCCCATCTCTTTATGATCGGCAATAGGTTGTGTGGTTTGGTTTTCTAAATTAGCCGCTCTTTCGTCCCAAAAAAACTTAGCCTCCACTCCAAATCTTTCATTGACCAATCGCATAGAATGTCTATCCGTTAATCCACCGGCGACACCTGAACTAATGAGTGCGGTATCTGAAAATGCAAAAGCTTGTTTATGACAACTCGCACAAGAAATGGTATTGTCTATGCTTAATTTTTTATCGTAAAATAAAACCCTCCCAAGTGTTGCTTTGGCATTGGTAATGGGATTGTTCCCCGTATTGTCTTTAACAATATAAGCAGGCTTAGGTTGCGCCGCATAGTTGGCTAAATTATTGAGGTCAATTTGTGCACCAAAGGCGGCTGCAACTGCGGTGTAAACCGTTTGCCCTGTTGCAGTGGTATCAGCTTTAGAGCAAGCAACTAGTAAAACAATTACAGCAACAATACCTGAAAAAATTAGGGGAATTTTTCGCATCAATTTATTTTTTGGATAAGACCCAGGGCACACAACAAGGTTTAAAGTAAAACCTTAGTTCCACTGCCAATTATTTGTTAATACCCTAGATTCAAATTTTTCTTCTTCACTATCCGGAAGATTTGCAAAGAAATCGATTCCGGTTAACGCCTCAATATAATCTATTGACACCACAAACTGCTTAAGTGGCTGCGTACTCCCTGCATTGGGAAGTAAAAAAGCAATGGCTTCTACCCCTGTTTTTGTTTGCTTGAACACCATTTTGTAATACGCACAAGGCACCGTTATTTTTTGGTTAACGGTTCCGCAACTTTTATTTAAAAGAGGCCCCGTTACTACATACAAACCATTTTTTTCAAGTGCCCAATCCCTTACTTTATCTTCAAGTTTAGACCAAATGCCTCTATTTAAAGCAGGCACTTGAGGAGACATATTTGACATATAAAAACTTTCGGTCATAGAAACAGCATTCAGTTTCATGTCTGCTGCAGGACACAAATGGCCTCTGTCATATCCAGATTTTGTATAACTATTTGGCCCCAGCGGATTTGACAAAAGCGGATCCGGTAAAAATTTTGAACTACGTTTTTCAGAACCATTAATAGATGCAGGGGTAAGATAATAAGCTACCCATTCTGCCTGCTGATCTGCTTCACTGTAGGAGAGAGTATAGTAGGTATGTTTTATGGTAATTCCTTTATTGTTTGCAGGTAAGAGGGTGTCAGAAACGGCCCCTACAGTTCCTATGCAAAAAACAAGGAAACAAAGCACTAAAAAAGCCCATAGGCGCAGGGTTTTTAGAAATAATGAAGCTTTTGGATGCATTTCATCCAATATTAGTCAATTTTACACAGACGCAATATGACTTTTACAAAATTTTTAGCATCAAAATAAGTACCTTTATACTATGCGACTACAACAAACCATAAAACAACTTTTAGCCCTGGCTGTACTGGTTGTTTTTGCGTTTAGTATTACGCCGCAAAAAACCATTCACGATTTTGTAGCGCCCCACAAAGACCCTACAAAATGTGACGTTCACATTAAAGCACCCATTGAGCAGGTAGAAAAAACCCAGCTCCATTGTACCTTTGATTTTCAGGTTGCAACTACCCCATTTGTCAATTACAATTTTAGCATTGACATCCCAGCTCAAATTGTTGCAAGAGCACAAAATGATTTTTACAACGAAACACGGAACAATACCTTTCCTCTTTCTAAAGATTCCCGTGGTCCACCGCATTGCTAAATTATATTAGCAATTTTTAAATTTTCTTTTTTAAGTACTCAATTTCTTATTTTGAATTGTATCAAATGTATTATGTCATTGTGCATCATGACATGCCTAACAATATTTCAAGCGAATGCCCAAAAATGTGATTTGGTGCTTTCGGGTGTTGTTATGGATGCATCTAACAACGCTCCACTTGAAAAAGCGGTGGTTGAAATTAAAGAACTAGGCATCAAATTTATAACTGACATAGAAGGCCATTACCATTTTTATAATTTGTGTAAAGGCAGTTATACCATTGTGGTTAACCACATGAGCTGTGATAGCATTAAATACAAACTGACCATTCAAAAAAATATCATTCAGAATTTTAAATTACCTCACGCTATTAATGAACTTGAAAATGTGAGTGTAAACGCCAAAAGAGACCTCAATGTAAATTCAATTAAAGAAGTGCTTAGTAGTAAAGTGGTGGATGCAACTAGAGGTCAAAGTTTGGGTGAAGTATTGAGCCGCGCCAACGGGGTTACTGTTTTACAAACAGGTAGCACCATTTTTAAGCCCGTAATACATGGGCTTCATAGCCAGCGGGTGCTACTTATTAATAACGGTGTTAGACTCGAGAGTCAACAATGGGGCAGCGATCATGCACCTGAAATTGACCCGTTTATCGCCGAGAAATTTACGGTTATTAAAGGTGCAGGTGCCTTAAAATATGGCAATGATGCAATAGCAGGCGCCGTATTAATTGAACCAAAAGCCTTACCCAAACAAGCCCAAACAAATGCCGAATTTAATACTGGTTATTTTTCCAACAACAGACAATATGTTGTAAACGGAATGATTGAATCATCACCGGTTAAATTTCCTGAATTAAGCTACCGCGTGCAGGCTACTTATAAAAAAGGCGGCAATGCGAGAACACCAAACTACTGGCTACACAACACTGGATTACAAGAGATCAATTATTCGGGTGCTGTAGGACTTAGAAAAGAAAAATACAACACCGAGTTATTTGTAAGTAGTTTTAATACAGACCTGGGTATATTTATTGGATCGCATGTTGGTAATTTGAGTGATTTACAAAACGCTATTAATGCAAGTAAACCTACCCAAAATATTGATGCTTTTAGTTATGCTATTGGAAGGCCAAAACAAAATGTACAACACTACACGGTAAAATCTAAATCACAATTTTATTTGCCCAATAACAATAAAGTCAATCTTTTAGTATCTTATCAAAAGAATCTAAGAAAAGAATTTGACCGGGCAATGCTCTCTAATAGACCAGAATTGGATTTAGACATTTCAACCACCATGGCTGATGTTAATTTTGAAACTGCGCCTTCAAAAAAAATAAGTAGCAATATTGGGTTAGTAGGTATGCTGCAAGAAAACATTTGGGCAGGTAGTCGTTTTTTTATTCCAAATTTTCGCACAAAAAACATTGCTATATATAGCATTCATAATTACAACGTAAAAAATTGGATGTTTGACGCAGGTGCCAGATTTGATTTTAGACACTTAAGAACCTACCGTAACAAATCGGATAGTATTACAGCTGCCAACCGTACATGGGGCAATGCTTCTGGAACCCTCGGCGCTACCTATAAAATAACGCCAAATTTTAAATGGCTTATTAATGGTGCATACGCCTGGAGGGCACCTCAAGTAAATGAACTCTATGTAAATGGTTTACACCACGGCACGTCAAGTTTTGAAATTGGTAATGCAAATCTTAGAAGCGAAAAAGCCTTAAACTTTTCTACGCAGTTAAAATATCAATCTGATAGTAGCTGGCAATTTGATTTTAGCGTATATAATAATATCATAACTGATTTTATTAACCTAATACCATCTGTTCCGGCCACTTTAACACTAAGAGGTGCCTATCCAACTTTCAGGTATGTTCAGAGCAACGCTGTTTTAAGAGGGATCGATTTTAGTGTACACAAAACAATAAACCGCTCTTTTATGGCAGGTGCAAAAACGGCGCTTTTGTGGGCAAAAAATAGTGATACCAAAGAATGGATCATTCAAATGCCTTCCAACAGAATTGAAGGGGATATCACGTATTCTTTTGCCAATAAATTACTACAAAACGCTGCTATTGAATTACGCTACTTGCACATCATGCAACAAACTAGAATTCCTGTTAGTATACTCGATTATATTCCACCACCAAATGCATACAGCCTTCTAAACCTCGATTTTAGTAGCGATGTAGCAGTTGGGAAAAGGCAAATCAGTGTAGGATTAACGGTTGTTAATTTACTCAACCAAACCTACAGAGACTATATGAACAGGTTTAGGTATTTTAATGACGAACCAGGTAGATCTATTAACCTCAGAATTAAATTAAAATTATGAAACAAATAAAACTAGGTGCTATATGCTCTGTTTTCATGATCCTATTGGGTAGCTGCTCTAAAGAAGTAAGCAACCCCAATGACGAAAATGAGCACGAAGCGATTAATAAAATAGAACTCGTATTTGCAGAAACGGGTGGTGCTACAACAAATTTTGTGATCGAAGATCCGGATGGAGATGGCGGCAATCCTCCTTCCCGAATTGATACTATTAAAATCAATAGCAACAAACAATATAATGTAACTGTAAAAATTTACAATATTGCAAATGGGGTTATTAAAGATGTAAGTGCCACCGTTTTAACGCAAGCCACTTCACACGAGTTTTATTTTATTCCTTCAGGTGTATCTGTAACGATTCAAAAAACAGACAAGGATAAAAACGGATACCCTATTGGATTTTTAAGTACTTGGCAAACATCAAGTGCAGGCTACGGCAGTTTATTATTTAAACTCATGCATAAAACGGCTTTAAAAGGCCCTAACGACGGCCCTAACGTAGGCCATAGTGACATTCAATTAAACTTACCAATCATTATTAAGTAAAAACAAAACCATGAAAAAGAGTATTATTTTTTTATTGAGCATTTTAATTTCTAGTGCAACATTTGCGCAAGTTAGTTTTGGAGTAAAAGCAGGTTACAATGCTGCTAGTGTAAAATCTAATGATGCAGATATTACTGCTGATGGTAAAACCTTATCTGGCTTTCATATTGGAACTGTACTGAATGTTCCAATGAATAAAAAGTTTTCATTTCAAACCGGTTTGAACCTAGGAACAAAAGGTGTAAGTGTAGCGCATGATGGACATGGCGATAAATATAAATTTACAGCAATTGATATTCCTTTAAATGTTGTGGTTACCAGTAAAAAAGGATTGTTTGCTGGAACTGGTTTAAACCTTGGTTATAACCTGTCAGGAAAATTAGATGCTCACGACGATCCTACCGAAAATTATGATTTTGAATTTGGCAGCAACAAGAATTTTACAAGAGCAGATCTTGGCTTAAATTTTTTAGTAGGCTACCAAACGAAGTCTGGCATTTTTGTAAGCCTTAACAGTTTAGTAAGCTTAACAGATATCGCACCTAGTACCACTAGCTGGAAAAACAACGTGATTAGTTTATCTATTGGATATACTTTAAAGAGCTCCAAAAAATAAGGGAGTTCGAGAAAATTTTTGCCGCACAAAGGCCGCCCGAAGGGCGGCCTTTGTTTTTATAAAAATCCAACTCTTGCTAAAATTATTTCGCAATTAACATAGCGAGCTTACAGGCCAGGCCCAGTAACATAGGATACACAAAAAATAGCCATAACATATCTACCAGGCGCAGCGTTTGCCACACTTTAGATCCTGATGCAATAGCCCGGTTTAAAAAGTCGTACCAGCTCACTAAACTGAGTTTGGCGGCCAAACCGTTAAATAAAACGGCCAATACGAGAATAACGACACCAAGGATATATATTTTAATCATGGTCATAACTTTTTATTGAAAAATAGTATATTTAAGAAAACAAAAGTATGCCATTTACAAGGTTACAACCCCGCTATTTCATGGCACTATGCCTGATTGCAATGGTTTGCACCAGTTGCTTGCGTGAAAAAAATGGTGGCCTATTTTTACCGGGTGGTTTTGAAGCCACTGTGGTGGTAGATAGTTTACCTGGCAGGGCTAGACATTTAGCAGTAAATGACAATGGCGATATTTATGTGAAAGCCAATAAGCCTATCGAAGGTGGCATGAACTATGTTTTAAGAGACGAAAACAATGATGGCCGCGCCGATATTATTAAAAATTTTGGACCCATCGCTAGTGAAGGCGCTTACGCCACTGGCATGCGCATTCATAACGGATACTTATATACCAGTTCAGAAATGCTGGTGTACCGTTATAAATTAAAGAAGGGTGAAATGGTGCCTTCTAGCAAGGCAGAGTTTATAGTAATTGATAGCGGACAACCACGCGAGCATGATGGTAAACCACTAGCCTTTGATGGCAAGGGACATATTTTTGTTCCTTTTGGCGCTCCTTCCGATGCTTGCCAAGTAGAAAATAGATTGCCAGGATCACCGGGCATGAAGCCCTGCCCTATTTTAGATTCTAATGCAGGTGTTTGGATGTTTGATGAAAATAAACTCAATCAATTTAGAACCACCGATGGTATTAAAGTTGCAACAGGTTTAAGAAGCCTTGTTGCCATGACATGGAATACTCAGGATAACACTTTGTATTGTGTAGGGCACGGCAGAGATGGACTTTCTAGTAGCTGGCCACAATTTTACAACGAATGGCAGAGTGCTGTTTTACCTTCCGAAGCTTTTTATAAATTAAAGCCGGGTGCCAATGCAGGTTGGCCTTATTATTATTTTGATCAAATGAAGGGTAAGATAATGGTGAACCCTGAGTATGGTGGCGATGGCATACTCGAAAACACAGATAAAAATATTGAACCACCCATTGTAGGTTTTCCGGGTCATTACGCACCCAACGATTTACTTTTTTATACTGGCGATCAATTTCCTGCACGTTATAAAAATGGCGCATTTATTGCCTTTCACGGATCTACTATTCGTGCCCCATATCCACAAGCAGGTTATATTGTAGCGTTTGTTCCATTTGTAAATGGCAAGCCTCAAAAGTGGGAAGTATTTGCCGATGGTTTCACTGGAAAAGATACACTTGTAAATACCAGTGATAGTAAGCACCGACCTATGGGACTTGCACAAGGGCCCGACGGTTCACTGTATGTTTCCGATTCTAAAAAAGGGAAGATTTGGAAAATTCAATACAAAGGAAATAAAGAAAGTTTTTCTGAAAAAAATCTAGCGCAAATGAAAGCTAGAGAAAACAGAACCTATGTAAAAAATCCGGACATCGTAAAAGATAATTTAGAAAAAGACAAAGTGGTGCTTGGTGGCGAAAAACTATACCAAATAAACTGCCGTGTTTGTCATCAACAAAACGGGCAAGGCGATGGTATTAGATTTCCATCCATTGCAAAAACCGATTGGGTAAATGGTAATAAGGATACCCTTATTGGCGTATTATTAAAAGGACTTGAAGGACCTATAAAAATTAACGGGCAACCATTTCATGGAGCAATGCCTAAATTTTCGCAACTTCCGGATAGAGACATTGCAAGTATACTTACCTATATCAGGCAAAATTTTGGGAACAACGCAGACTCAATTTCTAAAACCTCTGTAACCATTGTACGCCAACGACTTAGGCTCTTAAAACGAAAAGAAATGCAGTTACAAAAAGAGGCCGAAGCTAAATTAAATGCAGCGGCTACTTTACGTAAATAGGATTTGCCAAACCATTTAAATCGTACACCACTTTACCGCCTTTGATAGTGAGTTCGCATTCAAATTTTTCGGTGCCATTTACTTTGTATCCTGTTTTATCGTAGAAACCAAAGTTTCCTTTTCTGATATTTAAAATGGCAATGTCTGCTTCTGCACCTTCTGTTAAATGACCAAGGTTGGTTCTATTAATTACCTGTGCGGGCTTCCAAGTACTAGCTTTAATCACATCAAAAAGAGGCATACCTAAATTCATAAATTTAGACATCACACTTAGTTGATCTTTCATTGAACTGTTCATGCTACCAGTATGTAAATCGGTACTAATGGTGTTAGGAAACAATCCTGCTTTTAATGCTGGTATTGCTTGCGTATAATTAAAACTCGCACCACCATAACCAACATCAAAAATGATACCTCTTTTTTGTGCTTCTAACACAAAAGGTTTTAAAGTATTATTGGCGTCAACAATTTCTTCTCTAGCGCCATTTAATGCAGCATAGGTATGGGTATAAATATCCCCTGGGCGAAGGTGATTAAAAAATAATTCTTGAATTGATAAATTGGGTTGAGAGCCGCCAAAATCAATGATAACAGGCAGTTCAGCGAGTTTGCCCGCTTCTACTGCGCGCGTTGTAGGCGTCCAATCGGCGCCGTTAAAATGCGCCAGTTTAAAGCCTACTATATAATCTTTGTACTGCTTAGCGGTATTTGCTGCAAGTTTTGGATTCATGTCTGCAATGTCCTGCTCGTAATTACCACCACGCATCCCTTCTCCTACAATATTTAAAAAAGACAGTACCCTTGTTTGAGAAATATCAATTACATTTTTTTTGAACGTCGAAAAATTTTTCCAACCGGCACCACCACAATCAACCACGGTGGTAACACCTACTCTAAATGTATAACCATCGGGCATGAGCGCACTTAATCCATCACTTAAATAATGATCTGGCTGCGTACCTGCAAAAACGTGTGCATGCATATCTATAATACCTGGCACTACTTTTAATCCGGTAGCATCCACTACTTGCTTGGCTTCTGAAGCAGGTAAGTTTTTTCCAACTTTAAATATTTTACCCGCCTTAATGGCAATGTCCATTACAGCATCAATACCATTTTTAGGAT
>JACCDN010071966.1_pt1 | contig 79839 bp, 75 predicted proteins | sample 7441691 | NCBI WGS metagenome assembly JACCDN01 (sample SAMN15323439, study PRJNA562643) | freshwater metagenome | isolation source: river surface water | place: USA:Blue River Watershed | collected 2017-08-16
CAGTGTACTTACTCAATCATCGGCCTCGCAAGTGCCTGGGCTATCGCACTCCACATGAGGTCTTTTACAACCTACCAGTGAGACCACTTACACTGCATTCCGTTGCGCTTTGTACTTGAATCCGCCAGACAATTTGGCCTCTAGCCCTCGCGGAATGTGCGTGAGCAGCTATGTTTTGTATAGCAACAAGATCACGGCAAGCGAAGCGGCTGCAACAGCACCACCAGTGCCCCAGCGCCACCATGCGCACGGGGGGCCTGCACAAAGGCAACCACTTCGGAGCGCTGCACCAGCCAGCGGTGCACCTTGTCCTTCAGCACGGGTGCTTTGCCGGGTGACCCAAGGCCCTTGCCAGTGACCACGCGCACGCAGCGTATGCCCTGCTTGTGTGACTCGCGTATGAAAGCACCCAGTGCTTCGCGGGCATCGTCGCTGCGCAGGCCGTGCAGGTCAATCTGGCGCTGAATGGCCCATTGGCCTTTGCGTAATTTTTGCGCCACGTCTGGGCCCACGCCGGGGCGGCGAAAGCTCAGGTGTTCATCCGTGTCCAGCAATGTGGTTACGTCAAATTCATCACTCATGGACTCCAGCAGCGCGGCCGCTTCGTCAATGGCGTGTTGCATGGGTTTGGGCGCGGGTGCGGCGGGCTTGAGGTTGGCAGTGCCGGGCTCTGGCATGCGCTTGACGGCACCTACGGCGGCTTGGAACAGGCTGCGGTGCTCGCGGGCGCGTTTGGCTTCCAGCGCCTGCTGGGCGGCGGCCTGCGCTGCACGCTCGGCTTGCGCGGCAATTTCCTTTTTTACTTGCTTTAAATCTGCAAGCGACGCCACTTTCAGCGGTTTGGTCTTTTGCACTGACGACTTGGACGCGGGTGTGGTCACATCAGACCTTTCTCGGCCATCGACAAGGCCTGGCCCGGCCCCACAATGATGTGGTCCAGCACGCGCACGTCCAGCAAGGCCAACGCAGCTTTCAGGGTTTGCGTCAGCGCTTCATCGGCGCGCGATGGCTGTACGGTGCCGCTGGGGTGGTTGTGCGCCAGCACCACGGCGCTGGCCTGGTGGTGCAGGGCGCGCAGGGCCACTTCACGCGGGTAGACCGATGTTTGGGTGAGCGTCCCCCGAAACATTTCTTCCATGGCCAGAAGCCGGTTTTGCGCATCCAGAAAGATCACAGCAAACACTTCGTGCGCTTTGGCGGCCAGATGCAGTTGCAGGTAGTGTTTGATGGTTTCGGGGTCGGCAAAAACTGTGCGCTCTTTGAGTTGCTGTGCCATGGCGCGGCGGGCAAGCTCTAGCACGGCGACCAACTCAGCACGTTTGGCGGGGCCCAGCCCCTTGACACGCTTCAAATCGTCGGCGGTGGCGTGCAGTAGCCCTGAAATGCCGTCAAAGCCCTCGTCCGTATTGCGTGAGCTGCTATTGTTTTTGATGTGAAGCAACTCGTCGGCCATTTGCAGCACACCCTTGCCCTGGATGCCGGTGCGCAAGAGGATAGCCAGTAGCTCGGCGTCACTCAAGGCGGCAGCGCCACGGGAAAGCAGCTTTTCGCGCGGGCGGGCGTCGGGGGGGAGGTCTTTGAGGGCCATGTGCAATGGGGAATGGATGTACGCAGTAGTGTGGCCGGCAGATGGCTTAACGGGTAAAGACCAAGGTGATATAGCGCGGGTTTACCAATCGCAGTCCATCGTGCATGTTCAGGCCGTCGACAATTTTGCCACCGGCATCGATCGTCTCTGCCATCACCACATACAAGGTTTTACCAGCAAAGTCTTGCAAGGGTTTGGGGGGCGATGGCGTGTCGCCAGAAACATCGCGAATGCTGCGCACTTCACGCACATATTCGTGGCTGCCTGGGCGCAGGGTGTGGAAGTCCTTGCGCACCGACGCATCAATTTGTAGGGCCACATGGGTGCCAGGGCAGATGTCTTGCGGGTCGCCGGATGGTGCTCGGCTGGCACAGGGTCGGCCCACAAACAGTTCATAGGACTCTGGATCGGGTGGCTCTGCGGTTGCCATGGATGAATAAATGCGAAACAGCGGGTTGCGCAGGTCGCTCCGGCGCACTTCATCCACCCAGGCACGCTGCCACGCGGCACCCATGACAACCCCTTCCGACTCACCCGGCTTGAACTGCAGAACCCACTGAAATGGCGCGGCCTTAAGGTGCAGTGTGGCCCCATTGGTTAGGGCAAAGCGTTGAGCGCCTTGCTCTATAAACGCCTGGAATCGGTAGCGTGGCGATTGGCTGGCGTAGGTCACCAGGTCTTTCTCTGTCTGGGTGCGCGCGCGCGGCTGCTGCGTTCTGGGCTGCATTTTTGGCGTAGGCAGCTATTCGGCCTTCATAGGACGGCTGGGCCCAGGCGCTGCAAGCCATGCAGGCAAAAAACAAGACCATGGTGGCCAGCGGCAGTGAGCGGCAATATCGCGTGGAATACTGCGAGCAATGTCGCGTCGTGGAGTGCATGGTGCTAGTTTTCTACAATAGAGGCCAGTTTACTAGGGACACATATGACCGCAACGCCAACCTGCGTACAGCCAGGTTCATTCCTCACTTTGCATTACCGCCTGAGTGGGCCATCGGGAGATGTCATCAACACCTTTGGTGGCGCACCGGCTACGCTGACCTTGGGCACGGGCGAATTGTCACCCGCCGTAGAGGCTTGCCTGATGGGTATGGAAGAGGGCACACGCAGCACCTTCAGTCTGCCCGCAGGCGCTGCCTTTGGTGAACGCAACCCTGTCATGCAGCAGTGGCTGGCGCGCAAGGAACTCAATTCACTGGGCGACCCCCAGGAGCAATACATTGTGGGTGATGTGGTGCAGTTCCCCACGCCCGACAACCAGGGCCAGTTTGCCGGTGTGGTGCTGCAAGTGGCACCAGACCAGGGTGTGCAGTTTGACTTCAACCATCCACTGGCGGGCCAGCCGGTCACGTTTGAAGTGCAGTTGATTGGCGTACTATGAAGACCTCTTTCAACAAGGAAAAATCGAACGACGCCGGGCCGCCCCAAGGCGTGAGGGCCCCCTCGGGGGGCAGCGCAGCACACGAAGTGGCAAGCGTGGGGGTCATATTGTTAGCCGAGCCACGCGGTTTTTGCGCTGGTGTAGACCGCGCTATTGAGATCGTGGAGCGTGCCTTGCAAAAATTTGGCCGCCCCATCTACGTGCGCCACGAGATCGTGCACAACACCTATGTGGTGGACGACCTGAAGGCCAAGGGTGCCATCTTTATCGAAGAACTCAGTGATGTGCCGCCCGGGGCCACATTGGTGTTTTCAGCACATGGTGTGAGCCGCGCGATCCAAATGGAGGCGCAGGCCCGGGGCTTTCAAATTTTTGACGCCACCTGCCCGCTGGTGAGCAAGGTGCATGTGGAAGTGGCCAAGCTGCACAAAGAGGGCTTCGAGTTCATCATGATTGGCCACAAAGGCCACCCCGAAGTGGAAGGCACCGTGGGCCAGCTTGACGATGGCAGCATCCACCTCGTGGAAGACGTGGCCGACGTGGCGCGCATTTCCCCCCGCCAAACTGCCAAGCTCGCGCTGGTGACACAAACGACGCTGAGTGTGGACGACGCAGCCGAGATTTCTGCCGCAGTCATGGCGCGGTTTCCTATGGTGCAATCGCCCAAGCAACAAGACATTTGCTACGCCACGCAGAACCGGCAAGACGCGGTCAAGATCATGTCGCCGCAGGTGGACATCATGATTGTGGTGGGCAGCCCCACCAGTTCCAACAGCAACCGCCTGGCCGAGCTGGCGCGCAAACTTGGCGTGGAGAGCTACATGGTAGACAACGCCGCTGAGCTGCAAACGCAGTGGTTTGAAGGCAAGAGCCGTGTGGGCCTGACCGCTGGTGCGTCGGCCCCCGAGATATTGGTGCGCGAGGTGATCGACCGTGTGCGGGCGCTGGGTGCTGTATCGGTGCGCAAGATGGACGGCATTGAAGAGACCATCAAGTTCCCCCTGCCCAAGGGGCTGCGGATGGATAGTTGATAGCCTGACACTTGCTATCAAGAATATAGCTGCTTACGCAATAAAATCGAGGGCTAGAGCCCTATTTAACCCAAGAGATTACGATGTTAGACATAACCCTGCTGCGCAAAGACCTGGCCTCGGTCATCACCCGCCTGGAGACGCGCAAGAATCCGCAAGCCTTTTTGAACGTCGACGCGTTCACCGCGCTGGAAGCAGAGCGCAAGACCATTCAAATGCGCACCGAAGAGCTGCAAAGCAAGCGCAACACGCTTTCCAAACAAATCGGCATGCTCAAGGCCAAAGGCACACCTGCTGAGGTGGATGCTGTGATGGCCGAGGTAGCCGGCTACAAGTCTGAACTGGAAGCCTCTGCCACACGCCTGGATGCCATTCAGGCCGACATGCAGACCCTGCTGCTGGCCGTGCCCAATTTGCCACACGAAAGCGTGCCCGTGGGTGCGGACGAACACGGCAATGTGGCGGTGCGCCGCTGGGGCACACCCAAGACACAAGAGACCATGGGTTTTGAGATCAAAGACCATGTGGACGTGGGCACGCCGCTGGGGCTGGATTTTGAAATGGGCGTCAAGCTCTCAGGCTCGCGCTTTACGGTCATGAAAGGCCCTGTCGCTCGCTTGCACCGGGCGCTCGCCCAGTTCATGTTGGACGTGCAGACGCAGGAGCACGGTTACACCGAGTGCTATGTGCCCTACGCGGTCAATGGCGAATCGCTCAAAGGCACGGGCCAGTTGCCCAAGTTTGAGGGTGATTTGTTTGCCGCCAAAAAAGGCGGCCAAGAGGGTGAAGCACAGCCTGACCACACCGCGCTCTACCTCATCCCCACCAGCGAAGTACCCTTGACGAACTTTGTGCGGGATGTGGTCATGCCGGAGGCCGACCTGCCCATTTTGCTGACTGCCCACACCCCATGTTTCCGCTCCGAGGCCGGTAGCGCCGGGCGCGACACCCGTGGCCTGATCCGTCAGCACCAGTTTGACAAGGTAGAGATGGTGCAGATCGTGCACCCCGACAAGAGCTATGAGGCGCTGGACGTGATGGTCACCCATGCAGAGGCGATTCTGCAAAAGCTGGGCTTGCCCTACCGCGTGATGAGCCTGTGCACGGGCGACATGGGCTTTGGTGCCAGCAAGACCTACGACCTGGAGGTTTGGCTGCCCGCGCAAAACACCTACCGCGAGATTAGCTCGGTTTCCAACTGCGAAGCCTTCCAGTCCCGCCGCTTGCAGGCACGCTACAAAAATGCCCAGGGCAAGAACGAACTGGTCCACACGCTCAATGGCTCAGGCCTGGCCGTGGGCCGCACCCTGGTGGCTGTGCTCGAGAATTACCAGAATGCCGACGGCTCGGTGACTATTCCCGCAGCGCTTCGTCCTTATCTGGGCGGCCTGGAGCGCATGTCGCCAGCCTGCTAGAATCACGGCTCGAATCCGGAGAGGTGGCAGAGTGGCCGAATGTACCTGACTCGAAATCAGGCGTACCGCAAGGTACCGTGGGTTCGAATCCCACCCTCTCCGCCAGTACCTCAACTTCCAACCGGCTATTCGCAAATGGAAGTTGCCTGAAGCCTCGCCCCGTGCGGGGTTTTTTGCTTTGGGCTCCTGACTGCGGTATTCAAGGGATGATTCGGGCGCTCGCATCTACGTGAAATTGAAAGAGACTTTTCAACCTGTGCTAAAGCTCTGATGCGTCCTTTACGTCACGCATTTTGAAAATTACTCTTGTGGAGCAATCATCCGTTGACACCGAAAGGTGCAAGGCGATGTCCATATTTTGTGTGTTGAAAGAGACTGATTGCGTTGATCTACCGGCATCATCGAATGAACCCGCTACATGGCTTTCGCCGTAGGCACTTGCAAGCTCGGATAAAGCCAGTTGAAAAGAGGTGCGTTGATTGCACTCATATCTCGTGGCACTGCTGAGGTATTCGACTCTGCTCACCCGCCCTTCCAAAATGAAATAGGTTATCGAGAATGCCTGGTTCGCGAAGCTCACATCTGGCAGCATCCATTTTCCGCGCGAATTGCGGGGACCAAGCACTGGCTTGGTCATGCGCTTGAGCTCCGGAATTGTTGCGACCAAAGTTTGCTCCGACAAACCCAGAAGCGCCTCGGCACGTGCACACGTTGCGCCACAACGTTGCGCATCGCTTAAAGTGGGCAGCAGGATTAACATTGCGACAAAAAATTGACCAAATTTGATCATCTTCTTCGATGCAACACAGCTGCAATCCTAGTACTTTGAAGCCGAAGCAAAACCTCTTCCGAGAGGTCGTCTAGACCGGTTGACAAACAAGCGATGACCCCTTGAACGAAATGAATTTCACACCCAGAAGATGAATACGTTTCTGCGCCATTTTCATGCGACGCTGCTTGCTCAAGACGCCGCTTTGCATTGAGTTTCTGAGTGCTCTTTTCGGTCAAAGGGTGATTGATATTCGTGGATGTTGCGCTTGGTTCGACCTTAGATGCAGATGTAGGCAGCGTGCGCATATCGCTAACCTTTGTGAGGTGGCACAGCAGCAGATTTCTGGCCACCTTCTGCAGTCGCTTCCACACTAGAAACCAATTTACTCAGCCGCCCCAACTGCAGTTCAGCCAATGTCGGGTAAAGGGGTGCACTGATAAGCCTGGAAACGCCGCTTGCAACGACGGTGCTGGCCATCAGACTCATGACTAGCGCATGGCCGTCCACCATCTCCATCACGATGATGAAGGCCGTCAGCGGCGCTTGTGTGACGGCTGCAAGAAAGCCTGCCATACCCAGGGCAATTAGGGTTGGCGCATTGGTGTAGCCGGTCAATTGCGCAATGTCGTTCCCCAGTGCTCCACCGATAGCCAATGAAGGCGCGAAAACACCGGCAGGCACGCCAGCCCATGTCGATAGCCAGGTGGCGACAAACTTCAAGATTACATACAAGGGTGAGGTGTCATTGGTGTTCTCCAACATGGCACGGTTGTGAGCGTAGCCGCTGCCAAAGGTTTCCCCGTTACTGACAACGCCGAGGACGGCTACAGCCAGTCCGCAACCAGCTGCAAAGGCTATCGGAAAATCTCTTCGAAGTGTGCTGAACCAGTCCGACGCGTTGCCCGTGAGTGACACGATCAGCAGTCTTGAAAAAATTCCACCAGCCAAGCCGCAAAGAACCGCCAGCGACAGGGCTGGAAACATCAGTCCGATGCCGAGGCCATGCACGCGGATAACGCCAAAATAGCTCGAACTGCCATAAGCAGACACCCCCACAAGGCCAGCCATCACAATCGCTACGATGACCAAGCTGTTGCTGCGCTGCCCTTCTTTTTTCTTGGAAAGCTCTTCAATCGCAAACATGACACCACCCAACGGTGTGTTGAAGGCAGCGGCTATTCCTGCCGCACCGCCAGCAATCAGCAAGCTGTGATCAGAAATTTGTGCACGCTTGGGCATCCATTGCCTGGCGTGGTGCATCACACCCGCTGCAATTTGAACGGACGGCCCCTCCCGCCCAATTGAGAGGCCTGCCAACAGCCCCCAAGTAGTAAGCAGGATCTTGGCGATGGTCAACTTCATGGACACGTACAAGCCCCTGGCTGAACCGGTAGCTTGCGGCTCTAAGGCCGCCATTACTTGCGGTATGCCGGACCCGGCTGCACCGGGTGCGAATCGCATTGTCAGCCAGACAATGGCGGACGCAGAGAGTGGAATCCAAAGAAGCGGCCCCCACCAATAGGCATTTTGCAAGGCAAAGAACAGAGCCAATGCGTGCTCTGCCAACCAAGTGAACGCCACCACGGTAATGCCTGCAAGTGCAGCAAACGCAATCACCACGCCGCGCCCTGTCCACAGGTGCCAGTCTGACAGCTCTCTTCTAAACGTTGTCGGAACGTGCTGATGTTTGCGCATTCTTACCGAAACTGCAAATGGCTTTCAAGAAATAATCGCGTTGGCGACTTACTTGTTTGGATATGCCAGATCCACCCGCCGGTTTTGTGAGAATGCCGCCTCGTCATGCGCCTGCGCCCTGGGTTTTTCTTCGCCCCAGCTCACGGCTTCCAATTGGTTTTCATGCACGCCATAGACTTTCAGTGTGCGTACAACGGTTTCGGCACGTTTCTGCCCCAGCGCAAGGTTGTACTCTTTACTTCCGCGCTCGTCAGCATTGCCCTCTACACGGATAGCTAGCTTTGGGTTCGCGGCCAGATATTTTCCGTGCATCTCCAGCATCGAGGTGAAATCAGGCTTGACCGAGAAGGTGTCGTAATCGAAATAGACGCTGCGTTTGCTTGACAACTGACTGGCCGGATCCAGGTAAGCAGGCAAAGCAGATCCAGCCGCGTTTGGGGGTACAGTTGGCACCGGTTTTTTGTCTTCTGCTTTTGCCTTCGCCATGTTCGCATCGTCAAGTTTCACAGGCGGCGCACTGCTGCACGCCGTGAGAAAGACTACGCCAGCACAAAGAGTGGATGCAAAATCAAATTTTTTCATGGGTTGCACCTTAATTTTTGGTCGTTTGATGTGATGCCATCTTGCATCGCAGGTTAATTATACATTTGTTACAATGTAATAAAGGTCTTTTATGCAATCGTCAGCTTCTAACCCGATCGAAGCAGCCACTCCAGCCAAAGTGCTGCGCCGGTTTCGCGTTGTGTTCAATGCAGTACGCACCCATTTCCGCCAGATGGAAAAGCAAGTAGGATTGGGTGGCGCTCAAGTGTGGGCATTGAGCGTCATTAAGGCCAATCCGGGAATTGGCTTGGGTGACGTTGCGATCCACATGGAAATTCACCAGTCCACCGCTAGCAATTTGATTAAGACGTTGTTGGCTAAAGAACTGATTAGTCTGGAAAAGCTACCAAGTGACCGACGCAATGTGCGTCTCAAAATTTTGCCTAGCGGTTCCCGGTTGCTAAAAAAGGTGGCGGGGCCGTTCGAGGGCGTTCTGCCCGAGGCACTCAGCAGTCTAGATCCAGACACCCTTCAACGCCTCGACGAGGACTTGGGTGTACTAATAGAACTTTTGCACGCCGACGAGGCTGCTGCAGAAATCCCATTGGCAAACCTCTAGTGCGTTGTGACTCGCGCATTGCTACGCTCCTATTCCAATGGAGCAAGCAGCCTTTCGCCGACGGTGTTCGAGTAGTGGGCCAGTACCACATCTGGAGCCTGCCTGTGTGGCACTTGCGATTCACACCATGCGCCTCGCATTACTTGGCAGTCTTGTTCCCTCGCGCAGAGATTGTGTAGCGCTGCAATATGACGTGCGTCTGACGCACGGACTGGGGCGGCAGCAATTGCCTCGCACAGCGTAGTGAGCAAGTTCCTCGCAGGCATCCAGGTTTGGGCGAAAGGGTCAAAGATGTCAGCAGCTAGCCCGTCGCGACACGCAAGAAACCGGCTGACTCGCTCAGCAGTTGCCGGTGGCAAAGTGGTAGGGAGCGTTAGCGTACCATTGAGCACTAAGGCAGCGCAGCCTCTGGTGAACGCAGCCATTGCGACCGCTTTGCTGACAGACAGAGGCGTGTCGAATACGCGTACCTCAATGGTGCCGAATTCTGGCTTGGGGCGCACATCCCAGTAAATGTCTTTCAACGAATTCGCTAGTTCTGTAGAAAATATTTCATCGGCAATTCGTTCAAAGTGCTCCCAGTTGTCAAACCGTGGCATCGGGCCGCCGTGGGGATAGATCAGCGGCTCCAGCGGTCTGGATGCGCAAAACCCCGTGTCAGCCATCTGCAAAAAAGGCGACGCCGCAGACATCGCTATGAATAGCGGCGTCAGGGCTTGCAGCGCGTTGCCTATCAAAATTGCATTGACCTCAGACGAGGCACCAATGTGAACATGCATTCCGTAAGTCGAGAAGCGCTTGGGCAGAAAACCAAAGCGTTCAGTTAGCTCTTGCGCGCGCGGAGTTGGGGCAATAACGCGCTCATTCCAAAACTGGGTCAATTGGGTGCCACCACCTCGCAACACTAGGCCCATCGGTCCCGCCAAGTCGCTCAGGGTTTTGGTCAGCGCTAGCGTTTCAGTCAGCATCGCGTCTGCGTCGACATGCACTGATGTGTTCATCTCGATTGTGGCAAGCGTAGCCTCCAATGAGAACCGATCTGCATTGTCTTTGTGTTTCAGGATTTCCCAAAAATCACCACTTGAAGGCGACAAGCGGCCATCCTGTTGATTGACGATTTGCAACTCTAGCTCAAGGCCAAAGGTCAGGTCTTCTGATTTTGCGAAATTCATTTTTGGTCTCCTATAGATCTTTTTTGACTTACGAGATCCCGCAATCACTTTGTGAAGCATTGAGTGGGGCAACCCACACTCGGGACCAACAATGCGAATTGCTATGCATAGTAGATTTGTCCAAATATATCTCATTAAATTACATTTGTGGAAATATAATGTTGCATGGGAAACGCAATTGACACTTCCAAAAACGTCTGTCCTAGACAGGCATCGTCTGTGGGGGAACAGTCGCTACCCTCAACAACCACGCGTTCTGCTTTTGAAGAGACGACGATCGTTCTTTTTGAAAGGGGCAAGTGTTCGTTGACCGATTCGGAAGTAAGCGCGCTCGAACAATGGGTCTGTCGATGGTATACCCCAAATGGAAATTGCTGCCGCCTTTATTTGGGCGGAGCCGATGAGACATCCCGTGCGAACCGATTGCGTCGATTAAGTGCATTGATGTCCGTGCTTGAGCATCTTGGCGTCCATCGCAAGCGGATTCAAACGGACGGAGAATGGCTCAGGCCTTCTCGCCTGGGTATCATCGATGATCTTCCTGCGGATAGCATCTGGTTGCAAGTAAAGGGATTTGATGCACCCAATGCAATGCCAGCACGAAGTATTGATCGGCAGCGTAGGTATTGAGATCGCACCCGAATCGGAACCCTGATGTCAACTGCGGCCCGTGCTAGGCGGAGGTGCCGCAGTAGCGCACCGTAGGCAGATCAGTTGTACTTGCTGCTCCACTGGACAGTGGTTTTTTGGGGAAAACATGTTTGAAATTGCCACTATCTGTCTAGTGATTACTGCCTTGATGGCCTACGTCAACCATCGGTGGGTAGGTCTGCCCAGTACGATTGGTGTGATGGCGATTGCCATGCTCATTTCTATCAGCCTTGTGTTTGCGCATCAATTGGGCTTTGGAGATAGGGCCATACCATTGATACTGTTTTTACGCGGCATTGATTTTTCCGTTGTATTGATGGATGGCATGCTCTCCCTGCTTTTGTTTGCTGGCGCGCTGCACGTCGACCTAAGCCAATTGCGGGAATACAAATGGCCAGTCCTTGGATTGGCTGTGCTGGGGACACTCGGGTCTGCCGCGATCATCGGCGTCTGTGCCTACGAGCTGCTCTTGCTGACTGGCAAGCCGCTACCTTTCTGGTATTGCATGGTATTTGGCGCTTTGATTTCACCTACCGACCCCATCGCAGTCATGGGCGTTCTGCGTCAACATAACGCGCCCGATAGTTTGGGCGTGGTAATTTCTGGCGAATCACTTTTCAATGACGGTGTCGGTGTCGTGCTGTTTACTGTGCTGTTGGGGATTGCGATCAAGGGCAGTTCTCCGGATGCAGTATCCATTTCATTCTTGATCTTGCATGAAGTCGGTGGTGGCCTGTTACTTGGATTGACGCTCGGCCTTTTGTTGTACTACATGCTCCGCAGTATTGACAACTACAGTGTTGAGGTGATGCTGACACTCGCTGGTGTGTTGGGGGGCTATTTGTTGGCCACCAAGTTGCACGTTTCTGGCCCCCTGTCCATGGTGGTGACAGGGCTGCTCATCGGCAATCACGGACGTGACACGGCGATGTCCGACACTACTCGCCATCATGTGGACCTTTTCTGGGAATTGATTGACGAAATCTTGAACGCTGTTCTGTTCGTTCTTCTTGGGTTAGAGATCATTTTGCTGTCTCTGTCTTGGACCTTGTTTGGTCTGAGTTTGGTCGTGATTGTGATTACGTTGCTGGCTCGTTGGCTCACGGTTGGATTGCCAGTCAGCCTTGCTTCAAAGCGAATGAAGCTACCCACCGGTGCCTGGAAAGTATTAACCTGGGGCGGACTGCGCGGCGGCATCTCGGTTGCGCTGGCATTGTCCTTGCCAGTGGGCGAACCACGCGATGTGATATTGGCATTAACGTATGGTGTGGTTATTTTCTCCATGTTGGGTCAGGGACTCACCATCGGGCGTGTAATCAAAAAATCCATGCCGGAATGAAAATCGGGCGCGCCTAGTGAATCATCAAAGCAAGAGACCAAATATGCCAGCAGGAAGCGAATTGAAAGAAAAAGTCAACTTTGACAGCCTAAGGCAGATGGTCGCGCATCGGTTCAACCTGCGTGACGACAAGGCCGAGGATGCCGAAATCGAACGTCGGATTCGAGAGGGTGCTGAATTGGTCGGCGCCCATCCCTGGATTCTCATGTTCGCGATTCTTGTAGCTTCGATTGGACTAAACGTCAACTCAACAGCAGTCATCATTGGCGCAATGCTGATTTCCCCGTTAATGGGACCCATCATGGGAGCGGGATTGGGTGTCGCGGTGTACGACTTTGATTTGGTCAAACGGTCGCTGTTCAATTTGGGTATTGCGACGGTGATTAGCCTGTTTGTGTCTACCCTGTACTTTTTGGTGTCGCCACTACATGAAGCACAATCTGAGTTGCTGGCCCGCACATCACCCACCATTTGGGATGTGCTGATTGCCTTGTTTGGTGGTTTGGCGGGCATAGTCGGTGCGACACGGCAAGAAAAATCCAACGTAATACCCGGTGTGGCCATTGCCACTGCACTGATGCCGCCCGTCTGTACAGCCGGTTATGGTCTGGCAACAGGGCAGTGGGCATTTGTCGGCGGTGCCCTCTACTTGTACACCATCAACTGTGTCTTCATTGCCTTGGCAACCATAGCGGGCATACGTATGCTAAAGCTCAAACGACACGGATTCGCAGACAGCCGCATTGAACGGCGCGTAAAGCTGTCACTTCTACTATTGGTTCTGGGTACCACGGTGCCCAGCACAATCCTGGCAATTAATCTGGTCAATGAAGAGGTCTACAGAGGCAAAGTTAGCCACTTCGTCAAGCGCGAGTTTTCGTTTGAATTGACACAGGTGGCTGAATTCAAAACAGATTTCAAGGGCAAGAGGGTCGAGGTTGCACTGATTGGTGCGCCTTTATCACAGGCGACCATGCAAGTCATTGAGGCCCGATTGGAAGGCTCTGGGTTAGGCGGCACCAAGATGATCGTACGCCAATCAGGCGACAACAAGGTAGATGTTGCTGCGCTGAAATCCACCTTGCTTACGGACCTCTATCAAAACAGCCAGGACGCTTTGCAACGGAAAGAAGAGCAATTGCAAAAACTTCAGTTCGAATTGGCTGCCAGAAACGCGTTTACTGCACAGACACAGGACATAGCAGCCGAATTGCGGGCGCAATACCCATCAGTTGATGCGGTATTTGTGAGCGAAGGATTTGAGTTTGTGCCAGGAACAGACAAGAAGTCGCGCTTCCAATTGAGCGTGCGATCCACGATGGCGCTGGTACAAGCCGATCAAACGCGCATTGAAAACTGGTTTAAGGCACGAACCAAATCAGAAACTGTTTTAGTGAACTTTGAGGTGGCTAAGTCAAAGAGATTGGCCAGAAAAGGGTAGACAAAAGCACTACGGTTGTGGAAATTGAAGGTATGCATGGCGGCCGAAAAGCATGACGAGCAAGCGCTGAGAATGTTTCACGATGACTTCAGGAGATCGCTACTGACGCATCGAAAGGGGCGGTTACGCTTGTTCTTTTACCTGATTTTTCCGAAAGAAACCAGCCCTTTTGATGCAGAGATTGACATACTGGACCAGCTTGATTTCAGACTTTGGCTAATCCATGCGCCGCCCCCCGCTAGCACCCAGTCCCAGCTGTACCAGGAACTTACCAATCAACAGGATAGATTGCTAGCGTTGACCAATGCCGCGATGACGACGAGGTCGGCGCGGAAATTTGCACCGGCAGACTTTGCGGAGTTGGCAAATTCCATGACCGATTTGGATCGGTTGGCTAACCGGCTCATTTCCGGATTTACGAACGCACTCACAGATGTGGATCGACTTACAGGTCTGTTAAACCGCGCGGCCATGCAGCGTGATCTGGCCTTAGAGGCCGAACGCGGAGTTCAAAATTCGACAACGTATTCTCTTGCCATGATCGACCTCGATCACTTCAAGAGTGTGAATGATCAATACGGGCATCCCGTGGGAGATGCCGTACTTGAGCAGATGGCAGAGCGCTTTTTCGAGAGCATAAGGCCGAGTGATCGTGTGTACCGGTATGGCGGAGAAGAGTTCCTGGTCTTACTCCCCGAGACCGGTGGAGATGCGGCGCATCTTGTTCTCGAGCGATTGCGACAAAAGGCCTGTGCCCAACCAGTGACAGATGGCGTGATCAAACTCACGCAGACGGTTTCGATTGGCTTGGTTGAAGTGTGCCGGGGAGAATCCCCAGACCAGGCCATTCGTCGCGCAGACCGCTCCTTGTATCGAGCTAAAGAATCCGGGCGTAATCGTGTCGAGCAGGATCATGTCGCTAATAGTAACGAATAGACCTTTAGCAGAGCCAGTTCCGAATTCTTACCATCTTCCAGAAGTTACAAAAATGCCGTTTCAGACTCCTTCGTTGCTAATTGGTGTGTCCGCACGCATCTACTATCCGTCTGGGCCTGTCCTGGATCTGGGAGGCGTTTGGACGAAAACCCTTCACTATCTTGAACAATCGGTTGGACAAATGTTGATGCGTTGCGGCGCCTTGCCAGTGATGATTCCGGCCGTGGATGCACAAAGCGTTGTACAGCGCGAAGAACTCAACTTGGGTCATTATGCAGAGGCACTGGATGGCCTAGTCTTACAGGGCGGCAACGACGTCGCGCCTGAAACCTATGGTCAATCACCACTTGCCCCAAATTGGCAGGGCGATGTGATTAGGGATCAGTACGAAGCGGAGCTAATCCGTGCCTTTGTCGCTGCGGGAAAGCCTGTTTTCGGAATCTGTCGCGGTCTGCAAATGCTCAATGTCTCATTCGGCGGAACACTTTGGCAGGACATCAAAACACAACTCCCGAATGCGTTGGAGCATGTAAAGCCCGATATGTACGAACGCAATGTGCATCCCGTTGAAATCGTTGAAGGCACGCATTTGGCATCGCTGTATCCAAAAGCTGTCAGAGGACTGATCAATAGTATCCACCATCAGGCGATCCGCGATTTGGCGCCTGGTTTTGTAGTTGAGGCAAGGTGCCCTGACGACGGCGTCATAGAAGCGATTCGACGGATTGGGCCGGAGTATGTCTCAGGCGTACAGTGGCACCCCGAATTTCGGCAAATAGCTGAGACACGTACTTTCGATGACAACCCGATCCTGTTCGATTTCCTGCAATATGCACGTAGGCTGAAGCGGTAATTGAAAGAAAAACCATTGGCAATGGTGACTTCAATGTAGAGGAACTATCAAGTCCAGCATGCATGTCTGGCTTGCTGTCTTTGATGCAGGTTCGAACTCCAAAGGGGAATAGAATGCCATGATGACGGACGGTAGCTGGTTGGTTGTGTGTAACTTTCCGCTCCGCCAAATTGAACAAAGCCCCGTGCAGTCACTGCAACGGGGTTTTTTGTTATGGGGAATGAATATGAAGATCAACGTGCGGCGCGCCCTGTGCGCCTTGCTAGCGGCAGGGGTTTCAACCATGGGATTGTTTTCAAACGCGTCTGCCGAATCTGCCTTTGTCGGCAGCTACCGCCATGGCGACGTGGATTCCGTTTCTCAGCTATTTGTGCTGGACGACCACACGTTTTGCTACACGTTTATGGGCGGCGCGCTCGACCTGTTGGCGGCGGGCCGCTGGAAGGCCACGGATAAGGCCGCAACATCCATTCGATTGGAAGAAATTCGCCCTACGCAAGAAATGTTTCCGGTCTTTGCGTCCACCTTGGGGCGACAGGGTGGTTTCGTAGCATTCACTTTTGATGGCTATTCGTTCTCCAACGCCAATTCACCGGTATTCGCGATAACCAGCACGGATGCAGCGCCTACCGTCTTCAAGCCCTTGTTTCCCGCTGGAAAATCGCAGTGGGCTGGTGCCTATGTGTTGCCTCCTGTAGCGCGTGAAGACGCCAAGTACTTGTTTGTGGGTGACGTAGAGGTCGACGCGTACAACAAGCCATTGCGGCTGCGGGTTACCCAGTACGAACTGGGTACGCAGGATACGGTGCGCTTGGGGTTTGACCAGTTGCAAGCGCGACCGCTGCTGCAGATGACGGCGCGTTTGAGCGGCAGTATGTTGTTTGTTGATGGCAGCAAGTTTGGTGCGAAAAGCGGCCTGTCTCCACAAACCATTCAAGAGGTGCGCGAAGCCTGCATTGCCCCCGCGCTAGCTGCTGAGCAAGCCAGTGGTTCGGAACTGAATGTTGCGCGCGACAATGGCGCAGTAGAGCGTGGACGCGTGCTCACTCCTATCAAGCACTTTTCTCTCAGCCCCAGTGCTGTGCAAGGCGGACCGGTATTTGGTGACGACTACCAAAGTGCAGACACCGACGGCGACCCCATTGCCGCCCTCATGGCGGCAGAAACGGCACAACTCAATACGGCATTCCAGAGTGCCATGGGCAATCCCAAAACACTGGACAATTTTTTGCAAACAGCAAAGACAATTGCGGAGATACAGCCGCGCATCCGCAAGCACGCGGCCACACTGGTGCCGCGGTATGCTGAGCTGATGGTGAAGATTACCGCTTCGGGGGACATGGCTGCGTCGGAACGCATGCTGCACTTTTTCATTGACTTCATCGCACCCCATACCCAGCCCGTGCCGGATGGGGACGCGCAGTACGCGGCGTCTGTGATCGCAAGCCAGGGCATTATTGTTGCGGCGGCCAAAAACAGTAGCCAGTTGGGTGAGCTGGTGCACGCAAAGCTCTTGGGGAGCAGCTTTGACATACACAAGACCAGGAACCCTACGCTGATCTACAACTTGGCTTGCTACTATTCCCTGCAAAACCAGAAGCCTGCGATGTTGGATGCCGTGCGCCAGGCGCGTGTGCGCGGCAAGCCCACCGCACAATTCATGAAAGACACAGACTTTAAGAACTACTGGGCCGATCCAGAGTTCTTAAGCGCCGTGAAATAGCGCCTAGCGCAATTCAATCAACAGGTCTTTCGCATTGATGGTCTCGCCCGACCGCACATGTACCGCATGCACGGTGGCATCACGATCGGCCGTCAGCATGGTCTCCATCTTCATCGCTTCCATGGACAGCAGCGGATCCCCCTTCTTGACCGCTTGACCCACCACCACCGTCACGGTAACCACCATGCCTGGCATGGGCGCACCGACGTGGTTGGCGTTGCCTTCTTCGGCTTTGGCTTTGGCGCGACCCGTTCCTGCCAAGCCGGCCTTGGGCACGCGCACCGTGCGCGGTTGACCATTGAGTTCAAAAAAGACCTTGATCTTGCCTTCGTCGTCCACAGCATCCGAGCGTCCGGTCTGGCGCACCACGAGTGTCTTGCCTTTGTCGATGTCGATGGACACTTCTTCGCGGTCCAGTAGTCCATAAAAGAAAGGCGATGTGGGCAAGAGCGACACATCACTGTATTCGCGGCGGTGAGCTGCGTAGTCCTGAAATACCTTGGGGTACATAAGGTAGGAGGCCAGGTCGGTGTCGGTGAGCTTGCGGCCAATCTTGCCTTCGGCTTCGGTGCGCTTGGCTTCCAGATCTACAGGGGGCAGGTGGTCGCCCGCACGGCCCACCATGGGCGCTTGGCCTCGCAGTACTTTGTGCTCCAGCGCTTTGGGGAAACCGTCTGGGGGAAACCCCAGCTCGCCTTTGAACAAGGAGATGACGGAATCGGGAAACGCAATGTCGCGTGCTGGATTGGTAACGTCTTGCGGCGTCAGATCGTTGGCCACCATGAACAAGGCCATGTCGCCCACCACTTTGGATGTGGGTGTGACTTTGACAATATCGCCGAACAACACGTTGACATCTGCATAGGCCTTGGAGACTTCGGGCCACCGGTGTGCCAGACCCATGGAGCGTCCCTGCTCGCGCAGATTGGTGTACTGGCCGCCCGGCATTTCGTGGTTGTACACGTCGGAAGTGCCGGCACGCATGTCGGCCTCAAACGGCACATAGGCGCGGCGCACTCCTTCCCAGTAGTGCGAGATGGCCTGCATGTTGGCAAGGTTGACGCCGGGATCGCGTGCCGTGCCGGTCAATGCCGCAGCGATAGAGCCCAGATTGGGTTGTGATGTCAACCCGCTCATGGAGTCCAGCGCGCCGTCCACCGCGTCACAACCGGCTTCAATGGCAGCCAAAACCGAGGCTGCTGAAATGCCGCTGGTATCGTGTGTATGGAAGTGAATGGGCAGACCAACTTCTTGCTTCAGCACGCGAACCAGTTCGTGCGCGGCCCGTGGCTTGCAGACGCCCGCCATGTCTTTGATGCCCAGAATATGCGCGCCCGCTTTTTCCAACTGCTTGGCCAGGCCCACGTAGTACTTGAGGTCGTATTTGGATCGCTTGCTGTCAAACAAGTCGCCCGTGTAGCACAGGGCACCTTCGCACAGCGCGCCCGATTCGATGACGGCATCCATAGCCACGCGCATGTTGTCTACCCAGTTCAGGGAGTCAAACACGCGGAATACGTCGACGCCATTTTTGGCCGCTTGCTGCACAAAGTAGCGCACCACGTTGTCCGAGTAATTGGTGTAGCCCACGGCGTTGGATGCGCGCAGCAGCATCTGGAACAGGATGTTGGGCGTGGCTTCTCGCAAGCGTGCCAAGCGCTCCCAGGGGTCTTCTTTCAAGAAGCGCAACGCGACGTCGAACGTGGCACCGCCCCAGCACTCCATAGAAAACAATTGGGGCAGCATGCGGGCATAGTGCGGCGCAATCTGTTCCAGATCATGACTGCGCATGCGGGTGGCAAAAAGCGACTGGTGGGCATCGCGCATGGTGGTGTCGGTCAACAACACCTGCGGCTGGTCTTTCATCCACTGCGAGAACGCAGCAGGGCCCAGTTCTTTCAGGCGGTCGCGTGATCCTTTAGGGATGGCTGCGCTCAGATCCCATTGTGGCTTGATCGGTGTTGCAAGCGGCAGAGCGGGCAGGGTGCGGCCTTTCATTTCGGGGTTGCCGTTGATGGCCACTTCACCCAAGAATTTCAGCAATCGCGTTGCCCTGTCACGCCGCCGCTGAAAGTTGAACAGCTCTGGCGTGGTGTCAATAAAGCGCGTGGTGCATTCGCCCGAGCGAAACAGCGGGTGTGCGACCACGTTCTCGAGAAACTGCAAGTTGGTGGAAAGGCCGCGAATGCGAAATTCACGCAGTGCACGGTCCATGCGTGCGGCTGCTTCGTCGGGTGTGTGGCCCCAGGCAGTTACTTTGACCAACAGAGAATCGTAGAACGGCGTAATGACCGCGCCCGAGTACGCAGTGCCTGCATCCAGACGAATACCAAAACCTGCCGCACTGCGGTAGACGCCAATCTTGCCGTAGTCAGGCGTGAAGTTGTTTTCGGGGTCTTCCGTGGTCACGCGGCATTGCAAGGCGTGGCCGCGCAGGGTGATGTCTTGTTGCAAGGGGATGAACGAGTCTTCGTCCCCAATTCGTGAACCCTCGGTAACCCGTATTTGAGCTTTGACTATGTCCACACCTGTGACTTGCTCGGTCACTGTGTGCTCGACCTGAATGCGCGGATTGACTTCAATGAAGTAGTACTTGCCGGTATCCACGTCATACAAATACTCGACGGTTCCAGCATGGCTGTAGCGGGACTCACGCGCAAGCCGCAATGCAGATTCGCACAGTTCTTGGCGGGTGGCGTCATCCATATACGGTGCGGGTGCGCGCTCCACCACCTTTTGGTTGCGCCGCTGTACCGAGCAATCGCGCTCAAACAGGTGCACCAGGTTTCCATGCTTGTCACCCAGCACCTGCACTTCCACATGGCGCGCACGGCGCACCAGTTTTTCCAGGTACACCTCATCGTTGCCAAACGCCGCCAGGGCTTCGCGCTTGGCCAGCTCCATCATGGGTGCGAGATCCGCTTCGGTTTCTATCACCCGCATACCGCGTCCACCACCACCCCAGCTGGCTTTGAGCATCAAAGGGTAGCCTACTTCCAGCGCCATCTTTTTGGCGCCTTCTATGTCATTCGGCAAGGCGGTGGTTGCCGGGACCACCGGAACGCCCGCTTTGATAGCGACTGCCCGCGCGGCAACTTTGTTGCCCAACGTGCGCATCACATCGCCGTTGGGCCCAATGAAGGCGATGCCTGCCGCAGCACAGGCATCGGCAAAATCAGGGTTCTCGGAGAGAAAGCCGTAGCCTGGGTGAATGGCATCCACTTCCGCGGCCTTGGCAATGCGAATAATGTCGGCGATGTCCAGATAGGCTTGGATGGGCTTCTTCCCGGCGCCCACCAAATACGATTCATCAGCCTTGAACCGGTGGAGTGCAAAGCGGTCTTCGTTGGAGAAGATGGCTACTGTGCGTATCCCCATTTCTGACGCGGCACGCAGGACGCGGATGGCAATTTCGCTGCGGTTTGCAACCAGCAGACTTTTGATTTTCTTCATATTGGAATGGGGCAGTGGTTGAGAAATGCCGCCCGGTCGTGCAAATTCCGCGCTGGCTTATGCAGAAAAGCATAAACCGTGCCTCAATCTCCACGCTGACGGCATCCTGAAGGCACGCCGCGAAATCCAGAAATAGACGGTTTTTACGGAAATGCAAAAAATCTTTGTAGCAATTGCTTGCAATTTTTTGCTTGCATGCGTAGTATTGCGCTTAGGGGTTGTGAAACACAGTGTGTGAAACCTCCCCCCGCAGCCAGCGAGGCGGCTCGAAAGAGCGAATCTGGCAAGGGCAAACTTGGCGAAAGTCAAGGACGCAAAGCTTCCGGGCTACATGACGCGAGTCATTTGCCAGCGGGGTTGCCATCGAAGGTTGCAAAAATTTCGATGTTGCGTCGCCCTTTATTTGTTGACTCAAACTAAAGGCGGCTGTATGACCAAACACTCAAACCGAAACATTCCAGTCGAGCAGTGGCCCGAATCTTTGGAAATATTGCGCCATCTGGCTGCTCAGTCAGCCCCCGTCCCTGTAAAGGACGTGGCACGCGATGTAAGCGCCCCCGAAATATCCACACGCAACCGTTTGGCCAAGCTTGAAGCACATGGCACGGTGCGCGCTACGCGCGCGGTGGCAACTGTAGGGCCGGGCAAGCAAGTGACTTGTACGCACTACGCAATCACCCAATATGGCAAAGACTGCGCAGGGTTCTCAGCGCAATCACCCGGCAAGATTCAAACCCAGAATCAGGCGTTCAAGGTTTGTGCAAATAGCGTATTCAATTGGGCAGCCGCCATTGGCGCTGTGCCGCAGCAGCAGTACAAAGCCTAAAGGCTTCGGCCTATTTCACGATAGCAAGCAGCTCTACGTCAAACGTCAAATCGGCGTTTGGCGGGACCATGCCTGGCACGCCACGTTCGCCGTAAGCTGACGCTGCGGGGCAGGTCAAGGTAGCCTTTTCGCCAACCCGCATTTTCTGCATGGCCTGTTGCCAGCAGGGTATGACAATGTGCAAGGGAAATATGGCGGGCTCATTGCGCGAATAGGTACTGTCAAACTCTTTTCCGTTGGCCAGTGTTCCGCGGTAGTGCACTTTGACCCGGTCATTGGGCCAAGGCTGCGCGCCCGTTCCAGGTACGGTGCGGGTAATAGTGACCCCCAATGCAATAGTTTCGGTGTCCGGGACGCCCGCATGTGCGGTTTGCATGCCAAGGCCCATCAAAATCGTGACGAGCGCTGCTTGAAGTGTTCGTGTTGTCATGGTGAACTGATGTAGTGGTTGGTTAAGAGAACGGCGGTCAGGCACTATAAATCGAACGGGCCGCGTCGCAAAAATCGTACATGGTGTTGCTAGCTTGCAACCGCCATTTGCTCCAGTGCCGCAGCTATGGTTGCAGTCTCCACCGCCAGGGGCTCCAGTTGCGACACCAGGCCCGACAACGCTGTAATTCCCTCGCGCTGCAACAAGGCAATGGCTTGTCCTGCGTCTTTCGGTGCGGCAAAACCCAAGCTCTGCAGTAGCACCTTGCCGTGCGCGTCGACCAACTTGAATCGAAATTGTCCATCACTCTCGCGGTACTGTTTGAAAGCCGGTTGTGCTGCCTTGTTTGCCTTGCCCACAGATGCCGGGGCCTGCGATACCAGTTTGCGCAGACCTACGGCGTGGCGCAACTCCGCCATAAAAGGGGTGGCCCGTTGGCGTGCCTTTGCGGCGCCAGCCAGCAAGATGGTTTCGATCTTTGCCGGGTGGTTGATCAGGTCGATGTAGGCTTCGCGCATGGGCGCAATTTCGCGGTCAATGCGTTCAAACAGCAGCTGCTTGGCGTCACCCCACGCAATACCGTCTGCAAACGATTTGCGCAAGTCGCTGGTTTCCGCTTCAGTGGCGAAGGCTTGGTAAATTTGAAACAGTGCAGAGCCTTCTGGCTCCTTGGGTTGCCCGGGCATCCGTGAATCGGTGACGATGCCGGCAATCAGCTTTTTGAGTTGTTCCCGTGGCGCAAACAACGGGATCGTGTTGTCATAACTCTTGCTCATCTTGCGGCCATCGAGACCGGGCAATGTAGCTACCGACTCTTCCACGACTGCCTGCGGCGGAACAAAATGCTCGCCGTACCGGTGGTTGAAACTATTGGCCATATCGCGGGCCATTTCAATGTGTTGAATCTGGTCGCGCCCGACGGGCACCTTGTGGGCGTTGAACATCAAAATGTCTGCACCCATGAGCACCGGGTACATGAAGAGGCCAGCCGTTACGTCCGCATCAGGGTCCTGGTTGGCTGCGTTGTTTTTGTCAACTGCGGCTTTGTAGGCATGGGCACGATTGAGTACGCCTTTGCCGGTGACGCAGGTCAGCAGCCACGTAAGTTCCGGAATCTCGGGCACGTCGGATTGCCGGTAGAACACCACCCGCTCAGGGTCTAGCCCGGCAGCCAACCAGCTTGCGGCAATCTCCAAGGTGGAGCGCTGAATGCGCGCGGGGTCGTCGATCTTGATGAGCGCGTGGTAGTCGGCCAGAAAGTAGTAGCTCTCGACACCCACCGTCAGGCTTGCCCGTACGGATGGACGTATTGAGCCCACATAGTTGCCCAGGTGGGGCGTGCCGGAGGTGGTAATGCCGGTGAGGAATCGAACGGTGGACATGGCAGCTAAAGGGCAATCAGGATAAAAGCATGGCAAGTGGTGCAAGCACAAGGTTTAGCAATGTACGTGTCACCAGCAGGAGCGGGTACATCCAGAGATAGTTGATGATCTGGAAGTAAATCAGTGCAATCACGATAAAGAAACCGTAGGGCTCTACTTTGGATACCGCATTGGCTTGCTTGGCCGGTAGCAGCCCCATCAATATGCGTCCACCATCGAGCGGCGGGAGTGGAAACAGATTGAACGCAAAGAGAACGAGATTGACCGAAACCCCTGCAGCGCAGACTTCAAGAAAGAATATTTCTTGAAAGTCGGCGGCTCGAATCAGCACCAGCGCGATACCCCACAAAAACGCCATGGCCAAATTGGCAGCAGGCCCTGCCAACGCAACCCAGACCATGTCGCGCTTGGGGTTGCGCAACTTGTCAAAGCGCACCGGAACGGGCTTTGCGGCACCCAGTATCACGGGGCTGGATACCAGAAGAAGCATGAGCGGCAGCAAGATCGTGCCAAACGGGTCAATGTGTTTGAGCGGGTTCAGTGTGATGCGGCCCAACATCGCTGCCGTGTTGTCGCCAAAGTGGCGTGCGGCATAACCGTGCGCGGCTTCATGCACGGTGATCGCAAAAATCACCGGGATGGCGTGAACCGTTATGGCGCTGATTATTTGTTCTATTTGCACGGGCTGGTAGTCTCAGGATGGTGGCAATGTTTTTCTATAGACCCAGCCGGGCAATGTCGCCGCGGCCTTGTCGAATCAGTTGGGGCTCTGCCCCCGTCAAATCGATCACGGTGGTGGGCTCTTGCGCGCACGCCCCGGCGTCTATGACACCAGCGATCACTTTTTCAAAGCGATCCCGAATGGCGCTGGCGTCATTCATGGGATCGGTCTCGCCGGGTGCTATCAAAGTCGTAGCCAGCAACGCCCCATCATGGAGGGCTAACAACGCTTGCAAGCTGGTATGGGCAGGCACGCGCAAACCAATGGTCTTGCGCGACGGGTGACTGACCCTGCGCGGCACTTCCTTGCTGGCCTCCAGAATGAAGGTGTAGGGGCCCGGCGTAGCAGACTTCAGCAAGCGGTATTGGGCATTGTCTACCCGCGCGTAGCTGGCCAATTCGCTGAGGTCTCGGCACAGCAAGGTGAGGTGGTGCTTGTCGTCCACACCCCGAATGCGTCGCAGGTTGTCTACAGCAGCTTTGTCGTCCAGGTGGCAGACTAGCGCGTAGCTGGAGTCGGTGGGCACTGCCACAACGCCGCCTTTTTCCAACAGTGCTACGGCCTGTTTGAGCAGGCGCAGCTGTGGGTTTTCGGGGTGAACTTCAAAGTATTGGGCCATGCGTCTACTGGATGCGGGGTGCCAGGGCTTCCCAGACGGGCGTCAGATTTGCGGGCAAAAAGGGTAGGGTGCCGAGTTCGGTGTGGCTCTCATCCGGGCTGTGAAAATCGCTGCCGCGTGAGGCAGCCAGACCAAACTCTCGGGCGGTATCGGCGTAAATGCTGTACTCGGGCACCGAGTGGCTTCCGGTCACTACTTCAACGCCTTTTCCTCCATGGGCTTTGAATTCAGTGAACAGCGCGTATTCTTCGTTGGGGGTGAACCTGTAGCGTGCGGGGTGTGCAATGATCGCCATGCCACCTGCGCCGGTGATCCAGCCCACGGCGTCCTTCAGTGTGGCCCACGTATGTGGCACAAAACCGGGCTTGCCTTCGGTGAGGAATCTTCTGAACACTTCATTGGTGTCACGGCACACACCGGATTCCACCAAGAAGCGCGCAAAATGGGTGCGCGAAATCAACTCCGGGTTGCCGACAAACTTGAGTGCGCCTTCATAGGCACCTTTGATGCCGACTTTGGCCAGGCCATCGGACATCTCCATGGCCCGCACGTCGCGCCCACCGCGGGTGCGGCGAAGGCCTGCAATCAGATCGGCGTTGTTGGCATCAAACCCCAAGCCCACGATGTGCACGGTCTTGCCAATGAACGTGATGGAAATCTCGGTGCCAGTTAAATAGCCCATGCCACACGATTTGGCTGCAGCCGCAGCACGCGCTTGCCCGCCGATTTCGTCATGGTCGGTCAGAGACCACAGTTCAACGCCATTGGCGCTGGCGCGTGCAGCGACTTCCTCGGGGGACAGGGTACCGTCCGAAACAGTGGAGTGGCAGTGCAGATCAGCGTTTTGTATAGGGTTCACCGGTGTATTTTAGGCGCTGGAAGCTGTGGAGCCATCATTGCGCCAGATTGCGTCACATTGCGTCAGTTGGGGCCCAGCAAATCCGCCGCAGCCTGTGCCGCCACTTTGCCCTCGTCGGTAGCTACTACCCAGATTTCCACAGCGCTATTTGGGCTGTGGATGCTGCGCACGGGCGCATCCGTCGTTTGGGTGTTGGCACGCACATCGAGTTGCACGCCAAGGTGCGTCAAATGCTGGCACACGTTGGCGCGCAGGATGGCGTCATGCTCGCCAATGCCGCCGGTAAAGGCCAGCAGCTCCAAGCCCTGCACGCAGGCGGCCATAGCTCCAATTTCCCGCACCACACGGTGTTCGAACATGGCGATGGCCTGCTTCGCAGGTGTGCCGGAGTCTGTGCGCAGGGTCCGCATATCGGCCGACACGCCAGATACCCCCAACAAGCCGGATTGGCGGTAAAGCAAGTCTTCGAGTTGCTGTGCGGTCCAGCCTTGGCGCAGCAGGTGCAGTACGACACCGGGGTCCAATGCGCCACTGCGGGTGCCCATCATCAGGCCATCGACCGCAGAAAAGCCCATGGTGGTCGCTTGGCTGCGACCTTCACGGGTGGCACAAAGGCTGGCCCCATTGCCCAGGTGAGCCATGACCGCGGGGCCTTGTGCTCGGCTGGATACCGCGTTGAGGACGCCCTGCACATACTGGTACGACAAACCGTGGAACCCGTAACGGCGTATGCCTTGGGCCAGCAGGGCGTGCGGCAAGGCAAACTGATACTCCGTCTCGGGCAGTGTGCTGTGAAACGCAGTATCAAAGCAGGCCACCTGCGGCACACCTGGGTAGCGGCGTTGGCACAGCGCAATGCCTTGCAGGTTGTGCGGCTGGTGCAAGGGTGCCAAGGGCGACAAGGCCTCCAGCGTGTCCATCGCAGCCTTGTCGACGAGGATCGCTTGGTGGTAGCTTGTGCCGCCGTGCACCACCCGGTGGGCTATGGCCTGCAGCGCTGGGGCCAAAGCGAGCTCACCCAGCAAGGCTTGAAGGCGCACGAGTGCGGTCTCAAACACATCGTGGTCGCCGGTGCGCGTGGTGGGCAGTGTTTCCGAGCCATCGTTCAGTGCACCGCCGTCAGGGTTTTGCATGCGCCAGCGCAAGGTGGCACGGCCCTGGGGTTCCAACCCCGAAAAGCTGCCCGATAGCGTGGCGGCTTGCACCTGACCGTAGTGCAGCGGATAGAGTGCAAATTTCAACGTGGACGAGCCAGTGTTGACCGACAAAATGCTCATGGTGGCACGCGGCGGTTGTGGTGAGCCGTGACCTTTGCCAGCAAGGCAGACGCCAGGCGGGCGGGCGGACCATCGGCACGGCTGGTCAGCGCAATGGGCACGCGGGCTCCCATTACCAAGCCCGAAACCGTGGCACCGGCCAAGTATTCGAGCTGCTTGCCCAGCATATTGCCGGATTCCAAATCGGGTACTACCAAAATGTCCGCGTCGCCCGCCACGGGCGACGTGAGGTGTTTGATGCGTGCCGACTCGTGCGACACCGCACTGTCAAAAGCCAAGGGGCCATCCAGAAGGCCGCCCTCAATTTGGCCCCGCAGAGCCATCATGCACAAGGCTGCTGCTTCAATTGTGGACGGGATGTTGGGGTTCACCATTTCGACCACCGACAGCAACGCCACCTTAGGCTGCGCGATACCCATGATTTGGGCCAATCTGATCGCGTTTCGAACAATGTCAGCCTTCTCGCTCAGGTTGGGTCGAATGCTGATGGCCGCATCGCTCAGGTACAGCGGCTTATAGTAGGTGGGCACATCAAACCGGAACACATGCGACATGCGTCGCCCGGTGCGCAAAGCGGGGCTGGCAACTATTGCAGCCATCAGCTCATCGGTGTGCAGGCTGCCTTTCATGATGCTTTCGACCTGCTGGGTCGCGGCTAGTTCGGTGGCGCGCGCTGCGGCAGCGTGGCTGTGGGGCACGGGGTCTAGTGAAATGCCGTTCAGGTCTAGGCCCAGTTCTTCGGCCAGCTCCCGCAGGCGGCGTTCGGGGCCAATGAGCACCGGTTCAATGAGGTTGTGACGCGCTGCCTCCACCGCGCCCATGAGAGACGACGCATCGCACGGGTGGACCACGGCGCAGCGCACCGCTGACAAATCACACCCCTGCGCCAATAGTGCTGCCATGCGTGCTTGTGGGTCAAAAAGCTGGATGGTGGGTGCATGTACTACGGGGCGGCGTACCTTGTGGCTGGGTGCCATGACGCGGGCCATGCCGTGCAAAACCCGCTCACCGCGTTGGTTTTGCACCTGGCAGTCTAGCTCCAGCTGCTTCTTTTCATCGACTTTGCTGTTTACGGTCACCCGCACAGTCAACGTGTCGCCAATACGCACGGGCAAACTGAAATGCAGCTCCTGTTCCAAATAGATCGTACCGGGGCCAGGAAACACCGTGCCCAAGAGCGCGGAGATCAAGGCTCCGCCCCACATGCCGTGGGCAATCACGCCATGAAATAGGCTGGCATCCGCGTACTCGGGGTCCAGGTGCGCAGGATTGGTGTCACCAGAGACTGCCGCAAATGCACGGATGTCGTCTAGCGTGAGAGTGCGAACAAGCTGGGCACTTTGGCCGACTCGGATTTCTTCATAGGTGGCGTTTTCTACCATGTCGGGGCTTTGTGCAAGATTCATATGTTTCCCCTGGCGTTAGGCCACTGCATGGCAGCCGGCATCAACAAAAATGGTCTGTCCGGTCATGCCAGACGCTGCGGGGCTGCACAAAAATGCAGTGAGTGCACCTATCTCTTCCAGCGTTACCAGGCGCTGCAAGGGTGCTTTGGCTTGGGCTTGCGCCATGAGCGTATCGAACTCTGCAATTCCAGAGGCGGCGCGTGTGGGAATGGGCCCCGGTGAAACAGCATGCACCCGTATGCCTTTAGACCCCAGGTCTACAGCCAAGTAGCGCACCATAGATTCCAAAGCCGCCTTGACCGGCCCCATGAGCCCATAGTGGCCAATCGCCTGGCTCGCGCCTTGATAACTCATAGTGACGATGCTGCCGCCTGCTGGCATATGCGGTGCACACGCGCGTGCCAGCTCGGCTAGTGAATGGCAAGACACCTGCATGGCGCGCGCAAAGCCCGCGCCCGTGCTATTGGTGACGGTATCGTGCAATTCTTCTAACGGTGCCCAGGCGATTGAGTGGACCACAAAGTCCAGCCGCCCATGGTGGGCCACGGCTTGTGCGACCAGCGCTTGCAACGCGCCGCTTTGTTCTACATCGCAGGTAGCCAGCGGCGCCTGCATGGAATCGGCGTGGGCTTGTACGTGGCCGCGGGCCTTTTCGTTCAGGCACGACAGCACCAAGTCCGCACCTTGGGCGTAGGCCTCTTGGGCGCAGCCATAGGCAATGCTGTGCTGGTTGGCTACTCCAACAATGAGCCCCTTCTTGCCCGCGAGCGGGCCGGTCCTGGTGGGCTGGACTCGGACATGTCCAATAGGGGCGTGGTGGCTGGGTCCGTTCGATTCGGTGGTGTACATAACAGAGTGCGATGGGCTGATGGTGATGGTATCTAATGTGTTTACACCATATGGCATGGGGATGACAATGCCGCGCGCGAACCGCAGTTTTGGCACAGAAGTACGCATTGTTTGACCCAGATCAAATTGGTTGGGTAGGTGTGGCGTTGCTTCTGATTTGTATGCGGTGCCCTGTGGTTGGGTGCGTAAACGCCAGCGTACAGGCATGCAGCATCAGCCGCGAAGCCATGCCAACAACGGCCGGTGGCGCGTACAGCGCATCACCCAATATGGGGTGGCCTATGGCCTGCAAGTGCACGCGCAGCTGGTGCGTGCGGCCGGTGAGCGGCCTTAAGCGCACATGGCTGATCTGGCGTTGCGTATCCGCGTGTACCACCTGTAGTTCGGTGACGCTGGCTTTTCCCGCTGCGTTGTCAATCACTCTGAGGGGGCGGTTCGGCCAGTCCACGCCAATGGGTAAGTCTATGGTGCGCCACGCGTTGCCACCAGTGTCAACGACGCCGTGCACCATGGCCTCGTAGGTTTTGTCCACCAAGCGGCTGGCAAATGCTTCGCTCAGCGCGCGCTGCGCCTGCACACCACGCGCCATGACCATCAGGCCCGAGGTAGACATATCGAGCCGGTGAACGACTAACGCGTCGGGGTAGACGGCTTGCACACGCAGGCTCAAGCAGTCTTGCTTGTCGGCACCGCGCCCGGGAACGGACAGCAGGCCTGATGGCTTGTCGAGGACGACTAAAGAATCATCCGCATACACCACGCATAGGTCTGAATCTGTGGCCGCTGCGTGGCCTTCAGCGTGCATCGTTTCCGGTGATCAGGCGCTGCACGGTTTCGCAGAACTCGCTCACGTCGTCGGGCTTGTAGATCAGTGCGCTGGCCCCTTCACGCATGGCACTTTGTTCCAGCTCGGGTGTCACATAGCCCGAGGCCAGTGCCACCGGTAGATCCGGGCGAATAAGCTTCACTTGGCGCAGCAGGTCAATGCCGCTAAAGCCCGGCATGTTGTAGTCGGTGACCAGCAAGTCAAAGGCGTTTGGCTTGGCCTGGAAGGCCTGCAGCGCTTCGTTTGGATCGTTAAACGCCGTCACCGTAAACCCCTTGCGCTTGAGAACGCGGGCGATCAAGAAAACCAGCGCCTGGTCATCGTCTACATACAGCACGTGCCGGCCCAAACCAATGATGGGCTCGACGGTGGCAACCTCTGCGGGTGGGGCAATGGCTTGTTCATGGGTGGGCGGGAAATACAGCGTGAACACACTGCCTTCACCCAGAGTGCTCTGCACGTCAATGGCGCCTTGGTGCCCTTGCATGATGCCGTGCACCACCGAGAGCCCCAAGCCGGTGCCCTGGCCCACTTCGCGGGTGGTGAAGAAGGGCTCAAAAATACGGTCCAGCGTCTCGGGTGTCATGCCGCTGCCGGTATCGCGCACCGACACCGTCACGTAGTGGCCACTCTGTAGCCCCAGGCGGCTGGCCAATGGAATGTCCACGGCCGTGCTTGCCAGTTCAATCGTGAGCGAGCCTTTTTTGTTGCCAATCGCCAGCAGGCCATTGGTGCATAGGTTCAGCAGCGCTTGCTCTACTTGCGTGGTATCGGCCAATATGGCTGCCGAGTGCGGCGCAATGTGCACTTGCAAGTCCACCATCGGAGGCAGCGCCACCTTGATCAGGCGAGCCGCCTCGCGCACGGCATCGTCCAGTTGTATGGGCGTGCGCTTGGGCACCTCATTGCGGCTAAAGGTCAAAATCTGGCGCACCAGGTCGCGCGCGCGTCGGCCCGCTTTTTCAATCTCTTGCAAGCTGGTGAATGCGGGGGACTTTACGGACGTGTCTTGTTTGGCCAAATCCACGTTTCCCAAGATGGCGCTCAAGATGTTGTTGAAATCGTGGGCAATACCACCGGCCATGGTACCCATGGCCTGCATTTTTTGGGACTCGCGCAACTGGGTTTCCAGTGTGACGCGGCGCGCCTCTGCCAGTTTGCTGGCGGTCAGGTCGCGTGCAAAGATGGTGGTAATTTCACCGTGCGAGCCCTGCATGCCCCGGCGCGCAATGAACTCCGATACTGGCAACTGCGTTGCCACCCGCGGCGTGAGCCTGCGCTCTAGCGACACACTGATCTCCACGTAAATCTCGCGCCCCAGCACGGTAGTGGCAGCGAACTCACCCAGCGTAGCCTGCGTGGCAACCGAACCGGCCGACAAGGTAGCCGCCACCTGCGGCAAAAACCGCTCCAACCGGCTGCCCAATGCGTGGTCCGCCGGGCATTGAAAGAGGGCGGTTGCGGCGGGGTTAAACACCGTAATGCACTGCTGCTCGTCAATGCACAGGATGGCGTCGAGCGACGAATTGATGATCGCCGCCATGCGGTTTTCGCTCAGCAGCAAGTCTTCATTGCGCTGCTGCAAAACGGCAGCGCTTTTTTGCAAAGCGTGGCGCTGTGCCAGCAAGGGCCCCTGGTCAATGATGGCGCAAATAAAGTGGGCTAGATCACCCTGTGGGTTCTCAATGCGGGCTATGTGCAAGTCACCCGTAAAGGTGCCCTGCGAGCCCGCCACAAAAACCACTTCGCTGATTTCGCTGGTGCTGCGGGTCTTGGCGTGGATGAAGGCCGCAGCCACTTCATCCGTATGCGAGGCACCCACAAAGGGCAGCAAAAAGTGCAAGGGCGGATCGCTCTCCAGCGGCTGAAACAGGCGCAGTGCCATGGCATTGCTGGCCATGACCAAACCCTCTTCGTCTACCACCATCAGCGCCAGCGGCACGTTGGAGAACAACGTGGCAAACCGCTCCGAAGCGCCTTCGGCCTCTTGCTGGCTGTAGCGTAGCGCCTTGTTCTGAACCTCCAGCTCGGCCTGGTACTTGCGCAGGTCTTCAATCATTTGCGACGGCGCATAGCCGTCCACAATCAGCCCCTGCTCATCCCGCTGCAGCGGGTTCGCCGGATGGACCGGATTGGGGATCACGCGGAATTTTTTTCGACGGTAGGGTGTGTTCATGCGTCGGCTAAGCAGTGGGGCTGGATGGTTGGCAGGTCTCCATGTTAGCGGCATTGCTAGTTTCGCTAGATGTGTTTATGCAAATTTGATCGGTAGCCCTCGTGGAATGTGCGTGAGTAGCTATCATTTTTGTAGTAACTTGAATGGGCTATATTCCTCGGAAGCTGGATCGGCGAAAAAGTACATTTTCGTTTCACGGTGGTCCAAGGTTATGCAGCAGAATTTGAAGGGATTGAAATGAATGCAATTTCCCGAAAAATAGACCGCAAGCCCAGGTGTCACGGGGCTTATCGCTTGTGCGGCATCGGCGTTACGGTGTGGTCTTCTGATTTATTTTGTCGTCTGGCTTGGGAATGCCAAGATAGACGCTCTGCTGCATGGAATTAGTCGTAATGAATTCTGTAGAACGCCACCTCGCCGGTGCTACCGTATCGCATAGCAGTCCCTTTGCCGATTTGCAGGTACCAATAGCTGACCAATTGCTACCAATCGACATCCGGGAAACTTGGGTTCGACCGCTCTATTTTGGTTTGCGAAAACCAGAAGCAAAAGTCTTTGTCGCTGGGCATATTCATTTGGTAACAGACGAACTTATATCTCAGCTCTTAGCGAATTGCGATTGGCGTCCGCGTACCGCGGCAGCCTACCTTGCCGCGCTAACCCATCGGCAGTCCTTTACTTCGCATATTGGTCGTCTGTTGCTTCGGAGTGACGTCTGCTACGCAGGTTCTGCGTACTGTATTGCGTTGGCCGAATTCAACTCTTCTGAGTCCATCCAGTTCCTCGACGATTACCTCTCTTACTACTTAACACGCCATGACCTTTGGTTCGATCAAGGCGATGCTATGGGCGCTCTCGCATATCTTGATCGTTTGAATGGAACCAAAAATGTTGAGCGACACATGGTCGCTTGGAATGAATTTGCAAAAGCCAAGAAAAACTGGAACCTGAGCGGGAGCATTGCGCGTTTTGAAGAGAGTATGAAGACACTTCATGAGGTCAAGTCCGATGATGAATAACTGGTCGGCCCACACGGAACACGCAGCAGCAGGGTTGCCGCTTCGCGGCGCTTGCTGCGTGCCGGACAACGCCAGCATTGAGGTCGTAAAAAGCCTCACACGGAAATTTTCAAATACATCACCCGAAAAATCAATGCGTAAAACCGGTGTATGCGCCACGATCAAAGGTGGGGAAATTACTTCAAGCGCGATGCCGCATTGCCAGCGGTCAGGCGCTTTCCAGTTCATCCTTCTTGATCAAATGTCCCACTAGCCCTCGCAGAATAAGCACAAGCAGCTACAAAAACAGTAGCAGCCTGCAAGTGCCATTCAACAAATCCACCGATTAGTCGTACACACCCGCGCCCCCAGCGTCTTCAGCATCTGCGTCAAACCTAGATAAGCGCGGTCAAAGTACGGCAGGTCGGGCGGCAGAGACTGCAGAAACTGCACGGCTTCGCGTTGTTGGCTGTTCTGCGGGCTGGGGTAGGGCGGGTGGTGGGTGAAGTCGTAGACCGGTTGCGCGAAGGGCATGCGCTGCCAGGCTTGCATGTCGGCCAGTGCTGGCAGCAGGCGGGTGCAGAAGTCATCTTCGCTGAGCGTGGGGCTGATCAAGCCCAAGCTTTCGTAGCACTGCCGCATGCGTGCAGTGTCCAGCGGGCTGTGCAGCACGGTCGACCAGATGGATGCAATGCCTTGGCAAAAGCCTGGGTCCAGCGCGCGGGTGCAGCCAAAGTCCAGCATGCCCAACTGCCCGTCCGGCATGAAGAGGTAGTTGCCAGGGTGTGGGTCGGCTTGCAAGCGGTGCAGCACAAAGACGCAGTGCATGAAGGTGTTGAACAGCAGTTGGCCATAGTGGTCGCGCGCGGCTTGGCTGGGTTGTGTCAGCAGCCATTCGTTGAGGTGCAGACCGGTCAGGTGCTGCATGGTCAGCACCCGCTGTGTGGTGGCGAGCATGACGGGTTGGGGAATGACCAAGCCCGGCAGGGTGAGGTGCTGCGCAAACCATTGCAGTTGCCGGGCCTCGTGCAGGTAGTCCAGCTCTTCGGCCAGCTTGCGTTCGATGTCGGCCATCACCCGCTCGATGATGCGGCTCTTGGGCAAAGTGTTGGATTGCGTGCCCAGCGCTTTGAGCAGGCCGCGCAGCATCTGCATGTCGCTGCCAATGGATGCTGCCATGCCGGGGTATTGGAGCTTGACGGCAACGCGCTCGCCCGTCACGAGTTGTGCGGCATGCACCTGGCCCAGGCTGGCGGCGGCAAAGGCTTGGGGTTCAACATGCTGGAATAGTGCCTGCGGGCCATCGCCATAGTGTGGGCCTAGCTCTTGCCGTAGTACTTTGATGACCAGCGCACGGTTCAACGGGGTGACCTGGTAGTGCGCGCGGGCCAATTCCTGGCGCATGCCCTCGGGCAAGAAGCCCATCTCCATGCTCAGCAGTTGCGAAGCCTTGAGTGCGGTGCCTTTGAGCTGGTTCAGCGCAGCAAAGAGAATGCGGCCCAGTTCGGCCTCGTGTGCGGCGCGGGCCTGGGCTTGTTGTGCAGCGTCTTGCGTGAGTGATTGCGCCTTGTGGCCCAGGTGTGCCAGCCCTGCGCGCGCCACTGCCACGCCTGCAACTGCACCGCGTGCGAGCCGCCCGGTGCGGGGCAATCCAGATTCTTTATCGCCCTTCTGTGGCACGGGTTTAGGCATGGCTTACCTGCGCCAGCATGCGGGGCACGATGAAGCCATGCACCGGCCCGACGACGGCCATATACAAGCGCCCCAAGCGGTTGTGGTTGTGCACCACGGTGCTGAGCGATACCTTGGCCTCGCCGTTGACAGTATGTTTGAGCAATGACAGTTGCACGTGCAGGTGTTTGTCGTCGTCAAACACAATGACTTCGTTGTCTTGCACGTACTTTAGGCTGAAGATGCCCACGCGGTCACCGATGCGGTAGTCGCTGGCACGCGGGCTGCGTGCGGCGGCAGACACGTTGCCCAAATGCTTCAAGCCCACCAGCCGCACGGCGCGGTTGCGCAGCGCCATGAGTGCATCCATCCAGCGGGGTGTGCGCGACATCAGTGTGAGGTAGGTCTCAAAGGCAGTCTTGTTGTGCCATAGATCGTCAAACTGGTAGCAGTCGGCAAAGTCTGCACCGGGCAGGGCTTGCGCAACCTGGCTGTCGCTGGGGATCGGCGTGAGGGTAGGGCGGTGGCTGGGCTTCATGTGCGTACACCTCCCATGCCACGGCGGGCCAGTTGCATCAGGTCTAGCAAGCCCCCCATTCCGCCCACGCCACCGGGCCCGCCTTTGTCTTGCAGCAGGCGCGCCATTTGGCTGCGCAGCATAAAGCCGCCCAGCTCCAGCAGCTTGTCCACCAGGCCACTGCGCAGGGCCAGCACCAGTACACCCAGGCTCAAGTCCACCATCTGTGTGGTGTTGGCAAATTGGTCAGATGTGTCGCGCAGCCAGTAGGCGATGACGCCATACACGTAGTCGGCCAGCAGCGCGGCCAGGCTGGGTTTGAAGCCGCAGGGTGCAATGTCTTTTGCGGCCTCGGCCTCTTCTAGCAGTTTGATAAAGGATTGCGTGAGCAGTGCCTTGCCGGGCAATTGTTCGCCCAGCAAGAGCATGGGCGCGCGCTCCACCAAACCACGGGCCACGCCTACAAATTCGCGGTCGGGCAGCAGGGTCTCCAGCAGGCTCTCAATCACCAGCTGTAGGCGCTCTTGCAAAACCAGATCTTTCTGCCAGGGCGCTTTGTCGGCCAGTGCCAATGCGTCTTCAATAGCCTGCTCAAAGTAGGCGGTGACCAGTCTTTCCTTGGTGGGGAAATACTTGTAAATGGTGGCGTCCCCCAGATTGGCGGCGCGGGCAATCTGCTTCATGGTGGTGCCTTCAAACCCATGCTGGGTCATCAGGTCGACTGCGGTCTGAATGATCAGGCGGTGGCTTTTGGCTTGTTGGGCTTTGGTGGTGCGCATGGGGGCGTGGATGGTGGGCTTAGGAAGATTGTCGTTCGGCGCGCTCGGCTGCCTCATGCGCCGCCATGGCCTTGGCAAAGGATTTGACGGTTCCTGACACCAAGGGGCGATACAGGTAACGAAGGAGCCAGCCCGGCGCAAATCGCCCGCGCTCTTCCAGCGCAACCCGTGCGCGGGGGTGGTCGATGAACTGGGGGCCTGACGTAGGGTACGCGGCGTGCGCAGCCATGAACTCCAGGCGGCACAGGTACTTCATCGACTTGTAGCCATAGTGCTGGGGCGCAACCAGCCGCAGCGGCGCGCCATGCGCTACCCCAAGCGGTTGGCCGTTGAGCGTGTCTGCCAGCAGCACGTCAGGGTTCAACAGATCGGCCAGTAGCATGCCGGTGCGTGCACCGTCTTGGCCGCGTATGGCAACCAGCGCTGCGTCAGGTTGTGGACCAGCCTGCGGTACCACAACTTTCTCGTAAAAATCAACAAAGCGCACGCCACCCCAACGCAGGGAGCGATGACTCCAGGTGGTGACGCAATGAAAGTCACTTACTTGCTCGGAGCGCGGCAGGTCAACGAGTGGGTTGATGAGATGCAACGGGCGCTCAACCTTGCCCACGACGACAAGTTCCGCTTGCAGGGGCTGGCGGGGGAAGCGACGCGCAAATTGGGAGAGTCCAAATCGCGGAAACGCTGCGGAGTCTTGCTGACCGGGGGGTAGAGTGGGCATAGTCAATCGGGCTTAGTTGAGCCACTTGTAGCCGGTGGCAATCAAAACCGGTGCGGCCACCAGTGCCCCCCAAAACGGCGACGCGGGATAGGCAGCTACGCCCAACAACGCGGTGGCGAAGGTGTAAATACCCACGATTTTGAGGAGTGCAAGGTCGCCATGGGCTGCGGCGTGTATGCCCACGTGCCCGGCCAGTATGAGCAGCGGCCCGAAGATCATGAACCAAAACGTGGTGCGGCGCATTTCGGGCGAGCCAAACTGGCCTATGTAGCCGTCGGCAACCGCAGCAAACAACGGAGATTTGAACTTGACCAACCCATAAATGATGTGCCCGATGCCCAATACGAGCAGGACCCATGCAGCGACTTTTGCCATGTCACCCTCCTTGTTTGTTGATTAAATAAAACTAACTACTTATAAATATAGCAAATATCTGAGTTAAAAGATAGTAAAACTTGATAAATTCTCCGCCATAGGGGTTGGCTGGGTCGGCAGGCTGTGCATTCCTTCTCCAGCCCACGCTCGCGGGCGGCGGTGTTGGGTTGCCATGGCTGCGGCGTAAACGAGGTGGGGGCACGCCGGCTTTGTAGCTGCCGCGAATGGGGCCGACGAAGGAACACCCAGCCCACCGACCCTGCGGTGCGTGGTTGGGAGTGCTACAAAAGCAATAGCTGCTTACGCACGTTCTGCGAGGGCTGGAGGCGCTTTTTAGAGCGCCGCCAAAGCCCGGCTATACACATCCAGGTAGGTGTCGAAATTTTGCAGGTCGTTGTGCGCTGCACCGGCAATGGGTCTATAGGTGGCTTGCGGCACCAAGGCCTTGAGCGCCTCGCTGTGGGACGGCGCAATGAAAGTGTCCTGCGCTCCGTGAATCAGCAACAGGGGCGAGCGCACCTTGCCAATCAGCTGGTCTGTGCGCAGGGGGTAGCGCAGCACTGCCTGCGGAACCCACCCGTAGTGCTCCGCAGCCAGCGCTGCCATGCTGCTGTAGGCGGATACCAGCACGGTGAGGGCTGCTGGATTCTTGTCACCCAATTCCGCCGACAGGCCTGCGGCCAAACCGGACCCTAGCGAGCGGCCATAGATCACGATCTTTTTCCCTGCGTACTGCGGGGCAACCGTGGCCCAAGCCGCGCGCACGTCGGCACGCAATTGCTCTTCACTCTCAATGCTGCCCGTACTCTTGCCAAAACCCCGGTAGTCGATCATGAACAGATCGAAATTGGCGTGGCGGTAGTACTCTGGGTTCACAAACCAGTTGGCCATGCTGCCGCCGTTGCCGTGCAAAAAGAAGACCACGCCTTTGGGGTTGGGCAGGCGCAAATGCAATGCGGAGAGGCGAGCACCCGGCACATCAATGGCAACTTCATGAATGTCTGGCGCCGTAGCCAAAGGGTAGTCGGCTGCCAGCACGGTGGGTGCGTACAGCAGCTTTTCTTGCTTCAACCAGATCCATGTCACTGCGGCGGCGTAGAGCACAATGCCGATGAGCGCGATGATGGCCGCATATTGGTACAGGGTTCTGGTGCGCATAGTTGGGTCTCCAATGGGTCAATACTCTACCGCAGGTTTTCATTGCCTCTTGCTGCTTTTGACACCCGTCTTTTCACCTGCTTCGGCCGCTCATCAGCGGCAGCTTGGGGTGCAAAACTTTTGCAGCGACAATCTAGGCTCGCATTTCCGTATTTTTTCTGTTTCAGGTTAACGCTCAGACATGTCCTCTACGACTACTATCTTGGTCCGCCCCGCTACCTTGCGCGATGCAAAAGCCATCACCGAATTGCACAACGCCACCGTGTGCGCAGCCTTCAAATCAGCCACACCCAACGCGCCCGTACCCGTGGCCGCGCTTGAGAAAAATCTGGCCCACTGGCGCGAGGCCATTGAATACGCAGAGCCACAAGTGCAAGTGGCTGTGGATGGCGACACCATTGTGGGCTTTGTCGGGTTTGACCGCTCACGTGACAAAGGCACACCGCAGACCATGGGCGAAATCTGGTCCATCTACGTGGCGTCCAGCCACTGGGACAAAGGCGTAGGCCTGGCACTGTGGGATGCCGCCCGCGAAGGTTTGCAAGAAGAGGGCTGCACCCATGTCACCGTGTGGATCCCTATTGCGAATGACCGCGCCTTGCGCTTCCACGAACTGGCCGGCTTCAAGCGCGAACCCAGCAGTGCCAAAACAGTGCCCATTGGATCGGCCCGCGTTGAAGAGATCCGTTTGAAACGATCTTTGAGCTAAAAACTGCCTCTAGCCCTCGTGGAATGTGCGTCAGCAGCTACTAAAGTTGTAGCGTTTTGCATATTCAGTCAACTGAACTGGGTTGAGCGAGGGTGAATTTAGACTGCTGTGGGGCGCAAGCGGACAGTCGCAGGTGGCTGCTTTCGGGTAGGCCATTTCATCGAATCCCTTTGCTGATCAGCCTCCGTTCGTGGTTTTTGGCAAAGCGTCTATACACTACGCCGCGTCGTTGCGCGAAGCGAGAATTCATCTCGCCCAAGCGAAATGCGAAATCGCAGAGTGATGGTCGCACTTGAAATGTGCGCCAGCGACGACGGTTCGGTTCTTGTACGGCGGGAACCTAGATTCGCAGGTAACTCATTCTGACTAAGTCACATTTTTCGGTTGCCCACGATCATTAATTCTGACGTTAAGAAACTAGGCTTGTAAGGGATTCATGTATGACCATTCGGTGTTTTTTGTTGGCGTTGCTACTGATCGGCGCGTCCTCTGATAGTTTCGCAATAGCAGACGGATCATCATGTTCTCGACCGGACAAGCTCATCGAGTTAGCCGCCTTCGGACAACCGAACGAAATGAAAGAAACTTTGATTGCATGGGTGGCCCGTCGTTGGAATGCCATGCCACCTCAACTCCAGAATCTATTTCAATCCGATGTAAGGTCGATGGACGAGTGGCGAATTGACGCGAAAAACAGCCTAATCAATGCCCCAATATATTGCGGAAATGAGTGGCTGTTGGATTATGCAGTGTCGGGTGGCAATATTGCTATGGTCCAATGGCTGCTAGACGAAGGTGCTGATCCGAATGCAGGAAAAATCGACCCCAAACAGTTCTCTTCTCAGTCGATCTTCTTTCGTTGTCCAAATGCAATAACGAGAAACCGCCCGGATGGCATTTCGGAGGACGAGGCAAGACAAAGAACTTTTCAGGCCTACAAGCTATTGATCAAAAGAGGCGCTGACATCAATAGGGCCACTTTATTGAGCTCAGGAACCCGGGGTCTAAGCAATGCGCTCGTGAACTGCAGTAACGATGAAATGATTCCCGTACTTTTAGCCCTTGGAGTAGAACGCTCACCGCAGTTTCAAGGAACGGCACTCACTTACGTCCCTTTGCAAGAATCTCTAAGGTTGACATTAAATCCATTTGCTAGAAATTTTCTCGAAAGAGCCAAATTGCTTGCGCAGGGTGGGTTCAACGATCTGAAAGGTACCAGCATTGAACAGGACTTACGTGAAGACTGCACGCGTCAGGAAAACACCGCGCGTTGCAGCGAAATTGCTGCTTTTGTCAAACTTAGTCCGGGAACTATTTCGGGAGTGGCAAGCAGATCAACCGTTGGGAGCCTCGTTCCTGAAGAGTTTCGGCCAAGAAAAGAGGTATGTGCGTTTCCCGAGTTGCAGTTCTTTTCGGAGTATGACGTTGTCTCAATTGCGGCAAAGGGGGGGCGAAAATTAGGCCTTGAGTACAACGAAAAAAGCGGAGAAATAGTTCAAGTCGATGTGATCGTTAACAATCCAGGGAAACCCATTTTTCTTTTTTTAGACAGCGAGCAGTCGACCATTTGGAACATTGCCCGTACAGGTGACACCAAAATCATTGGCGTCGCCGCACACAAAAAGTTCTCAGCCATTTCGACCATAGTTGGACTTGAAGTTGATATTCCGACATACGTGGGTTACGGTTGCGGCAATTCAACCTATTTCGGATCTCCTCCCAAATTCACGAATAGCTGGCTTGATCCCAACTCGGTGCTGCCGCTACGAAGAACCAAGGTACCGCAACCTCTTGAGGTTTTGGGTGATGTCATTCATATCGGCGCCTCACTATCACCTCTTGCAACACTCATCACTTCTGCAAATTGGACCCCATTGGCGCTTGGTGCAAGGCCTATTCAGGCCAAGGCTTTGCCCCTGCAGGGGCATGCGGCCTTGGACGCACTTGTTCAAGAAGGAAAACTGCAGAAGGCTAGTGCTACCACTTTCGTCTGGTGGGCAACTGAGACTATTAAAAGCCGGTCATTTTTCAACAGACTACCGAGCAAGATGCCTCCATTTTGGAATGCATATGTATTGCTTGATGGTGGATTGTCCCTTCCGAAAGGGCTGCAAGGCCCCGACGCACCAGTGATGTTTGTTGCGGATGCAGGCTTATATGGTGATCCAGGTGACGCAACGATTTTCTTTTTCTTCTCAGATCGAGGGCGACTAAATGGGACGATTCCATATAGAAATTGCGTTGGGCCTAGATGTTGATTCTGTAAATCATGCCGATTTAGATTGCTTGGGCAAAGGCGTTTTAAGTTAAAGCCGCAATTCATCATCCAACGTCAGGAATGGAGAAGTCAATGTCGGTAGCCACATGTCTGGTATGCGTCTTAAGCGGAAACTGCTTCCCTTCCCATCAAACCGCCTCGACATCCACTTTTCGCAACGTGCATGCTGCTCACAACGAGATCATTGCAATGAAATCGGCCTCTAGCCCTCGTGAAATGTTCGTCAGCCGCTACTAAAGTAATAGCAATACTGCCAGATCACACTTTCTTCACAATCGCACTTCCGATCGAATAGCCCGCACCAAACGAGCAGATGACACCCACATCGCCGGCCTTAAAGTCGGCCTTGTGGCGGTGAAAGGCGATGATGGAGCCCGCCGATGCGGTGTTGGCAAACTCATCCAGAATCACGGGCGCTTCGTCGGCTGTTGCATCGCGGCCCAGCAGCTTGCGGCTGATGAGCTGGTTCATGGCCAAGTTGGCCTGGTGCAACCAGAAGCGGCGCACCTGTGCAGGTGTCAACGTGTGTGCCGTCAGGTGGGTTGTTATGTGGTCTGCCGCCATGGGGCACACTTCTTTGAAGACTTTGCGGCCTTCTTGCTTGAATAACTGGTCACGGTCTTCGGGGTTGCGGTCTTCGGCGCGCGACATAAAACCCGCGTTGTTGCGAATGGCGTTGGAAAACGTGGTCTGCAACCGGGTGCTGACAACTTCAAACGCGCCAGCCGGCGCCAAGTCGAGTCGCTCCACCAGAATGGCAGTGCACACATCGCCAAAGATGAAGTGGCAGTCGCGGTCCATCCATGCGAGATGGGCTGAGGTAATTTCAGGGTTCACCACCAAAATAGCCCTCGCTGTGCCCATGCGCACCGCGTTCACTGCCATTTCCAGTGCAAACGTGGCGGATGAGCAGGCCACATTCATGTCAAACGCGTAACCCTGTATGCCCAGCGCGGTTTGTATTTCCACGCCCATGGCGGGGTAGGCGCGCTGCATATTGGCGGCTGCGCAGATCACGCCGTCAACATCGGCCGCCGTTTTGCCGGCAGCGGCTAGCGCGTCCTGCGCGGCTTTGACGGCGATTTCGGCCATCATGGAAATCTCAGTGTCCGGTCGGGTTTTAAAGACCGGGCGCATGCGCCGTGGGTCCAGTACGCCAGACTTGTTCATGACATACCGGCGCTTGATGCCCGAGGCCTTTTCGATGAACTCGACGTTGGAGTCGGTCAGCGCCGTGCGGGTGCCGGCGGCGATCTCGGCAGCATGGGCGGCGTTGTCCAATGTCGCATAGGCGTTGAATGCGGCTACCAATTCTTCGTTGGTGATGACCTCGGGTGGCGTAAACAATCCGGTGCTACTGATGGCGACGCGATGCATAGTGGTGACTCGTTGGTATGGGTGGCATGGGGGGACCCCGTAGAATCATCGCATGTTTTTATGGATGCAATACCGTGCTGTCATTTGATCTGCCGCGTGCCATGGCCTGCACTGCAGAGCTGGCGCTAACCAATGACTACTTCACGATTGGTGGGCCGCGTATAGCTACCTCTGCGCGCAATCTTGCTGCGCGATTGCATCCGCAGGCCCGCGTGTTGGACGTTGGTGGCTTTGCGCAGGCGCGTGACGCGGTGCTGGCCGGATTCACCGCCGATGCACTCGATTGGAGCATCATCAATGGTGAGACCCTGCTCACGTCTGGCGCCCACAGCGGCAGTTACTTTGACGCACGACTGCACCAGCTGCCTTTTGCGGACCATAGCTTCGACGCGGTGGTGTGCTGGGAGACGGTTGAGCATTTGTTCAACATTCGCGCGGACGGCGTGGTGTCGTGGGATGGTGTTGTATTTGCCTGCCAGGAAATGGCCCGAGTGCTCAAACCCGGTGGTGTGTGGCACGTCACCACCACCAACCGCTTTTGCCCGCGCACCTATTGGTGCTTCAAGCATGGGTTGGCACCCATGGTTAATGCACCAACGCTGCACCACATGGGGCACATCTTTGAGTTTGCGGGCGAAGACTTGCTGACTCTGGGGGGCAGCGCGGCTATGGAGGCGTTTGAACTGGATTCCTTCAACGCCTACGACATGCACTTTGATGCCCAGCGCGCGCAACAACTGGCGCCTGAAATGGAAGCCATGTTGGGCCGTCCACTAAAGGCACATGAGTTTTACGACACGCTGCAACTGTTTGCAAGAAAACTTTAGCCCCCACGCTCCGCCGCTACGCGGGTCGCTGCCCCCCAAGGGGGCGCGCTTCACCTTGGGGCGGCCCGGCGGTGAAGCCCTAGCCCCCGTTGCGCAGGCGCAGCAATGTCAGCTGTAGCAGGCGGGCATCTGCACTGGCGCGGTGGCGCTGCACGCCACGCTCACTGCTGACTTGCGCTTTCACCGTGTGCCACTGGTCGGCCTGTTGGTCATTGAGAAGCGCACGCAGGTTTTCCAGCTTGAAGGCAGGGCTCATGTCCGCAGCGTCGAACAATGCACCCAGCCAAGTGTAGTCATGGGCCCAGCCGTCGGAGTAGACCGTTTGCCCTGCTAGTTGGGCATTGATGGCGCGCGCTACTTCGGGTACTGCTACACCGCGCTCCAGCAGCAAGGCGCGCGATATATGGTGCGTGGCTTCTGCCTGCGCGTCCCAGTGTGTCCAATGGGCTTCGGGCCGGATCAAGGTGCAATACGAATGGCCATTGGGCAGCACAAAGCCGATTTCAATGGGATAGCTGTTGCGGCCAAAGCCAGAAGCCTCCACATCAAGAACTGTGGGAGCAAGGGGCAGGGCCTCAAGGGGCACGGTCTGCACAGGGTTGGGATGGCGCATGCCCCATTTTTACGGCGCGCGGAAACGGCGACAATGGGTATTTTCCCGTTGAGTACCCTTACCATGGCCACTAGCTTGCTTGCCCTTGTTGATGACATCGCCACCATCCTGGATGACGTGGCCATTCTTTCCAAAGTTGCCGCCAAAAAAACTGCGGGTGTTTTGGGCGATGACCTCGCTCTGAACGCGCAGCAAGTGTCAGGTGTTAGTGCAGAGCGCGAATTGCCTGTGGTGTGGGCCGTGTGCAAGGGCTCGTTTGTCAACAAGCTCATTCTGGTGCCGGCAGCATTGCTCATCAGCATCTTCATTCCGTGGGCCGTGACGCCATTGTTAATGCTTGGCGGTGCGTACCTTTGCTATGAGGGCTTTGAAAAGCTGGCGCACAAGTTCTTGCACAGCAAAGCCGAAGACCAAGCCCATGCTGACGAGCTCATGCAGGCGCTTGCCAATCCCGCTGTAGATCTGGTAGAGCTGGAGCGCGACAAGATCAAGGGTGCGATCCGCACGGACTTTGTGCTGTCTGCAGAAATCATCACCATCACATTGGGCACTGTTCAAGCCCAGCCTTGGATGACACAGTTGGCAGTGCTGAGCGGGATTGCTGTCTTGATGACCGTGGGTGTGTATGGATTCGTCGCTGGCATTGTCAAGATCGACGATGCCGGACTCTATCTCAGTCGCCGTACTGCGCCGTCTATGTGGTTGGGTGCACAGCACGCGTTGGGACGTGGCCTTTTGCGGGCTGCGCCGTGGCTCATGAAGACCTTGGCGGTGGTGGGCACCGCTGCCATGTTTTTGGTGGGTGGCGGCATTTTGATGCATGGCATTGCGCCACTGCACCATGCCGTTGAAGCCATGGTGGGTGCTTGGGGCAGTGTTGCACAGGCTATCGTGCCTGCAGCCTTAGACGCTGTACTTGGCATCGTTTCCGGTGCGCTGGTCCTCGTTGCCGTCACCGCCGCGCAAAAAGTCCGCAAGCAGTTCAAGTAGCGCGGTCCGCAAATGCGCTGGCCGTCATGGGGCGCGCAAAGAAGTAGCCTTGCACCTCGTTGCACCCCATGGTCGCCAAAAGGTCGGCTTGCTCAATGTTTTCAACACCTTCGGCCACTACGGTCATACCCAGACTGCGTGCCATGGCCACGATGGCACTGGCAATGGCCGCATCGTCGGCATTGTTGTGGATGTCGTTGATGAACGAGCGGTCAATCTTGAGTTCATCAATCGGAAAGCGACGCAGGTAGGACAGGCTGGAGTAGCCCGTTCCAAAATCGTCCAGCGACAAAGACACACCCAGCCGTTTGAGTGCACGCAAGGTCGTCAGCGTGCTGTCCACGTCTTGCATGACCATGCTCTCGGTGAGCTCCAGAACGAACTGGGTAGGGTCTGCACCGGTGGTCATGAAGATGGCCGCAACCCGCTCGGCCAGATCGGCCTGACGGAATTGACGGGCCGACATGTTGATGGCAATTTTGAGGGGCGCGCAACCTTGCTGCTGCCACTGCACTTGTTGCCTGCAGGCTTCAGTCAGTACCCATTCGCCCAAGGGCAAAATCAAGCCAGTCTCTTCCGCCAGGCGGATGAATTCAATGGGGTGAATGAGTCCAATCTTGGGGTGCTCCCAGCGCACCAAGGCCTCAGCACCGACAACGCTGCGCGTGCGCAGATCAATCTTGGGCTGGTAGTGCACGACGAATTCTCCGTGCTCCAGCCCTCGGCGCATGGCGCCTTCCATATCGAGGCGGCTTACGGCCGTGGAACCCATTTCGGGTAGGAATTGGCGCACACTGTTGCGACCGTTTTCCTTCACACCATACATGGCCATGTCGGCGTAGCGCAACAATATCTCGCCGTGGTCGCCATCGCGTGGGTACATGGAGACGCCAATGCTGGCGGTCACGAAAATGTCACGCCCTGCCACCTCCACGGGCCGCGAGAGGGCTGACAGAATTTTTTCGGCAATCTGGTCTACATCGTCGGGCTGCGGCAAGTTGGGCAGGATGATGACAAACTCATCACCGCCCAGGCGCGCCACGGTATCGGTCTCTCGCACGCAACTTTTCAGGCGGTGGGCAACTTCTTTCAACAAGATGTCGCCTGCACTGTGGCCTGACGCATCGTTGACCAGCTTGAAATGGTCCAGATCGAGCAGCATGACCCCCATGTCGAGGCCACTGCGTTTGGCCCCGGCAATGGCCTGTTCAATGCGATCGTTGAGCAGGTTGCGGTTGGCCAGGCCGGTCAGGCTGTCATGGTTGGCCTGGTACTCCAGTGCGTGTTGGTAGCGTATACGATCACTGACATCGTTGATGACGCTGACAAAGTGCGTGGTTGCTTGGCCTGCCAGATCACGCACGGGTGCCAGGTGCAACTCATTCCAAAACAGCGTGCCGTCTTTGCGGTAGTTGCGCAGCGTGGCCTGGCCCTCGCTTTTCTCCCGCAACGCGGTGCGAATGTGCTCCAGTTCGGGTTGCGCAAGGTCATCACGAACCAAAAAACGCCCCTCTTGCCCAATGACTTCTGCGGCGGTGTAGCCGGTGATGCGTTCGAATGCAGGGTTGACGTAGACGATGGAATGGTCGTCTGCATCGCTGCGGGTAATCATGATTCCGTTGCTGCTGGAGGCCAATGCCCGTTCGTGCAGATGGCGGGTCTGTGCGTAATCGGCCCTGCGCACTTTGCGGTCGCTCACATCTTCTTTGAGCACCATCAAATGGGTGCAATTGCCGTTGGCATCACGCAGGGGAGAGGCCACCTGGCGTTCCCAATACACACTTCCATCTTTGTGGCGGCATTGCACGTCGCCCCGCCAGCATGCGCCGGCCTCTGGCGATGCCATGACGTTGCGGTAGGCCTCCATGATTGACTCGTCGGGAAGCCAAGGGTGTGGAAATGCGCCAATGATTTCGTTTTGGCTGAAACCGGACAGGGCAATAAAGCTCTGGTTGCAATAGACCACGTGCCCAGCGCGGTCCAAAATGATGATGCCCAATGGGCTCTGCGCGATTGATAGGGCAAACAACTCTGTGTGATCGCTACCATGCCATGGTGCCTCGGCTAGGGGTGTTGTTCCAGCATCAACATTCATTGCTTTTTCTCATTGTTCTTAGACCGGTGTAGTGCCACGCCGGAAGCGGATTTTAGACGCAGTTTTTTCGAGTGTCCTGTACAGTTGGTCCATGGCCAGTCCTATCTCCATTACTGCAAGTAAACCAATGCCCCGATCGATTGTGGTGGGCATGACCTTGGCCACGCTGGGTGCAGTGGCATTCAGCGGCAAGGCCATCATTGTCAAGTTGGCCTACCGCTATGGTGTGGATGCGGTGACCTTGCTCATGTTGCGGATGTTGTTCGCTTTGCCATTCTTTTTGGTGATGGCGTGGTGGTCCAGTCGTCATACTGCGACGCAAACACCCGTTTCGTTGCGCAGCAAGGATGTACTGGGAATCGCGCTGCTGGGCGTAACGGGCTACTACCTGGCAAGCTATCTGGATTTTGCGGGCCTGCAATACATTACCGCTGCGCTAGAGCGGCTCATCCTTTACCTCAATCCCACGCTGGTGCTGCTGCTGGGTCTGGTGTTGGCGTCACGAAAAATTGTGCGCCTGCAAATGGTTGGCATGGCAGTGAGCTACACCGGCGTTCTACTGGTGTTTGGCCACGAAGTTCAGCTGCAGGGTTCTGACGTGGCACTGGGCGCAGTGCTGGTGCTGCTTAGCGCAATCAGCTATGCCCTCTATCTGTTTTACAGCGGTGAAATGGTGCAGCGACTGGGGTCTATGCGCCTGGTGGGCTTGGCTACCTCCGTGGCGTGTGTGCTGTGCATCGCGCAGTTTGTCGTGCTGCGCCCGTTGCACGGTGTCTGGTCCTTGGCACCACAGGTTATTTGGCTGTCGCTCTTGAACGCAACCTTGTGCACCGTGGTGCCGGTCATGCTGGTCATGATGGCCATAGAACGCATTGGTTCCGGCCTTGCAGCACAGGTGGGAATGGTGGGCCCCATGTCTACCATGGTCATGGGCGTTTTGTTGCTCGACGAGCCCTTTACACCCTGGCTGGTGGCGGGAACCGTGTTGGTGATTGCGGGTGTGTTTGTATGCAGCCGCGCTGGCAAGTGACGTGTTTGTCGCAGCAAGGCAAGTACTGGCTTGACAACTTCCTATACTTGTCAAAAACTACTTCAAAACAGGAGACTCCATGAGCACGTTGACAGCCTTTTTTGAAACCGCCAAGCTCCCGGTGATGACCGAAGTGGCGCATTCACTGGTGCGCACACTCAATGACCCCGACGCTACGGGCGCACAAATAGAGGCGATCATTGCCAAAGACCCGGCGCTAACTGCCAATTTGTTGCGCATGGCCAATAGCGCGCAGTTTGGCTTGAGCCGGCAAGTCTTGTCCTTGGCCCATGCCATCACCATGCTCGGCATGTCGCGTATCCGCGCCTTGGCGCTGTCTACCAGCATTGGCACTGCGTTTCCATCAGTTCCAGGATTGGACAGGGCCCAGTTCTGGAAGTCCAGCATGGCCTGTGCCGGCTATGCGCAGTGGCTGGCCGGTGGCGCTGCGCTGGACCCGCAACAAGCGTGGTTGGCGGGCATGATGTTGCGCCTGGGTGAACTGTTGATTGGCCAGCGTTCGCCTGAAATTTTGGTCGAAATCGAAGCACAGCCCTGCACCGCGGTTCAGCGCTGGGAACGCGAGCAGCGGCTACTGGGCTTTGACGAAGGGCAAGTCACTGCAGTGTTGGCGCGCCACTGGAATTTCCCCGATGCGATTGTTACTGGCTTGCAAAGCGCCATAGACCCCATGTCGGCAGAGCCGTTTGACCGCTTGGCGGGTGTGGTGCACATGGCAGCACTGCTGGCCGATCATCCCAATCCTACGCCTGACACGGTCAGTGAGTTGCCCCTGCCCGTTATTGCATCGCTGGAGATCAGTCGGCACTGGATGGTGGGGCGGTTTCCCCGTCCGGAGACGTTTGTCGATGTGACCACCCTGTAGCTTTGCGCACCCAGCGCTCCCATGCGGGGCCCTTGGGTGGGGTCGCCTCAAACAATTGGGTGAGGTGCACAGAGTCGCTGGTTTTTTCAATCTTCACTGAGCGTGGTCCGTTGTGGGCCAAGTGCAGCATACGGGCATTGCCCGGCAAAATTTCTGCAACAAAGCCGCGCAAGCCCCGCTTCATGGCGTGCTGCACCATATGGGCTTGCAAGGCAGTGCCCAAGCCGCAACCCTGCCACTCAGGGTGCACCATAAATGCGGTTTCCGCCAGATTGCTGGTGGGATTGGTGAAGTAGCACGATTGCCCTACGATCAATGATGCTTCGCGCGGCCCACTGATGGCAACAAAGGCGACCTCGCTGTCGTAGTTCACATTGCACAGGCGTTGCACTTCGGCATTGGACAGGCCGCGCACATGCCGAAAGAAGCGGGTGTACACGTCGGCTTCGCTGAGGTGGTGGAACAGATCGCGAATGCCTTGCGCATCACTCGACAGCGCGGGGCGTAGCATTACCGTGCGACCATCTTTGAGTGTGACTGTTAACTCTTCATCCACCGGATACGCGCGCAGGTTTTGCAAGGTCTGGTCTGCGCTGAGATAGCCCAAGCTTTGGGCTTGTGCAAACAATGCCGGCCTAAAGCGGGGGTGGGCCAGTTCAATCAGGGCCGTCGCCCGCTCCCGTATAGATTTGCCAAACAGGTAGGCGATGCCGTACTCGGTGACCACATAGTGCACGTCGGCACGGGTCACCGCTGCTGATTCGCCCGACAACAGGCTTGCGCGAATGCGTGACTGCGTGCCGTCGTCTGTGGTGGCGGTCAAGCACACAATGGGTTTGCCACCGGGTGAGCGCGAGGCACCGCGCAAAAATTCACCTTGGCTCCCCACCCCGCTGTAGAACTCACCGCCAAATTGGTCAATACAAACTTGCCCCGACAGGTCGATGGACGATGCTTGCGCAATGGCCACCAACTTGTATTGGGCGGCAATGGTTGCGGGGTTGCACACGGCGTCGATGGGTTCCATCGAGAACAGTGGATTTGCATCCATCAAGTCATACAAGGCGCGCGTACCCAGCGCCATACTTGCCACAATTTTGAAAGGCTTGTGGGTCTTGCACGCACCGGTCAGGTTGCCATGCTCCAGCAGTGGAATGATCGCGTCCGATATCACATCCGAATGGATGCCAAGGTCATTGCGGTCGGTCAGGTACTGCAGCGCCTCATGTGCCACTTGTCCCAAACCAATTTGCAAGGTGGAGCCGTCGTCAATGATGCCGGCGATATAGCGGGCGATGCGCTGTACGTTGGCTTCTTGAACCGGGGTGACATTGAACTCGGTCACCGGCGTTGCAACCGGTACCAGGTGGTGGATGCGGCTGATGTGCAGTGTGGAGTCTCCCATGGTGCGCGGCATAGCCGCGTTGACCTCTGCAATGATGAGGCGTGCGCGGGACAGTGCCGCGGGAATGATGTCGATTGACACGCCCAGGCTTACGTAGCCAAAAGCGTCGGGTAGTGATACTTGGATCAGCGCCACATCCACCGGGATGCGGCCCAATGCCATCATTTCCGGCACCCGCTCAACCGCCATGGGTACATAGTCCACCAAGCCTTGCTTGAGGGCTGCGCGCATATCGGTGCCCACAAAGAACGAGCGATGGCGAAAGTGGGTGGTGCTGTGGCCCGCTGCATCATGGTCGAAGGCCTTGACGGTGAAGAAATGCAACATTTCCACATCTGCGGGCGGGCATTTCATGGTCTCCAGCGCTTGCACCAGCGCGCGGGGTGCAGCGCAACCTGTGCCCACAAAGACGTGGTCGCCATTGCGGATCAGGGTGGCTGCGTGCTCGGCTGTGGTTACGGCCTTTGCAAATGGCTTGAGAGCTGGGTGGAGGGGATGCGGTGTTTGTGCCATGGCGTGCGTATCATCGGCTATTTTGGTGTTGCATGACTGCGAAGTTTTTGGAGAACGCATATGGACTTAGGGATAGCCGGTAAATGGGCTTTGGTGTGTGGTGCCAGCAAGGGGCTTGGGCTGGGCTGTGCCAAGGCCTTGGTGCAAGAGGGTGTGAATGTGCTCATCGTCGCACGCGGAGCAGAGCTTCTGGAGAAATCTGCTGCAAAGTTGATAGCGGACTATGCACATTCCACGAGGGCTAGCGTGCTATTTTGTGCACAAGACATCACCACAGCCGCTGGAAGGGCTGCCGTGTTTGCCATGCGGTCAGACTTTGACATCGTGGTCACCAATGCTGGGGGCCCGCCACCCGGTGACTTTCGCGACTGGGACCGCGACGCTTGGATCAGCGCGGTAGATGCCAACATGCTCACCCCCATCGAGCTCATCAAGGCCACGGTCGATGGCATGGCACAGCGTGGGTTTGGCCGCATTGTCAACATCACCTCCAGCTCGGTGAAAGCGCCGATTGATGTGCTGGGCCTCTCCAATGGTGCACGAAGTGGCTTGACCGGTTTTGTGGCCGGAGTGGCACGTACCGGCCTGGCCGCGCAGGGTGTGACCATCAACAACCTGCTGCCCGGCGTGTTTGACACCGACCGTATCAAGGGCATGCTGCAATCCAATGCCGACAAAACCGGACAAACCGTTGAAGCCCTGGCCCAAGCCCGGCGCAACAGCATTCCGGCCCGCCGCTTTGGCACGCCGGACGAGTTTGGCGCCATCTGCGCATTCTTGTGCAGTGTGCAGGCGGGCTACATCACCGGGCAGAATGTGTTGGCCGATGGCGGGGCGTATCCGGGGACTTACTAGACCTGCAGAGGTTTGAAGCGCTTGGTGGCCGTGATGGACCCAAGGCCAGCGTCCAGGAGTCAGGCACCTGGAACTTGATCCGTGGGGTATTTCCAGAAGTCGCGCAGCAGGTAGTTCATCGGGAGGTTCAACGGTGTATTTTTGGGTGGAATGGACTTCATGAACCAGCGGTCATAGATGCTTTGGGCCTCTCGCGATACGATCATGCGTTTCATTTCGGTGTCCAGAATGGCCTTGAACTCGGGGTCGCCTTTGGGCAGCATGATGGCCAGGGGCTCGACCGTCAAAAACTTGCCGATGACCTTGAGCTTCTCTGGGTTTGCGCGGCTTGCGATCAGGCCATAGAGCAGCACGTCGTCCATTGCGAAAGCGTCAGATTCATTGTTCTCCACCATCTCAACGGCCCTGGCGTGATCGGGCGCTTCCTGCAGTACCAGACGCAGCACGCGCTCCCTGCCAGCACGCTCGACCGCCTTGAGCGGGGTTGTGCCCTTAGTTGACACCACGCGTTTGCCCGCCAGACCCACAAGATCGGAGGCCGTCTCGTTGGCGCGGACCAAGTAGCGTGCACCAGTGATGTAGTGTGGCACCGTGAAGGCAACCTTGTTGCGCCGCTCGGCATTGTTGGTGGTGGAGCCACACTCCAGATCGACCTTGCCTTCTTCGACCATGCTGATGCGGTTGCTCGAGTTGACCATAACGTACTCGATATTCAAGGCCTTCATGTGGAGCTTGCTTTTTACCGCATCGGCTAGCCTGAGGCATAGGTCCAGCGCATAACCGACCGGGCGCTTTTCTCCATCCAAATAGGAAAAGGGCACGGACGACTCGCGGTGGCCCAGAACAATTTTTCCCGTTGCCCGAATGTTGTCTAGTGTGGCTCCAGCACTGGCCCACGGCGCAACGCATAGCAGAGTCGCGCCAAGCACCCAGGGCGCACTGATCCCGAGCTTCGTAAATGAGGAGCGTTGGAGCATGGTAGTTTTTTCGGAAGGTGGTGGTTCTTGTAACTGTACCGGCCAACACCTTGCGGCGCTGGTATTCAAGTGATGGATGAAATGGTTATAGCAAAGTTCCCCCAGTTTAGCGCCGTGAGGACAGCACAATGCCCGAAACAATCAACACAAACGCAAGGGCATGAAACAGTTGCGGTGTTTCGCCCAGGAAGGCTGACGACAGCACTGCGGTAAACAAGGGTGTGAGGTTGATAAAAAAACCGGCTACAGCAGGGCCCGCGCGTGCCACACCAGCACCCCAAGCCGCATAGGCGATGACCGCGGGCCCTACCGCGATGAATAGCAGCGCACTAACCAGCGGCCAGCCCCACTGCAGGCGGACATCGGTAAACGTCCATTCAGCGCCTGCAAATAGCAGCGACCAGCCCAAACCAAACGCAATTTGCCCCAGCAAAAACGCTGCCCAGTCGGCCCGCAGCGTCGCAGACTGGGGCTTGGGGTGGGCCAGCATCCAGCTGTAATAGGCCCACCCCATGCTGGCCACCAAAATGTAGACGTCGCCTGCAACCAGGTGCAGACCCAGCAACAACGTCCATTGCCCCCGGCATAGCACCAACATAACGCCTGCAATGGATAGCACCGCACCTACGGCTTGGCGCATGGATACAGGTGTGCCAAAGAAGAAGCGCCCGATCAACAGCATCCATACGGGTGTGCTGGCACCGACAAGTGTCACGTTGATGGGGGTGGATGTGTTGAGCGCCAGATACAGCAGGGCGTTGTAACCACTGGTGCTCAAAAGTGCCAGAAAGGCAAAGTTACGCCACTGGGCCCACAAGGGGCTGCCTCGGCGCAGCACGCTGCCCGCCAATGGCAGCAGCAATAGAAATGCCACTACCCAGCGCAACAGGTTGAGCGTCATGGGCGACACCAAGGGGCTGACCATGCGCCCAACCACGGCATTGCCCGCCCACAAGGCAGGTGGAATGGTGAGTAGTAAAGCCGCAGATGGCGTAAGGCGTTGGGTCATGGCTGGACTGTAACAAGGTCGCTGCGTGATTGTTCAGTTAGAGATACCTATGTCGTGCAGCTTCGCGTTGAGGCATATCAAACGATGGCGCTTGGGTGCGGGCCACGTGGCGGGCGGAAAAGGGGGCTCGTTTATCATTCCCCGTATGAATACGCAATTGACAAAACACATCTTCCTCACAGCCATCGCATTTGCCACATCGAGTGCTGCGGTGTATGCCCAGCCCACAGCCGCGGCACAAGATGCAAACCCCGCCAGCAATCTAGCAAAAGCCTCGTCCAGTGCCAAAGAGCGTGCACTGCGTGACGACGGCAACTGGTATTTCTCGTGGGGCTACAGCCGCCAGCAGTATGCGCCATCGGATATTCATGTGTCGCAGCCCAGCCTGGGCAATGACTTTACGGTGCGCAGCGCGGCGGCCAGCGACTTTCCGTCTAGCCCATCGGATACGCTGAGTTCATTGTTTAGGCTGGATTTGACCAACCCGCAAGAGAACGTGCGCGTCGGCAAGTTTATGAATCCTGAGAAAACATTCGCCATCGAATTTTCACTGGACCACAGCAAGTACAACACAGATATCAACCAGGTCGCAGCAGTCGACGGAACCATCAACTACAAGCCCTACAACGGCAACATGGTTTTGAGTGACAAGGACTTCAACTACACGCTGCACAATGGTTTAAACCACCTGATGATCAACGCCGTTTGGCTGCAACATATATCGGGGCCGGAGCAACAGCCCGGTCATTTGCAGTTGATCAGCCGCGCGGGTGCTGGCATATTGCTGCCACACGCAGACAACACCATCTTGGGTAAAGCCAACGAGGTGGGCCCCAAAGACCAAAACATTTGCTGTTTCTCCAGCAACGACTGGTGGCAGGTCAATGGGTGGACGGCTGGCGTTGAGGTGGGCTTGCGCTACAGGGTCTACAAGACCATTTATGTCGAGTTGACACAAAAGCTGGCCTACGGTGCACTGCGCAATGTGCCGGTCTACAAAGGCGTTGCCGATCAGACCATTTGGATGAGCGAGCAGGTGTTTTCGGCGGGCTTTTTGTTCTAGCCACCGATTTGATCTCACGGGTACGCAGTCGGTATTCCTGCTGACGTGCGAAATCACCTGAGGCTTGGGCTATCTGGGTGTTCTGCGCAGGTCAAGGAGGAGCCCGCAAAGCGGCGGGGGACACGGAGCAGAGCATCCAGATAGCTCAAGCCGTTCCCGGCGCGCTACATCAGCTCTTCCTGACCCGCAGCAGTTCGTCCAGAATCATGCAGACCGCGCCAATGCTGATGGCGCTGTCGGCCACATTGAAGGCAGGGAAGTGTCCGCCATAAAAAACGGGTGCCAACCAATGCCAGTGGAAGTCTAAAAAGTCGACAACATAGCCATGCACCATGCGGTCAATAACGTTGCCAATGGCACCGCCCAAGATACAGGCCATCGCAAAGCTGAATAGTTTTTGCCCTGGGTGGGAGCGCAGCATGTAGATGATGACCGCAGCCGCCACAAACCCGAGCGCTGTGAAAAACCAGCGTTGCCAGCCCGACTCATTTGCCAGAAACGAAAAAGCAGCGCCAGGGTTATGCGCCCGCACCACGTTGAAAAAGCTGGTCACATAGGTGCTATCACCCAGGTGGTAGTTGCCCACTATCAGCACTTTGGTGAACTGGTCCAGCAACACAATGATGAAGGCCAGGCCCAGCCATTGCAGCATGCCGCTGGAGCCGGAAGAGTTGGAGCGCGCCATCAGTTTTTTCTCCGTGTCATCAGGCGCAGCGACGCACTTCACCCGCGCCATACAGGTTGCTGGTGCAGCGGCCACACAAGGTGGGATGGGCTGCATCGGTTCCCAAAATATCTACATAGTGCCAGCAGCGCTCGCACTTTAAGCCTTTTGATGCACTAGCCCTCGTAGATAGGGCCTTAGATGCTACTAAAGTGATAGCGGATGTGATGAACACAAATTTGAGATCCGCTCCGAGGCTGGTCAAGATAGCGTGGTCGTCTTCGTCTACATCGAGTGTGACCTCGGCTTGCAGCGATGCGCCGACCGTGCCTTGTGCCCGCAGCACCTCAATGTCCTTGTTCACCCGTTCGCGGATCTCGCGGATACGCGCCCACTTGCGCAGCAGTGATTCGTCGGGTGCGTCAAACGCAACGTAGCCATCCAGGAATATGGAGGCTTGAGTAGTCGCGGGTGTCTTGCCTTCCGCACCCAATACAGCCCAGGCTTCTTCGGCGGTGAAGCTCAGGAATGGTGCCATCCAGCGCAGCATGGCCTGGGTGATCTGCCACAGTGCGGTTTGTGCCGAGCGGCGCGCATGTGAGTTTGTGGCCGTGGTGTAGAGCCGGTCTTTCAAAATATCAAGGTAGAACGCGCCCAGGTCCTCGCTGCAATAGATCTGCAGTTTGGAGACCACGGGGTGGAATTCGTACACATTGAAGTGCGCCAGGATGTCTGCCTGCAACTGCGCCGCGCGGCTCAGTGCGTAGCGGTCTATTTCCAGCATCTGGTCCAGCGGCACGGCATCTTTCAATGGGTCAAAGTCACTGACATTGGCCAGCAAGAATTTCAGCGTGTTGCGCACGCGGCGGTAGGTGTCCACCACGCGGGCCAAGATTTTCTCGTCGATGTTCAGGTCGCCCGAGTAGTCCGTGCTGGCCACCCACAGGCGCACGATTTCGGCACCCATCTTGTTGGTCACGCTTTGTGGCTCCACCGTGTTACCCAGCGACTTGCTCATCTTGCGGCCCTGGCCGTCGGTGGCAAAGCCGTGGGTTAGCAAGCCGCGGTACGGCGCGCGGTCATACAGCGCGCAGCCCAGCAACAGCGAGCTGTGGAACCAGCCGCGGTGTTGGTCGTGGCCTTCCAGGTACAGGTCGGCTTCGGGGCCTTCCGCGTGAAATGGCGGGCGGGCATACGCATCCTTGTGGCTGCCACGCAGCACGTGCTGGAAGGTTGACCCAGAGTCAAACCAGACTTCCAAAATGTCGGTGCTCTTGGTGTAGTGCGGTGCGTCCGTTGCGCCCAGGATCTCGTCGACAGTGACGCGGCTCCAAGCTTCGATACCGCCTTTTTCCACAATGTCCGCTGCCTGGTCGAGGATGGCCATGGTGTTGGGGTGTAGCTCTCCACTGTTCTTGTGCAAAAAGAAGGGCACGGGCACCCCCCAGCTGCGCTGGCGGCTGATACACCAGTCGGGCCGGTTGGCGATCATGTCGCGCAGGCGGCTCTTGCCGTTCTCGGGGTAGAACTGCGTTTGCTCGATGGCGTCCAGTGCCAACTGGCGCAGGGTCTTGGGTGCTTTGTCTTTGGTGAACACGCCTTCGCCAGCATCCATGCGCACAAACCATTGCGCGGCCGCGCGGTAGATCACCGGGGTCTTGTGGCGCCAGCAGTGTGGGTAGCTGTGGGTGATGGCTTTGGTGGCCATCAGGCGGTCGCTTTGGCCCAGCACTTCAATCACCCGTTCACAGGCTTTCCAGATGTACTGGCCGCCAAAGAAGGGCAGCTCGGGCGCGTACACGCCATTGCCCTGCACGGGGTTCAAGATGTCGTCGTACTTCAGTCCATGCGCCACGCAGCTGTTGAAGTCGTCCACACCGTAAGCCGGAGCGGAGTGCACGATGCCGGTGCCGTCAGTTGCCGTTACGTAGTCCGCCAAGTAGAGCGGCGAGAGGCGGCGGTAGCTGTATTTGCCGCCTTCTTCCGCGCTGACCGTGTCATACAAGGGGTGGCGGAACACCAGTCCGCGCAGCTTTTCGCCCACGGCTGTGGCAATGACTGCGCCTTCTAGCCCATAACGCTCCAGGCACTGCGCCACCAGCGATTCGGCCACCATCAGCACGCCGCGTGGTGTGTCCACCAGCGCGTAGACCAACTCGGGGTGGGCGTTGAGCGCTTGGTTGGCGGGGATGGTCCAGGCAGTGGTGGTCCAGATGACGGCAAAGGCTTTTTTGCTGCCTTCCCCCGGCAGAGCCTTTAAGTCAAAGGCCGCAGCCAGCGCGGCGTTGTCGTTGGACTCAAACGCCACATCCAGTGTGTCGCTCTTCTTGTCGGCGTACTCGATTTCGAACTCAGCCAAGGACGAGCCGCAATCAAAACACCAGTACACGGGCTTCAGGCCGCGGTAGACAAAGCCACGCTCGATGACCCGCTTGAACGCGCGGATCTGGCCACCCTCATTGGCGGGGTCCATGGTGCGGTAGGGCCGTTCCCAGTCGCCCAGCACGCCCAGGCGCTTGAAGTCTTCACGTTGTTGGTTGATTTGTTCCGTGGCGTAGGCACGGCTCTTGGCCTGCATGTCGTCGCGAGACAGGTTGCGGCCATGCAGCTTCTCGATTGCATTTTCAATCGGCAAGCCATGGCAATCCCAGCCGGGAATGTACTGCGCGTCAAAGCCCGCGAGTTGCTTGCTCTTGACGATCATGTCCTTGAGCACCTTGTTCAGCGCGTGACCGATGTGCAGCTTGCCGTTGGCGTAGGGCGGACCGTCGTGCAGTACGAACAACGGCGTACCCACACGCGCATCGCGCAGGCGTTTGTAGAGGCCACCAGTGCCTGACGCGGAAGCGTCGTTCCAGTCTTTGACCCATGCCGGCTCGCGCTTGGGCAGGTCGCCACGCATGGGGAAGGGTGTGTCGGGCAGGTTCAGGGTGCTGCGGTAGTCAACGGGTGTGGTTGCGGTGTCAGTCATGGCAAGCTCAATCTAGGAAATCGGGTGGAGGTCCAGTCGGCGTACACAAGGTACCGGACGCTGGCATCTGTCTGGAAGTGTCTGCACCAGGCAGACGTGACGCGGGGCAAGGTGCGTCTGGCAAGCCCGGTCAAATTCGGGCCGCGAACCAAGCCCGCGCATCGTCACAGTCCTGGCGTATGCCCTGTGTCAGGGCGTCCAGTCCGTCGTATTTCAGCTCGTCGTGTAGTTTGTGCAGCAGTTCCACGCGGATGATTTTACCGTAGGCCCCTTCGGAGCCGAGTTCTGCGGGCCAGTCCAGGCAATGGGTTTCCAATAGCACGCGACCGCCGTTGACATCATGGGGGTCTAGTGAGGGTCGAACGCCCAGGTTTGCAACACCTTTGAGCGGAGCAACGGCAAGTCCGTGCACCAGTACCGCAAAGATGCCGCTGGCAGCGGGTTTCCAGTGGGCAAAGCGCAGGTTCAGTGTTTTGAAGCCCAGCGTACGGCCGAGCTTGCGGCCGTGCACCACGTGGCCTGAGATGCAGTAGGGCCTACCCAGCAGCCGTGCAGCGTCTTGCATACGGCCCTGGCCCAATGCCTCGCGCACGGCGGAGCTGGAGACGCGCAATCCGTGCACCTCGTAACTATTCATGCGCGCCACATCAAAGCCTTGGGCCGTGCCAGCTGCGTCCAGAAAGGTGTAGTCTCCCGCCCGTTGTGCGCCAAAGCGGAAATCGTCGCCGACAAGGATATAGCGCACGCCTAGTCCAGCAAGCAAGACTTCGTCTACAAAGGCTTGTGGTTCCTGGGCTGCTAGGCGCGCATCAAATGGCAATACGATGGTCTGGTCTACGCCACACAGGGCCAGATCGTCCAGTTTGTCGCGCAGCGTGCCCACCCGTGCAGGGGCCAATTCTGGCTTCTTGAATTTCTCTGCAAAGTAGTCTCTTGGGTGCGGTTCAAAGGTCAATACGCAACTGGGTACGCTGCGTTGCTGCGCTTCACCCCGCAGCAGTGCCAGCATGGCTTGGTGGCCGCGGTGCACGCCATCAAAATTGCCAATCGTGAGTGCACAGGCAGACGCTATGCCTGGGTGGTGAAATCCGCGGAAAACTTTCATGAATTTGTTATCTTTTTGATAGCAGGTCGAGCGCAGGGTGCAAGAGTCGTAAGCCAATGTGTCACGGAAAGAAGGTATATTGTCACCTAGCAGCGCGCCGGGCACTATTTGGCGCAGGGCTGCAGAGATGTGCATTTCTGATGGGTGGTTGTTTTAACCGTTTCAGGAGGGTGTGTTTTGAAAGTCTTGAAATTGTCTGCGCAAGGGCTGCCACAGTCGTGGATTTCGCTGGAGCAGGCTGTCATTCACTACGCTTCTGGCGAGGTGCGTTGGGAGTCGGGCGGTGAAGTAGCCGTGTTCCACGGCGGGCATAACGCGGTAACCGGGTTGCAGTCCATCATTCGCGTCAACAGCATTATTGGAACGCGTGGTGTGCCCAATATCAACCCGTTTACGCTGCGGCCTGGTCTTACCAATGGGAAACTGTTCGATCGGGACCGCAACGTGTGCGCCTACTGCGGCCAGCGGTTTCATGAACACGACCTGACCCGCGAGCACATCATCCCTTTCGCGCAAAAAGGCGTAGACACCTGGATGAACGTCGTCACTGCGTGCAGGCCGTGCAACCATCGCAAAAGCCACCGTACACCGGAACAGGCCCATATGCCGCTGCTGTATGCGCCCTATATACCGAGCCTGTGGGAAGACTTTATCTTGCGCAACCGCCGTATCTTGGCGGACCAGATGGAGTTTTTGATCGCCCATGTGCCCAAATCTTCGCGCCTTTTGGCGTGATGCGACGATGACCCGGCACACATCGATTGCCTGGTTCGTTACAATTTCTTACGTTTTTCGCGCGCAAAACGCCTGTTAAAGCGCCGCCTTGTCGGCGATTCGGTTCGTCCTGAAATAGAAATGAACCACAATATTCAGGTAGTTCCATTCACCCATTTTTACAATGTCCGCCCTTGGGACATTTTTTGACTCCTGGCCAGAATTACCGTGAATCGCGAGCAACCCATTCCTCCTGCACGACGTGCAGGCAACGAGCCACCGAATCAGGCGGTACGGTTGGCGCGCATGCTCATTGCGCAGACCCTGTCGTATTTTGCTGATCGTGAGACCCAGGCGCTTGCCATGGTGCGCGATCGCTTGATGGCACTGGTGGACGACAAACCGTCGCTCGGTCAGGGGCAAAACTTGCGATCGGCCCATTTGCTCTTGGGTAAATACGGCGCGCAATTCAATAGTGCCTTTCAAAAGGCGTTGGCCGATGAAATGAGTGAAGAGCTCACGTCGAGTTTGCCCACCCACATGCAGCCAGCGCGCTCGAGTGTCAGTGATGATGGCCTCAATGGGCTCAGTTTGAGTTTGTTGGATGTGGGCGAAGTCGAACGTGTGTTGTTGATCGACCGCCTGGCCCAGCGCTTTACAGCGCGGTACGAGTCGTCTTTGGAGCCATTGACGCAAAGACTGGCGGTAATGTTTGGTCGAGAAAGCAGTTCCCTGCGAGACAACCCATTCCAGCCCATGGTTTTTTTGCGCGCTTTTGCAGCAGCCTGGGATAAATGCGAACTGGACCCGCAGGCGACTGTCGATTTGGTTCAATCGCTTTCGCCTGGTAGCTGGCTCGATCTCGCGCCCCTCTACGCTGAACTCAACGAAACCCTGGTGAAAGCAGGTGTACCTGCGCAACTCGCGATGCGCATCAAGCATGGCACCAGCGCCCATGCGCCTTTGTCATCTGCGGCCTCTAACAGTGGCAGCGCGCCATTGCAATCGCAGCCTGCTCCGTTGACGACCGGTTCAATGCCGATAGCATCGGGCGGTGGCTCTGGGCGCAGCGCACAAGGCGGCGCCGATGGCGCACAGCGGTCGGCGTGGTCTTCGTTGGACAGTGCGGGGCGCACGGTTGCCGCGCACGCCAGACAATTCCTGCAGCGTCTGGGTGTGGGTAGTCGCGGAGCGAGCGGACAGACTGCGACTGAGGCAGGCAGCGCAAATTTTGCGCAACCTGCGTTTGCCGTGGCCAGCCCGGCCTTGATGGGGTACCTGGGCAATATGCAGGCTGGTGCCAGTGCAGCGCCAAGTGCGCCATGGGTGGAAGGTCAGGACTTGGGCCAACACAATGTGCTGCGCCAAATGCGCGAAAGCGACGAGATTCGCCAAGCACCGGAACTGGACCGTGGAACAGTTGATGCATTGGCGGAAGTGTTTGACTTCGTATTTGCCGACCAGGCCATTCCTATTCAGATGAAATTCATCATCGGGCGCTTGCAAATACCGGTGCTGAAGGCCGCGATGATTGACCGGGACTTCTTCCTCTCCGATCAGCACCCTGCGCGCCGGTTGGTTGATACCCTGGCCGGAGCCTCAGTAGCATGGGCGCCCGAGAAGGGCGAGCAAGACCCACTGTATGTGCGCATTGAGCACACCGTGCAGCGCGTATTGACGGAGTTTGAAAACGATCTTGCGCTGTTTGGCGACTTGCTGCGTGACTTTACCGAGTTCCTGTTTGAGTCTGAGCAGCGGGCGCAAATACGTGTCGAGCCAGTGGCACAAGAGGAGCACAAAGGCGAGGCGTGGGAGCATGCGCTGGAGCAAGCAGATGAGTTGATCCATGAGCGCATTGAAGCACTGTCTGCAGAGCAAGCCGTTGCGCCATTTTTGCTGCCGTTTCTGACCACACAGTGGCGTGAAGTCATGGCCAGAGCCTGGATGGACGAAGATACGCGCGACTTCAACCATCCAAGGGTCGTCAAGACCATGGAGCAGTTGATCTGGTCCATTCAGCCCAAGACATCATCTGAAGAGCGGCGTCAGCTGGTGGCCATACTGCCGGACATGGTTAGAAACCTCAACGAAGCCCTCGATACCATTGACTGGAACGGCAAGCCCCGTGCGACCTTTACCCGCAGACTAATTTCCACCCACACCTTGGCTATCCGTCTGACGCAGCCTATGCCGCTGGATACGGGTTCTGCTGCGCTGGAGAGCCAAGAAGGTCAGGTTGCCATGCAACAGCTGGACGAGCGGCGTGCCGCTCGCCAGTTTGGGTCAGTTGACAACTACGATGCCCAGGCCCAATCGTTCCAACGTGGCATGTGGTTTGATGTCTCATTGGAAAAAGGCACGCGCATCCGCAGCCGCTTGAGCTGGGTGAGCCCCATGCGCACGCGATTGTTGTTTACCAATCGCGATGGTTTTGATGCCTTTGTGCGTTCTGAGCGCGAAGTAGCCACTATGTTGCGAAAAGGCCAGTTGCGCTTGTTGGATCACGAAGCGATTGTTGGTCGCGCGCTCGACAAGATCATGGTTGGCAATGACCTGCAATTGGCTGCATAAAGTGGCCGCTTCAACTGGACGTTTAAAGGGGTCGCTAAAAAGGGCCTGGTGCAGGGCCCTTAGTTCACCTGGTCAACAACCAGCCGGTGTTCGCCGTCAAACACCCAGGCGTTCTCGTAATCCACCTCGAACAAATGGCCGTCCGGGTCTTTGAAGTAGCCTGCAACACCCCAGTGCGTGCGGGTAGCGGGCTTGACGAGGGTGCCTCCTGCTTCAATAGCTTTTGCCAAAATCTGGGGAACTTCTTCGACCGTTTTTGCCAAGTAAATCAAACCTACGCCTGAAAAACCAGATCCATTGGGTGTTTCGGACATGGCATCTTTTGCAAAGTCTTCGCGGGAGATGAGGCACAAGGCATAGCCGCCCAAGTCGAACTTGGCAAAACCATCATTGCCGGTAGACGATTTATGCCAACCGAGCGCTTCATAAAAGGCGCACGATTGCGCCACATTGCGAACCCCCAGAAGAATCAAATGTAGTCGTTGACTCGGTGGGGAGGAAGGGATGTTGGTCGATTGGAAAATATGACCAGCAGGGAAACTCAACATTGATAGGACTCCTGTTCCAAATGTGCGGTGGGTTAGCTTTGTACGGGAGGTGAAATGCCAAGTTCGGCACACAATAATTGCACGGTCGCACGCAGATGGGCGACTTCTGTCTCCAGATTTTCGATGCGTTCCATGGTATTACCCGATGTTGTGTCGCTGCCCTGTGAGACGCCGTTTTCCGAGGCATCGACTGCGCCGCACAACAGGTGGGCCCAGCGTTGCTCCCGTGCGCCGGGTGCGCGCGTCAATTTGATGACGAGTGGGCCACCCTTTTCGACCGAGCGATCTTGCATTTCATCTAAAAATCCCTCGACCGACGAGATGTCGGCAAAACGGTACCAGCGCTCGGCGTTGAGCCGTAGCTCACCGGCCGTCTGTGGTCCCCGCAGCATGAGTAGACCTAACAACACAGCGGATTGTTCAGGAACGCCTATTCCGCGCTGAAAGTTGTGCTCATACCGGGCCACGCGGTTGCCGCTGGAAATGCGCACCAGGTTGCGCGGAGTCAGTGCATCAATTGCGGTCGCAACTTCGGCCTCTGTCAGATGCATGATGGGGTCGCGGCTGCTTTTTTGATTGCAGCCCAGCAAGAGGCTGTTGAGGGAAAGCGGATAGCTGTCGGGAACCGTGCGTGCCTTTTCCATCAGTGTGGCCAGTACACGTGCTTCCACAGGCGTCATGGTGATCGGTGTGGGGGGGGGAGAGTCGGTCATAGTCATAATGGATACCAATGAAAAACATCGTTATTTTGATCTCGGGCGGTGGCTCCAACATGGCCGCCATTGTGAAAACGGCTCAGCGTGATGCCTGGGCTCATCGATTGCAAGCCAAGGTCGCCGCGGTGATCAGTAATCGGGCTGATGCCAAGGGTTTGGCCTTTGCGCAGGAACACGGCATTGTCACCGAGGTCTTGGACCACAAGGCCTTTGCTTCGCGCGAATTGTTTGACGCGGCGCTGGCAAAGTTGATTGACCGCTATGACTTGCCCGAAGCCCCGGTGTTGGTGGTATTGGCGGGGTTCATGCGGATTCTGACGCCGGACTTTGTCAATCGCTACGCGGGCCGGCTTCTGAACATTCATCCCTCGCTGCTGCCAGCGTTTCCGGGGCTGCACACGCACCAGCGCGCGATTGACGCGGGTTGCAAGTTTGCGGGGGTGACAGTGCACCAGGTGACTGCGGAGTTGGACCATGGTCCCATCTTGGCGCAGGCGGTGGTACCGGTCATGCCAGGCGATACGGCCGACACACTTGCAGCCCGCGTACTGACCCAAGAGCACGAAATCTACCCGAAAGCGATAGCCGATTTGCTGCAAAAAAAGTAGCAGAAGATGCCCGTATCACGAGGGCTATGCTGCGTTTTTGTTGTCGGGATTGATAATTGCCTGAACCAATAGCCATTGGGTTTCAAGCTGGGAAACGAGCGCGTGTGCCGCCGCTGCGTTCCCTTGGCGCGCCTGTGTTTCCAATTCTGCAGCAATGTCACCCATGGCCAGCGCGCCACTGAGTCGGCTGGTCCCTTTGATTTTGTGTGCAAACCTGCCAGTCGTTGCCAGGTCGCCTAGACCGTCTGCCTGCACAAGCGCTGAGACGCTTTCAGTGATGGACGTGATGAAGGTCTTCAATACCGTTGCAATGGATGTTTGGTCATGGTTGAACAGTTCGCCCAGAATGTTTGCATCAAACACCGGGGCGTCGTTACCCGCTTTATATGCCAAGGGCGTTTGTGGCGCTGTGTGGGTCATGGCGACAATGGTCGTTTGGGTGAGATCGATGCGCGAGTGGTTCAGATAAATCTAAAACCAGTTTAGTCGCAGAATGGTCCTGCGTCAGCTTATCATTGCCATCTGAGAATCAGAAAAAAGTCCCAAGGCAATGCATCCAGTCATCCCCTATTTGCTGATCGTAGAGGACGAAGCCACACAACGCCAAATACTGACCGAGTATCTCTCGCGGCAAGGGCTGAGAGTTGCCGCCGTGCCAGACGGGCAGGCAATGCGGGCCGCTCTGTTGGTAGAAATGCCGCAGCTGTTGTTACTGGACGTCGGCTTGCCTGGTGAAGACGGTTTTGCGATCGCCCGGTGGTTACGGGAACGACATCCAACGGTGGGGGTCATCATGGTCACCGGTGCTGCTGATTCAGTTGATCGCATTGTGGGCCTTGAAACCGGGGCAGACGATTACGTGACCAAGCCATATGACCCGCGCGAACTATTGGCGCGGATCAAGAGCGTTTTGCGCCGGACATTGGCACCAAGCGTACCTCGCCAGCCCCCTGTAGCAAAGTCGATCGCAATGCCGCCAATTGTGCTGGGGCGCTGCACCTTTGACCGGACCCGCCGCGTTCTGATTGCGCCGGACGGATCGTTAGAGCCGCTGACGGCAACTGAATTCGACTTGTTGAATTTGTTTTGCCAACACCCCAACCGACCATTGACGCGGGAGTGGCTGCTGGAGACGACCAGTCAGCGAGACTACGATGCAACAGACCGTAGCATCGACTTGAGGGTGACCCGGTTGCGACGCAAGATTGAAGTCAATGCGGACAAACCGCAAACATTGAGAACGGTCCGCGGCGTTGGCTACATGTTGGTATTGGAGCGGGACTGATCTGTCCACTTCAGCGGTAATTGGCGCATGGATTGCAAGTTTTCATGCTTTGACGGTGCACGGTCGCTGGCGTAAGGAACGTTTTCCTCCGCCGTCATCCAGACTTCCCCGTACATGTCCACGATTTCCACCCGTTTGAAATAGCGGGCAATTTCCGAGCATTCAGACAGAACATTGGACACAAAGACGTGGTCGCCGCCACCAACCGGCACGACATAAAAAGCATTTTTCATTGGAATGCAGGGCTGAAACAAAAAGGGTGTTTAGAGTATCTAGGCGCTACGTTTCGCAACCGTGTCAAACCGCCGGGAGTTTGTATCGTTTGTATCGTACGTGGTGATACCGATACGCCACCCCTTCCATTGCTCCACTACGCTTGTGTGAACTTGCGCACGGTAGATAGCAATGCGTCGCGCGTGAATGGCTTTCGCAACACCGCATCGGCCTTTACGCCTGGTGGGGCAGTGAAGGATTCATCATCACTCGTGCCCGATAGAAAAATAAACGGAAGTTTGTTGATTGACGCGTGAGCGCGTATGGCTGCCAAAAGCCCATAGCCATCCATATGCGGCATACGCAGGTCTGATAGAACGATGTCGGGAGCGCTTACCAAGATGCGATCAAGCGCGGCGCGTCCGTCGGGTGCAGTATCCACAACGAAACCCTCCAGCGTCAGCAAGGTTGCCACAACCTGGCGAATGCTGGGGTCGTCGTCTACGATCAAAACGCGCGTCATGCACAAATTGTGCAGCTTTTGTCGCTATTTGCATCGCAGTGCGAGGATTAACCCTGCAGCAGCGGGGGCAGGAATGCACCAAGGCGTGCGTTGGCCTTTGACTTCTGATCATTTTGGAGGGATTGGTACAGCGCGCGGCTAGTCGTTTCAATGTCTTCAAGTGCTGCCAGGCGGTTGCGTGCAGTGTCGACGGCGCGTGCAACTTGCTTGATACTGTCGCCCGTTTGTCCTCTGTTATCGATCTCATTGGCGCTAATCCCCCGGCTGCGTTGGCGACTTTGGTCGGCTTCTAGGGCCAAAACGCGGTCCGTGAATGTTTGCCAGAGCGCAGACTGTTCCGCATTCAACTGCAAATCGGTTTGCAACGCCAGCATCTGGTATTGCAACTGCTCGCGGCTCAGGGGGCTTGGCTGCTTGCGCATCGGGTTCGTGCCACCGTCACCGGCTGCGTCACAGGCTTTGCTCCAGTCACCAGGTGAGCGATGGCCCCCAAGCTTGCCGCCACCCATGTCACCACCACGCATGCCGCCACCGCCACCCCCAAATTGGGCGTAGACAATTTCAGGCACTAGAAGAAAGGATGCAATTGAGGCAAACGCGGCTAACACCCAGAGATACGGTTTCATGGTGGCAATCACTCCAGTTTGGACAACAGTTAAGGTCTGCCGACTATCACCCTCGCGCGTTGCGCTGGCATGTACTGAGGTAAATGTGCGGTAAATGTCTGCGCACAATCCTGCGGGACTAGGGGGGCGAATCCAGTGGATTGGATAGCCGCGTGAATCTGGCTTGTTCTACTCCGTCGATTGCGACGTTTTCAGAAAACATGGCGGCTGGACGGACCCACAGCCCCCGTTCGCCATACAAAGCGCGGTACAGCGTCATGGGTTCCAGTGTTTCGCTGTGCCTTGCCGTGTCTAGTACTTCGTAGAGATTGCCCTTGTAGTGACGGTACAGGCCGGGTGGCGTTGGTGTCAAAGGGGGTAGGGTATCGGGAGTTGAATCAATAGGCATGGGACAATCGTAAGCTATGCATCCAAAAGCTCTCCTAGATGCCTGCGCGGAACTCGTCAGGCTCACCCTTAAATTTGACCATCCGGCGGACGCCATCGTCTCGCGCTTCTTTCGTGACAACCGTGGCCTGGGTCCCCGTGAGCGAGCCACCATGGCCGAAACGGTGTATACCGTTTTGCGCAAAAAGCTGCTGTTTGACCATCTGGCACCCTCTGGCAGTGGCCCGAAGGAGAGGCGATTGGCAATTTTGGGCTTTTACGGCCCCGGTGACTTTTTGCGCAGTGCACTGACCGAGCAGGAAATCAACTGGCTGGACCAGTGCGAAAAGGTCAGCCCGCATGATTTGATGGACCGTCATCGCCATAACCTGCCTGAGTGGCTGGTTCAGCCGCTCAAAGACCAGTTGGGTGACGAATTTTGGCCCATGGTCGAGACGTTGAACCTGGGAGCCGGACTTGATCTTCGGGTCAATACCTTTAAGGCCAAACGCGCCGATGTACAAAAGGAATTGGCCAAGGCCGGTATCAAAGCCATTAACACCCCTTATTCGCCCTGGGGCTTGCGAATCGCCGGAAAGCCCGCACTCAACAAAAATGAAGCGTTCATGCGTGGTGAGTTTGAGGTGCAGGACGAAGGCTCGCAGTTGTTGTCCATGATGTTGGATGCCAAGCGTGGGGAAATGGTGGTGGATTTTTGCGCCGGTGCCGGTGGCAAAACCTTGGCGCTGGGTGCAGCCATGCGCAGCACTGGTCGCTTATACGCCTTTGACACCTCAGCCCACCGGCTTGATGCGTTCAAATCGCGACTCAAGCGAAGCGGCCTTTCGAACGTGCACCCGGCGGCGATTGCCCACGAGCGCGATGACCGGGTGAAGCGCCTCACTGGCAAGATGGATCGGGTGTTGGTAGATGCACCATGTACCGGGTTGGGAACCTTGCGCCGTAACCCGGATCTGAAATGGCGACAGAACCTGCAAGCTGTCGAGGAAATGGCGGTCAAGCAGACTGCTATTTTGCAGAGCGCATCGCGCATGCTCAAGTCAGGCGGTCGTCTGGTCTATGCCACGTGTAGTGTGCTGCCGCAGGAGAATGAAGCAATTGCCGAGGCGTTTTCTGCCGCCAACCCGGATTGCGTGCCGTTATCAGCTGGCGAAGTATTGGCGGAATTGAAGGTGGAGAACGCAGCCAGCCTGTGCAGCGGCGGCGACAATGGTCAGCTGTATTTGCGTTTATGGCCGCACCGCCACGGGACAGACGGATTTTTCGCAGCCGTCTGGCAAAAGAAATAAATGATGGTCGTTGAGAAGGAAACCGGAATATGCAGGTAATGGAATGGTCAGTGTTCAGTGCAGCCATTGATTGGTTGGCACACGGTGTCTGGCATTTGCAGTGGTGGCAGTTGGTACTGGTAACGCTGGCGTTGACCCACGTCACAATGATCAGCGTGACCGTGTTTTTGCACCGCCACCAAGCGCACCGTGCGCTGGATCTGCACCCGATTGCATCGCACTTTTTCAGGTTCTGGCTTTGGCTAACTACCGGCCAGGTGACCAAAGAGTGGGCCTCCATTCACCGCAAGCACCACGCTAAGTGTGAGCAGTCGGAGGATCCCCACAGCCCCCATGTGCACGGCATTCGAACGGTCTTGCTACAGGGCTACGAGTTGTACCGCGCTGAAGCGGCAAATAAGGAAACCATGGCGCGCTATGGACATGGCACACCCAATGACTGGCTTGAACGCAATCTGTATGGCCGTTTGTCCACGGTAGGCGTAGCCTCAATGCTGGTGGTAGACGTGGCATTATTTGGTGCCGCTGGCGTAGCCGTGTGGGCCGTGCAAATGGTTTGGACCCCGGTCATGGCAGCAGGCATCATCAACGGTGCGGCGCATTTCTGGGGGTACCGCAATTTTGAAGCGCCAGACCATAGCACCAATATTTCGCCGTGGGGCATTCTGATTGCGGGGGAAGAGTTGCACAACAACCACCACACCTATCCAACGTCGGCCAAACTGTCGGTTAAACCGTATGAGTTTGACATTGGATGGATGTATATCAGCGCCATGCAGGCTGTGGGGCTAGCGAAAGTCAAAAAGACACCACCTAAGGCCGCATTTGGTGAAATCCGCCCCGTTGCGGACGAGAAAACCCTGGAGGCGCTCATTACGAACCGCTATGAGTTAATGGCCGGCTATGCCAAGGGCATGCGTCAGGCCGCACGGATCGAATTGGCGGCCATGCGTGCCCGCAGTGCCGATGCTGCGGTTATCAAGGCCGCCAAGCGCTGGATGCACCGGGATGTGGAAAAAGTACCAGCCCATGCCGCCGAAAAGCTAGCCAAGGCACGTGCAGCCTCTCCTATGCTGGACAAGATGGTCACCATGCGTGAAGAACTGCGCCAGATGTGGCTCAATACCTCGGTATCGCGCGAGCAGTTGGCCAAGGATTTGCAAGCCTGGTGCCACCGTGCAGAGGAAAGCGGCATCGCTGCGCTGCGTGAGTTTTCTCTGAGGCTGCGGGCGGCGCACGTTTAGTAAATCCTTCGCTGTTTCAAGAAAGCCCGTTTGTTAGCGGGCTTTTTTGTGGCTGGCTTTTTCCATGCGCTCCGGATCAGTCGGGCTATGCGTTTTGCTCCGTGTCCCCCGCCTTCCGGCATTCGCCTGCGGGCTCCTCCTTGACCTGCGCAAAACCCTTTGCCCGACTGATCTTGCGGCGAGTTGAGGGAGTGCCAGAATTGAATCTAAAAGCCTGCGCATACCAACCACTCCAGCAGCAGGTATGGGAGGGGCGTTTTGCGTAGGTAAAGGAGGAGGGCGAAGCCCGGGGGACACGGAGCAAAATGCCCCTCCCATACCTGTTGCGGGCGAGAGAAAACACAAACGTACAGACGTAAAAAAGCCCGCACTGGGCGGGCCTTTTTTCAAGGAAGAGTCCTAATGCGAGGGGGTAGTGCTAAAAAGCCGTCCCCAAAACATTATTTTCATTTAAGCGCGGGTGAGACCATGGAAAACTGACTGAATGAATGACGTTTCAATAATCTTCATTGGGAACAGAAGGTATTCCACGGAGCACTTCTTGAAAATGTAAGTAAGTTAGTCAATAAGCAGATGAAATCAAAGCGCTTAACGACATTTTGACTTAAATTGAACTCTACACGGTAGCGTTCCTGATTCGCATGATTGTCTGACGGCTTGTACGGTACACCCTCGCTAAAGCAGCAACAGAATCGCCAGCGTCTAACCTCTTCAATACCTCCCCAGCTTGCGCTTTAGTCAGACTTGAAGGCCTGCCTAGAGCCTTGCCCTGTGATACGGCACGCGATAGTCCAGCCTGAGTGCGCTCAATGAGTAGATCTCGTTCAAATTCAGCCACGGCGGCGATGACCCCCATTGTCAGCTTCCCAGCGGGACTTGTAAGGTCAGTACCCCCGAGCGCGAGGCAGTGCACCCGTACGCCCATGCCTTCAAGGGCTTCCACCGTTGAGCGCACGTCCATCGCATTTCTGCCAAGCCTATCCAGCTTAGTGACGACCAACACATCCCCCGACTCAAGCTTGTTGATGAGTTGGCCAAACCCTTTGCGTTCCCTGGCTGCTACCGACCCAGATATGGTTTCAACGATGGTGCGCTGCAAGGTGATACTGAACCCGGCTCCCGCGATCTCATGGATTTGGTTGTCGGTTGTCTGATCGGACGTGGAGACCCGGCAGTACGCGAAGACACGTGACACAACAAGACTCCAAGAAAGTGTACGAATTGGATGTCCGTATTATTTCCTGTGTCCGAAAGCTTGTAAAGCTGTTTTTCGTACACCCCTGATGCAGGTGTCCGTTTTCGGACGATTTAGTACAGGGTTGGAGGTCGGCAAAAGACGCATGGCAGTAGTAGATATTTGCGATCTGCCTGCTCCTAAGCGGCTATTCAAACCAGCCTGTTTGGGTCAACTTTATGGCGACCAATTCACGTGGAGCCTTTCGCCCATTGAACCCCATTGTTGGCCCGTTGTCATCCATTGACATAAAAATGACAATGGCTATTTTTATGACAATGGGTAGCAATCGAGCCGCTGAAGTTAGCCGCGTCGGCACTGCAGGCTCAAGGTCCCGAGGATGACTTGCCCGGTGAAGCTGAATTTGCCGCCTTACGCGCCTGGTACGCCGGCCTTTCTTCTCGCGAATCCGTCGCCCGATACCTGTGTTCCAATTAAAGGGCCGGAAAGTCCTCACGTGCCGTCCGGAAGTCAGTTCTCGCACTGCTGCAGTCTACCAATTGCGAATTCCATTGCGGTCATTCGTGAAAGACTACAACCGTCCCGACCCAGCAGTGGCCCTAGGATGACGCCGCTGCGCGGTCTCGGCTTTTCAATTGGCCTCGCTTTGGAGTAACTCAATTTCGTCCGGATACATGGCCTCAAGCCAATTCGTGATACCGGTAGCTGAATCCGAACACTCCACTTCGTATGCAACTTCCGGCTGGGTGTACACCTCTAGAATCGTTCCGATGTCTCCGACTTCTGGGGTTCGCAGCTTTGTGATTGAAGAGTCAGAAGGTCGATTTCCACGGAGCGAAACCACGCGAACAACTTCGTATTGATTCATAGGATGTTTTAGTCTTAGTTCGAAATGCTAAGTCAATGTTGCTCTTCGGCCCGCCAATTGCCTTCGTGATACCGACCTTAGTCCACCCAACGCAACTGACTCCAAGCGGGTCGACGCTTTATCCATACCTGATGTTCCAAACAGAATGGTCCTTCGTAAATGACTCGGCTTCAGAGCTAGGCAGCCGTGCCTACCTTTGCATTGGAGTAAATGGCTGGTATGACCGGCATATCCACCTGTTCCGTCCTGCGCCCTCATCCGCGACTGCCACGTTTGCCTGCCCTGCTTCTCGGACGCGAGGTCCCGCGCCCAAACCGGCGAAGATTTCAGTGTGGCAATAAAAAAGAGAAATATCCGGGGGACGCTAGTGCTATTCAAAACGTCGCTGCGCTGCGTCAACCGTCTGCGCCATTAATGTGGCGATTGTCATCGGCCCAACGCCGCCTGGCACTGGGGTGTAGGCAGAACATCTGTCAATGACAGCAGACAGTTCGATGTCCCCAACGCCGCCTGCATGGTAGCCCGCGTCAATAACGATAGCACCATCTTTGATCCAGTCGCCTTTTATGAATTGTGGTTTGCCAACAGCACCGACCACGATGTCCGCAAGACCGATTAGCTTAGCCAGGTCCTTGGTCTTTGAGTGACACACGGTGACAGTCGCGTTGGCGTTGAGCAGCATCATTGCGATCGGTTTGCCTAGAATTGGACTACGACCGACGACCACGGCGTGTTTGCCCTCGACTGCAATGCCATAGTACTGAAGCAACTTCATGATACCGGCTGGCGTGGCGCTGCCATACGCCGGCTGATTCATGGACATGGTGCCAAAGCCATGAGCGGTTACACCATCAACATCCTTTGCGATTTCGATTCGATCAAAGCATGCGCGCTCATCGATCTGTGCAGGAACCGGGTGTTGCAGCAAGATGCCATGAACCAAGGGATCAGCATTGAGTCGATCAATTTGGGCCAACAATTCATCAGTGGTCGTGGCTTCGTGAAGGACCACCTTGAGTGACTGCATACCAACACGGTCGCAGGCGCTACCCTTCATCTTGACGTACGTGGCAGACGACGGATCATTTCCGACCAGAATTGTTGCCAGAATCGGCGCAGCGCCACCTGCTTTTCCTTTTATGGCTTCCACACGGCTTGAAAGTTCTACCTCCATCGCGCGAGCCAACACTTTTCCATCCAAAACGATTGAAGCCATGACAACCTTTCAAAAATTGTGACTGTGATGCGGCCAATGCCGTGGTTCCAAGTCCTTGCTAAGCCAAATTCACGCAAGCAATGCATACCGCTTTAACAAATGAAGCAGCGCTCAACAGAAAATATTTTGTAGACTGAAAGTGGTTGTGAATTTCAATTCCCTATTTCATAGCCCACTTGCGAAGCAGCCTGATCTTGAGCGATTGCCGTTCAATGGATGTCTTACCTTTTCTGGATGCTCTGGCTGCAACAGCATCTTGCCGATCAGAATGGAAATAGTGCTTCCCATCTTTGGCCATGGACCACACACTGCCAACTTCATTTTCAACAGGCGCTACATATCCATCCAATTGCTCCGACGGCATCGCCGTCAAGCCTGTCCTTACCCCCGCTCGCATGCGCGAGTGCCAAGTTTGCTTGTCCCGTCTTTCGGACTTGGCACTTGTGATTCCAAAGATAGGTGTCTTCCTTCTACTTCGGCTCATGCTGTTGCTCCCAGTGTGACGAGTTTCTCTTTGATCTTTTTCAATACCGCGGGGTTGCTGATGCCTTCGTGTGCATCCGTCTGGATGTAGTTGCTCAAGCACCACTTGGGCCAGTGCATGTAATCGTCATCCAAGGCCAGCCAGTCTTTCGGATTGCGGCGTACCACGTCACCCCAGACTTGCATGCCGCGCGGCGCGTCGACAAACAACGCCTCGTCCATTCGGCTATGAAAGGTTGCACCAATCACGCGTTGTCGCAGCGCGATGGGCAGTCGTTTGGCGGTACCTGCACAGCCGTACGACCGCACCCAGGAGGTGCTCAACACAATCTTCACGTCTGGGTAAGGCTCCAGTAGCGTCGTTAGCAGGTCTGCATGCTGGAAGAGTGTGTAGTGCGGCGGCGCGCGCAGGTGCGGCCCTTTTCTGAGATGCCATAGAACGTCTTCATGGTGGAGCACGCCGTCGAAGTCCAAATACAGCACAAGCTGCCCCGCGCCTTTCGGTGGTCTGCTGTGATACTTCAGCCCGTGCATGTAGCGCTCCAAGACCATGCGTGGATCGAAGGTGGAATTCTCAGACTCAAACTCTTGCCGATTGTTTGTCCAGTGGCGATTCCGGATATACCCGTCAGGATACCGTCTGACCCCGCGCAAAAGTCGTAGGCCAGAACCAATGCATCGGCTCTAGCAACGGGTTCGATGATGCGTTCCCCCGGCCAGTTGTTTTGCAGAAATTCCAGGTGTAGGTCGGATGCAAGCGGGATGTTCATGCGCTACAGCTTCATTTCTTCAATGCTGAGGGAAAGACCCGCCGCTGGGATGAGCATGCCGCTTACGGACAGCAAGGACCTGGTCTTGATCCTGTTTGCGCTTGACTGCTTGTGCCTGCGTAAGCGCGCACGCTGCACCACGGTCGTGAAATAGCGTCCAGCCTGCAACGTACCGCGCGGGCCGTCCGAAACCACAACTGTGCCTGGACGGTTTGCATTGAATAGCCAATACACACGTTGCCCAACCCTCCAGGTACCGGCTCCTGGCGGAACGGCGACGCGCAAGCGCCTATCGACCCTGGTCGACCAGCTTTGGCTAGCATGCGTGGTAGTAGATCTGTAGTTCATGATTGCCTTCACTCCTCAATGGACCAGCTTGGCCGGGGTCTTAGTTCCCTCCGGTGGTGACCCTGTGTCGGTGACTTCCTGCACTTGCGATTCGCGTTTGATGTCACACTCAATCTGCAACTGTTCAATCCACTGATCAGGGGACAGCGTCTCACCGAGCAGGATGCACTGGCGCTTCACTGTGGCGAAGTCGCCAGCGGCGAGCTGGTGCATCTGGTACAGATCCGCCTTCCAGCTATCCTTTTGGGTCCGTGCGATCTCGGCCAGGGTCTTTTTGATCCCAGCCTCACTGACAAACATGTTCCAACGTTGTTCAGGACTCAAGGCGCGGAGTTCCAGCTTGAAGGTAAACCGACGCAATGCGGCTGTGTCCAGTCCGCGGAACAGGTTGGTCGCCACAATGAATACGCCGGGAAAGCGCTCCATGCATTGCAGCAGCTCGTTGACCGTGGTCACCTCCCAGGAGTGGTGGGCCAGACTGCGGTCACGCAGGAAGCTGTCACCCTCGTCCAAGAACAGGATGGCGTCCTCCTCCTCGGCTTCCTGGAACATGGCAGCCAGGTTCCGCTCGTTGTCACCCAGCCATTTGGAAAGCAGGTCGGACGCCCGTTTGCTGATCAGGCGTTTTCCCATTTGCTGCGCCAGATACTCCACAAACTGCGTCTTGCCGGTGCCGGGCGGGCCATAGAGGCACAGCGAACCTTTGGGCCGGAGTTTGAGTGCCTGCAGAATTTGTGCAGGTCCGAACCTGCCGGCGTGGGTGATGTACTCTAGTGAGTATTCGGTCACGCATTCCTTGGTCTTGGGTAGAGTATCCCGTTGCATTGCGGCCAGGGAGCGACGCACTGCCCGCACCATGGCATTTTCTCGCTCGCGCTTGTTGCTGGCGCCGCTGAGTTTGGATGCACGCACTGCAGCTTCTATTTGCTTGGCAGATACATCTTCCAGGGCAAGGATGTCGGCCTTGGTTGACTTGTAGAGCTTGAGGTCGGTCACCAGGGTTTCCATTTGGGCACGCCGCTCATCCCTGCCAGCCTTCATTAATGCAGCGTGGAAGATGAAGCGTGCCACGCACTCGGCTACCAGACTATCGGATCCAGGACCAGTCCACACTGTGGGCGCAGGGTTGGTTTCCAGCAATAGCTGGTCTAGCGGTGCAATGTGGCCGCTGTCGAGTTCAATGCCGAGTAGGTTGCGCAGGAGTTCGGACGGCCGGCGCTCCAAGACATCTCCCGGCTTTTCGATCACGAGAACGGCGCGGGGTCCACAACGGCCATACAGAACGCGTTGTGCAACAAAGGCTATACATGGCAACTCTCCGTAGGCATTGTCAAAGTCCTGAAACACATATCCGACCAGGTGGGCTTGGCTCAGCATCTCACTCAGCAGGGAGCGCTTTTCAATGGAGTGCGCACCGTAGAGTAAAAGATTGACACCGAGTGCGTCCTTCTCTGCACCATTGCGTAGGATATCCACCGCCAGTTGGAAGTCTTCTGGAGCCATGCGGGCCGGAATGCCTGCACCTAGTGTGGTGACCATGGGTTTCAACAGGCTGTCGAAGACACTTTCCAAGGGATCCGTCAGGAGCTCCACCCAGAAGTCGGAGACCCTGGGAAGCTGGTTGTCCTTGCCTTGCCCCCGAAGAATTCGGCTGGTGCGCAGGATGCCCGCATTCGAGAGTGCTTTGCGCAACTCTTCTTCGGAGCAGTCCAACATGGCACACCAAGTATGGGCCGTATTGGAGCGACGGTCCTTCATTAGTTGGGTCAGAAAATCACCAAAGTCGCGGTAGATGGCGCAGGTGAAGGCCAGCACCAGCACTTTCTCCTCGACCGCAGAGAGATTCAGAACCTTGCAGAGTTCTGTCACACGCAATGTTGTAGGGTCCTGCATGCTTCTGTACATGTCTTCGAGGATCGAGCCGAGCTGTGCAGCGCGATTGCTTGCGAGCTCGGTAAATTCCCTCCAGTTGGTTGTTGCCCAGTCGTGCAAGGCATAGCCTTCTACCAGCAGCCTTGCCTCCCGGAGGCTGGCATTTGTGCTTATGGTTCCCTTGCCCAGTTGAGCTAGCAGCCGCAGGGCTCGGTCTAAGGAGAGTTTTTTGGCTCGGTGATCGAGTTGTAGGGCGTGGGCAGGCTCTGGCCAGTCCAGCAGGTCAGCGCCCATGGCATACCAGCTGGCAAACAGCATGGGGTCTAGCACCATGCGCCTTTGCACCTGGTCGGTTGCAATCAGGCGAACCAGCCAAAGGGCCAGCCTTGGCATGGAGACTTTGCGTTCATGCATAACTTGGAACTTCCTGGCTAGGTTGGCGTCTGCAGTGTGCAGCTAGGCCGCCCAATTTAATAACCACCATTGGCTGAACTCCAAAAGGTTTCTGTGTTGCGAAGAAACTGAAAGCAGGGCGTCGCCGGTGTTTGGCGAGCCATGGGGATTGCGCACGATCAAAGCTTGATGGATGTCAGGATGGATTCCCGCCATGTACGGCAAATAGTCGTCCACAAAGGCCACCGGCTGCAGACTATGCAGGGCATCTGCCTTGGGGCTTTTGCCATCGGCGTGCTTACTTGTTGCAATAACCTTTTCTATGGGAAACCCAAGTCTTTGCAGGTTGTATTGACGAGCAGCCGCGAATTCCTCAGCTAGCGCCGATACGCAGACCAGCTCGTATCCTGTGGACTTCAGATCCTTGCAAGCCTGGACGGCACCAGGCATGGCATCCAGGGACTCCCAAAACTCTTGGTCAAAGCTCGCCCGAAAGCGACCCAACATAGCGCCCTCCAGGCGCTGGACATCCCAACGGTCTTGGGCCCAGTAGGCGTGTGGATCCTTTTCTTTTGGATAGATGCCGAATGCTTTTTTCCACGCGTGGGCGTAGGCGCGGTTGTAGTCCAGTAGAACGCCATCGGCGTCCAAAGCGATGGTTCGGCTTTGCACAGATGCTCCTTTGGTGGCTAGTTAGATTGGCCGTTCTCTCGGACTAAATCAGTGAGCGGACAAGGCTTGAACTCAGGAGGGCGAAGGGAATCGGGCTCGCAGGTGTTTCTCAATCCATTCAAGCTCCGACTTTCCTACATCCCAGCCCTGATGGGGCATGCGGCTGGAAAGGCTGTCCAATACGGAGGACTGAGTTAGGTCCGGCTTCTCTGCAATTTTTCGATTGACGTATGCGGTCAGCTGGTCGACCAAGTCGAGGCAACCCACATAGCGCTCAGTGCGTTCCTCGGGTGTCAGGCCGACCACGTAACGTCCATCAATCAGACGTGCTGCGAACTTGGGCTGTGCGCCGGGCAACGCTGCAGGAAATGGGTCGTGCGGAAAGTCGTCTGGGACAGTGACTGTTGCAGTTGGTGTATCGCTGTCAACAATTGTGGACTTGGATTTCTCGCTCATGGTCTTCTTTCAAAATGCGTGATGGTCAACCGAGCTCCTAGTGGAGATCACGTCGTAGTGTGGGTGTCGGATTTTGATCATGGGCGTTCTGAGGCTTAAACGTTCAATTGGCCGTGTCCTCAGAGAACTATCGGGTTGGAGCCTTGAATCGAACGCCTTCTAGATTTAAGCGTTCGATCGGTGTTCCAAGCATGGAATGCGCGTATCTGGAACCTTCGATAGTTTCAAACACATCTGCAGTTTGCCCCTCTGTATTTGGCTCCTTTGCAGACCAAACCACACGCAACGGGTCCATCTTCCAATCACTACTTCCATTGACGTGCCCAGGCGTGATGACCTGGACTGAATCGAACTTTATGACCCCGTCGTTGCTTCGCCGAACCAAATTCTCCACAGCTTCCAGACTAGTGAACAGCAACGTCCGTCCAACTTCAAAGACACCGTCATCATCGATTTCAACATGACGAAAAGAGACGAGGAACCAGGGTACATCTAAAGCCAGCTCTACGTCATGCCATCGCTCAAAGGAAGACTCCCCGAAGAGACCTGAAATCGCTGACTTAGAAGTTGCGTGTGTAATAAACATGTTAGTGCAAATGAGTCCTATAGATTGTAGTCCTAAAGGATTCATTGAGGGCTAATCAGTGCGCATGACACGACGAAACCTTCATCGAAACGACTTTGCCACAGCATTGAAGAAAGTACGGAATTCCAGGGGGCTTTCTCAATTAGATTTCAGCCTTGCCTCCAGTCGCACCCACGTGAGCGCTTTGGAAAGAGGAATCAAAAAGCCGGCCCTCGACACAGTAGAGGAATTGGCTGAGGTGTTGGATATACACCCGCTGTCTCTGCTTGCACTTGCCTACCTAAAGAAATCCTCATTCGAGGAAGCAGAGATACTTCTCACCCGAGTTAAGGCAGAACTTTCAGAAGCAAATGTTCTGAAGTGAGTTTTCATTGTGCGAGATGCACTCTCATGACAAGTTGATGCGTCAAGGCTTGGCTCTCCAAATCCCCCGCAGATTCTCTGCAAGAAGCTCGTTGTGCGAAACAGGCAGAAGTATGAAATGCCCATAGCGACTACGGTGCTGAACAGGACCAAAAAGTATCGCTGCCAGCCTCCCGCATCTGCCAGCACGGAATATGCAGCGTAAGCGTCCGGCGAACCCATCTTGAGGCGAAGTCGGTTGTCTCGCAAGATCGTGTGCACGCAATAGATCGTGCACACCATGCTCAAAAATTCAGAGATTTCCAAATATTCGGCGCCACGCGCCAC
>JACCDN010887902.1_pt1 | contig 79704 bp, 70 predicted proteins | sample 7441691 | NCBI WGS metagenome assembly JACCDN01 (sample SAMN15323439, study PRJNA562643) | freshwater metagenome | isolation source: river surface water | place: USA:Blue River Watershed | collected 2017-08-16
AAGCATGGTAGTATGCCGAGCTTACTGTTGGGTAATTCTGACGATATTAGACGCTCTGATGAGTTGCTGGGAATTGGTTTCCCGTTAGGGCAAACATCGCCAAAGAGTGCAACAGGGATTGTCAGTGGTGATGAAAAAATAGTGATACCACCAAGCAGAATTTATGCAGTACAGGTGACGAAGCCAAGTAATCCGGGGAATTCTGGTGGGCCTATTTTAAACAGCGATGGTCAGGTTGTTGCTATTGATGTAGCGGGACCAATGGGTAACACGGATAATATTGCGTATGCCATTCCTATTAATGAACTTAAAAATAAACTTGAAGATCTTAAGATGGGCAAAGTAGTGAACCAGACTTATTTTGGTGGGGCATTTTGCCATGCAAAAAGTAACGAACTTGCTCAGGTCTTAGGTAATCCAGTGCCTGCAGGGTGCTATATTACGCGTATTTTTCCTGGTGGATTATTAGCCGATTGGGATATTCGTCCTGCTGATATGTTGTACGCAGTAAACGGTTTAGTAATCGATCCCTATTGCAACGTAGAATATGCTGCAGGGCGTGATCGTAAGCCTTTAGTTGATTATCTTTTGGGCTTACCATTAGGTAGTACTGTTCGTTTAGTGTTGTATCGTAGCGGGGAAAAGATAGAAAAAGACGTGCAATTACTGTTTAAAGAAGAGCCGGCTATTAGATGGCACTACGTTGATTATGCGGTTGATTATGAAATTATAGGCGGCATTCTTATCCAAGAGCTTTCTTTAAACATTGTACAAGCATTATCAAAAACACCGTTCTCTGTGCAAATTAAAGCTGCTGTGTATCAAAATGATGAACAAAAAAGACAACAGCAAGTGTTGATTGTAACGCAAGTGCTAGCAGGTTCTTTGGCTGCACAATCGCGCGCAATAGGCGTGGGAGAGTTTATTGCAGAAATTAACGGTATGCCGGTTAAAAATCTGGAAGAAGTGCGAGCTGCTTTGGCTGCAACTTCTGGAGAGTTTATCACCATTAAGAATGATGATGGAGATTTAGTTGCATTAAATATGACTGATTTGTATCATCAAGAATCGCAGATAGCCGCCTATTTTGGATATCAGATTACTCCAGGTATTAAAGCATTGTTACAACAATAAATTATTATAAAAAAGTAAGGATAGTATGAAAACGCAACGCACCTTTTGGACATATTCGGTTAAAGATCTCATTTTTAGTGTGGTGACTGCGGGCCTAATGCTCGCTTTGTACATGGTGTTAAAAAACCAACAGGAGCTTGCTCAATCGTATGTTATGCTCCACGCAGGTATTCAAGAACATGCGACTAATAAACCTACAGAAACTCGTGTTATAGAAAAAATGGTTGCTCAACAGCCATGGGCAGCAGTGCAAGAAAAAGCGCGTGATACGGTAGTGCAAGTGATTTCACAAACGGCAGAAGTTAATATTTTGCAACCGTTTAGAACACCACAACAACATATTTCCGCTGGTAGTGCCTTTTTTATTAATGCTGAAGGTGATCTAATTACTAATGCACATGTGGTAGAAGAAGCGACATCAGTATGGATTAAAATTCCTTCATTAGGTAAAGCAATTATCGACTGTGAAGTGGTTGGTAAGTCTCCAGAACGGGATATTGCGTTATTGCGTCCTACCAAAGAAGGCTTAGAAATTATTAAAAAAAATATGGAAAAAATTCCGTTCTTACCTCTTGGTAATTCTGACGAAGTACATCGTGTTGATGAAGTACTTGCACTTGGGTATCCGTTAGGACAAGCATCTTTAAAAAGTACGTCAGGTGTAGTCAGTGGACGTGAGCATATGGGTGGACAACATTTGATTCAGGTTTCGTCTCCTATTAATCCAGGTAGCTCAGGCGGCCCAGCCCTTAACTTGGCAGGAGAAGTGATTGGGATTACCTCTTCTGGAATTATGGGCGCACAAAATGTTGGGTACATTATTCCGGTCAATGATTTGAAATTGATTTTAGATGATTTACGTACAACGCGCTTACTCCGTAAACCGTTTTTGGGTGTGATTTTTAACCATGGTAGTCCAGAGTTAGCACAACATCTTGGTAACCCAGAACCGGCAGGTTGTTATGTGGTTGATGTGTACCAAGGTTCACCGCTTGCAAAAGCAGGTATTAAACCGGGGGATATGATTTACGAAATGAATGGCTACAGAGTTGATGAGTATGGTGATTTAGCAGTTAGTTGGCACGAAGATAAACTTTCAGTTATCGATTACATTTCTCGTTTGCAAGTAGGCCAATCGGTTAATATGGCTTTTTACCGTAAAGGTGTTCGTCATCTTATTACGTTTAATTTTGATCATACAGAACTTGCTCCGGTACGTAAGATTTTCCCAGGAGAAGATGAAATAGATTACGAAATTTTTGGTGGCATGCTTGTGCAACCGCTGACACTTAATCATGTGATGGTATTGGTTAACAATGCGTCGTCATTAGCAAAATATGCTGATTTTAAAGCGCAAATGGAACCGGCACTCATTGTAACGCATATTGTTCCTAACTCACAAATGCAGCGTCTTGATCTGCTACGTGAAGGTGCCATTATTGCAGAAGTGAACGATAAAAAAGTGAAAACATTAGTTGATTTTAGATCTGCGATTGCTGATGCAGTTGCTCAAGCGCGCACCGGTAAAAACAAACATTTAATTTCGTTTAAAACAGCAGATGGTGTTTTCTTTGTATTAAATATAGAAAAAATAGTTCGTGATGAACCTAAACTTGCAGCCTTGTACCATTATCCTATAAGTGCGTGCATGCAAAAAACCATTGTGGCATTTAATGATTTAACGCAACCTAACGCTGTTGCATAATAGTTACTAAGAAAGATGTGGCTCTATGGCTCTTAAAAAAGAACGACTCGATACACGTGTTCAAGAAACGTACCCACATCTTTCTCGTACGCATATTCAAAGTCTTATCATGCAGGGGAAAGTATCAGTAGATGGTCAGGTAATAACTAAAGCTGGCCAGGCAATTTCTTCTGAAGCTGTTCTTGTGGTTCGTGATGAACAATCTCCCTATGTGTGCCGTGCGGGTGTAAAACTTGCGCACGCTCTTGATCAGTTTGCCGTTGATGTTACGGATCTGATGGTGCTTGATGCGGGTCTTTCTACCGGCGGCTTTACCGATTGTTTATTACAACGGGGTGCACGCAAAGTGTATGGCGTTGATGTTGGTTATGGTCAAGTGCATGAGAAAATTGCACGGGACCCACGAGTGTGTGTTATGGAACGGACCAATCTCCGTCATCTTACCGAGCTGCCAGAGCTTGTTGACTTGGTAACGCTCGATCTTTCTTTTATCTCGCTACTTAAAGTAATGCCGGCCGTCCAAGCACTTTTAAAACCAACAGGTCGTTGGATAGTGCTTATTAAACCGCAGTTTGAAGCGCGTAAAGAGCAGGTAGGTCGTGGGGGTATTATAAAAGACCCTGCAGTGCATCAAGAAGTTATTGAGCGCGTTACACAAGCGTTTAAAGAGGCTGGCTTTACGTGTCAAGGTGTTATTCCATCGCCTATTACGGGTATGTCTGGAAACACAGAATTCTTAGGGTATTTTACTCATTCTTAAAAAAGTTTGATTTACACAAGAGCAATTTTAGTTTGATGATCTAGAGCTTGTGCTTGTTGGGCACGCTTCTGATCGCGTTGTGCTTTTTGTGCGTTGTATTCTCGCCAGTAGCTGTCAAGAACAGCATGTTCAAGTTGTTCCTTTATATACTTGGCAACATGTTTGAGTTCAGGAACTGCGTCAGCAATATCTTTTGAATTTCTGAATCTGGTATCTAGTTGGCCAAAAAGAACACGTCTTGAATAAAGTGGTCCGGTAGGGCGGTTGATAAGCAGCATGGATATGATGTTTATTATATTGTCTTTAAGATAAGCACCATCTTTGTGTAAACAACCAAATGTTCTTCTGCCCGATATAAGCAGATGGAAAATGGAAGATTTACAACCAGGGGCTTGCGCTAGGAGTGTTGCTGGATTTTCTTTAACAATACGAGCAAGAGGGAGTAATTCGGTTTCTGTAAGTACTGTATTACGACTAAGTAATTGACAGAGTTCTTTATTAAGATCCGTGTGTGTTTCGCACGCACAGCCTGCACGTGCACATACTACATCAGCAAGTTTTTTACGAAGAGCTTCTTGTGTGGGGGATAACGCATAGGAGCCGGTGCATCTGTGAGGTTCTGCAGGTTGTGCTGCTTGGAGATTGTATGTAGGTAGTATGGTGAGCAGTAAGAATGCGTGTGCTGCATATGCAGTTACTGTGTTCATAGCAGGTCTGCCTTTTTTATATGTTTTTATTTACACAAGTGTACTGCTAGGCAACGCACAAGGTAAAGAAAATATCTCTTGGCAGTGCGAAACACACAGCATGCTTAGACGATGTTAATTATCGGTAGCTTTTTTAGGTCTGAGCCAATGAGTAAGTAAGTCAGCAGGTGTTTTTGGCTTTGAAGTAGATGCAGGGATTTGAGATGTTGCTGTGGCAGCACTAGCAAGAGCACTATGTTTTTTGTCAGACGTAGTAATTCCAGCTTCAACAGCTTTTGCGGCAGCTGCAGTTAATGCTAATGCAGCAGTTGCTGTATCTAGAGCTACAAGAGTTTCTACAGGGTCTGTTTGGGTGCTGATTTCTGTTGTTGTATTAGTAGGCAATGTTTGTATCTCTGTGTCTGTAGTAGTATATGTTGCTGTTTGTGTGTGTGCGCTTATCAGAACATGAAGATCCGTTTGTGCATCTACGCTTACATACATAGGAGCTGTTGTCTGTGTTTCTGTGTTTGCGGTAGGGATACTTGTTTGGGTTTGTAAGGTGTTGGTGTCTTTTTGAAAATGTCCCATAGGAGCGCCTTCAGCATTCCAACGGCAACCATTAGGACAATTATGATGATATTCTGTTCCGCCGGTAGGAATATTTGGATCGCGCACCCATGTGCCTTGAGTGCTAGAGGGTTCTGCACTATAACAACTTGTGCTTAATAACAGTGTGTAAAGTGCAATCTGTGTGTATCTATGTTTCATAAACAAAACTTTCAGGTAACTATTTTTATCATAACAACTCCAGTCTTTATTGTACTGTTATGAGCTTATTATGTAAACAATTTTACCGACAGGGTGCCTTCAAATAGGTTTTTACGTAAGTTGCGCGTGGAGCTTTTTGATATTATTAACACACACGTGGAGCGATAGTGCAGGTGTTAATGGTTTTTGTGTACCCTGCAGTTCGTTATATAAACGAATAAACAGAATTTCTGCTTCTTGTGCACAAAGAACTAGTTTTTGTTGTAACGAGCGTTCAAACACAACACGTGTTGACGATTCTGCGGGCCCTAGCAACGGTGTGTTGCGTGTAGGGTCTTGCTCAAATTCTGCAATAATATGTTCTATTTGGGAGATAGTTGTTTTGATGTCTGCTATTAGTATGTCTTTGTCATGATCGCGCATGATAACATCTTGCTGTGCGTAGGTGCGTGCTACGTTAAGTTCTTTAACGAGTTGATCAGCGCTTTGCAGAAGTGTGCGAACGTTTTCTGATAGATGTGCACGTGCGGGTTTAATTTTTGGGATGTGGGAATTGTTGTAGATGGTTGCAGTAGTTTCAGGAGCTTGGTCTTGTAGGTTGTCTATGCATGTTGCAGGCGTTGTACGTGCTGTATGCATCAACTGATACGCATATTTAATAGTGAGTATAAGGAGTAAAAGTACTACAAGATCTCGAACAAATGATTTGCCTTTAAGCATGACGCACCTCCCCAACATAAGCTTTCTGCTATCTTATTACTCAGTATAGGCCTTTGTTGCCTGGGGGTCAAAGGGAGCAGGGGCCGTTTAAAAAGAAAAACTTGGGATTTTAAGCCCAGGCTTTGTTACTGGCATGGTATGAGGCTAAAAAAGAGCTTAAAAATTGTTGGCGCTTTTATAAGGTTTGGGTATTCTAGAAGTAACCAAAAAATGCGCCCGTAGCTCAATTGGATAGAGCGCCAGACTTCGGATCTGTAGGTTGTAGGTTCGAGTCCTACCGGGCGCATTTCTTTTAAAAAAGGATCAAGTATGAAAATCGTCCAACTCTTTTTGGTAGTAGCGCTTACCTGTGCTAGCAATCTTCAAGCAAGCGAATCTTGGTTAACACCGAAAAGAGCTGTGTTTATTAAGAATTTAGTAGAGCAGTATTATAATTCTAGGCCTACTCTTTATATTGGGCATAAACTTGCAAGTGATGGCCAATGTATTTGTACATATGATAGTGGTGGTGTTTTTGATTGTAACAAAACTGATGAAGAAAATAAGCAAAGAGCAGTGTTTGCAGACAAGTTAAGATGTGTAAATGCAATAAAAAAAATGAAAGGTGAACAATCTGTTGAATCTATGGATTTAGAAGAGATGGATCGTTTTATAGATCGTGTAGAAACAGAGGCAATGGATGCATGTCCGCGTGCATTTCGTACCTAATTCTTTATTATCTTAAAAATAATCATGAAGCAATCAAGATAGTGAATGATTTACTTACTCTTGGTGCATTATTAATCGATTATTTTTATTGATAGTATAATCCGGCAAACGATACTGTAGTGCTGGATTTTTCTTTTTATAGCCACTTTTAAAACACAAACTCTTGTAGGTATAGCACAAATAGCTCTTTTGGTTTTAGTATGCAGGAACAATGCATAAAAAAGACATTAAGATAAAAAGGCTATAAGTATGAAGATTCAACAGCAAAAACTGTGGTGTTTGATTGGTATAATGGCGCTTCTTTTGCACACGTATAATCTGTTTAGTACAACACTTGTGTACAGCATGAAGATACGTAGAGCGTTCAATATCAATGCATTAGCACCATCAGAACATTCATTAACAGAGTCGGCCCAGCAGCACGCAACGCATATGCTGCCAAAAACAATATGTTTATTAACAGCGCTGCCCCTGTTTTATATACGGGATCGACATATAGAGATTCCTTCTCTAGGGCAAGATATAAAAGAAAAATTAGTAGCACTGGGTGCTATTTTTAACTTGCGTGCTATTACACCAAACTATTGGTGGATGGAGTTAACGACCGGTTTAGAAAATCAGTCAGTAAAAGCAACAGGGACTAACGTGGTCAATATGGCTCAGACAGCTTTTGATGATATTATTATTTCTGCCGGTAAGAATTTTTTCTTTGAGAAAAAAGGTCAAATTGCACCGTATATTATTGCGGGCTTTCCTTTGCAATATAAAGTAACGCCGTCTGAAGCACAAACAACATTAGTAGGGTCCCGTTTTTTTGGACTTGGCGGTGGTATAGAGTTTTCGCATGCGTTTGTTGAAAAGCAGGATCATTCGTTTGTTGGTATTTTACAAACACGGTTTGTGCATTTTTTTAATAGAAATTGGTACCCGATATTCCCACGAGACGCTCGTATTCAACCGGGTAATATCACAGATATCTTTGTGATTTTTCAGTACAATAAACATATGGGTTCGATTGAAGTTGGCTATAACCCAACCATTTTTACTGATCAGGCGGCGTTGTTTCAATCGGGAATTGTGCGTGCGCCTGTAACAGTGCGTAACAGCTTCTATACAAATTATACGCATATTTTTAGAGAGACGTTTGTACTAAAAGCGCCAGGTGCTTTGGGTATTGGGTTTAACGTTTCTAGATCTGATCTTTTTAAGACTAAAATTTATACTGGGTGGATTAATTTGAGCATCATGTTTTAAATTTAACGCACTGTCGGTATAATGCTTCTAGATAATGATTGTCTTATACTCTTACACAGGTGCATTACGTGAAAAAAATATTGTTATTATTAACGCTTGTACTTGGTTGTCAGCTATCGGCAGCAGATTCTAATCTTAAGAAATTGGTTGGTGCGGTCGCTTCTGTTTTTATTTCAGATTCTTCTGATTCTGACTTTAAGAAGTTGTCTGATGCAGGGGCTTCCGATTCTGATAAAAAGATTATTGCTTACTATAATGCTGCAAGATATAACAAATACGGTCTAGAAAAAATACTTAGTGATTGTGTGCAGTCATGGGAAAATTCTTCTGAACATAGAAAAAAACAACAAACAACATATATTGATTATTATAAGATAAGTTTTGATTTTGCCTATCCAGAAACAGTTGTTGATAGAGATGGCATGTACCAGTCTGCCCGCTTTGGGAAAGTGAATTTTTTTAATGTATGGTATATAGATCGTGCAAATAAACTGAGAGCACTTTGTGGTTTTCCACCTATAGTATTCGCTGATGAAAAAAAACCTGAAGAAAATATAAGAGCTAGCATAGAATGCACGGAGTTTATAAATCAGGTATTAGCAGTTACAAAGAATCCGTATAGTCAGTTTAGGGAATAAATAATGGTTAAGCAGTATGTCATAATTGGTGTTTCAGCAGCTGGTATTGGATGTATGTCTAAATTACGACAACTTGATCCAGAGGCTGCCATTATTGCACTGTCTGATGAACCAGATTTTCCATATAACAAATGTTTTTTGGTTGACTATGTCAGTGGCACAAAGACACAAGAACAGATTTACACCAAAGCACCTACGTTTTTTGCAGATAACAGTATAGATCTGCGTTTAGGTACCAAAGTTGTAGCAGTTAATGCTCAAGAAAAAACAGTGACGTGTCATGATGGTACGGTGCTTTCATACGATGCACTGTTGCTTGCTACCGGAGGCGCAGCGCGTAGTTTGCATGTGTCAGGTTCAGACAACGTTGCAGGCATTATGCCGTTTTATACCTATAGTCAGGCTGATGCTGTTAAAGCGTGGGCAGTACGTCCAGAAACAGAAACTATTGTGGTAGTTGGAGCAGGGTTATCGGGCCTTGAATGTGCCGATGCACTGTTGGCGTATAACCGTAAAATTATGGTAATTGATACTGCAGATAGGCCGTTGCCGCATCATACAACACCACAAGCAGGAGATTATTTAGTACAAGCGCTTACAGCAACAGGTGTGCAATTTTTACCAAAAAACAGTGTAGCGTCTGTTGGTAGTAGCAACGGCGTGTTGAGTGGTGTAACGCTTAGTTCTGGTGAATCTTACTCAGCACAGATGCTTGTGTGGGCAATTGGCGCACAACCTAATCTTACTCTTGCAAAGCAGGCTGGTCTTGCAATTGCGCATAATGCAGTTGTTGCTAACCAGTATATGCAAACAAGCGATCCATCTATTTTTACAGCAGGTGATTGTGCGTTAGTAACAAATGTTCTTACTCAAGAACCGGTTAGAAGTACCACATGGCCCGATGCGATAATGCAAGGGATGGTGGTTGCGCATGGCATGGTAGGGATTTCTAAAACCTATGCGGGTGTAGTGCCGCTGTTAAGTTCATCCTTTTTTGGTAAAAAGTTTTATACAGCAGGAACACTTAAGCCAGTGCCAGGTGGCCGTGTGTTAGAAAGTGCTACTCAGCAAGCGTATATCTACGTGGTGCTTGATAATCAGGGCGTAGTGCAAGGCTTTAATCTGATAGGTGATGTATCAGGCCATGCTGTTGAGCTTAAGCGTTCTTTAGTTTCTCAAACTGTTTATCAAGGCCCTTTGCTTGAGCACCAATAACAGCAACTAGAACTTTTTTACACAACCTGCGCAATAGTCTAAACTGCTTATATTGGTAATGATTTTTAGTAGGGTATACGTCGCATGAAACAGTTATTTTTAAGCTTGTGCCTGGTAAGTAGTTTTCTTGGTGCCAGTGACCAGATTGTTGGTTGGCAAGAATTCCCAAGAACCACGATGACAGAAAAATGTATTGTGACTGTTATGCAAAGTTTGTCGGCAAGCATAGGTTTTTATGCTATGGGCAAGTACGATAAAAATATAAAAGTGCCTGGTTGGATGCATGCGGTGAGTCCAACAGTAGGTGCATGTGCACTAGGGCCTACCTTGGTCCGAGGCTGGCGCTTTAAGAGTAAGATTGCTGCAAGTAAAATACCAAAAATGTATGATCCACAAAACCTTACCGATCCTTTGTTGTACGTTAACACCATTGCACATCCCTTTAATCCAGACGTGTTGATTATCTCAGGTGCAGGTTTATGGAAAGCATTTCAGGCTGTTGATGCTGAGCAACAAGTAGTGTTTGCAAAAACATTATTAAAAAACTTTGATTATGATTCTGTTGAGTGGGCATTACGCTCAGTACGGGAAGCTAAAAAACAGATAGAACAAGCACTGCACGATATAAAAAAATATTCTGATATTGAAGACCGTTTAAACCGAATTATTGATTTTCAGCAGCATAAAGCAATTACGCGTACGGAGCATATGCTTGGCGTTGAACCGGAAGAGCTAGAAGGTTTTGTTCAACAAATACTCGATTCTGGGACTTATTGTCAGCAAGTGACGATTAATAGCATCACCAGAGAGGTTACCACCCAGGACCTATCGCAAACCTGGCATGAGGACGATTTTGTCTATTATTACGCCTCTTGGTATGCCTTTGAGCTTCTTAAAAGCTATAGCCGTCTTTTAGCGTTTGAAAAGATCGTTTTAAGCATACCGTCATAACTCCAATTAAGCTTATTTGAGGACCTTTTGTGCTCTTTAAGCCTCTCTGATACACTTATAGTATGAATATAATAAAGGGCTTTAAGCTCATTACCCTTAAGGGGCCGACGATGAAAAAATTATTATTAACCATAGCTTTAAGCTTAGGATTAACTGCTCAGGCGGCACAGCAAGGAATTATTGATGTTGTCAAAGATGCGGCTCACGATGTTGTTAACCATGAATTAGCTAAGCCTGTAACAACTATAGCAGGATGTACGGCAACAGTTATGGGTGGCAAATGGCTGTATGACAACGATTACTTTAATTGGGTGCGTCCAACGGCAGCTGCTCTAGGAAATGGTATTGCGGTTGGTACAAGAACTGTAGGTAATGGCGTTATTAATGCGGTGACTTCAATTAAAGCTGGCGATGTTGCACTAACAGCAGTAGTTGCTGGTACTGGTGCGGTAAGTTATGGACTGTATAAGGCGGTTGATACTGCAGCACAGACTGATCTTTTAGCGGCTGTGCCATCAGGACTATTAGACTCATGTAAGATTGGCTTAGCTGCATTACCCGCAGCATACGTTGCTTACAAGTGTAGTAAATCTGCTTTTAAAAATTCGGTATTGCATGAAGATGCTGATAAACAAGCACAAAATAATCGTATGTCTTCAACGTCTTTGTATCCGTTAGCATATATTAATAAACTGACGTCGTGTCGTAGTACTGCTTCTTATTTAATTATAGAAGATTTTGCTACGGATGTATTTGTTCCTGGGGCTGATCTTGAAGTAGTGCCTAATCCTAATAATATTTTTGCATTAAAAACCAATAAGTTGCGTGGCGAATTAGCTAAAATTTTACAGTGCGTGAATGATCCTGATGTTGTTACAGAAGGCGTGTTTGCTACTATTCAATTTATACATGCTGAACTTGATCATTTTAAAAAATATACGGATATAGAAAGTGCCTTGGTTTCTCAAGCACAAAGAGCGCTTGGTCAAGTAGGTGCACCTTTAGATGCACGTTATTTTAGAGATACGGATGCGCTTTTACGGCAAGAAGTTTTTGATCAGTTAGAAAACTGGTGTAATGCTTTACAAGCAACACATTGGGCAGATAAGTTCTTTAAAGTTCGTTATCACCTGACAAAAGTGTTTAACAAAACAACATACTATCCTTATTATTCGTCAATCACGTATAATGGTGCTTCTCGTTATGTGGTACAATTACTTAAGCAATTGGGTCGTTTGCAGGCTCTTGAAAAAGTTTTAAGCATAAGCTCGAGAAATAGAAGTACTCACTACTCAGTTGTAGAACGCATATAAAAGGACAGCTATGTTTACTTGGATCACGTCGAATTTATTATGGACAGAAGGTATTGCTCTTGTAGGAATACTTGCAGTTGTTGGTTTACTTGCACACTGGTTTTTTAAACCTGGTAGATACGTTGTAGCTGCTGCCTTTGTATTCTGTTTTTTCTTTTTTAGAAACCCAGAACGTGTATGTCTTGCTGCATTACAAGATCCTACATCAGTACTTGTATGCCCAGCAGATGGTTGGGTGGTCGGTATTGATACACCAGCAACGCATAATTTGGATGGGTATGCACAGCGCGTTTCTATCTTCTTAACGCCGTTTGATGTGCATGTGAACTGGATTCCTTATCCTGGCACTGTCCAAGAAATTAACTATCATACGGGTGAATTTGCTTTTGCTTTTTTGCCTAAAACATCTGACAAAAATGAACGTAATGATCTTGTGTACCAAACTGCTCAAGGTGCAACTATTAAAGTACGCCAAATTGCTGGTAGCATAGCGCGTACTATTGTTTGTTGGGCAAAGCCTGGAGAAACACTGCTTGCAGGACAAAAGTTTGGTATGATAAAGTTCGGTTCTCGGGTAGATGTGTTTTTACCTGAACATGTAGAACTTGCAGTAACCAATGGTCAGCGTGTTAAGGGCGGACAAACGGTTCTTGGTCGCTGGCGTTAAAAAAACGAAACTAAATAAGCAATGCGTAACTCAAGTAATCGCACAAAACGCGTTCAACAAGTACAAACATCTATTCCTTTTATTTTTACCTTTGCCAATGCATTCTTTGGCTTTCTTTCAATCACAAAATCGCTTGAAGGTGAATTTGTTACTGCTGCCTGGTTAATTTTACTAGCGGGCGTAATGGACGCTTTTGATGGTCGTTTGGCTCGCTATTTTGGCACGGTTGGTGAACTGGGCGGCGAGCTCGATTCGCTCTGTGACGCAATCTCATTTTGCGTGGCACCTGCCATTTTGCTGTATAGCTGGTACTTGCACGATTTTGGCCATGCGGGCCTGTTTAGTGTGGTTGTTGGTATGTATCTGTGTGCGGGTCTTTTTAGATTGGCCCGCTTTAATACAGGCACTAAAGAAGAGTCACTCTTTTTCTTTGGGTTACCTACTACGATAGCTGGCGTGTTTCTTGCGTTTCTTATTGTGTATCATCAATGGTTTGAACAAAAACCGGCGCTGCACTTTGTGTTTAACAAGGCAAGCTTAGTTGGTATTGTTGCTTTCTTTGCATTTTTGATGATTTCATCAGTTCGTTTTCCGTCTTTTAAAAAACCGAATTTATCTTTGCGTATGCCGCTTACGTATATCAAAGTATTGCTCGTTATCGGGATCATGTTCTGGTGCTGGCAGCATGGGTATCCATTCTTTTTGTTAATCTTGACCGGGTATATTGGCGGCAGTCTGCTGCGGGTACCGTTTATGCGTGTCTGTGCAACGTATAAAAAACGTCGCAAAAAATAGTTTTATACGGGCAATTTATAGATCCGTAGATCAGTTATAATTTGTTCTACTTCTTGTTGTTTATTAAGCCGTGTGATGGGCGTTTTGTTAAAAAATGCAGTTACTAGATCGTTACCTGTGCGTATGCCTTGAAACTGTTCTTGTAATGGAATCTCGTGCACAATCCCGTACCCAGCTCCATACCCACGTGCTTCTGCAAGTAGTCCAGCTTGAGGGTCAGTTATCACAATCACATGTCCTTTCCAGAAAACCAGATCACCAGCTTCTAGCGTATCGTTCTTGGTAAACAGTTTGCATTCTTTGTTTTGGCCCAGCGTGTTGGTGGTTGTGATGGCAACGCCTGTCATGCGTGCAGCTAAAAACACCAGATGCGCACAATCTAGTCCTGTGTAGGGATAGGTAAGTGCAGTTCTGTGATACGCTTTTATGGAAAAATGGCTTAGTCCAAAAGAGTGTAACGTAAAGTCGGTAGGCGGCGCTGTTTGTAGAATGCTTGAACCGCCAAGAACATACGGTATTTTATCAGGCGCTTGTTGTGCCCAGAAACGGACGAGTTGTACAAATGCGGTCCGTTTTTTTTGGGAGTTTTTATAAGGTTTGCAGCAGACCTGTTTGCTTAGGGTGCAGGTAGTGTTCTTAAGCGTTTCAGGATGCACGCTGGTAACGATATACTGGTTTGCTGTTGTGTTTACTACTGCAAAGCCTGTTCCTGCGCTTAGGGTAGTACCAAGTTCTGGTACAAAATACGGGCGTATTAAAAATACTTTTTCTGCTTTTTTTAATGGAGCTTGTGTGGTTAAAGCAATAGCCTGTTTATCAACATAATAGGTGGTATTGTAGGTGTGGGTAGCATTAGCATATGCTTGATCAATCGTTTGAATCTTATATTCAGTATCAGTTGTTTGTGCCACGATAACTTGATCATTAAGTAAAAGCTGACTGATACGTGCAATCGTATGTTTTTTATAGTTACCCACTTGTAAACGTGCGCCGTGTGTATATGCAGTTGTATATGGGTCTGCAGCAAGTGGTTTGACTGTTAAATCGGCTACCGGTACGCAACAGACGCCATAGGTTGTTGATGTCGTTAGTGCTACTGGTGTGTGCATAATACTGTACACTATAAGCAGGCGATATGATAAACGCTTCATGGGTCCCCTTTTTTGGTATGTCGTTGTATAACACGCTTGTAGAGTACCATACAAAAGATTGGTAAGACTAAATGATTGTCAAAGAATGCTTAAAAACGATATTCTATAGGCATAAATAGGAGTATGTATGAAGTATCTATCGTTCCTGATAAGCATTTTTTTGATAACTGGCTATGTGTATGCTGATGATAGTCCTTGGACTAAGGTCTATAAACATCTCCCCACTCCTGCACAAACTGTTCATAAACAAGAGCTGACGTTTGAACAAAGAACGATCCCTTTTACGCAGCTTATTTTTTCTTGGAATGCTCATCGCCCGCAAGAAGGGTATTATGATTTCTTTTTACGAGTGCGCGACCATAAAACAAAAAAGTGGCAAGATTGGCACAAAATTGTTTCTTGGGGTGCCAATATCCAAAAATCTTTTTTCAGCCGTGTAAACGGATCTCGGTTTGATTATGCGCGGTTTGAAATGGACGGTACGCACCGTGGCGATGCGTATCAGCTAAAAGTAGTAGCGTATGATGCCAACTTGGCCGACGTTAAAGCTTTGGTGGTAACAGCAGCAGACTTTTTTGCTTTTATGCCGGAGTTATATAGCCAGCGGGGTAAAACAAAAGATGGCAAGATTTTATCGTCTTTTATGCTGCATGGTGTGCCTAAAAAATCGCAGATGGTGGTTGAGCATCCACGAGCTCATGCGCTCTGTTCACCAACCTCTATGAGCATGATGGTAGAATCGCTTACCCAAGAGCATACGGACACGCTGACGTTTGCAAATAATGTGTATGATCATGGGCTACAAGTGTTTGGCAATTGGCCTTTTAACACAGCACATGCTTTTGAGCATTGTGAGGGTAAAGTGTTGTTTTATGTTGCGCGCCTTAATTCTTTTGCAGATTTGTATCAGCTGTTACGCAATAATATTCCTATTGCAGTGAGTGTGCGCGGCACCCTAAAAGATGGGAAAAAGCCGTATAACAATGGCCATTTAATGCTTGTTATTGGTTGGGATGCGGAAAACAAAAAAGTGCTTTGTTACGATCCTGCTTTTGATGATGTTGATCAAGTAGCCGTTGCGTATGATATTCATGATTTTGTTCGTACGTGGGAATGTTCTCGCCGTCTTATCTATAAACCTGAAGTTCTTCTTTAAGATTTTTCTGAGATATCTCTGGGTAATGCAGCTTATTCTTCATGATTGATTAAATATCTATTGACAAGTAGAAAATAAAATCATTAGAGTGAAAGTATGATGGATGGTGTATTACAAAGGGGGAAACTCACCATGAACGTGCTTACATTACTTTTTTTGCGCATGACACTCTGGTGTTTTTTAGGGGCTATGACGTTGCATGCTGAGCAGAAACCTCAAGAAGGTTATTTCGATATAGGTGTAGAAAATAAAATTACTCAAGTGCTGCATCATAAGGGGCCTTTAGTGCACGAAGTGGTGCATTATTGTAAAGCGGCGCCGGTGATTAATCACATTCCTGATGCAGATTGGCAAAAACAGCAGATGGTTGCAGAAAATCCATCGGTTGAGCGGTATAGATTTTTTATGCCGTACACTTCAATGGACACTAAAAAATTTCAAGATGTTATGCTGGAATTGGCTCAACAAGATGGGTATAGCATAACGTTTACTCCAACAAATACTCCGACTAAAGGGTTAAGTTGTATCGTGCAAATTGATCCAACAAAAATTGGATTTCAGGTTGAGACGTTTGAGACCATAACGGGTGCAAAAGCGGTCGCCTTTAAGTTCTTACAGCGCGATAATATGAAGCGTATTAATACAAAGAGTCATCCTATTATTCGAACTGCTCAAGCGGCAGTAGGACTAAAAAAAAACTGCATGTTGTCATAGATCCGGGACACGGGGGTAAAGATGCTGGTTGTAGCGCAGGCAGCGTTACAGAAAAAGATCTTACCTTAACGATAAGTCAGCAGCTGGCTACTGTTCTTAAAAAGCGTGGTTATGAAGTTTCGCTTACGCGCACCGATGACCGTTATCTTGCGCTTGATGAGCGAACCGCATTGGTCAATACAATACATCCGGATCTGTTTGTTTCTATTCATATTAATTCGTCAAAAAAACCGACGCTTGCAGGTATAGAAACGTTCTGTTTACATGAAAAACTTTTTAAAGGACATACAGCATTTAAGCAAGATGCGCAGTTGCAAAAAAGAAGAAAACTTTTGTATCAGCACAGCCATCAGGCTGCTGTAGCATTACATGATGCTCTTTTGGTGCAAGCGCGTACGGTCTATCCTCAGGTAAAAGATCGTGCTATTCGGCATAAAGTGCCACAAGTACTGTTTGGGATTAATAGCCCAGGCGTATTATTAGAGCTTGGATATTTATCAAACCAGCAAGAGGGGCGATTATTACAAGACCCTCGCTATCAACAAGCGTTGGTCTACGGTATGGCAAACGGTATTGCTCGATATTTCCAGTAATTTTTTGCATGTACGGTTCTTGTTTTGTACAGTAGGTGTTTAATTAAACCATAACTACGAATACAAAGGCATATACCATATGAAAAAAATAGTAGCATGTTTGCTGTTAGTCAGTTCAGGATCAGTTCTTTTTGGTACTGATAAAATATCATTTGGGTCTCTAAAAAGAACAAACGAAAAAGGATCTGTTGGTAACGATAGTAGTAAAATGCAGCAGGATTTGCATGCATACTCAGTTTCAACTCTAGAAGGTATTCAAGAATATTCTGGTGTGGAAACGGTGACTAGGTTTTTTGCATATCCTAGCTGTCGGTGTAATCAGATTCCGTTAATTTCTAGATTATCATTATCAAACTTTACAGCTTTACGAGCACTGAATCTGTCGGGTGTGCCGTTATCTGGTTTTGATGAAGACGCATTTGCTGGTACGCCTCATTTAGTACGTATAGATCTTGATCGGTGTGGGTTAAAAGAATTTCCTCCTGTTGTAGGCTTGAATGCATTATGCGAGCTTTTTTTAAGTGATAATGTTATTTCAGAAGTGCCTGATCTTTCTTCTTTACAAGGTTTAAAAGAGTTACGCCTGAGCCGTAATAATATTACTCATGTTGAACTTAAGTATTTACCTGCATGTATACGATGCTTAATGCTTTCGGGTAACCCTGTAATAAAAGATAAAGAAAAAGTGCAAGTAATTCGTACAGGTGTATCTAAATATTACTACTTGGCTGTAGAGAAAAAATAATGAAAAAAATATTGATTAGTTTATTTGTATTACCTGCTCTGTTAGCAGCGAGTCAGCAGTTTCCTACACAAGCGATGCATAAGTATCGCACGGTATTAACAGAAGAACAAAAAGATGCAGCAGCTGTAGAAATATTTAACGCATTACATAAACGATGTCTTGCTAAAGTACCAAGCAAAGAGTTCTCAACGTCTTCTAAATCTACAGCATTATCTCCTGTAGAAAATAAATGGTTGTGGCGACGTACACACGATGGTCAGTTGCGCATAACGCCAGAAGAAGTAAAGGCTATTAATAAGCGTGCTATTCCTTTGTTACTGGTAAAGTTTAAGAAACAAGCTGAAGAAGAACAAGGAAAAGAAGGGGAATCTTGGACAGCTAGGCAAATGAGATCTTTTGTTTGGCAGCAGTTTGGTTTAGAAGAAAGCGCAACAAATGTTATCTATGTACCATCAAAGAAAAATAGTCGCTATAAAAGAGCTTTTTTTCCGTTATCAGTATACGATATTAGTACGGATACGTGCTGTGTTGATGAGCGTCAAAGCTTATCTTTAGGTCTTTGTTGTTTGACATCATTAGATGGTATTCAAGCAGTAAAAGGTGCTAATGATGGTTGTTCTGAATCAGGGTTAAGACATCTAACGGCAATGTTTAACAGTTTTGGTAAAAGAGGTTTACAACCATTGTCTGGATTACAATATTTGCAAACGTTAGATGTAACAGGTAGTCATTTTACTCTCAAAAAAGGTAAGTTCCCTCGATTGCCTTTTTTGCAAAATCTTATTTTGTATCATAACAATGTTCCAAAGCTTAAACCTGGCATGCTTGATCTGCCTGCATTAAAAGAATTAGATGTGCGTCAATGTAACTTAGCCTGCGTTATGTCTGGTGCTTTTGATCAGTGCCCTCAATTAAAAAAATTGATAGTAGCTAATGTATTAGAGTTTATTTTAGATGTACATGATACACCTTTGTGGCAAGATGCAGTACGTAATGCTCGCGGAAAAAGAGCACGAGATAATGCGATAAAATGCCTCTTTAGAGGCACGTTGCAAGATGACGTGATGGTAGCCCTAAGAGCGTTATGTCATGTACCAGATAACGTTGAAGTTTCATAAACAGTAGCTTCATGCTACATTGTGATATCTCAAAAGAGTAATTTAATAAAGGTATATAAACCGTGCTTAAAAGTGTGTGGCAAGATTTTTTAACCATTGTAAAAGAAGAGGCAGGCAGCCGTGTTGTAGAAACATGGTTGAAAGCTGTTGTTCTTAAAGAATGGGATCAGCACCACAACGTGATCTACGTAGAAGCACCAAATGTCTTTGTAAAAGACTGGATAGAAAGTAAATATACGGATCTTTTTAAAGTACATTTATCACGTCTTCTCAACACGGTTGATCCAAAAATTATTTTTCTAGGACCAGCTCAAGTAACTACACCTGCATTACAACAGGCAGGCCAGCAGCAAGCTGCAACTCCAGCGGTGGCAGAAAAAACGGCTGCACAAAAGACAAAACATGCGGTAATGGTTGGCGGAGTCCAGCAACTTGGCAGGCTTAACCCATCTTATACGTTTGAAACATTTGTAGTGGGACCCAATAATTCGCTTGCGTATGCGGCAGCACAAGCAGTAGCAGAACAGTTGGGCACACAGTACAACCCACTTTTTATTTATGGTGGATCAGGTCTTGGTAAAACACATTTGTTGCATGCTATTGGTAATTCATTACAAAAGAAAAACCCACAAGCGTTTGTGCTGTATCAGACAACTGATCGATTTGTAAACGAGTTTATTGCTGCTATACGCTTTAATAAAGTGCATGTGTTTCAGGAAAAGTACCGCAAACTTGATTTGTTGTTAATTGACGATATTCAGTTTATTTCTAATAAAGAACAGACGCAGGAAGCGTTTTTCCATATTTTTAACGCATTGCACGATGCACACAAACAGATTGTGTTCACCAGTGATCTTTTCCCGCGCCATATCAATGGTCTTGAAGAACGGTTACGCTCGCGCCTTGAATGGGGTTTGGTGGCAGATATTCATAAACCGCCGTTAGAAACAAAAATTGCTATTTTAAAGAAAAAAGCGGCAACGCATCATGAACAGTTAAGTGATGAAATTGCCGAATATGTTGCCACACAGGTGGTGTCTAACATTAGAGAGCTAGAAGGTTCTTTAGTGCGTATTTTAGCGTTTGCTTCGCTAACTAAACAGCCGCTTTCTATTGCCTTGGTTAAAAAAGTTCTACAGTCATCGTTGCAACAAAAAAAGGAACAGCCGATAGATTTTGGCAAAATTACACAGCATGTGTGTCGCCACTATTCGTACAAATTGACCGATTTGCGTACGCACAACAAATCTAAAGAACTCTCGTTGGTGCGCCAAGTGGCCATGTATTTGATGAAAAAAATGACTGATAAGTCGTTACGAGAAATCGGTTCTTATCTAGGACGCAAAGACCATTCAACGGTTTTATATGCGTACGATAAGGTGAATAAGCAGATTGAGACTGATAAACAGTTTAAAGCGCTTATCCACCAATTAGAAAATGAGATTTTAAATTAAGTAGACTATGCTGTTTACGGGATAGAGAAAGGCGGCTGCGGATTGCTTTGGACTCTGCGTCGTTCCCGTTTAGATCTAAAGAGCGTGTCTTTAATGCCCTTTTTAAAGAGGTTCCAATAAAATCCAACGTACGAATGTATCTGTGGACGCTCTTTACAGCCTACCATGGTTGGGAAATGTTCCGTATCAATAATAATAATTTTGCCCGTATGTTTTTCGATCATGAAGTTATTCAGATGGGCATCGATTCTAAAATCTAAGAAATTGCTGAGTTTTATGGCCGTCTTGGTATCATCGCCCTTGCGCATAGAAAACGTTCGTTCTTGCTCAATGGCATCAGCGACAATAGCATAGATGGCTGGTAGTTTGACCTGAATAGTTTCGTGGCCGCCAATATTGTACCCGGTTACCATCAGCCACTCTTCGTGCTTAGGGAACCAAGACCATTTACGGGGTAACTCTACTTTGCCTTTCCATTCATCTGATGATTCAATCATCTGTTCTACGGTGTCACGATTAGCAAGGCGAGTGAATCCTAAAATGTGGCGCGTTGCTCCTCCACCAACAATAAAATGGCACGAGGTGATAAACCCTTTGTTGTATGGTCTAACAAACGCACGTGGTGTTTCCATAAACAGTTTCACGACAAACGGATAATTTTTAACTTTGAGCACTAATAAACCGGCCTGTTTACGGGTGTTAAAGCCTTCATCTTTTAAAATAGTAAAATGTTTAAAGACTCGTTTTTTTGCCTGAATTTCTTTAACAAGTTCTTCAATCAGCATGCTTAAGTGGTGGCCATTAATATATTTTTTTGGATTATTTCTGAACGTAATGGGCCCAGATGGCAACACGCGTGAGCGCAGATAGGTTTCGTCAAATGTATAAAAAATGGTTGAAACTTCTAAATGCGAATCTTGTAGAAAATAAATTTTTCCTTTGGATTCTTTTTGCACCGTGATGCAGGGGACATAGGGATCGCGTGGGCGCAAACAACTGCGGGCTATAACGCTTTGCCAGAAGCAACTTAGTAACAAAAAGCTGATGTAATACTTTAACATACGTACCGTCCTTTTTTTAACGAGCATGCGCTTAGGTTTACCTGTATTTATGCAAAAAATAAAGCGTATAGAGGTTTTATCTCTCTTTTTGTTGCTTTGCAAAGTTAACCATGCATAACTCTTGATTTTTAGCCCTTTGTAACGGTACGCTCATCGAGCAAAAGAGATGCTATAATAAAGTAAGGAGGGTGCTATGAGCAACAAAAATGACAAGAGAGAACGGGAAGTTCTGTTATGCATGACGTCACTGCCTCAACAGATGGTACGCAATCACGGTATAGAAAATATGCCAGAGTTCTTACTCCATAACCTCGCGCAACAAGGTTGTTTCAACTTCACTAAAGCGGCCTACTTTGTCGACAACGTGGACTTTAATCATCTTAAAGGAGTTGCCGGTATTGCGCGCCATGAACTATATGATGCGGATCATTGGAAAAACCAAGAACACTTTTCTCAGTACATGAAGCAATCACAGTTTAATCAGAAAGTCAGAACCATCGAGCGCGCCAGTGCTGATATCAAAAACAAAAAACCTGATCAAGTTGTGCAAGAAATTGGCAAGATTCTTGAGTTTGCTAATCCCAACTATGTTATGTGGCACATTAAGTACGATAACGCAGGCCTGCTCGTTTTTGAATCAGAACAACCACAAGAACCAGAAACACTCAAAGAGCACTTGTATAACGCACTTCACCTTTTTGGGTTCTGTCCAATTTTCTAAAATGTAATTTTCCTTTGTTTTAAAACTATTTTTTGAAACTATTGCAAATAGTATTTTGCAAACTATAGAATAAAGACCAGATAGTTTTGACGGGGGAGGCAAGAACATGTTTAGAAAAATAGCCGTAGTGCTCAGTATCTTTTTCATATTTGATCGTTTTATCCATTATAAGCTTGATCAAAATATCTCGTCTGTTACTGCCTCTGTGAAAGAAACTATCATAGCCCAACCTCGTTCATCTAAAGGGTATCAAGCCCGGCAAAGGTTGGTCGCTCAAGAAAGCAAGCGTAGATCCACCTCCCGTACTTAAAAATCCATCAATCTGTATGTGCAATTGTTTAATTAGCGCATTCGTATCGCCTCCAGCAACCACACATGTTTGATTCCGTGGAAATGCATCGAGCAATCGTTTAATCGTTGTTAATGTTGCAGGGTATTCTTTATTGCCCGGTAATCCATTACAAAAGAGCGTTCGTGCTGAGTGCACTAACGTGCTCCAATGATCAGTGGTACGTGGCCCAATAGAAAGGCCTACTTCTTGTTCGCTCAGTTCTGGTACGGCATAGCAATCATCTGGATGTTCAAAAGTTGTATCAGTTGCTAAAAAGTCGTCAGGTAATAGTACGCGAATATATTTTGTTTCAGCTTCATCTAGAATAGCTAAGGCGGTATCGAGCATGTCAGGTTCGTATGTAGATTTGCCAATAGGTTTGTTAAGCGCTTTTAAAAACGTAAAGCATAACGGAGGCGCAATTAATAATGTTTTAATGCGCGGTAGGAGTGCTTGAATAAGTGGTAATTTTGTTCCTACTTTAATACCACCAAGCAGCGCAACGTACGGTTGTTGTGGGTTATCAAGAAGTGGTGATAAGTGTATGAGTTCTTTTTGCACCAAAAGACCTATGGATCGATGGTCAGGGGCAAATTCAAGTGGTAGTAAACTTATCGATGTATGGTTACGGTGTAATGCACCAAAAGCGTCTTGTACAAAGTAGGTTCCGAGTGTAGCAAGTTGTTTGGCAAATGTTGGTGAAGGTGTTTCTTCTTCTTTAAAAAAACGGATATTTTCAAGCATAATAAGATCAAACGGCGTTGTTTGTAGGCTATGCGCAGTAGCGATATCAGGAGCAAATAATGTTTGTGGAAAGCCATGTTCTATAAACCATGGCACTAGTAGATTAGTAGAAAGTTTTTTATCGTTTGCTTCTGGGTCGCCTAGATGGGTTAGAAGAACGGATCGACCGCCTTTTTGTTTAATAAGTTCAAGCGTGGGCAGTGTTGCTGTAAGACGACTATCGTCAGCAATGGTGTTGTTTGCTGTGAGCGGCACGTTACCATCAATCCGCACAAGTACGGTAACTCCAGTAAGATTTGCTTGTAGTAATGTGCATAAGGGTATTGGGTTCATAGACATACGTTCCTTTTTTTTAGTTCTGTTATTCAAATCTAAAGATATGCGTTATAGACACGTCTTTAATATTCTTTAAAGCGCATAATGTTGCCACACTACTCATACTAAAAGCGCCAAGCAATACTAATAAGAATTCTGGTAGGTACGGTTCAACCGGAAGATGTGTCACGTAGTAAATATCGGGGAGGGTTAAACAAGGGTACGCTTTCATAAGTAAAGCAACAACGTAGGCGCTGCCTATGCCAACCAAAGAGCTGACCATAGATATGAACAAGCTAAAGAGCATAAAGATTGCCATAAGCTCTTTTTTGGTTACGCCAAGCGATAGTAAAAGAGCGCAGTCTGTCTTTTTATACGCAGTGACCATAAAAATTAACGAGAGTAAATTCATACTTGCTACCAGTGTAATCAGCGAGAGTAAGAATATCATAGCGTATCGTTCCAGTTTAAGTGCAGAAACAAGCGCAGGGTAATCATCTTTCCATGAGCTTACCGTCAGGCCTTCAAGCGTTGCTAGTTCTTGTTGTAACAGTGCAGGGTTACCGGTGGTGTTGATGCCAATATGAGTAACTTGGGGGCTGCTTACGAGTTTTTGATAACAATCGTATGAACAGATAACTAAATGGTTGTCTGTGTCGGCAATTCCGGTGTATAAAATGCCGCTGACCGTAACTGTTTTTTTATCCGGTTGTGCTTTGGAGTTTGTACCTTCTGGATTATAGACCAGTGTGAGACGATCGCCTGTGTTAAGTGCAAGTTCTTGGGCAATGCCTTTACCTATAAGAACCGTGTTTTCAGAAAGTAGGGCAGGCAGTGGAGTATCGGGACTTATTTTATGCTGCATGGTTTCAAGCGTTTCTTCTTGAGTAGGGTTAACTACTTTTAAGAATCCAACACGTAGTTCTTGGTCTTGGTCATCAGGCAGTTCAAGCGCAATGGGTTGTACCGTGTAAGGCGCCATATGGGTAATAGCTTTTTTGTGATGCTCTGCAAGATACTGCATGAGTGATGGTGCTTCTAGTGGTGCATTGTCAGATGCATGAATAGTCAGATCGGGTGTAATATTTTTAAGTTTCTTATAGGTCTCTTGTTCAAAGCCGCGCATGATTGCTGTTACGAGTGCTAACGAAAATGTTCCTACAAACATACTGAGTGCGCATATTTTGATCATCGTGTTAATGCTTGAAGAGAAAGAAACGCCGGTCACATAGCGCCATGCTAAAAATCGTATGATGCGAAAGTTCATAGAGTTGACCTTGTAAAGTTTACGTGTTTTTTTTAGTCTATCAGTGATTAATAAAACGGTAGTGTACAAGAAAGAGGTTCAACAATGAAGGCATGTAACGTAACGATGGTGTGTAGCCTGTTACTTCTGTTGCCAGGGTGCGGCGGAAATATTGTAGATTGGGGCAAAGAAACGTTTCATCAAGGAAGCGTGTATAGCACCAGTCAGCGCGAAGTAGTGAACGATTATATTAGATCGTTACGCATGTATGACGAATTTACCACGCTCGGTATTTTTGATGTCATGTGGCTTTCTGATGAAGTACGTACAGTCTATGCACAAGTGTATGCAACGATGCTTGGCAAAGATGACGATGCACAAAAAACATTTTTACGCAGACAGTTAAAAGCAAATGAACATTATATTTCGTTCTACGTGTTAAGTACGCAATATGTGCTGCTGACTGCAAAACCAACAACATGGGCAGTCTATTTAGAAATTGATGGTAAAAAGTATCTGCCTTTTGAAATTAAAGCAGTTGAGTTACCAATTGAATACACTACGTTCTTTGGTCCTCTGCTAACAAAGCATAAACATCCGTACGAAATTAGATTCGATAGAAAAGATATGAACGGTACAGACTTATTGGTGCCCGGCAAAGAACACACCATGAGCATGTTCTTTAGTAACCCAAAGCATTTTGGATCAATTACTTACAAGATGGATGAGCAAGGTGTTGTGCGTTACAAAAAACGTCGCCATTTATATACAGCTCGTGCTGGGGAAGAAACGGGTACCTGTCATCTTAAGCCTCAAGCATCTGTAGCACCATCACCAGAGAAAATAGCATGAAGATAGCAATAGGTACTGATCACCACGGGGTGACGCTCAAAAACTATATCATGCATACGCTGACCGATGTGCATTGGATTGATAAAGGTGCATTTGACCAAGAACGTACCGACTATCCAATCTATGCGCATGCCGTTGTGCATGCTCTGCTTGATAAGCAAGTAGACGCCGGTATTTTGTTGTGCGGTTCTGGCGTTGGCATGTCCATAGCGGCCAATCGATTTGAAGGTATCTATGCTGCATTAGTGTGGAACGAAGATGTTGCCCGTTTAAGCAAAGAACATGATAATGCTAATGTCATTGTACTACCGGCAGATTTTATTCAGGCAGAAGAGGCGGTTGCTATGATCCGTGCATGGAAAAAGTCGTGCTTTCTTGGTGGCCGGTACCAAGAGCGTGTTGCTATGATTGGCAGTAAACGCTAACTGTTTCTTGAGAAATTGAATAATTAAAAAGGGCTGTGTAACAACAGCCCTTTTTAGTTATTACTTGTTATTTGTCTATGTGTCTATTTTGCTTGCTGATGATCAAGATTTATTATTGCGTCCGCTGCTTGTACACCCCATGCCTGCTTTGCTTGTACTATATCCAGGATTGCGAGTTTATTATAAGAAACATTAACATTGTTCAAGTTCGGTAAACCTGCTAAGGCGTCAGGTTCTATAGAAGCAAGACCAACGTTTGTTAGGGATACAGATTTTAACTTAGGGAGCCCCGTAAATGTTTGTTTTGTTAGCGTTGTTAAACGATTATTATGCCGTGTGTGGTCAGTAGATTTTTGAAAGTTTCCTAAGCATAAGATGAGTAGTTCTGGCAGGTTATCAAACATGCCATCTTGAATCCAAATGCCGTTATTTGTTAGTTCAAGAATATTTAAGCGAGAAAGGGCTGCTAGCGAAGGATGGGGTATTTCTTGGATAACGTTTCCGATACATGCTAACCAGGTGATAATGCCTTTATTGGGTGCATTTTCTAGACCGGCTAAAGATGTAAGGCCTTGGCCACGCAGAAGGAGATGATACACATCTCCTTGTTGGCTCATTTTGTACACTACTGGAAAATTTTTTGTAGCAATAAGATCTTGTACAGAGAGATGAACGGGCACTTCTTTAAAAGTTCCTGGTGTATCTCCAGGCACCAACATGGTAAGCGGTTTACGGAATGTATTTTCTAGATCTTCATCGTTACATTCAGGATTTCGACCTTCTACAAAAGGTCCATGAAGTACTGATACCATTCTAGCTAAAAGGTTATAAGGGCTTACAAAATAGTGATAATGCTCCCCATCAGTCATAGTTTCCCAACGCGTATTGCTTTCTGGTTCCAGGTCATCAGCGGCTTGTTTTTTTAATACCGGTACTGCTAATGCATTGATGGTGGTAAGTATATCTGGCGTAAGATGCGGGAGCATTGCCCCTCTTTTTTTAGGGTCTTTCAGTCTTTTAAAAAGTAAAAAAGCATACTCTGCTGCAGTTGCAGTGCCGTCGTTGTGGGTGGAACGTGTAAATCCACATGCATCAGAAAAGGCTAGTAATTGTGCATGTGTATCTTCTTCTTCTTCTTCTTCTTGTGTGCTTTTGTCGGCAGCAGAGCCAAGACAAGCATGTGCATTGTAAGTAATAAGTGGTAGAGAGAGAAGTAAGGGCAGGAGCAACTGTTTCATGTGAATTTACTTTCTTAAAGCGTTACTATTTGAGCAAAAAAATAAGGGCCATTATAGCAATAGCCCTTATTTTTTTATACTAATGTAGTAATAGAAAGTTACAGTAATGCTTTTACTTGTGCAGCAGAAAGCGTTTTATGCTTTTGCAGTTCTTGTGCAATACGTTTAATCGTTGCAACATGCGGCGTTAGCAGTACAGTTACTTCTTTTTCTGCTGCAACAAACAGCGCAGTCGCCTCTGTTAGTTTTTCTTCAGCAGTATTTTTTGATAAATCACGTGCTTCAAGTCCGCCAAGTACAATTTGTTTAGCGATAGTAAATGCTTGTTTACGATCGTTTTGATCGATGCATTGATCAAGGCCTGCAAGCAGTTGTGCTACGTTGCCAGCATGTAAAATTTGGCACTGTTTGTGGAGTTCTTTTTGAGAAACCATATTGAGTGAATCTTGTGTATGGCATGAGAACATTTCGCCATAATGTACTAAACGATCTGCTCGTGGAGCATGCTTATCTTTATCCCATGCATATTGCTGTGATACATGCTCTTCTTCCACTTCTTGGGTAACTGGAAGCACGGTGATTTGGCAGAGCGCATGATCAGGTTGTAACAAGATGCTTGCTAATGCTTTACCAGCTTGATGAATAGCAATTAAGTGTTCTTTGTTTTCTGGAATAGCTGGAGCACCAACAATCATTTTGCGTACTTCAGAATCTATAGCACGTTCAAAGTGTGTCTGCGTAACTGCTGAACCTTCCATCTTTGCTGTCATACATGCCGTACACATGACATCTTTAAGGGCACCAAAGTGACATCCCTCGGTTAATTGAGCGAGGTAGTTAAAGTCAAAATTGTTCATATTCATGCAACGTTTTTGGCACTCATTTTTAAAGTAATCAATACGGTGTTGGAAGGTTGGTTTTTCAAAGTAAATAACTTTGCCAAAACGGCCCGGTTGTAACAATGCAAAATCAAGATTACTCGGTTTGTTAGTAACACCTAAGATAAAGACTTGGTCTTTTTCATCGTTACTTAAACCTACGCTCATACATTGCAAGAATTCGCTCAGAAGGCCAGAATCTCCATCCCGTTGTAAGCGGGCAAGGTCAAGTTCGTCAAAAAACAAGATGCATGGGGCAAAGTTCTTTGCTAAGTCGATGTAGTAATAAATACCGTGTTTTTTAAGATTATCGGTGCTGATTTCAAAGAAGCGTACTTTTTGGTCTTTACCAGTAGCTTCAAGCGCATCAGAAATTTCGCCAGATAATGCCTTTGCCATAAAGGTTTTACCCGTTTGAGGTGAACCTGCAAGTAAGTAGCCACGAGAGATTCTAATATTAGCGCGGTTATAACGGTCTGGATGTACAATATATTCAATAATCTTGCTGAGTTCAGCTTTGATTTCTTCACGCCCAACAATATCTTTAAAACGTTCTTTTGGAATGGTTGATTCTGCAAAATCAACTTGTTTTGCAGTACCGTACAGACGGTTATCGATAAATTCGCGGATTTTTTCGTACTGTGCATACAGTCTTTTAGCATCACGGGTAAAGTAACTTAAGAATGCCGCACCCACAGGGATATCTAAAATCGGTGTTACATTTAAACGTACGATATTGTCGCCTACTGTTTGTAATGTACTGCCTGTTTTTTCATCATGAGAAAAGCTTTGTTCTAATGTTCGTTTATGGCCTTCTGGAGTTTTTTCGTAGGTATATTTTGTAATTTCTCTACGAGAAGAATACGGTTTTTGACCGGTTATATTTTGGAAGAATCTGAATGTTTTACCAAGAGATCGAGAGAATAATCCTGGTGTTAATAATTTTTGTGTTTGAGGGTCATACACTGGTTGACCATCAGTGGTTTGACCAATAAGTTCATCAATGCCACTAGCAGGAGTAATATGAGCACACCATGCTACAAAAGCAGTGTAGACTAATGCGTGTTCTGCAACATCGTACAGGCTGTATTTTTTAGCAAACGCACGGAATTTTCTATAGACCTGGTTGGTCTTGCTTAAACCAATAATATCAACATCTTGGTTAAGTTTTTTTAATGCTTGTTCATTTTCTTGCAACAGCAGACCTAAGTTTCTGAGCGTATTGTTTTGTAGGGCACCTAATTGTGCATTGAACTGCTTTTGTGTACGTGTAGGAAAGAGCAATAATTTGTTATCAACTGCTTGTTGTAGTGTGTAGATCATTTCGCGCGTTACGCTTGCAAGTACACAGAGTGCTTGCAAATCAGTGTGTTGTGCGGTTGCTTGTTTGATTGCTTCTAGCTGCATGCGGATAGCACGTAGTTGCTGTTGCGCAGCATCTTTTTGAGTGTTAGAAAGGCGGCTAGCACCACTGGCTAAGTTTTGACCAATAGAGTCAATAGTGCTTTCTAGATAATCAAAGTTTTTCAAAATAACAGAATAAATATCTTGGATCTCTTGGGGAGAAAGTGTGATCTGTGTTTCTGGGGCAGTGCTATGGTGAGCTTTTGCTACGGTTTGTTTATCAGTAGGTTGCTTTGGTGTTTCTACCGAGATATCTACAGTTACAGGACTTATTTTTTTATCTTGCGCAGGTTCTGCTGCAAGCGGCGCTGCGCTGAGCAAACTGATTATTAAAAAAGACAAATTTTTCTTCATATATACCCTAATTATTTATTTAATTGTTCTGTGGTTTTTACTACAAGAAAATTAAAAATGTATGTAAAAATACGATTTAAACATTCTATTGCTATCATTGCTTTTAATTTTTCATCTGTTGAACTGTCGCCTCTTAGTATACTATCGAGTGGCAACATGCGTGATGCGCTATTGTCTAAAAGAGTTTGTAAGACGGTTATATCAGCTTTTTGTTGATCTGATAAACCGGGGACATTTTTTTGTTCATTCATTTTTATTTGTAGAAAAGAGATATTTTCAAAAAGACTATTTTTTGCAGCACGTATGTTGTTAATACGTTTCTGTAAGTAGATCATGAATTTATGCTGTTCGTCCGGTGCGTAATGTTCAAAATTAGTTAATGCTAGAGAGCATTCTTGTAAGCTTATGTTCGTTAGATTGTCGATCGTTCTAAAGACAGCATGCGCATCATAGGAAAGTTGAGCGATCTCTTCTGATGGCTGTACTGCAAATTCTGGAGCTTCTTGTTGGGTACGGTCATGTGCTGATTGTTGGTAACGAGCAGGATTTCTTGTTGTGTGTCGTGCCCAGGCTGTGGTTAGAGATCTAAAAGAGTGAGTCAGTGGACAATACAAAGATAGTAAGCAGAATAATACACCCAATTTCTTAATCAAGACTGATACCCCTAGAGACATTTTATGTTACCTATTTATAAATTATACCCTACGGAAAGTTCCTGTCAAAGCAACATATGAGCTTATAAGCTTGTCTTAAGTGGCTTGCCAGTAGGTGTGTTGGAAAATATTCAATCTAAGAAAAGGGTCCAAGCTCATTTTTTTTAATAAAGGCTTATTTCTAGGTGTGTTTTGAAAAATCTTTGTGCTATACTGCCACCCACTGTTATGAAAATAAGCTTTAGGAAGCGTACTCATAGAGGAGCGGGATAATGCGTCTAGGGATTTTAGGTACTAAAAAAGGTATAATAGGCTTGGTGGCGGTGGCCATAATAGCTCTTTGTGCATATTGGTATGTGACTTATAATAAAACTACAAAAATCGTCTACAGCTTAAAGGCACTAGAAAATAAAGAGAATCTCGTACCGTTCTTGGTACTTGGATCAGGTCCAGCATCATTAAGTGCTGCCTTATATGGCGCGCGCACCAAAATCCGCACTGTGGTATTACGTGGGAATCAACCTGGTGGGCAGCTGACCACAACCTCGTATGTAGAAAATTGGCCTGGTATTCCTAAAGAGCTGGGTCGTGAGATTATGACCAACTTTGAAAGCCAGTCAGAAGGTTTTGGGGCTATTATGGTCAGTGATGTAGTTATGGAGATCGATTTTTCTAATTGGCCGTATAAAGTAACGACCGAAGAAGGGCGCGTGCTCCATGCCATGGCCATTATGATTGGTACCGGTTCAACAGCCCGTCGTTTATCTATCCCTGGCGAACAAGAGTATTGGGGCAAGGGGGTAACTACCTGCGCCATTTGTGATGCGCCGTATCATCAAGGACACCGTGTGGTTGTTATTGGTGGTGGTGACTCAGCCATGGAAGAAGCGCTTGAACTTTCTTCGTATGCACGTCAAGTGTTGGTGTATGTACGTGGTAATCAACTTAAAGCATCACCAAGTATGATTGAACGGGTTAAAGATTGTAGCAACGTGTCTATTCACTTTAATAAGACGCTGACAGAAATTAAAGGTGACGGTGATCATGTACAAAGTGTGACTGTTAAAGATTTGAGCAATGGGGATATAACCGAAGAACCTATGCAAGGAGTCTTTTTAGCAATTGGTCATATGCCTAACACTGATTTAGTAAAACATGTTATTGGCTGTGACAGTCATGGGTATATTGCGTTACCAAACCGTACGCAACACACCACTATTCCAGGTGTATTTGCAGCAGGGGACGTTTCCGATCCTCGGTATAAACAGGCGGGCGTTGCTGCTGGTGATGGTATCAAGGCAGGTTTAGATTGTATGTGGTGGCTGAGCGAAATGGGGTACAACCAACAAGTACAAGAATCGCTCGAGCCGTTTTTCTTTGAACCATCTATGCCAGAAACATCTAAAGTGGGTCAGTTGATTACGCTTGATGATGTGCGCTTGGCATATAAAGATAGTGGATCAAAACTGATACTGCTCGATTTTTATACCAAGCATTGTCCATCGTGTATGCATATGATGCCGGTTCTTGAATGGGCATCGCAAAAGATGGCTGATACGGTTAATTTTTATAAAGTTGATGCGTCACTCGCGCTCGATTTAGTGCGCCATTTTAAAGTGCCAGAAGTTCCTCACTTGGTGCTCATTAAGGATGGTAAAGTGATTGATCATTATCCTAATATTATGACCCGTACTGAGTTATACACGTATCTTAAAAAGTTTCTTAAAGCTACTGCCTAAAGATTTAATGCGACTAAAAGTAAACCTAGTAGATCAGGAGTAATGAAAGCGGAGTAGATTATTGATCTTCATAATCGTCTTCTTCCTGTTCTTCTAAGATATCATCTTGATCATTACCAATTTTGGTTTGTGGGTTATCTGTTGCAGTTTTACCCATTTGTTCAGCTACTGCTTTACAATGTTTTTTACTTTTTTTGTGTATTGTTAAACCTAGTTTTTGATTACACGATACGTTACAGAGTGTGCATGTAAAAGCTTTTTTATTTTCATGAATAAGTTTGTGTTTTGTTAAATCGCTTTGTTTTCTACATGCTTTGCCGCATAGTTGACCGTTTAGTTGTATATAATCGCACACAAAAGGTTTTTCATCAGTATGGATGCGCATATGTGTCTTTAAGTGGCTTATATATCCAAATGGCTTGTGACATACTTCACAGACATATTTTTTTTCATTGTTATGGATTAAGTTATGTCTGGATAAACGGCTTGCGTTTGGAAAAGATATATTGCATATGGTGCATGCAAAAGATTTTTTTTTCTTTTGAGATTTTGAATTGGAGATTGCTGCTGCAGCACAGGGTTGAAGATTTTCAGATGATTGTAATTTTTTTAAAAATTTTTGTACGTCTGCAGCTCTTTTTGCAGATTGATGTAAAGCTGAACATTGCTCTTGTGCAGGATATACGGATGCAGTTTCCTCAGGTGCATGATCTACATTTGGTAAGGGTGATGGCGGCAAATATCCATCAAATAATGCATAGTTTTCATCATCATATTCACTGGCACAAACAGCAGGAGTGATTAGAAGTAAAGGCAAAAGGATCAGGTTATTGATCTTCATAATCATTCTCCTCATCATCATACCATTCATCTGAATCGTCATCTTGTTCGCTATTAGGATCGCTATGTTTTTGTCTTTTTGCTTTTGATGAAGACTGAGTAGCTTTAAGATGTTTTTTGCTTGTTTTATGTTTACTTAATTCATAATTAGTTTTGAATGATGTATCGCATGATGTGCATGCGTAAGGTTTTTCTGTAGAGTGTCTTCTTTGTATATGTTTTGCTAGTGCAGGTTTAGTAATAAATGGTTTTTGACATTTTTCGCATGGGTAAGGTTTTTCGCCAGTATGAGTACGTTTATGTGTTTTTAGATGGTCTCTTTGAGCAAAATTTTTACCACACTGATCGCATGGATAAGGTTTTTCATCATCAGTGTGCGTAAGTTTATGAAGTTTTAAATTTTCAAAATTACTACATATATGATTACAATATTTGCAGACGTAGGACTTTTTTTGTGTTGCGGATTGTGCAGTACTAGGTTCTAAGTTAGTAGGTTCAGGCAATTCTTCTTGTGGTAGCTGTTGTGAAGAGGCGATGAATTCTCGTAGTGTTTCTTCAGCAGCTTGTAATTGTTGTATTTGTTCGTATATGCGTGCTTCTTCTATCGCTTGTAGAAGTGGGTTGATAGTTTGTTGATTTTGTGGAGGCATGGTTGGTGGGAAACGCGCACAAATAAGTTCGTGATATCCTGATTCAGTAGAGCGATTACATGTGTTGCACCAAGGTGCAGCAGTAGTTGCTTGGTCTGGTTGATCCGGTAATAAACTACTCGTGTTTGCAGATATGGCTGGTTGGGTAAGATTGCAACTAATATCGTGATGAAGTGAATCAAAAGGGTGATCGCATAGTGGACATGTAACAATGTCAACATCTGCATGAGATACGGTTAGCGGATAGGTAGTTAGGGGCATGACTGGTTGATTAAGTTCGTAATTTGCCCCCTGTGCATCTAAAATGTCGTTTTGTTCGCTGTTAATATTGCTAGGCTTCTTCTTCCCATTTTTTTGTTTGGTGGCAGCTTTGGTTAATTTTTCACTAGTATGAATGAGCATATGTCTATTTAAGTCGCCACTGGCAGTAAAGTTTTTTTCACATGTTGTGCATTGATAAGGTCTTTCGCCAGTATGACCGCGAGCATGTATTTTTAATTGGCTAGCAGTAATACATGCCTGCGTGCATCCTGGCCATGTACATGGATAAGGTTTTTCGCCAGTGTGAGTACGTCTATGTGTGTTTAAGTAGGTAGAAGTGGTAAAGTTTTTTCCACATATTTCGCACTCATAAGGTTTTTCACCAGTATGAATGCGAGTGTGTATGCTTAATTGGCTAGAAGTGGTAAAGTTTTTTCCACATATTTTGCATTGATAAGGTTTTTCACCAGTATGAGTACGCATGTGTGTTCTTAAGCCACTGATTTGAGAAAATGTTTTTCCACATGGTGTGCATTGATAAGGCCTTTCACCAGTATGAGTGCGAGTATGTTTTTTTAAGCCGCTAAGAGTAGTACAATTTCGTCCACATTGATCGCATATATAAGACCTTTTCTTTGCCTTAGATTTTGCAGAAGATGCAGTAGCTTTTGATTGTATTCTTTTGTCTGTAGGGTCTATGAGAGAATCACTATTGGTGTTACTTTCTGTATCTTGTTCGTCATCATATTCTTCTTCTTCAGAGCTTATTGTGCTTGTTTCGGTAAGTTCTTGATCTGCATCGGTTTCTTGTCTAAGCATTTCCTGTTGAAGCGCTTGATTTGCAGCTGCAGTTTGTGCTGCTAGAGCATTTAAATCCAATGCTTTTTGGTTATAATAATTATTGTTATATTCACTGGAAAAAATAGCTGGAGCGGTCAGGAGTAATGAGAGCAGCAGAATATTATTGATCTTCATCAGATTCCTCCTGTTCATCTAAGTCATCATCTTGATTACTACTGTCAATGGTAGAATTGGCGGCAGCATTTTGTTGGGCAGAGCTTTGAGTGAGCGTTACATTTTTAAGATGTTTTTTAGTGCTTTCATGTGTTTTTAAGCGTCCTTGATTGATAAATTCTTTATTGCATAGTGTGCATACATATGGTTTTTCGCCAGTATGAGTACGTATATGTATTTTGAGACCTCCTGCTTGACTATATGTTTTGGTGCATCCTTCCCAGGTGCAAGCATAAGATTTTTGATGAGTGTGCGTGACTTCGTGAGGTCCAGCTTGTGTTTTAGATTTTGAACAGGTAGCTTCTTTTGAAGAAGAATGAACTGCAGCGGAATTGTCGTTGCTCGGGATTGGTTTTTTTTCGTTGTGAGTAAGAGCGCGTTTACATCTTGGTGTTTTATCGTAATGTTTTTTTAATTCTCTATTGTCAGTAAAAGCGTTATCACAGTTGCAGCATTGGTAAGGTTTTTCGCCAGTATGAGTGCGTACGTGTCTTTTTAAGTGGCTAGCCGTAATACATGCCTGCGTGCATCCTGGCCATGTACATAGATAAGGTTTTTCGCCAGTGTGAGATCGCATATGTGTTTTGAGTATAGAAGGTTGAGTAAATCTTTTTTGGCAGATAGTACATAGGTAAGGTCTTTCACCAGTATGTATACGTCTATGTGCTTTTAAGTGTTCAGAACCACCAAAAGTTTTTTCACACATTTCACATGTATAGGCTCTTTTTTGCTTTGTGAGTTGCGCAGAAGATGCAACAGTTTTTGATTGTGTTTTATCTGTAGAGTCTGTTAAAAAATATCTATTGGTGTCACTTTCTGCATCTTGCTCATCATCATATTCTTCTTCAGAGTCTATTGTGTTTGTTTCGGTAAATTCTTCATGTGCAGCAGCTTCGGCGGTAAGTTCTTGATCTGCATCGGCTTCTTGTCTAAGCATTTCCTGTTGAAGCGCTTGATTTGCTTGTAGAAGTGGATTGATAGGTTGTTGATTTTGTGGAGGCATGGTCGGTGGGAAACGCGCACAAATAAGTTCGTGATATCCTGATTCAGCAGAGCGATTACATGTGTTGCACCAAGGTGCAGCAGTAGTTGCTGGGTTTGGTTGATCCGGTAATAAAGTAATAGTGTTTGTAGATATGGCTGGTTGGGTAAGATTGCAACTAATATCGTGATGGATCGAATTAAAAGGGTGTTCACATAATGGGCATGTAACAATATCAGCATTTTCATGTGATACGGACAGTGGATAGGTAGATAGGGGCATGATTGGCTGATTGTTAATTGTGCAAAAATCTTTATGAAATTCTGAATTAGAAGGGTTTTCACACAATGGACACATAAAAACAGAAGTTGCTTGGTTTGAAAGTGGCCATTGATAATTGTTAGGATTATCGCTTGCTGCCTGAGTAACACAAAAGCTGCCCAATATAAGACTGAGACAGAGTATATAAGCTCGCTTTAGAGATACTTTGTGCATACGTAAACCCCCTCTAAGTTTCTATAATCGTTATTCTAAAAATTATTGTATCAAAATCCGTCTTAAAATGTCAATCTGAAAATACTGTTGTGCGGAAAAATAAAGTGATAAGGGGGTGGTTGTGCTCGCAAGAAAGCTTATAAAAGACCTGGATGCTGTGAGTGAGTACATGCTTTTACTAAAAAGTTTGAGCAAATAGTCATAAGAGCTAATAGGCTTATTGATAGCTATTTTAAGCTCACCTTCTATTTTCTTTGTTAAATTATTGCAATGTGAAAAGTTTTTGCACTACTATTAACTATGATACATAAGTATAAAAAGGGAGAGGGGAAATGGAGACCCGTCTAAAAGTAACCTATCGTCTGTTGATGCTCGTCACTCTGGTGGCAATACCAGTATTGGTATCAAATCTGTATGCTGGTCAGTCATCAGTTGTGCCGGTTGTTATGCCAGTGCAAAACACACAAGCGACTGCGTTACCATTACCGCTTGCAGTGCCAACGGTTGCATCCTTACGTCAAGAACAGCCAACTATTACTAAGGTTGCTTTACAAGTTCAAGAAGAAGACGGTTCGGTGTTAGTAAGGCCCGGTGAGCTGTTATTGCGTCCAAATGCAAAAGGGACGGTGCTCTTGTGCCATGGATTTAAAAGAGATTTAACTGATACGCGCGTGATCCGTACGCTTTTTCCAGAATATAATACGTTAATTTTTGATTTTCGTGCGCATGGTGCACATAAAGGTTCTGAGTGTTGTTCATTTGGTCAACACGAAGTACGGGATATTCAGGCAGCAGTTCAATTTATTAGAGAACATGAAAAACTCCGGGATTTACCGTTGTTTGGGTATGGGATGTCTATGGGCGCAGCAACATTGATTCTTGCACAAGCTCAAGACCCTTTGTTTGATGCGTTAATTTTAGACTCGCCTTTTGATGCGATGGAAAATGTTATTAATACGGGCCTTGAACGTTTAACGTTTAGTATTGGTGGGTATGATATGGCAGCACCCTTAAAAAAAGTTTTGTCTTGGTATGCATTTAACCCTAATATGAACGGTACGCTTAAATTTCTACTAAAAACGGTGGGTATGGATGCTACTGATGTAGCGACCTGTATTCAACCTGTTAAACCGGCCCAAGCTATTGCTCAGGTACAAGTGCCGTGCTTTATTATTGGTTGCGAGGCTGATCAGCAGGTACCAAAAGATGCGTTTGTGCGTGTCCATGCGGCTGCACCTTCTACGGGTAAGCAGTTGTGGATATCTGCAGGGCGTGGGCATGTGGACTCTTATTTTTCTCAGCCAGAAGAATACCGTGAAAAAATTACCGCCTTTCTTAATGCTATGCTCGATCAGCTGGCAAAGAACCCTTCATCACGCTTAGTCTATAAGTCTAAACGTTAAACCCTTGTTCTGGTCAGTCTCTCTTAACTATACTCATTTGTACTTTGCTTATTAAAAAAAGGGGTGAGTACATGACAACTTTCAAAAAAATAGCCGTTCTGTTCTTTCTGGCCGTTACGTTTGTGCCCTATACAGCATGGACCGGTGAGTTTGCAGGATTAGAAGAGGGAATAGAAGGTAACGTAAGTAAGGGTGTGGATTCTGCACTAGAAGAAAGTCTTTCTGGTGATTTATCGGGCAGTGAACGGCAACTTACAGAAGAAGAAGTAACTCACCTGAATACACAAATTACGCAAGCTCTTGAGTCACTTCAGGTTAAAGGGGAAACAATTGCTGCTGAAGATGTTGCTGCAATTGCTAAAAGAACAACAGAATCGATTTTAAACAACATGAAAAAAGGCGATAATTTTGCAGAAAGTTTTGGTACGCAGACAGAACAAAGTGCTCTAGAAAATACGATAAATGACGCTCAGGTTTTTTTTAAACAAAATCCAGAAGACCTTGCAGCGTATCAATCTGATATAGAAAAAGCTGGTGCAGATGATGAAGAGGCGTTTGAAGAACCAGAAGCATCGGCGCTTACAGAACAGCAACAACAGGAAGTAATAGCAGCAGATTTGGTAGCTGGATCGGCGGATACGGCGACGACTGAAGCTGTAAAAAATTCAGTTGAAGGGGTAAATCCTGATGCTGCTAATCAGAATAAAGATGGTGGCAATGGTGAACCTCAAACGCCAGAGGCGGTAACACAAGAACAGCCGTTCAAAGAAGAATCGGGCTGGTGGAAAAGAACGTTTGTTGATAGTCCAAAAAAGTTTGTTGTTGATAAGTATACAACATTAACTGGTACTGTTGATAATGTGCGCAAGCAATTGAGCGCTGCAGATGGTGCGTTAGGTGATCAGTTAGCAGTGCGAGAAGATTTTATATTAGAAAGAATCAATCGCGGAGTAGTTGACGCTGCTGATGGTTCGTCAATGAAGGTGATGAAGGCTACTGGGTACGATGGTACAGTTGCTAGAATGCCAAAAGGTACAGGCACGTTAGAAACTACGTTCAATCCTAAAACTGGTGAATACACTGTTACGCGCAGTGATGGCGCTACTGTTAATATGTCTGCTGAAAAAAATCCAATTCTTAAATCTGTTACCGATCCTGAAGGGGTAAAGTTCCAAGTAGATGCAGACGGGAATCTACAATGGCGTTTTGATTCAACTGATGAAAGTTTGTTTAGCATAAAATCGGTTGAAGGGATTGATGGTGAAGTAACGCAAGTAACAAAAAGTTTCGATAACTTATCTAATGATGTGAATAAAACAGTTGTACAAGAACAACGCACTGCAATTAAAGCTGCTCAAGAACAAATAGAAAAAACATGGACAAAAACAAAAATAGTAGCAGAAGCTGGTGCAAAACAGGTATGGCGTGGTGCAAAGTGGGTTGGTGGAAAACTTACAGGATTGGTAAGTACGGTACTGCATGGTTTAGGACAAGCAGTTATTTTTACCGTTCCTAATATTCTTGAACAAAACCGTGTGCAAGCGGCACAAGCTGCAGAACAGTATGCAATGCTCACATCGGTACAACAGTTTGGTAATTTAACGTTACAAATTCCAGCGTTCTTGATTCCTAAAGGTTCGCCTATGAACGGTCTGTTTATCTACAAAGCCGTTTCAGCAGATGCATCTGAAAGTGCTAATAATTTTGATACAGGTACGCTTCTTGATGGTGACTACTATGTATCAATCGCTGATCAGTACACACCATGGGGTTCAAGTTACATTCCACAAACAGGTAAATTAATTCATCTTAATACAGGGTTTACCTTTGATGCATCTGGTGGTGTATCAACAGATGCAATTTCGCTTGTTGCAGATAAAGATAGTTCTGCAGAAGGTAATGTCGGTGCCGGTCCTGTTGCAAAATATTTAGCAACGATTCTTGGTAAAGGTGTAGGCGGTACAGCAGAAGGTGAATCGCACGTATCAAGCTGGAAAGATTGGTTACCATTTGGCAATGTAAAAACAGAAACAGCAACGGTAACAAGTAATAAAGCATTATCGTTCTTATTTGATAATCAAGGAACGTTGCCACCAGCCATGATCAATAAAGCCCTTGCTCAGTTCTTACAACCTATGCGAGCTGGCTCTGGTGCATGTACGATGACGGCAAATGGTTCTTCTGGAGATGCAAAAACAGTATACAGCACCTGTATGAAAACGGGCTTTAACAGCACGATTAGTATTCAGCAAGTAATGGGTATTGGTTTTGGTGCAGCAGTATTACAAACACTGATAGATAGAGGCTCGGGTGATGCCGCGCAACTTACAAATACAAAAACACAATTGCAGGATTTCTTAGTTGCACAACAGTCTTTAGTGAGTGGTATTTTGAGCGGTGATAAATCATCTAAAACTTCACAAGGTATGGATGATGCAAATGCTCGTCAAACTATGTTGCAACAGAAGATGGATGCGCTTACCGATGCAAATGATGCATTAAAAGGTAATTATGGTTCGCAAGGTGTATCACCAGAATTGTTCATTAATGCAATGGGTATCTATGTGTACGAAACGGTACCTAAGTTTATAGGGACTAATCTTCAGGATACGCCTATTGCTCAATTTATGCATAAACATAGTCCTCTTGGTACCATGCCAGTAGGTGCTGGTCTTACTTCTAGTGCTGCGCCCTCAATTTTAAAAGATTACGTGGTGTTGCTAGATAATAATTACAATATAGTTTCTGCTTACAATGCTGAGATTACAGACGACGGTAAGTTTAAGTATGTTCCTAATGATGCAGTTGTGAATGTATGTAGTCTTGTTTCTGGTCGCACCTACGCATTAGGCGGTGGCGCTGGACTTATTCCGGTGTCTAATAGTTCGGGGATCACCGGTATTGCAAGTCAGGTATGGGCAACACTGACAAATCAGTTAAAAGGATTTGATCAAAGTAATAAAACAACAAACGGTACGGGTTCTGCGTTATTGCATCAAATTGCTGTGATGGCAGATTATGCAACAAATCTGATTGTTGAAGGTCCATATATTAAAAATGGCTTTACATTTGAAAAAGTTAACCTTGAATTAGTGCAAGGTAACGAAGAAGAGGCTATTACCTTAACGTTTGATCAACTTGCTTCTGGTGCTACAGTAGCTTCAACAAAAACAGTGCAGCCAGTACCATTTACCGTTAAGCAAAAATTTGTAGGTTCAGAAGACAACGGCATTTTACTGTATCGAGCAATTGGCGCACTGGGTGTTGATGCACAAGGCAATCCAATTGATGATTATGTAATTGCGCTTGGTGAAGCACAAGTAACAACAAGTAATGGTGGTACTCGTTCTGCATTTGTTATTCTGCCGCTTGCAACCGATGCATTCCCTAACGAACAGTCTTCAGGTTCTGGTATTACAGCACTGGTAAGTTTAATTACGGGTAAAGTGTTTACTTCAGATTATATTCCTCAACCACCAACACGCCGTATGAATGTACTGATGAGAAACAATAATATGAGTTTGATTAGCGATCCTAACTCATCAGTAACGGTTGGTGGTACTGCTGTAGGTACGGTAAATCTACCAATGGCAACAGCGTATATGCCAACAGATCTTAATCCGTATAATATGGTGCCAAAGAGTCAGTCAGATTACGTTACTATGCTACAGCTAAATAATGCATTAGTGACCGCTACAAATGCGTATACTGCATTACCTTCAACAACGCCAAATCTTTCAAAAACTCCACAAGCACAAGCGGTACTTACGGCGCAAGCAAATCTTTCTGCGTTTAATCAAAAGATTGCTAACGGGACCATTCCTGTTGAAGCACGAGCAGAAGGTAATAGTATTGGCGATCTGTTATATGTAGAGCCTATGTATTGGGCAATGTACCAAGGGTATAATATATGTACTAACGCTACGCTCGGCGCAGGACAAAGCAGTGATACGAATTTAGCATGGGTAACAGGCACAGCATGTCCAGCAAACAGTCAGCTAGAGATTGCCAATAATAACGCAGCAGCATCGTTGATCAGTGTGCTACCTGCAGCAACAGTAGCAACTTTAAACGATTCCTTTAACAGATGGTTTAGCACGGCAATAACATCAGGACCAGAAGTTCAGTTTGAAGAAGGTCCGTTTAACATTGTGCCTGGTTTGTATCTCACGTTAAGTGCGAACAATGCAAAAAATGGTAACTACTTCTATCAAGCGTTACCAAGTTTTGATAGTCAAGATCTGATGGTGGTTGCGCAACTTAATAATAGTACTATTAAACCGTCGTACGAAGTAAGCGACTTTAGCACGATTGGTGGTTCGTTTACATCAATAACTAACCCAGTCTTAATTGATATTAAAAATGGCTATGTGTTTATTCCAACAGCTCCAGTAAGTGGCTGTACCATGCAACCGAGCTTCTTATGTAACTTTGCTATGGTCAACGGTACGTTACCTCGTATTTTTGATGTAGCAAGCATTATCGAAAAAGCATTGGCTGCACAAAAGACATCACTTGCGCAATTAGAAAATAGTAATCCTGCTTTAGCAAACAGCTTACAGTATGTGATTTACCAAAACGATGTCAGATTCCAACAGCTGCTAACAGAAAACTATTTTGCAGGCAAGCAGTTGTTACTCAATCCAGATGCAATTAGCAGTTACATTTATGCTGTTGCAACGGTTGCTTCAGGAGCGTCTGTAACGGATGCATGGAATACCGCAACAGATTATTGGGTGTGTGGTGTGTTAGATCAAAATAATCAGCCAACAGTATCGCAAGCACCTCTGAGTGCAGCAACACCATGTATGATCAGTTTGGTCAGTGGTAATGTGTATTATCAATCTTCAACGATATCTATAACAACTACTAATATTCCGACAGCTAGTTTGCTGGGGCAACTTAAGAATGTGCCAACTGTTTTAACAGCAAATGGATATTTAGAAACGTTGGCAGATATCTATCAATCAACACAATTACCACCTGCACCAGCGCAACCAAGTTTATCGCTTCCGGTATCGTTCTTTACAGCGTTAAAACAATCGACAAGCACACAATTTCCAAACTTGTATACCAATGGTAAAGAGTATTTCTTGCAAGCATCAGTAACACCATTTGTGATAGCAAATAATCAGGTAGGTCCAGCTACAACGCCAAGTGTAACGTGGTTTGCTTTTAACCAACCAAATGGTACAGCTGATACGGGGATAGGTTATTACTACACCATACCAACAGATCCAACAGTTACAACGATACAACCGGGTGCTGGTATGGCGGAATTCAATTTACAGGCAATGCGTGCACATTATGGTGTAAGCGTTGCAAGTAATGGTGTGCAAACATTGGTACTACCAATGAGTTCGCTTCCATTACCGATGTCTTCTACGGATCAAACGCTTGCTGCAGGTGCTGCGACTACTTCAGGTTCAACATCAGCGCCAAATTATATGCAGTATCTTGGTCAGTTATCATCCGTAAATAACACCTTAGAAACTGATTATTATTATCAAAATGTGTTGGCAAATAATTTCTTAATGCGTCGTGTATCAAGCAATCCTCTCTCTAGTTTTGCTCAAACAATAGCAAAAACTTCAAAGACAAGTGTGCTCAGTGATTATTATGTTGATCTTGTTTCTGGTGATGAGTTTAACCTTGATGGCTCACCACGCTTACAGCAAGTGGCAGTGGCGTATACCAGTGTTGGTTCTGGAACTACTGCGTATCTTAATTTGACCAATCCGCTGTTTGTGTGGAGTCAGTATGATCCAATAACTAACATGCCGACGTATGCTGCATTGTTCCAACAGTTTGACAATAATGGCTATCAAGTGCTTTCGCCAATTGAGTACGGTAATAGCTATGATATTAAAACGGGAGCAAATGGTACGCGTTATAGTTATGCAACAGTTGGCGGCAATGTCGTGGTGCAAGCAGCTCCTTTAACTATTAATAGTCAAGGCATGATTGCCAACGTTGGTACTCCAACAACGGTTACTCCAGCGTTAGATGCTAATCAACAACCAACCGGTATGCAGACAACACTTGCAACGGCATTTAGTAATGGTTCACTGATTGCGATTAATACCACCTGTGCTGATGGTACTATACTTACGCAAATTCCATCAGTACCAAGTGTGTATTTCGTAACGCCAGCATCTGGTAATGGACCAGTGGTATTTACGCAAGCATTACCAGGTGTTACCACCACCAAGATGCCGCAAACTGCTAACATAAATAATAACGCAAGTTATCTCACATCTACGCAGATTAACACATTCTTAGCAGCAACACCGTTTGTTGCAGTGTTTACAGGTAATCTTGCAGCAGGTACTAGTGTAGGTAGCCAAGCAACGATTGCTGCACCTAATACTGCAGTGTCTCAAGATTATTATGTGTGCGGATTGATGACTCCAGGTAAGAGTTTATTGTCGGTGGTGACGTCGTACCCACAAACATCAGCAACATCTGCAGGCCGTTATTACTTTATTGCTTCTAACGAAGATACGAATGCAGCAGGTACTATATGGAATGCTCCACAAAAGGGTCAGTATTATCCAAATAATTATATGTTGTTAACTCCGTTAGCCGACCCGACACAAGCGCCGTTTAATCTTTCAGCTCCTACGGTAAATGCAGGTATTTTCGATTATACAACGATAGCAGCAGCAACAACGCCAGTATCAGCAACGGCAACAAATGCACCAGCAGCTACAGCGTCAACACCTACAACACCAACAGTAAATGCATTAGCGCCAACAGCATGGGGTAAGAGCGCTTCTTATCTGGTTATAAATCCTGAACAAGTAGGTGCTGATCAGATCTCAAATGTGTCTGTGACTGGTACACTGCCAAAAGTATTTAACTTTGTGTACAGCAGTGTGGGGCGGGATCAGCTAGCAAATATCAATAATGGTGTGCAAGTGGTGACGTCATTACAAGGTACAAGTTATTTAGCAGCTCCCCTTAATGCTGGTGCGTTATCAAACCAGACAGTATCACCTGCTAATAACAATGTGTTCTTTAGTGCTGCTAGCGGATTGGCTCAAGCATGTTCGTTGTATCAAGTGCAGGGTACAGAAAAAGATGCTAAGGGAGTGTTGGCTTCGTTCAATCAGCCGGCTCCTACACAGCCAATGATAGCACCAAATACGTACGTTGATCTTGCAACAGGCACGATGTATATCCAGGTATCTGGTACGTTGTATCCATTATCGTATGGTGCACCGTATGGCACGCTTGAATTCTTGTATCCTTTCTTAAACATTCATGGTGTTGATAGTACGGGCAAAGTTAAGAATAATTAATCATTAAGTTTAATACGTTTAAAGGGGACTTGTAAAAAAAGTCCTCTTTTTCTTTTCCCTGGTATACTTTTTGTAATTGAGTTTATCGTACAGATGTATACAAGGAGTTACGTATGGCACAGTATAAAGTTACCGATACACCCTTATTGCAACATGATGCACATGCATATGCGTTTTGTTTGCCAGAAGGATTTGCGTTAAAAGAGTTAGGCATTGATCTTGAAAAAGAGTTTTTCCCTGGTCTTGGTGCATTTTTAAAAGATAAAAAAATTACCGGTAAAAAAAGCCAAATGTTCTCATTACCAGTGGCAACTAAAAAGGGCGTGAAATACCTCTTTTTTGTAGGCCTTGGTAAAACAACTACAGAAAGCGCAACGCGCGAATGTCTGCGCGAAGCAATGGCTCGGATAGTCCGTTTAGCAGAATCTGCAAAAGTAACATCAGTTGCTTTTGTTATGCCGGATCCAAAAAAATTGCATATGACTTCTGAAGTAGTCGGTCAAGTAACAGTGATTGCTATGGAAATGGCAAGTTATGTGTTTGATGAATTTATTACCGATGCAGATGCTAAAAAAGTAGCGCTTAAAGATGTTACACTTATTGTTCCAAAAGCTGCTGTAGTAGCTACAAAAAAAGGTGTTGAGCTTGGATTAACTATTGCTCATGCAGTGAACCGTGCACGCCATTGGATCGATTTACCTGCTAATAAATTAGCGCCAAAAGATGTTGCTGACCGTGCTAAAAAAATTGCAAAAGAACATGGGCTAAAGATTACCGTGTTTGGTGAAGACCAGATTGAAAAAATGGGTATGGGTGGTCTTAAAGCCGTTGGTATGGGTTCTAAAAACGAGTGTCAGTTGGTGTTAGTAGAATATAAAACTACTAAAAAGAATGCGCCAACTGTTGCATTAGTAGGTAAGGGTATTACGTTCGATTCAGGCGGATTGAATTTAAAACCGACCGGTTATATGGAAACAATGAAGGAAGATATGTCGGGTGCAGCAGCGGTTATTAACGCAATTGCAGTGCTTGCAGATCTTAAAGTAGACGTGAACGTTATTGCCGTAGCGCCACTTGCAGAAAATATGATTGGTGGCGGAGCAAACCGTCCTGGCGACATTTTGACTTTCTATAATGGTAAAACAACGGTGGTTGGTAATACAGATGCTGAAGGTCGCTTGGTACTTGCAGATGCACTTGCATACGCAACTAAGCATTATAAACCTGATGCTATGGTTGATGTAGCAACACTTACTGGTGCAGCATCACACGCAGTAGGACCATTTTTTAGTGGTTTACTTACTCAAAATGATGACCTTGCGGAACAATTGCAAGCAGCAGCAGAAACATCTGGTGATGCATTATGGCGCCTACCGTTAATTGATGAATATAAAGTGATGGTAAAAGGTGATATTGCCGATCTATGTAACGATGGCAAAACAAAATATAAGGCAGGTCCAACCAATGGCGCTTGTTTTTTAAGTAACTTTGTAGGCGATACACCATGGGCACATCTTGATATTGCTCCAGCAGCATTTGATGTTCCTGATAAACCGTACTTTAGATTAAATTCTGCTACGGGTGTTGGGGTTCGTTTATTGATCGACTTTGTGTTGAACTTTAAATCAGTGACTGCAGAAAAAAAGAAGACTGCAAAAAAGTAAGTCGTAGTTTTTAGAAATAAAAAAGAGCTCCCAGCCGTCGCTTTCAGCTATGGTGGGGGCTCTTTGTTTGGTCCTATTTTCCGTGATCAACAGCATTAGCAATCAGGCCTATCATGAACAGGGTGCATACTAACGAAGTATTACCGTAACTGATTAAAGGTAGGCCAATCCCTTTAGTTGGGAACAGTCCAGTTGCTACAAAAATATTAATAATCGTTTGTAATGTTATGAGCAGCGTGCAACCAAGCACCATGTTTAAAGCAAAGGGTGTACGTAGTTGCCAGGCAATCTTGATGCCTTTATAGAGCAATAAAACATAAAGTAAGATAATCAGAGAAACACCGATAAACCCCGTCTCTTCAGCAATAATAGAAAAAATAAAATCCGTGTGTTGCATAGGCAAATAAAAGAATTTTTGTTTTGAGTGAGCAATACCACTGCCAAGCCAACTACCAGAACCAATAGCAATTAGCGATTGAATAATCTGAAAACCTGCACCCTGTGGATCTTTCCAAGGGTCTAAAAAGGTCATAATACGGGCAAGACGATACGGAAACATATAAATTAACAATATAAAAGCGGGGATGCAGGTAATAGCAGTTGCTGCAAGGTACGTAAGTGGTAAACCTGCAATAAACAGAAGCATAAACGCAGTCAGTGAGAGCGTGATAGTTAAACCAAAATCTGGTTGTTTAAGAAGTACTGCTGCAGTGATTGCAATAAGTGCTATAACAGGTAGGTACGATCTTTTAAAGGTGAATGGTTTACCATGTTGTTTGGTGATAAGGCGCGCAATGTACAAAATAAAGGCAACTTTAAGAACTTCACTTGGTTGGAACAATAATCCTGGTAATGATAACCATCTGCTTGATCCGTGAATAGTGACACCAATGCTAGGAATTAAGGTAGCAAGTGTTAAAAAAAATCCGCCTGCAAAAAGCAAAGGCGCGTAACTGTATAAAAATTCTAACGAGAAAAAGCGTGCGACATAAAATGCTACAATCCCAACAAGAATTCCAAGCGTATGTTTTTTAAGGTAATAGTGTGCCGATCCAAATTGTTCCGATGCGTAGACTGAACTTGATGAATAGACAAAAATAAGACCTATAGCAACAAGTGTGGCAACAACGCCCAGCAGGGTGTACCAGTCGCTTTGTAATGTTGTCTTTTTTGCAAACATTCTATCACTCCTTTTTTTATGATGGTGTTTGTTTTATTGAGCGGTGTAGTTTGTAACAAGTGCGGTAAAAACACGACCTCGGTGTTGATAATCAGTAAACAGATCAAAGCTAGCACCAGATGGTGAAAAAAGCACGGTATCACCAGATTGCATGGTGGTACGACAAAGATCCCAAGCTGCTTCAAGCGTGCTGCACGTATTTGCAGGGACTTTTACTTGTTTACAATAGGCAGCAAGCAAGTCTGCCTCTTTACCAAAGCAAATAACTTTTTTGATGTTGTTGTCTTTTAACGAATGGCACAGTAGTTGGCGATCAACACCTTTACCAATTCCACCTAAAAAGAGAATAACGGGTGATGTATCAGGGACCTGTTTAAGTGCTTGCAGTGTAGCTTCTGGTACAGTTGATTTAGAATCGTTATAAAAAGATATACCGTTATGGTGAGTCACAAGTTGCATACGATGTTCTGGTCGTATAAGTGTTGGTGCATACGCAACAGCCTGTTCTATAGAAAGACCCATGCTTTCAATGAGTGCAAGTATGATCTGCCAGTTGCCAATTGCAGTAATGGCCGATAAGGGTTTTATTATGTCTTCTAAGTAGTCTTGCGTAATCCATTGTACGTGTTGATGACCCATAGAATCCCAAAGTTGATCATAATATTCTAAAGGAATAATGGCCTGTTGTTCAGGTGTTTGGAAGCTAAAAAGTTTGCCTTTGCTTTGCGCATACGTGTCCATGGTTTTGTGCCGATCTAAATGATTGGCAAACAGGTTGGTCAGCGCTGCGTAAGTTGGGGCAAACCGGGTTGATTGCTCAAGTTGAAAGCTAGAAAGTTCTAATACAAGGACATCGTATTCAGTTTGGCGGTCCACAATATCAAGCAGCGGAACGCCAATATTGCCGCACGCAAGAGCCTTTTTCCCCAGTTTATTAAGTAGTTCTGTTAAAAAGGTGACGGTGGTTGTTTTGCCTACTGACCCTGTAATAGCAATAGTAGGTACCGTTACTAGGTAAGAAAAGAGGTCTAGTTCGCTGATAAATTTATGCTGATAATCTTGGTACGGGCTTAAATCGACCCCTGGGCTTGGTAAAATAAGGTCGTATGCTTCTAGAAAATAGGGTAAAAGGTCATAAGGAACCCATTGGGCGCCGTGTCCATCAACGAGTGACTGTTGGTAGGCATCAAGGGGTTTTTCTTGGGTTATACCTAGAGATTGAGGCTGGTACTGAGCACATAAGCTTAAAAAGCTTTGTCCCGTTTTTCCAAAGCCCCAAATTCCGATCTTTTTGTGCGAGAATAAGCTTGTAATCATATTTTTTTTAAAGATTTTTTTTTGAGAAAATATGGGTAGGGAGTATACTTGAGTCTTATCTATGAGTAAATAAAATCAGCATTTAGCAGCTTAAATAAGGGTATTAAGTCTATGTCAGAAGACACAAAAAAAGAAGTTTCTTTTAAAGATACACTTAATTTGCCTACAACAGATTTTCCTATTCGTTCAAACGCAGCACAAGAAGATAAAATTATCTTAGGACAATGGGAAAAAGAACAGTTGTACACACGATGCTTTGAACATAATAAAGGTTCAAAAAAAGGTTCTTTTGTTTTGCACGATGGTCCGCCGTATGCAAACGCTAATATTCATTTAGGAACTGCGTATAATAAAATTTTAAAAGATATTATCACCAAAGCACAACGCATGATGGGTAAGCATGTACCAGTCACTCCAGGTTGGGATTGTCATGGTCTACCTATCGAATTAAAAGTTACAGAAGCGCATCCAACATTACGTGATAGCGAACTAAAAAAAGCATGCCGTGCGTATGCAAGCAAATGGATTGATATTCAGCGCCAAGAATTTAAAGCGTTGGGTGTGATTATGGATTGGAATAATCCGTATAAGACTATGAATCCAGAATATGAAGCTCAAACAGTTCGTGCATTTGGGCACGCTGTTAAACACGGGTATATTTCTCGTAAAAATAAAACAGTGCCATGGTGTGCATCGTGCCAAACGGTTCTTGCAGCTGCGGAAATTGAGTATCACGATCGTAAAGATCCTTCTATTTATGTGCGTTTTGAGCTTACAAAAGAAGATTCGAAAAAATTGTTTCCTGGTGTAGATGTAGCAAGTTTGCTTGTGTGGACAACAACACCGTGGACGTTACCTCTTAATAGAGCAGTCTTTTTAAAGCCGGGTGCAGAGTACGTGTTGCTTGCAATTAACGATCAGCATGTGTTGGTCGGTGCTCCTGTTGCAGATAAAGTATGTGCAACATTAGGAGTAGAAAAAGTTATTGTTGGTCGTTGTAAAGCAGAAGATCTTGTTGGTTTACAAGTAGCCCATCCGTTTATTGAACAGTTTACGGTACCGGTGCTTGCAGACGGTTTTGTTGGTCTTGATGAAGGTACAGCCTGTGTGCATAGCGCTCCTGGATGCGGTCCAGAAGATTATGAAATGGGTATTCGTTACGGATTAGAAATTTATTCTCCTCTCACACCAGATGGTAAATACACGGATGAAATTAAGCCTCAAGAGCTTGCAGGCATGTCTATTGCAGACGCTCTTGGGTGGGTTATGACTAAACTTCAGGCTGCTAATACGTTGTTATTTAAAACATCTATTAAACACTCTTATCCCCATTGCTGGCGCTGTCGCAATGGCTTAATGTTTAGAGCAACTAAACAATGGTTCTGTGAATTACATCATCACGATTTACAAGAACGAGCATTAGAAGCTGTAGAAAATAAGATTGCCTTTTTACCAGCAACAACAAAAAATCATCTTAAGGCTGCAGTTGGTGGACGTCTTGAATGGTGCTTATCGCGTCAAAGAACATGGGGTACACCGATTATTGCTGTCTTATGTAATGATTGTGATACTGAGTATGTAACACCTGAAATGGTTGAACATGTTGCAAACAGTATTGCTCAAGCAGGTTGTGAAGTATGGGATGAAGTTCCTTTAACTGACGTAGTGCCACAAGGGCATGTGTGTTCATCATGTGGTGGTAAAAATTTCAGAAAAGAACGGGATATTTTAGACGTGTGGTTTGATGCTGGAGTAAGTCATTACGCAGTATTAAGAAAAAACGCGCAACTTGGATATCCGGCAGACTTGTATTTAGAAGGTGTGGATCAGCACCGTGGTTGGTTCCAAAGTTCATTGCTAACCAGCTTAATGTTAGAAAAAGAACCATGCATGCGTGCGATTGCGACCCATGGCTATACGGTTGATGATAAAGGCCGTAAAATGTCTAAATCGTTAGGTAACGTTATAGCGCCACAAACCATGATCGATCGTCTGGGAACAGATGGATTGCGTCTGTGGGTATCGAGCATTGAAATGCAAGGGGATGTGGTTGTTTCTGAAAAGCTTCTTGCAAACGTGCAAGAAGTGAATCGTAAGATTCGTAACACCTGCCGTTTCTTGCTTTCTAATTTGTATGATTATAACCATACGAAAGATGCGATTGACCCAAAGAAACTATTGATGATTGATCAGTATGCATTGGCTGAATTGGGCCGTGTTTCTGACAAAATTCAAAAAGCGTATGACGCTAAGAACTTAACGAGTGTGTTCCATACATTGGCAGATTACTGCGCCGGTGATTTGAGCGCATTTTATTTAGATATTATTAAAGACAGATTGTATACAGATCAGGCAGACGGTCATGCTCGTCGGTCAGCACAAACAGTATGTTGGTATATTCTAGACTCCCTTACGACGTTAATGGCGCCTATTATGTCCTTTACTGCTGAACATGTTGCCCGTTGTTATCAAGGTGCGGATGCAGGATCGGTACATCTACAGAATTTTGCAGTAGTTCCATCAGTCTGGTTAAAAGAAGACATGGAAGTAAAAGGGAAAAAAAGAGAGCAGTGGCAAGCATTATTATATGTACGCGCACAAGTGTTAAAGACATTAGAGCAACTACGTAAACGAGGGATTATCAAGCATTCATTAGAGTCAGGGGTGACAATTACTATGAACGTCAGAAGTAAAAATATGGCATTAGTGCAAGAAGTATTGGCAGAAGTTGAGGCTGCAGGTCAAAAGAGAGAAGAGTTCTTAAAAGAGTTCTTTATCATTTCGGCGTGTGAGATTGTTGAAGTTGACGAAGATGAATACGACAACTTAGAAATTGAAGAGTGTGATGACGAAGAGTGCGAAATGCTGCTTGATGACGCACAAGACCTAATGGTTAAAGGTGCACATGCTCCAGGCTCAAAATGTCCTCGTTGCTGGCAGTGGGAAATGACCGATCATAAAGATGGTCTTTGTCTCCGTTGCCAAAAAGTGGTAGCGCGTTTAATTCATTAAGATCTATTGTAAATTAACCAAATGAAAAACCCGGCTTTAACACCGGGTTTTTTGTTGTTCTAATGTCTGTTGTTTATTTAGGTTTTATCTTCACACTACTAATATCGGCAGCGATCTTTTTAAGATCGGTGATTTCTTCTGTATGAGACAAGATGCGTTTATTGGTTTTGCTATCAGGTCTATCTAAATAAGCACTTACGGTTGAAGCTAGATTTTGGAAATCAACAAGTGAGTTATCAACTACACGTTGCATATCGTCTTTATATGCGCGCGCTTCAGTCCATTCTGCTGTTTTACCAATGGTAGTTGCCCATGCTTCCATAGTTTTTTTGATTCTAAATGCTTCGTAGGTTAGATCGCCAATAATTTGTGCTTTTTGGCGTTGTACAACAGCAGGCGCTTCGTCAGCACTTTCTTCTAAATAAGTAGTGAAGTCTTTGATGCTTTGTTGTCCCGCTTGTACGCGTCTATTGAGTGACACAAGGCGATTTTTAATATCTTGTGCTTGTTCATCAACAGTTGGTTCTTTGTCTTTTAGTTCTTCTTTTTTATCTTCTTTCTTGTCGTCCTTTTTATCACCATCTTTTTTAGATGCTGATTTTTGACCACCTGTAGATCCACCTTGTCCACCACTACCACCTTGACCTTGTTGGCTATTGCCAGCAGCATTCTTAACCGTTAAACCAGAAGGGCCAGAAGTAGGAGCTCCAAATCTAACGCCTGTTTGGCCTTGTGGACCACCTGGACGATTATTTGGTTGTTGTATCTCTGGTCGTGTTGGAAGGTAAGGGCTTGTAGTGCCTGCATTAGTAGTAGGTAGTTTTTTAACTTGCCCAGTAGCTTCTTTTTCTTGTGCTTCTTGTTTTTTTCTGAGTTCTAATGCTTCAGGTTCATACTTCTTCATAAACCCTTCTAGATCAACAAGAAGATTTTGTGAACTACAAGCAGTAGTAATAGTGGCAATAAAGTTCTTGAGCGTAATCTGTGCTTGTTGAAGCATCGCTTTTTTGTGGTTGGCTTTTTTATTAAGGGTGATGTCGATTTCTTCTACGTATAATTGATTATTAAGATCGTCAAGCGTAGTTGCTAGTGTTGTTAAGTTATTTTTAAGGTTTGCAAAGTCTTTATCAGTTAAACGTATTGCATGTTTTGAGTACGCAATGGTGCGTATATAATAACTAAGCGAGTTAAGCTGTGTGTTAATAGGAACTAACATAAGCGCTAATTGTTCTTCTGATGCAGCTTTTTGTCTGATGGTGCCTAGAGTATCAACAATATCAGAAAGCATTTTTTGTAATTGTGACAATTGTTTTTTAGGAATGCTGCTTTCTGGTTGTGGGGCTGCTGGTTTTGTAGGAACCGGTTTTGTTTCTGTTGGTTTAGGAGTTATTGGTTGTGCTGGCATAACAGGACTTTGTTCAGCAGGGTTAGGCCCAAAAAGTGGACGGCCTTCAGCTTCTGCTGTTCTAATAAGTTCTTCACCTAATTTGCTTAACTCTTCTAATTCTTCTGGACTTAGAGTGCTTAATAATTCTTCAACTTGTCGCAGTTCTTCTTCTGTTGGCATTTGCATAAGTGGTGGAAGATCTGCGCATAAGTTTTGTGGTATTATAAGCAGCATGCTCATAAGTATGGTGGTTGATAGTTTTTTTAGTAACAAAATAAGCTCCTTTTGATAAGTACATAGTAAAAGTAGTGTAAGTGTCTCTAGGCTCAAAGTCAAAGCTCCTGTCTAAAATGCGGCTCTGCTGGCTTTTGATCGTTCTTATTATCTAAAAAAAACAGTTGAATTCTTTTGTGAGTCCGAGTACCATTTTGGAATAGTTTTTATTCACCAACAAAAAGGTTGCATTCATGGCAAAGAAAAAATTGGAAGAAGAGTTGTTAAACTTAGATGAAGAAGAGTGTGATTGCGAAGACGAAGAAGGTTATGAAGACGACTTTGACTTTGACGATGAGGATGAAGACGAAGACGATTTTGATGACGAAGACTTCGATGATGAAGATGAGGATGAAGAAGACCAAGATTGGTAAGCTTGATTACTCATTGTAATTTTGTACTTTCGGCGGCTTTATATGCCGCCTCTTTTTTTTGCCCTACTTTTTTTTGGTGGGGCACTTTCGTTTTTTTAATGCCGTTATATAACGCTTTTAAAAATTCTTTCTATAAGCCCTTATATGCAAGTTTACTATGGTCTTTAATGGCGTATGCTCCGCATATAATCATGTTTGTTTATGTGCTGTATGACATGTCTGCTTGTTGGTACGCATACGGTTTAATCCTGTTAGTTATAGGTATGTTTGTAGCACCAACAGCGTTGTGGTTTGCCATATGTATGCGTGCACAAAAAACTGTTTATTATACACAGATCTTTTATGTCAGTGCATGTGTCTATAGCTGGTTTATAGTACATGCATTATGTGTACCGTTTGGATGGGCAGGGGGATATCCGTTAGTGTTTCCATTACTTCCTGTAGCAATAGTGTGTCCATTGCTAGCAATAACAGTCTGGTGTGGCGGTAAGTGGTTTTTAGTGTGCTGTGTGTATGGCATACAAGTTGCTGTAGTAGCAGGGGCCTCTTTTTTTGTGCGGTTACTGCTCTTATTGCTAGTAACATGGTGTGCCGTGCATGTGTGCGTATCTCATAAAACAGTACCGATGACTGTTGTATGTCCTGTGTTGCCGATATATAAAAAAAGGGGTCTTGAGCAGCTTGCAGCGGCACAACAAGCATTGCAACAAGCGTATGCGCAGTATCCAGATGCATGTGCATATCTGTTACCAGAATCGGTTATTCCGTTTGACTATAAAAAAGTATTGTATGTAGTGCATGCAGTAACTGATCAGGTTGGCATAGATAACAGTCCCGTTTTGTTTGGAACACATCGGTGTCAAGAGGGGGTAACGTACAATAGTTTGGCATGTGCGTATAATGATCGCATAACAGTTGGTTATGTTAAAAAAAGATTAGTACCTGTTTTTGAAGAGCCACATATTATAGAACGTTTTCTTAAACGATCATTGTTGCTTACCAAAAAAACTGCTTTTTCCGCAGGTCCTGAAAATCAAGAGCCGTTATATATCTTGGGCCTTGGGTATTTTTTGCCTTTAATCTGCTCAGAGGCTTTAGGGGTGTATAGTTACCAGCAAACGTTTCCTTTATTAGTTATGGTGCACGATGGCCATTTTAGGCATCAGTATATAAAACGACTTATTAAGGCCTATATTCAACTCCAAGCCGGGGCGCGCTGCTTACCGCTTATCTATAGTTCGTATGCTCAAGAATAAAAAATAAGCTTATTTTCTGAGATTTAGAATTAAAATAGGCGTATGTATTGATTAATATATTCAGTTAGAATATATTAATATATAAGAAGAGTAGTTTATAAAGGAGCGTTATGAAACAGTCATTATGGCAATGGTTTTTAAGCTTGGTGCGCGTGGCTAAGCCAATAACAGTTAAGCATGAAGAAAAACAGAAGGCTGCTGACGTAACGCAGAGAAAAAATATAGAACGTTGGTGGCGTTAATCCGCTTACTACGATTGATCCAAGCATACCCTAACCCAACAAAGATATCTTTGTTGGGTTTTTTTTAGGTTTTTTTTTCAAGAATGTATTTTTTACCTTATACTAAAAAGACGTGTTACTACGCATAAAATTATTCATTAAAGAGGGCTTGTGTATGAAAGTTTTTCTTTTAAAAGATGTACAAAATATTGGTATGGCTGGAGAAATCATTAAAGTTGCAGAAGGATATGCTGCTAATTTCTTGATTCCTAAAAACCTTGCTGTGAAAATTACTGAAAAAAATGAGCAGTTCTACCAAAAGAGCTTGCGCCAAGTAGAAAACAGAAAAGAAGTTGTTGCTTCAAAAACATCAATGCTTGCAGAAAAAATTCGTACCTTAACCGTTACGCTTAAAAAGAAAATGCATGATGATGGTAAATTATACGGTGCTGTAAACCAGATGGAAATTGTGGAAGCGCTTGCTCCAGAAGGTATTACCGTAGCAAAAAGCCAAGTTATTATCACTAAAGCGATTAAAGAAAAAGGTACTTTTGAAGTAGTTATTAAATTGACTTCTCAATTGCAACCAAAGCTGAACATCAAAGTTATTGCACAATAGTTACAATCGTTTAGGTAAGCATGTCATTTACACCTTCATTACGTCCATCAACTTCATCTGAACGTGCTTTAGGTAAGTCATTGCCAGCTTCTATAGGGGCAGAAAAATCGGTACTAGGTGCGCTTCTTCTTAATGATGAAAACGTTCCTCACGTTGTTGATATTCTTGCCCCGCATGATTTTTATGTTCCTGCACATGCGGTTATTTATGCATCTATTTTAACCATTGCTCAGCGCGTTGAACGTGTTGATTTGGTAACGTTGCAAAATGAACTTGAAAAACAGGGGAAATTAGAAGCAATTGGTGGCTTGGTATATCTTTTGTCATTACAAGAAGATATACCTTCGTTGGGTCTTGTTTCTCAGCATGCTCAGATTATTAAAGAAAAGTCTGTTTTGCGCGAGTTGATTACCTCGGCAAGTTCTATTATTGAAACCTGTTATCGCCAAGAAGACAGAGATATGAGTGTGTTGCTTGATGAAGCTGAGAAAGCGATTTTTCAGATTTCAAATAAGCGCACCGATCAAAACTTTGTCCAGCTTAACATTTGGCTCAAAAAAACGTTTCAACATTTGTCAGACATTAAAAGCAATAGTGGTGGTTTAACCGGTATTCCAACAGGTTATAAAATGCTTGACCAGATGACGTCTGGGTTTCAAGGTGGTGACTTGGTTATTCTTGCTGGACGACCTTCTATGGGTAAAACGGCGCTTGCGATGAACATGGCAACGCATGCCGCTAACAATGGATATACGGTAGGTGTGTTCTCTTTAGAAATGGCCGCAGAGCAATTGGCTCTGCGTTTACTTTCTACGGAATCAAACATTTCTCATCAAAATATTCGTAATGCAAGTATTAGTTCTGATGAATGGATGGAGCTGACTAATGTGGCAGCACGTTTGGCAGAAACAAAACTGTTTATCGATGATACAGCCGGCCTTGATATTATGGCATTGCGTGCAAAAGCGAGAAAACTTAAAGCACAACATAACGTTGATTTTTTGATCGTTGACTATTTGCAGCTCTTGCATTCAGGCAAACGGCACGAAAATAGACACCAAGAAGTTTCTGAAATTTCTCGAGCACTTAAAGCATTAGCTAAAGAATTGAATGTACCGATTCTAGCAGGTTCGCAGCTTTCTCGTAGCGTTGATAGCCGTATGGATAAACGACCAATGCTTTCAGATCTACGTGAATCTGGTGCTATTGAACAAGATGCTGATCTTATTATGTTCTTATATCGAGACGTTGTGTACAATCCTGATACGGATAATCCAGCATTAGCAGAACTGATTGTTGGCAAACAGCGTAATGGTCCAACAGGCATGGTTCCCCTGTACTTCTTAAAAGAACTTACCAAGTTCGAGGATGGTCCAGATCGCTATTAAAAAAGAAGAGGTAGTCATGATTCTTTTAGGAGTTGATCCAGGTTTCCAATATGCAGGTTTTGGTATTGTGGAAAAAAATAAAGGTCAGATTATTGTCCGTGATTATGGCTATTTAAAATTGGATCCTAAAAAATCATTAGTTGAACGTACCGGACTTTTCCATCAATTTTTTGAAGCAAAAATAAAAGAGTTTGGTGTTACACATCTAGCATTAGAAACACCGTTTCTTGGTAAAAATGCTCAGAACTTTTTAAAGCTTGGCTATTTGCGTGGTATCTTATATTTACTTTCTGCAACGTATAAACTTGAATTACATGAGTTTGCACCACGAGAAGTTAAAGTAACCTTGACCGGTTTTGGCGGAGCAAGTAAGGAACAGGTTGCACGCGTTATTACTCGTCTTTTTCCCCGATTACAAGCCGATCAGCGATATGATGTGACTGATGCTTTAGCGGTTACCTTATGTGGCGTGTGGCAGTCTTCAAGCTCTTTAGCAACACTGCTTGCAAAGCACGCATAACAGAATCTCTTGTTTTTTAGTCTCCCGTAATGATATGATCCGCGTTGATGGATTTTGACTGCGCCATAGCGCGCGTGTTTCAAGAGAAGGGAGGCTCGAAATGACGACCATCAAGCAACAAAATAGAGGGGGCTCTATGAACACTGCCTTTTCATGGCCTTGTACAGAACCTGACTTACTGTATCTCAATACAATATTCACCACTAAAGGTATGCATAGCATACGCGTTTCAGATGAACTGTCTGGTCGACTTTTAATTAAAAACGTTCTTGCATCCTTACAGTGGTACTACCAAGTTGCCTGTATCACCAATACAGAAGATTCGGTTGATTTTGCCGATAACGTTATCGCGCGATTACCAAAGCCACTTGATGATATTGCAATTGAGCGGTTCTTTTTAGAAGAATTTTATTACGACTTTGTCTGGATAGAATTAACTAAAGAGTTACAACATGAAGATTGGCTCGATACGTTCCAGCACAAATTGCAAGAATTTCAAATTGATATGATAATTCCGATCATCGTTATCGAATATCAACAGTAAAAAATAAAAAAAGACTCGTGGACACAGGGTGGAAAGCCTGAAAAAAACGAGTCTTTTTTTATATAATTAGAATGGCTGATAATGCATATTATGGTAACAAATGTAAGTCAAAACAAACTAACATATGTTTTTATTACCTGATTAATCAGGTAATAAACTATTTAATTATTATGAGTAAGTGCTGTTATATGTGGAAATATCATAGTATGAACACCGTCATCGTCTAAAGTAAAACGCAGGCGATACTTAGTATAATCAGGAATAGAACTAGTAGAATTAAAGGAATGGTCATCCTGACCATGACCAATACAGATAAGGCGCGCAAGCGCGCCACCATAATAAGGTATATCATTATAGATATAAGGTACAAAATAATACTGTTCAGACGTCATATGCTCAGCCTTTGTGCTCGTACCAGTCGCACGTTCGTAGATATAAAGATCCAAGTATCCGTTGCTACCCGTGACATAATAAATATGTGTTGGCGTCACTCGTGGAAGTAACGGATACATCGATTCATAAAGTCGCGTTGCGTTGCCGTGCGAAAATAACAATGCGGTAGCAATCGAGAATCCAAAAAGTAGTCGGACTGTCCAACCGTGCTCTAATTTACATAGTTGATAGTAGTTGAAAGCCACTGCACTATCTTTTTTTGTTAATGATGATGCATGTTCAATAAAAAACCCCTCTGTTTCAGATACCATAGATAAGAAAGAAAGCGCTCTACCTGGCGCATTATGTGCATAAAGTTCAGTTATGGTTGAAGGATTTATAAAGCTACACTCACTAGCAGCAGTTGCTTCTTCTTGCGCAATTAAACGCAATTTCTCTTCAAATGACATATCTTGATTCCACGATTGCCGATGTTCTTTAAGTGCATGTTTAGGATAATGTGCCACTTTAATACGGTGTGTATGTTGTGCATCCCGTTCAATAAAAAATAATTGTTTCCCCTGTTTTTGTGGATACAGATAATCATACTCTTTTGAATAGGTTAAGCGGCATAGAGAGCCATCAACGGTTCCATAAAAAAGATTATAATGTGTGCGTTCTTTGGCTGAAAAATAAAATGATGCATCGTCAATCCAGGTAATTCTGCTTAGTTCATATGGACCCATAAAATCGATAGCCTGAGGGGATTTTTTAATAAGGGATTTAACATATAAACGATCATTATCTATAAAACAAAACGCTGTGCGTGATGGGGATACGGTAAGTCCAGCTGGTGTATACGATGATAAAAGACCTTTCATAGCTTCTTGCGTAACTGGGTCCCACAGCCACACATCAAGATGTTCATCCTTTTGGTGTATGACACAGATTTTTACTCCATCTGGTGTTATGACATGATCAACTGGATATAAAAATTCTGTAGCATGATTAGTACTAAAAAAGAAATGTGCACCTGTAATACTAACAACCATCAGTAACATCTTTATACGCATACGGCCCTTACTTTTTTTGCAGTCTCTTGCACGCTCTGAGCAAGGTTATGGTGAGTATACACAGGAGGAGTATCTAGTTGACGAGCTTTGTGTAGAAAATCTATCATACCTTTTTCAAAATCAATACCTAATGCTACGTTTCGACCATACGTATTAATAATATGTAAAAGATATGATCGTGTAGCATCAAGATACTGTTCATAGCGATCTTGAAAGTTTTTATCTAGTTTTTTGCATGCCATCATGACATGTCCCATAAAGAGTGCCATGCGCATATCAATTGTTTCCAATCCACGCCATGTCTTATCTGCATGTAAACGTACCAGAGCACGTACTAACAATTGTTTAATTTGTGCATACGATAATGTTGGGTAGCATGTTGCTAACAATAAGCTTAAAAAACCTGCCATCAAAGGGGTTGCTGCTGATGTGCCTTGCATAAACACAAAAAAATTACGTGATTCAGCTGCACATGGAGTGTAACAACAACTTAAGAGTGATTCGCCTGGTAATACAATATACAAACTATTTTGGTTAATTAGCCTGCTATTAAAACTGCTTATAGGATAGGTATAAGTTTTGGTATGTGCGTTATATTGTATGCCAAAAGAACCAACGAATACGATATTCCCCTGTAGATCAGTTAATGCATTAGGTGTATCAAGATTTTGTTTATTGCCAACTGCAATACAAGCATAAGGAATTTGTTTAAAAACTTTTTCTAATCTTTGTTGATAGCCGCTTAACGATTGCATGCTATAACTGATCGATATAATTGGTAAAGCGCGTGCAGCAGCATCTTCTAATGCATGCACTAACGGTAATGGATCCTGATAGCGCGTAGCAGAACTTGTCATAACTTTATACGATACTATTTTCGCGTACGGAGCAATCCCAAAAAATTTTGTATCAGCACGACCTGTAATAAGACCGGCGCAATAGCTGCCATGGTTTGCATGCAGCCAATGCTGATCTGCATAACGTACTGGTTTATATGTACATACATACTCAGGAACTGAAAAAAAATGGAGTGGCGTATAATAGTTTTGTTCTTGTAATCTTACAAAAATAGATTTCTGTAAACATCCTTGTATTCGTGCTACTGCTTGTGTTCCTGCATACGTTAATTGATTATTCTTTTTAAGATCCTGTTTACCATATGCAATTAAATAGTATGTAAGATGCTGCTCTATTAATAATTCAGGTTTATAGACTCTAAAGTCCTGTGTTACTTGTGTATGATGTGTCTGATCTGTGTAATACAAGATCAGCTCTTGTATATCTGCCCATGAACTATCGCCACACAAAGAACCAACATAGGTATAAGCATTTGCAATAGCATCTTTAAGATATGGATGCGCTTTCAAATAGATCTTATTGTCTGATGTATACAAAGTAGCATGCGCAGTTCCATTATCCAGTAAACCAATGGTTATTGAAACACCTTGTGTAGGAGCCAATTCTTGCAAACTAAACTGATGTGGTAAGAACGGATAAAAAACGGGTGAAAAATCAGGATGATCTTCAAGACCAATAGTAGGTAACGTTCGCCACCAAAAAAAATAGTCTCGTACTGAAGCATAAGGATCAAACGTTTTTTTAATTACGGTGGTAAGAGTAATTGTAGGTTTTTGAGCTGGTTTTATAAAAAGTTCAGTTTCTGGAATTAAAAGACCGTGTACTGCTGCATGCACATAAATACTATTACAACATAAGCTTATCAGAAGAATGTAAGAGCTCTGCACGACCATCCCTTTTTGCAAAGAGTAGCGCAATGCTCAAGATAAGGTCAAAAAAAATTCCACCGCACTGACCGAAATCAATGCGATGGAAAAAAGGAGAGTAGTAATGAAGCCTAATTAAGAGTGATTAGTCTCCCAACCACTATATTTCTATTTTGATAGAAACAGTCACTAAAGTCAAACGGTTTAATGTTTCAAATTGAGCTTATTTAATCTCAAAAAACTGATAAACCTGACTATAATGTAATTTATATGTGGCTTATTGTCAACTTATTCGAAATTAAAAAAATAAGCTCAGGCGCTACTTGTTTCAGACTGTAACAACTTGGTAAGAGATACCATGAAGGTCAAAGTATTGTTTTTCGGGTCCGCACTCTAAGGGGGAAGTAAAAATAAGCTGAAGAGCGGTCCGTTGAGCTTGTTGAATGACGTCAGCTAGTAGGTGCTTATCAAAATCAGTGGCAAAATCATCAAATAAAAAGATGACTGGACCAACGGTATCTACCAAATGTTGGGCTTGGGCAAGCTTAAGTAAAGCAACAATATATTTCTGTTGGCCGCGTGAAGAAAACAAGCGGACCGGTTTTTTATTAAGTGTAATACTCATATCATCAAGATGGGCACCAAAGAGCGATCGTTTATAATAACGTTCTTTGGCAAATACGGGCGCCATTTTAGTAAAAAAATCGGCAAATGTTTCTTCTGGTACTACGTAACGAGTTTGATAGGCAAACTCAAGATCGGATAAAGCGGAGGGTAATTTCTCGGCAATAATCTTTTGTATATCGGCAATATAGGTACTGCGTGCTCGAACAAGTGCGCATGATAATTCCCATACGCTCTGCGTCCAAATTTCAAACTCTTGTTCAGTCCAGGTATGTCTATAAAACAAGGCGTTGCGTTGTTCTAATGCTTGTTTATACCGCTTTGCAATTGATACATAATCAGGGTTGCTTAGTGCTAATGCATGGTCCAGAAAAAGTCTACGATTTTCAGGACCACCAGTAATAATTTCTATTTCATACTCTGCAACCATAATAACGCGTAACAGTGTGCGTAGCTCTTGGTACGATGCAACCTGTTTTTCATCAAGTTTTACTACCTTTTTAGTTCCTGTAGAACCGATAGTTAAACGATGATCATCTATCGTTGCATGGAGAAAGAATGAATCTTTATCAAACGCAATGAGCTCTTTAGGAATATGTGTTCTAAAAGAGCGCAACGAAGAAATGTAATATAAGGCTTCAAGTAACGAAGTTTTACCTGTGCCATTGTTCCCCTGAATAAGAATGATGTTTTGGTCAAACTCAAAAGACGCTTGACCAAAACATCTAAAATTCTTCAGTTCAATACGTGCAATAGTCACTGTAAATAGTCGTTATTGCTGTGTTGATGAAACGGGCATTACCAAATAGGTAAGATTAAACTTATCATCTTCGGTATTTTCAAAAATGATAGGCTTTGCAGATGATGCTAGATAGAAGGTTAAATTGTCGCTACTAAAAGCATTTAAACCGCTCAGTAAATACGGAGCGTAGAATTTAACATCAAGCTCAGCACCAGCAAAGTCTTTAAGTTGAATCTTCTCTTCTAACTTACCCACTTCTTTATTATGCATGCTTACATCAACTGCATCCGTTTTAAATCCAAATGTTGTAGCAATAAATTGACCTGATAATAAACATGATGAACGGCGTAATGTTTTTATTAACGCACTTTTATCAATACGTGCAGGTACAAAACCTTTACGTTCTAGAATCGGTTTATATTCAGGAAATGGAGTTGATAATACTTTGGTAAAGAAGTTAAAGGTTTCGCCAGAAAAGACTAACTGATTACCACACGTACCTAAAAACACATGTGTTGCAGCACCTTCAAGTAGCTTTTTAAGTTCTAATACTGCGCGGCGTGGTAATAACCAGCAGCTCTTTGTTTCTAACATGTACAAGCTTGTTTGAATTTGCGCCAAGCAGTGACCATCGGTTGTGGTTAACAATAACCCTGCAGGGCTAATTTCTAAGTACAAACCGTTCAATGCGGGGTTAGCATTATTTTGAGGAATTAAAAACGCTACCTTTTCTAAAAGCGATAAGAGAAATGGCGCTTCAAGTTGCATAAGGTTTTCAATACGTTCTGGAAACGGAGGAAATTCTTGTGCGTCTTTTACGTTCAGTGCCAACTTTACTGCACCTGACGTAATGGTCAGCTGACTACCAGAAAACGTAAAGGTAATAAGATCTTCAAGCTCTTTTACAATATCAAAAAGACGTTTGCCATTAACCAAGAAAGACTTGCTTTCTGTAAAAGTGCTTCGTTCTAAATGGTAGCTTGATTGGAGGCTAATTTCTAAATCGGTACTTTTGAGTAATAACTCTTTAGGACCAACGTTAAAAAGAATATATGAAGTAGCTTCAAGCGTTGTTCTTTTTGAACAAATTGGTTGCATAGAAGAAAGAATATTAAGCAACGGTTTTTGCTCAACAATAAACTTTTCTGCTCCTGGGACAATTTCGGAAATAAATGTATCTAACATGGATAGGTACCTTAATAAAACTATAATGTTACTTTTTTAAATACTGTATAAAACAGACTTTAGTTTAGCAAAATTTTCTCAACAACGCTCGTCTTGCATGCTACTAGTTTCTAACGCCACAGAGAGCATTGCTAAAGCGTATCGCAGTTGATCTTCTTTGGTTTGATCATACGCAAACAGCGCACGCAACTTATATTTTTTTAAGACACTGGTTAAAGCAAGATACTGCTCAAGTAACTGTTTTTGTTCTTGAATTTCTTTTCTACTTACTTTTCTTGCAACTAGTCCTGATCGAGTCACCAGAGCTTCGTTAAGCAAGCTTTGTTCAAGAGCCGTTCGTGCAAGATACTGTTTTGCTTCTTCTACCATGTCATGCTCTTGCACATGATCATTCCATGCTAACCAAGAACTGATTTTTGCCAGCAAACGGTACACACGGTAAATAAAATAAGCAATAAACGTATACGACAACACAGTTGCACCAAATAACGATGCTAAACCTTTAAGAGCAATATTTTGTAAAGAAATGCTGTGGAGCGTGGTAGCCGTTTTTTGTACGTACGCACTACATGCACCAAATACCGTTTGTTTACCAGTAATAGTGATCGTCATGGGGCTATCAGGATACACTTTTTGGTAGGCTACTATCTGCGTCAATGCTTCTTGTGTTAATGCTGGAAAAGAAAACTCTTTACTTTGTATGGTAAACGCACATGCCATCAACAACAATAACCGTACTTTTTTCATGCCGATCTCTTTATGTAGTTACGCCCTTGGATGGAAACGATCATATAAAACACGTAAATGGCTTGTCTCTATATGAGTGTATACTTGTACTGTTGTCAGCTGTTCATGCCCAAGCAAGAGTTGTAAGGATCGTAAATTAGCACCTTTCTTAAGTAAATGCGTTGCTAACGAATGACGTAATTGATGCGGAGAAAGTGCGCTTGATATACCAGCACCAACTGCAATTTTTTTAAGATACAACCAAAACAGTTGGCGAGACATAGCCTTTAACGAATCTTTATAAAAGACCGGAAATAAATATGGCGTATTGTGCAGCTGTTTATTCTTTACAACCAAGCTTTTATAGGTTGTTTGTAGATAGGTTTGAATTTTAGCTATAACAGGCAACGGTAAAGGTACCAATCGTTCTTTATTGCCTTTTCCACGCACTGTTACTAACCCTTGAGCAACATCAAGATCTTGGCGCTTAAGGTTCACCAATTCGCTAATTCTCATGCCAGAAGCATAGAGGGTAATGAGCATAATACAGTTACGTTCTGCATAAGTGCCCGATTGTTCTTGTGCCTGCATAAACAAGGCATCAAGTTGTTCTTCTGTAAGATAGTGGGGCAGTTTTTTTTCTAACCGTGGCAAAATCAATTCTTGTGCATAGTTGGCTATTTGTTGATATTCGTGCAGATATTTAAAAAGGCTTTTAACGCACGATATTTTGCGTGCCATACTACGGGCACCCATACCACTGTTTTTTAGATAGTGTACAAACTGTTTTAAGTTGGCACCTGTTACATCTTTGATGTTGAGCGATTGCTCAGTTAAGAAAAGATCAAACTGACGAAGATCTGATACGTACGAATCAAAGGTATTTTTTGCTACTCGTTTTTCTGTTAATAGATATTGCTCAAAAGCTTCAAACAAAAACGCGTTTTCTTTATTACTACTCTTCATACTTAATCTCTTTGTTACCGTGGTTTTTTGCCCACTGTACACTAATTAAGCTTAAAAAGAAAAGCTGAAGATATAAACCTCCAGCTTAATAGAGAGATAACGACTGCATTATCTATTGTTTGATTTCACTTTCATTGCCAAGCATTTATCAGCGCATCTCTGTGAAAAGCATTTTTCTAAACAAGTAAGAATAGGTTTTGGTACATAGTGAGTTTCATTAAATCGACTACCCTTATACACAGCATAACATTGATTTTGTGCATATTTTAACGTACTCTTTGCGGCTTTTTTATAACTATCTACACATTCCACATAGTTTTTAAAACGTTGTCTGTACGTGGTATACATAGCTTCAGGATCAATATCAGATGAGATTATTGGTGAACTTGCAACAAATCCTATTGCAGCCATCACACAAAATAACAGTTTCTTCATACACGCTCTCCTTACATGCACAGTAATTATTAAACAACTAATCACCAGCTTAATAATTCTAACTGAAAAAAGTCAACGGTGTAGTTGTAATTAATCAAGTTTGTTTAAACCGGAAGTATGTTTTTTGTCAGCATTTCTATCTTCTAAATCACTACCTGACTCTGGTTCATCATAATCTTCTTCTGCACTAGAAGCCCCAAATTTTGTTTCTTCTGCTGATGGTTGAAACCAAGGACCATAAGAAACAATACCATCGTCATCATGAGCATTAAGAGCTGCATCAAGAAAATTAATCGCCTCTTGTACGTCACTTTCTCTTTCTTGATCAGCAGTCATGTTACTTTGTGCAAGTAATTCTGCTGCAGCAAAATCAGCTTCCTGTTGGAGCTTACGTTCTTCGTATTCTAAACGTGCTTTTTCTTCTTGTGCATGTTGTACGTTACGATCGGATCTAGATAATCTTCCACCTCTGCCTCTACCACCACGACCAGATGACAATTTAGCTCTCGCGCTAGAAGAAGAAAAATGACCTTGCGCTGGCGCTGGTAAAGCTGCAGCCTGTGCTAAAAAATTATCAGAGACTATGCTTGCAAGACGTGGTGCTTGCGCAGATAAAGACACTGCAGATGCAACAGATTTTTCAGGTTCTTCTTGATGCAGATTTTGATCTTGTAACAAGTAAATCTCCAACTCGTTAGCATCATGCGTATTTGGTCGATCAGGATTTCTTTTAAAATATAATGCATGAGCTTTAGTAGCAGCTTCACGAATAGCTAATTTTGTAGATGCATCAGTAGTTAACTTTTGCAAATCAACACGACGATTGAAACCAATAATATGCGGTGCTACATGATCCTCAAGGCACGCGAGTGTTGCCATGCGCGCTCTGCTGCCGTCTACAATAATAATAGTTTCATACGCTGCTAAGGGCATGCACACAAGTGTGCTTATAATCAAAAGTATAAAATTCATGTGAAATCGCTTTTATGAATTAATAAGAACGGGCAATAATACAATCAGTAACACTTGGTTTGCCGCACATTGCACACTGTGGACACTGATTATCGTTAAGCAAACAACGAACAGAAAGCTTACGTGGCTTAAGTTCAGCTTCGCATTCTTTGCTACCACAGAAACCTGTTTGTACCACATGATGTTCAGATAATTCAGTTGCTTTATCAAGATTTTGTTCAACAATCCATTGTGCTTCTAAACGTGTTTTTGCCTTAGTAAACAAAGCTTTTTGTAACGCATCAAGCTTTTCTAACATCACCAATTCTAAATCCACAAAAGCAACAGCACGCTTTTCAAGACCCAAACGGTCAGCCATCATAACTTGCTTGTTAGCAAGATCACGTGGGCCAAGTTCTAAACGCAATGGCACGCCTTTCAGTTCCCATTGGTGGAACTTATTACCAGGTGTTTTTTGATCGTCATCATCCACGTGCAGGCGAACAGCGCCATCAAGATTTTCTTGAATAGTACGAGCAGCTTTTAAAACTGCATCTTTTTCATCCTCAGTCTTGTAGATAGGAATAATCACTGCTTGGATAGGAGCAATTTTTGGAGGCAAGACAAGACCTTTTTCGTCACCATGCATCATCACCACTGCACCAACTAAGCGTGTAGTAGCACCCCAGCTGGTTAGCCATGGGTATTCCATCGTGCCTTCCTTGGTTTGGAACTTCATATCAAACGCATGCGCAAAGCTTTGAGACAACATGTGCGATGTACCCATTTGTAATGCTTTTGCATCAGGCATAAATGCTTCAAATGTATAGGTCGTAACTGCACCAGGGAACTTTTGCCCCTCAGACTTTTTACCCGTAATAACTGGAATAGCTAAATAACTTTCTGCCAAATCACGGTACTGTTCAAGCATCAACAATGCTTCTTCTTGCGCTTCGTTATGTGTTGCATGCGCAGTGTGGCCTTCTTGCCAAAAGAATTCACTAGTACGCACAAAAGCTCTTGGGCGCATTTCCCAACGAACTACGTTAGCCCATTGATTAATTTTCATAGGAAGATCGCGATACGATTTGATCCATTGTGCAAACATATAATGAATCATTGTTTCGGATGTTGGACGCACGACCAAAGGGTCTGCCAAAAGTTTACCGCCCGCATGAGTAACAACTGCTAATTCAGGAGCAAATCCTTCAACATGGTCCGCTTCTTTTTTAAAGAACGATTCTGGGATAAGCAAAGGAAAGATAGCGTTTTTGTGGCCAGTATCTTTAATTTTTTTATCTAAAATATTTTTAATACTTTCCCAAATTTCACAGCCATATGGTTTAATAACAATACATCCACGTACGGGAGATTGATCGGCAAGGTCAGCTTTATAGATAACTTCTTGGTACCATTCTGGAAATTGCGTCTTGATATCAGGCAGCTTTTGGCTCATAATTTTTTACACTTTTATAAAGGGAAAAATGCTTTACACTGTGGGCAATTATACCGGTTTACTCTGACTTTGAGAAGGATTCATCCATGAACGATACAACCGTCACTTTAGCCATACTTAAAAAGCAAGTTGATGATTTTATAAGGGCACGAGATTGGCATCAGTTCCATACCCCTAAAAATATCAGTATGGGTTTATCCGTAGAAGCAGCTGAGCTTATGGAGTACTTTTTGTATACAGACAAGCTTGAAGCGAGCAAAAAACAGGAAGTTGCCCATGAGCTTGTGGACGTTTTATGGTGGGTTTTAAGTTTTGCCAATAACGCTGATATTGATATTGCCCAGGCGTTTGCAGAAAAAATTAAGCTTAATGCTGCCAAATATCCGGTTGAAAAGGCTCAAGGCAAAGCAACCAAATATACCGACCTGTAAGACAATAAGCTCATACAAATACAAGACATACTGATCAATTTTGGTATACTAGAAGTAGTTAAAAAAGCTTATAGAGATATCTTTTTAGGGAAATATCTATGTTTAAAAAATTAGCCGTTATGGCACTAGTCTTGGCAACTACTCATCATGCTTTTGCTGCGCCCAAATGGATGCACTCTTTGCAAAGAGCACTACGTGCTGCATTTATAACTTCTGCGCAAAAACAAGTACCTCAAAAAGCGTATGTTATTGATAGGCACGCAGTTGATGTTGCACATATTAACAAGACCACACAATTTAAACTGAACAACTTGTATCGACAAGAACCAATAGACCATGAAATTGCAGCATGGGACGCTACGATACGTCGTGTACAAACATCAAGATTTAATCAAGAAAGATTTGTTACAAATTCAGCTGCTCCAGCAGCATAATAAAAAAAATAAAGGGGCTTTTTGTAGCCCCTTTATTTTTTTCTATTTTTCTATGTTGTAATCTATTTATTTCTTAACTACAAAGCCTTGTTTCAGTTCTTCTTGATAAAATAAGTACAACCCAAATGACACTATTGCAAGCGATACAAAGAACCATATGTTCATAGCTTCGCCAAGCCATAACCAGCCCATAATCGATGCAAAAAATGGTATCATGCCACAGAAAAAAGATAGTGCTGTGGTTGAATAGGTGTGAAGTAATTTGCCATACAAGTTAAAGCAAATAATATTTCCAATTAAAATAAGCAGTATGAGCGATCTCCAGAAAATCATATTGCTACTCAAGCACACAAAACTTGGCCATGCTTCAAAACCATACGATGTTGCAAGCGCTAAAATACCGCCAAAAAACATACCAAAACTGTTTACAAACATGTACGAATAATCAAAATCTCGCGTTAACTTAGACATACAAATCCAACCGATGCATGAAGCAGTAACGGCTGTAATAATACTAATTTCGCCAATAGATAAAACACACAAGCTTGCTAAGAACGAAGCACTACAATCTTGCGAATAAAGAACGGGTATAAACCCAAAAAATCCAATTGCTATGCCCAACCATTGCTTGCCTGTCATACGTTCTTTAAAAAAGACATACGATAGTAATGCGGTAATAAAAGGGGATAGATTAAAGAGTAATGCAGTCTTTGCGCCACTAACTGATTGTAATCCGACATATTCACATACATATGACAGGTAGATATGAAACAGTACAATTCCAGCCAACCAAGGATGATGTTGTGCTTTAATAGTAGGAAGTTTGTGACCTTGAAATTTAATAATACCAAGCAAAAGAGCTCCTGCAGCAATCATCCGCAATGCAATAAACAAAATAGGTGGAATAACCGACACAGCATCTCTGCCGATAATAAAGGTGCTTGCAAAAAGCGCATTAAGCGCAAGGACTGACCACATACGTATAACCTTTATACTGTAATGTTGAGGGTAAAAAGTACTACTCAATAGTTTTTAAGAGTAATAGAAAAAACAATAAAGGCCAATCAATACCGATTATTGCCACTCGCTTTATAACCTACTTACGCCGCTTAAATTCTTGTGCATAAAACAACGAGAACGCAATGGTCAGCATACAAAAAGAAATAACAAACGGTAGCGACATATCATTCTGCCCGTGAAACCATGCGATTAATGATGCCCAAAGCGGACTAGAAAGTTGTGCAAACGCAACCAACGTTAATGGATATGCTTGTACTAAATAACCATACAACGGATACCCAATAATGCTTGGTAGTATCACTATCGGTAAATATTCATAACAACTTGCATAGGTCTCAAAAAACGCACCTTGCATCATAATCATACCAATTACGGTTGTTAAAAGACCGGCACCAGTAAGACCTACACCCAACGTAGAAAGTAAGCGGTGTTGATACGCACCCAGTTTTTTTATAAAAATACCAACTGCTATAAATCCAACGGTGCTCAAAAAAGCTGCACCATATCCAGTGACTATAATAGTGCTTGATGAGTCTGGTAGTAATCCAAGATTATGAAGCACTAACGGTAAAATCCCCACAACACCAAGTGCCAAGGCGGCGCTTTTTTGCCAGGTAATTTTTTCGTTAAAAACAAGATACGATAATAAGGCTGCAATAAAAGGCGACGTGGTGCTGACTAACGCGCTATGCGATGCAGGTAGCACCGTTAAACTAACAAATCTAAAAAGATCAGATGCAATCGCACTTAAGCCAAATCCTATAAATAGTAAGTAGTGCTTATGTACTTGTAACCAATTGACCTGCTTTTTAATAACCGAATAGCCTAAAAAAAGAAGACCCATACTTAATAAGCGTACGGCCGTTAATTGAGTGGGCGAAAAATGGAGGCATGCTTTTTTACCAAAAACAAAGAGGCTTGCCATTAAAAAGTAGAAAAAGAGAATATCGATCACGACACAATTCCTTTAAACTCGAAGTCGTAATTCTTCTTGATAAAAGAGGTACAATCCGAGCGCTATGATAGCAGTAGAGATAAACGAGATGTAGTTTATATGTTCTTGCAAAAAGATACATCCAAAGAGTAGTGCGAATGGTACTTCTAAAAAACTAAAGAACGAAACGAGGGTAGTGGAGAAGTGATGCAACAATGCCGTATACAGCAAGTAGCAGAACGTGCCAACAATACTTAACAACACAGCAGAAAGTAAGAACTGAGGGCAATTTTTAACGCTCATACACCATTCTCCCCTGTTGGTAGCAGCAAAAAATAGTAATGAGAACCCCCCTCCTATCAACATCCCCACCCCATTTACCCAAGCATCATCGTACTCTGTTCTTCTTGAAAGTTTTTTAATAATAATCCAGCCATACGCATACGTCGCACAAGCCAATAACATAACTAAGTCATATCTTGTAAAGCTAAATACGCCCGATGCACACCCTGTCGCATTATCTACAAACAGTTGCGGTACAAACCCACAAAAACCAACCGTAAGACCCACTATTTTTTTAGGTGTAATAATTTCTAATTTATGCAGTGCGGCAAATAAGGCGGTAAAAAATGGTGCAAGAGCAAAATAAAGTGAAACTTTTACAATAGGCAGCGATGGTAATGACCATCCTTCAGCCAAGAAGCTCAGGCAAAAGGCAACCAAACCTATCATCACAAAGTAATGAATATCCTTTTTTTCAATCACCATCGCTTGTCGCTTAAAGATACAATAACCTGCAACAAGAAAAGCGCCTGATAAGATCATGCGTAATCCTACATACAAGGCATACGGACCATATTGTAGCCCCCATTTACCGATACTGTAGGTAAGCGGAAAGATCATGTACAAAGCGAGAATTGGTAAAAGACCCATACGGTTAAGTGCTATCATTACGTACCCTTATAAAAAAGAGACTGACAATGTTGATTAGTCTACCGATAAAAGATTTCCTGAAGCAATAAAAGCTTAAACCCTGAGCTTATAGATTAAAAACACACAAAGCCTACTCAACTCTTGTGCCTGGATAACAGAATCAGGAACATTTAGCAATCTACCTGCACTAGAAGTCATTATTTTTTATCGTAAACGTAATTCTTCTTGGTAAAAAAGATATAAACCAAGCGCGATTAAAGCGGTTGAAAATAAAAAGATAAAGCTTGCATGCTCGCCTAAAAAGAAGCACCCAAGTAATAATGATGACGGTACTTCAAGAAAGCAAAAGAACGAGACTAACGTTGCACTAAAGTGGTTTAAAAGCGCGGTATATAAAAGGTAACAAAATACCCCTACTGCGCTGATTAAACTGACCGATGATAAAAATTGGTGCCAATCAGTAACATTAAAAGATCCAGTCAATCCATAATCGATTATTCCTGAATAGACTAGCGATAACACGCCACCAATCAACATACAGACGCTGTTAATCCATGCGCCATCATAGACCGTGCGCTTAGATAACTTCTTAATTAAAATCCAACCATACGCATACGCAGCAACAGAAAAGAGTGCTGCAGCATCATACCAGGTAAAGCTCAGAACAGAACATCCATAACCCGTCTCATTACTAATAAAAAGCTGTGGTGCAAACCCACAAAAACCGACAAAAAGGCCAACCAACTTTCGCTTAGAAATAACCTCTAAACGATGACACGCTGCAAATAATGCGGTAAAAAAAGGTGATAACGCAAAATACAAAGATACTTTTGCAATCGGCAAATACGGCAATGCCCAAAATTCGGCCATAAAACTTGCACAAAAAGCGATCGCACCAATAGCTACAAAATAGTGGATATCCCGTTTTTTCATGACCATTGAAGATCTATTAAACAACAGATACCACCCTGCTATAACCGCCCCTGCAAACAACATGCGGAGCGCTATATACAAGCTATAAGGTCCATAATGCAAACCCCATTTACCAATGCTGTAGGTAAGCGGGAAGATCATATACAGAACAAAAATAGGCAGTAAGCCTAAGCGTTTCAGAGCTATCATTGGATCCCTTTTTTAGGTCAATTTAACCAAGTGGCTCAGTGTCCACTTTATAAATACGTTCAATATGCGTCGTTTTACCTGTTGTGGTATCAATCGTCATAACCACACCGCTTAGCACATACGGAGGCTCAGTATCAACTTCATGACGTACCGGCATTTGATCCAAGAAGCCGTTGATCAACGGCTCTTTAATCAGCCCAATCATAGAATTTAATGAACCACCCATACCAAGATCAGTGATGTGCCCCGTACCGCCTGGCAAAATACGTTCATCTGCTGTTTGAATATGTGTGTGCGTACCCACAATGCCCGAAATTCGGCCATCAAGGTAATAGGCCATACCGAGCTTTTCTGAGGTCGTTTCTGCGTGCATATCAACCAAAATAATGTTCGTTTTAGAACGTATAAACGTTAATAATGAATCGGCTGTTTTAAATGGACAATCAAGCTGTTGGCGCATAAACACGCGACCCATCAGATTTAAGACGGCAACCTTGTAGCCCTTACAATTAAAAATCGTAAAGCCTTTACCCGGACAGCTTGAAGGATAATTTGCAGGACGAATAATATCGTCGTGATTTTGAATGTAAGGAATAATTTCTTTTTTATCCCAGATATGGTTACCGGTAGTAATAACATCAACACCAAGGTCTTTAAGAAAAGTAACAATAGCGGGCGTCACACCTTTGCCATTAGCACTATTTTCTCCGTTGATGATAACACCATCTAATTTATACTGCGTGCGCAGAGCGGCAATGTGGCGTGCAAAAAGATCACGTCCCGTATTCCCGACGATGTCTCCAAACAGTGCTATACGTAATGAACTCATTAAAAATCCTTAGCGAGCGTACTCAATAGAACGTTTTTCTCGAATAACGTTAACTTTAATTTGACCAGGGAAGTTCATTTCTTCTTCGATGCGCTTTGCAATATCACGAGCTAATACTGCTGCTTTGTCGTCATCAAGATAGTCTTCCTCAACAATAATACGGATCTCGCGACCTGCCTGAAGCGCGTACGCCTTTTTAATACCGTCAAACGTATTGGCAATTTCTTCCAACTTTTCTAGACGCTTGATATATGCGGTTAATGTTTCGCGGCGGGCACCAGGACGAGATGCTGAAACGGTATCGGCAATCACCACAATAGATGCATAAATCGATAAGAAAGGCACTTCTTCATGATGTGCAGCAATTGCGTTTACCACGATTGGACTTTCGCCACAACGTTTTGCAATGTCGCCACCAATCATAGCGTGCGGACCTTCAACTTCTGCTGTTACCGCTTTACCAATGTCATGCAGAAGACCTGCGCGCATTGCGATATTGCCATCTAAACCTAATTCTTCAGCAATCATACGGGCAAATACACCTACTTCTTTAGAGTGCTGCAAGACGTTTTGAGAGAAACTTGTTCTAAAATGTAATTTACCAAGCAACGTAATAATGTCTGGATGGAGTCCTTGAACGTTACATTCAAGAATCGCAGCTTTACCGTATTCCTGAATGACATCGTCAATTTCTCTTTCACAAAGCTGAACCGTTTCTTCAATACGCGTTGGATTGATGCGACCATCCCCAATTAAGCGTTCAAGTGAACGGCGAGCAACTTCGCGTCTGATTGGATTAAAACCTGAAATCGTAATAATTTCTGGAACTTCTCCAATCACAAATTCCATACCAGTGGCCATTTCAAGCGCTTTAATATTACGCCCTTCTTTACCAATGATACGACCTTTCATTTCCTCATTAGGAAGATGAACAACACTTGAAGAGTTGAGAGCAACTTGATCAGCCGTGTAGCGCTGCATTGCCGTTACCACAATATGAGTAGCTTTTTCTTTAGCCGTTTGACGAGACTCTTCTTCAACCTTTTGCATCCAACGTTGTGTGGTTAATTGTACTTCTGCATGCAAGGTATCAGCAAGTTCTTTTTTAGCTTGTTCGCGGCTCAGTCCGCTAATATTTTCTAATTTAATAATAAGATCATTATAGAGATTTTTAAGCTTTTCCTCGTTGGTGTGCATAATTTCACTCATGCGAGAAAGCTTACGTTCTTTTTGTTGGACTTCTTGACGGAGTTCATCAAGCTGAGATTCTTTTTTTTCTATTGCTTCATACTTAGCTGATATTTTTGACTGCTGGCGTTCCAGCTCAAGACGATCGCGCTTTAATTCTAATTCAAAGTCTGATCTTTTTTTGTATATTTCATCTTTGACACGCAAGTGAGCTTCTTTACGTTCAGTTTCCATATCGCGCTTCATCGAGCGCCATTTTTCTTCAGAACGTTCTAAAAGTTCTTGTGCTTGAGTGACTTTCTTACGAGCAAAAAAAAGCATAGCCAAAGCCACGCCAATTCCTATGAGTGCCGTAAATTCACCTAATCCTGTAATCATGATTTATTATCCTAATGTTGTGCGTTCTCACACGTTTTACTCTTTTAAAGTCCTTTTTTACAGCACTGTTTTTTATCACACTGCTGCCTTGAAAAGGTACAACACGTTACGCAAGACTAGGCATTAGAAAGAAGAGAGAAGATTAAATTCACGAGAAATTTTTTCAAGAAGACGCAGCTGCTCATGCTTAAGTTGTTCTTGCTCTTGCTTGAGTTTTAAAAGTTCGTGTGCCGATTGTAGTGCAACCAGCACCGCACTTTTAACTTGATCGCTCACGCCTGATGCTTGAATCTGCGCAATCTGTTGATCGACTAGAGCTGCGGCCTCTAATAAACAAACATCTGATTCGTCCGTTACTAAGGAATAATTATTTCCATTGATCGTTACTTTAATCTTCTGTGTGCTCATTACAGACTCAACTTCCGCTTTCAATAAGCTCATCTATATTCTTGATTAACTCATCAACTGCACGCTGCGCCATGGAACGCTCTTTGTTAAGAGCATGTTCCAATTGTTTGTTCTCTTTAAGCAAAGATCCCTCGAGCTGAGTGATATGGTCACGCAACTGTTGGGACTCTGATTTTAACTGTGCATTATCTTCTTTAAGACGCTTGATGTAATCAACGAGCAGTTCTATCTTTTTCTCTAATGCGCTTAGTACTTCCATGATTTTCTCCTTATTTACTAACAGTAAGGTAGTCTAATAAGAAGGAAAATCTCCTGTCAAGAATGTGCAGCTTTTGCACGCTCAACAAGTGCTGTAAACGCAGCTGGTTCAAAGATAGCAAGTTGGCTCAACATCTTACGGTTCAAGCTGATACTTGCTTGAGCAAGACCATGAATGAAAGTACTGTATGACATATTATTTTGTACTGCTGCTGCTTTAATACGAGTCACAAACAATGAACGGAAATCACGTTTACGAAGCTTACGACCATGATAAGCGTATGCCAAAGAACGCATAACGGTTTCTTTAGCGCGCTTGAAAATGTTATTACGTTGGCCCCAGAAGCCTTTTGCTTGTTTTAACAGACGTTTATGTCTTTTTTTAGTGGCTATCCCACCTTTTACGCGAGTCATAGTTTTATCCTATTTTTTACTATTATATTAATAAGGTAATAATCTGAGAATGTTAGCAGTGTCTACTTTGCTGATATACGCAACACCACGCAAATTACGTTTAGTCTTACGATTTTTTTTGGTCAAAATATGACGGCGCATAGACTTGGCACGCTTAACAAGCTTGCCATTACCAACCTTCTTAAATCTCTTTTTAGCGGCTGAATTTGTTTTCATTTTAGGCATTGTATGAACCTTTTATGCTTTTTTTAAATAATAAATGCGAGACCAATTTCTTCCTGCACTTGCTTCTTTTTCTTCACCAATTTTATCGCCCATGCCCGCAGCATCAAATGTTTGCATAACTTTGCCAAACAAATATTCGCCACGCTCTTGCTTATTGGCAAGCTCACGTCCTTGAAATTGAATGGTAATTTTTACGCGATTACCTTCTTGTAAGAACTCAAGTGCAGATTTGAGCTTACGTTCGTAATCAAAATCACCAATCTTAGGACGAATTTTAATTTCTTTAGTGTGTATAATTTTCTGGTTTTTCTTTGCTTCTGCCTGCTTTTTCTTACGGAGGTACAGCTCTTTGCCATAATCCATAATTTTAACTACAGGAATCCCCAACGCACCATTTTCTGCAAGCATCACTAAGTCTAAGCCTTCTGCCTGTGCCATCTCCAAAGCCTCTTTACGAGAAATTTGGCCAATGTTTTCTCCAGCTGAATTAATCACCTGAAGACGAGGCGCACGAATTGCTTCATTTGCTAAAGGACCGGTTTGCTTAGCGCTTGTAGTGCTAGCTGTTGGAGCTTCTTTTTCCAAAGATCTATTTTTCAAGAATGAACCCACTTTTTAGAGGTATACCAATATTATTTATTAAACACATGTCTATTAAACTACAGCTTCTTTTATCACTTTCTCAACTTGAGAACGAATATCTTGAGCAGCTTTTTGATCTTCTTTTAAAAAGGCCAACATCTGCTCACGACCTTGGGCAACTTTTTTGTCACCATACGCAAACCAAGCACCCGATTGTGTTACCACGTTATGAAACACTGCCGCATCCAAAAGATCTAGCTCACGGCTAATACCTTCTGTAAACAACAGATCAAGTTCAACACGTTTAAAAGGAGCCGCAACTTTATTTTTTACTATTTTAACAGCAACTCTGTTACCTACATGCACATCATTCTTTTTAAGTGATGCAACACGACGAACGTCAATACGTACTGAAGCATAAAACTTAAGTGCATTGCCGCCCGATGTAGTTTCTTTATTAGCAAAAGCCATCGCATTAATGTTTTGGCGAATTTGGTTAATAAAGATCAAAATTGCTTTTGATTTATGAATCACCGGCGTTAATTTGCGTAACGCTTGTGACATCAAACGAGCTTGCAAGCCCACATGTGTATCACCCATATCACCTTCAAGTTCCGCTTTTGGAACTAAAGCTGATACAGAATCTACTACGATAATGTCAACTGCACCTGAACGAATAAGCATTTCAGCAATGTCTAATGCTTGCTCACCATAATCTGGCTGCGAGATAATAAGATCATTGATTTTAATACCCAAACTAGCTGCGTGCACTGGATCAAGCGCATGTTCAGCATCAATAAAGGCACAAATACCACCATTGCGCTGCGCTTGTGCAATTGCATGCAACGCAAGCGTCGTTTTACCAGAAGATTCAGGGCCATAAATTTCAACGATTCTGCCACGAGGTAAACCAGCACCCAACGCCTGATCTATCAAAATAGAACCGGTCGAGAGTGTTTCTATCTTAGCATCTGCTGACTGACCGAGTAACATAACGGCGCCTTTGCCATACTGTTTATCGATCTGCGCAAACGTTACTTCAAGAGCTTTTTTCTTTGAAGAATCAATCCCGGTACCACCGTTTTCAATATCTTCTTTTTTTATCTTTGTTGCTGTCATTGCTGTCTTTCAATGGTTCGAGCTAATTCTTCGTTAACTTTTATTGTAGCATCTCTGTATAAAGACGCAATAAACCCATGCATATAAAGACCAAGCTGGTCCTTGTATACACTAGTTGTCGTCTTCTTTTTTTCTTCTGAAGTAGGCTTTTTAAGCTCCTGCAATCCTTCAAGAGCGATTAGGACGCCTCCGGTTTTAGTTACCTGAGTCATACTTCCGCCAATCCAGTCAATATTCATAAAATCCGAAGGGTATCCTTGCT